>WNGB01014806.1_pt1 | contig 16925 bp, 14 predicted proteins | sample 5400681 | NCBI WGS metagenome assembly WNGB01 (sample SAMN13153367, study PRJNA577476) | soil metagenome | isolation source: 115 cm soil or saprolite under grassland replicate 2 | place: USA:California | collected 2016-06-15 | reverse complement strand
CAGTCGCCCTCCAAGGACGAGCTGCAGGAAGTGATGGCGTTCCTCCGCTCTCAGGACTGGGGCATCGAGCTCCGGTTCGGGAACTACCGCGGATGAAGCTGGGCGTCGTCTCGCTCGGCTGCGACAAGGCGACCGTCGACTCCGAGCGGCTGGTCGGCGAGCTGGTGGGCCACGGTGCCGTGGTGACGGGCGACCTGCCGCACGCCGACGTGATCCTCGTGAATACCTGCGGCTTCATCGACGCGGCGAAGCAGGAGTCGATCGACGCCATCCTTTCAGCCGCAAGCCTCAAGGCTCAAGGTGACGTGAAGGCGGTGGTCGCGGTCGGGTGCCTCGTGCAGCGCTACAAGACGGAGCTGCAGGCCGAGATCCCCGAGGTGGACCTGTTCCTCGGGTTCTCCGACCTGCACCATCTCGTCCCCGAGCTCGCCCAGCGCGGCCTGATCGAGGATCCCGTCGCCTCCCATCCTGGCGTCCGGCAATTCCTCGGTGACGCCCCGCACGTCCGGTACCTGAAGATCTCCGAAGGCTGCGATCACACGTGCGCCTTCTGCGCCATCCCGCTGATGCGGGGGAAGCACCGCTCCGAGCCGCTCGAGCGGCTGGTGCGCGAGGCGCAGGCGCTCGAGGCGCAGGGGGCGCGGGAGATCAACCTCGTGGCACAGGACCTCGGGCACTACGGGCGCGATCTCGGGTCCGGGGGGCCGAAGCTCCCCGACCTGCTCGAGGCACTGCTGCGCGAGACCGCTGTGCCCTGGTATCGACTGCTCTACGTCTACTCGGCGGGCCTGAGCGACAGGCTCGTCGAGCTGGTGGCGGGGAGCCCGCGCATCGTCCCCTACCTCGACATGCCGATCCAGCACGCCGCCGACCGGATGCTCGAGCGGATGCGCCGGCCCGAGCGGCAGCGCACGCTGCGCGAGAAGCTCGCCTGGCTGCGGGGCGCGATCCCCGATCTCGCCCTCCGGACCACCTGCCTCGTGGGCTTCCCCGGCGAAACCGAGGCCGACTTCCGCGAGCTCGTCGCCTTCCTCGAGGAAGCCCAGTTCGACCGACTCGGCGGGTTCGCCTATTCCTCGCAGGAGGGGACGCGGGGCGCCGCGTACCCGGACGACGTCCCCGAGGAAGTGAAGCGGGAACGGCTCGAGGAGCTGCTCGAGGTGCAGCGCGCGATCTCTGCCGAGCGGCTGGAGCGCTTCGTGGGCCGCGAGGTGGAGGTGCTCGTGGATCGAGTGGCCGACCCCGACGACGGAGGCGCGACCCATGTGGGGCGGGTGCCGTGGCAGGCGGACGACGTGGATGGCGTCACCTACGTGGAGCGGGGCGGATGGGCGGCGGCGGGGAGCTTCGTGCGGGCGCGGCTCGTCGCCAGCGAGGACTACGACTTCCGGGCGGTCGCCCTGGCGTGAGCCGCTCGACCGCGCTGTTCGACCGGGCGAGGGCGGTGCTCCCCGGAGGGGTCAATTCGCCGGTTCGGGCGTTCCGCGCGGTGGGTGGGACGCCCTTTTTCGTCGCGCGCGCCGAGGGGGCGCGGCTCACCGACGTGGACGGGAAGGTCTACGTCGATTACGTCTGCTCGTGGGGACCGCTGATCCTCGGCCACGCGCCTCCCGCAGTGCTCGAGGCGATCCGCGGGGCGGCGGCCCGCGGATGGAGCTACGGGACGCCGTGTGAGGCCGAGGTGGAGCTCGCCGAGCTGGTGCGCCAGCGGATGCCGTCGGTCGAGATGGTGCGGTTCGTGAACTCCGGGACCGAGGCAACGATGGCCGCGGTGCGGCTGGCGCGCGCGGCGACCCAGCGGAGCGTGGTCCTCAAGTTCGAGGGCTGCTACCACGGCCACGCCGACGGCTTCCTCGTGAAGGCGGGGAGCGGCGTCGCGACGCTCGGTCTGCCGGACAGCCCGGGCGTGCCCCCCGCCGTCGCCCAGCTGACCCTGACGGTCCCCTTCAACGACTCCGCGGCCGTGGAGGACGTCTTCGCGCGCCGCGGCGGCGAGATCGCCGCGGTCATCGTCGAGCCGTACGTGGGCAACGCCGGGTTCATCCCCCCGGACGAGGGCTTCCACGCCACGCTGCGCACGCTGTGCGACCGGCACAGCGCGCTCCTGATCTTCGACGAGGTGATGACGGGGTTCCGGGTCGCGCCGGGCGGGGCGCAGGAGCGGCTGCGCGTACGCCCCGACCTGACGACGCTCGGCAAGATCATCGGCGGCGGAATGCCGGTCGGGGCGTATGGGGGGCGCGCGGACCTGATGCGGCTCATCGCCCCCGAGGGGCCGGTCTACCAGGCGGGGACGCTGGCGGGGAATCCGGTGGCGATGGCGGCGGGGCTCGCCACGGTGCGCGCGACGGAGCAGCCGGGGTTCTACGAGGCGCTGGAGCGGCGAACCGCGCGCCTCATCGCGGGTATAGGGGACGCCGCGCGCCGGCGCGGGGTCCCCGTGACGACGGGGCACGCCGGCTCGATGTGGGGGCTGTACTTCGCGCCCGGCCGGGTGCGGACCTTCGCCGAGGCGAAGGCGTCCGACACGGCGCTGTTCGCGCGCTGGCACCGGGCCGCGCTCGCGCGCGGCGTGTTCCTCGCCCCCTCGGCGTTCGAGGCGGGCTTCGTCTCCAGCGCCCATACGGATGCCGACATCGACTTCACCATCGCCCAACTCGACGCCGCGCTGGACGAAGCGCGCGCTCGCTAGCTTCCTCGCCCTCGCCGCGGCCGGCTGCGCCCGGCCGCAGCCGGTCACCCCCGGCGCCGAGCCCGAGCTGCGGGTCGGGCTCGTCGTGGGCGCGCCGAGCGTCACCCTCGGCGGCGACGGCGAGCTGTTCGTCACCGACGACGGGAACGGCGAGCCGATCGGCTCGATCCCGGCGGGGACGACGTGGACCGTCGTGGCGGACACGACCGGGCTGCGGCTCGTCAAGCCCGACGGCAGCCGCACCGAGCGCCACTTCGGGATCTCGGCGGTCAACGTCACCGAGAACCGCTTCGCGACGGCGAACGGCCGCCGCTACCGCGGCCGGGTGAACGTGGTGCGGGACGGATCCGGGCTGACCCTGCTGAACCGGGTGCCGGTCGAGAGCTATCTCGCCGGCGTGATCGGCGGCGAGCTGGGGGCGCGGCGGCCCGACGAGCGCCAGGCGATGCTGGCGCAGGCGGTCGTGTCGCGCAGCTTCGCCCTCAAGAACCGCGGCCGCTGGGAGGCCCAGGGGTTCGACGCCTGGGCCGACGTGCGCGACCAGGTCTACGCCGGGGTCGCCGGGGAGACGGCCGAGGTGTGGGACGCGCTGCACCAGACGCGGGGCGAGGTGCTCCGCTACCACGGGGAGATCGTCGACGCGTACTTCCACTCGACGTGCGGCTTCCGCACCGCGGGCGTCGAGGAGGCGTTCAACACGGCGCGAACCCGGCCGTACCTGCGACCGGTCTCGGACGCGTCGGGCGGCGGGCACTACTACGGCGAGATCTCGCCGCGCTTCCGCTGGCGCGAAGAATGGGACGGTGCCAAGCTGCGCGCTATATTGTCCCGGACGCTGCCGGCGGTGATGAACGTGGGCGGCGGCGGGCTGCAGCGGATCACGGCGCTCGAGGTGACCCGCACCACGGCGTCCGGGCGGGTGGGCGAGCTGCGCATCGCGTTCGAGCGCGGCGACGTGCGCGTCCCCGGGCCGAGTGTGCGGGCGGTCTTGCGGCCGGAGGCGGACCAGCTGCTCGGCAGCTCGGCTTTCCGACAGTTCTCCTACGAGAACCTGAAGCCGAGCGCCGTCCAGTTCGACGTCGGCCCCCTCGCCGGCAACAACATCCGCGGGGCGCTCACCGGCGGCCTCCGGCTCGATTACGGCTTCATCGCTCCCCACGTCCGCGTGCTGCTCGGCCTCTCCTATTTCAAGGCGGACTTCAGCTCGGCCGCGCTGGCGCGGTTCGCGCGGCAGCTCGACAGCATCGTCAACCCCGGCACGAACGACGCGATCGACCTCGGCCGGATTACCTGGAGCGACCTCACGGGGGACGTGGACCTCCAGTACGTGCTGCCGCAGGGCCACGCCTGGACCGCGTACATGGGCGTGGGGCTCGGCGTGCACCTCCGCAACGGCAACGGATCGGCGATCAACGGGACGTTCGTCGACGATGCGCTCGACGAGATCACCGCCGGGTTGAACGGCACGCTGGGGGCGGAGATCGGCGCGCGGCACTGGCGCTTCACGCTGGAGGGCCGCGGCGTACTGTCGAGCGGGCTCTCGACGGTGTCGCTCCGCACGGGGGTCATGTACCGCTGGGCGGGGCTGAGGAAGTGAGCGATCCGGTACGCGTCGCGGTGATCGGGGCGGGGGCGATCGCCCAGGTGGCCCACCTCCCGGTGCTGCGGCGGCTGCCCGGCGTCGAGGTGGCCGCGATCTGCGATTCCGATCTCAGCAAGGCACAGGCTCTCGCGGGGCGGTTCGACGTCCGGGAGACCTTCGACGACATCGAAGAGGTGCTGAAGTACGCCCGGCCGCACGTCGTCGCCATCTGCACTCCCAACCACCTGCACGAGATCCACGTCGTCTCCGCCCTCGCGGCGGGCGCGCACGTGCTGTGCGAGCGGCCTCTCGCGCTCACGATCGCCGGGGTGGAGCGGGTGCTCCAGGCCGGCGAGAAGTACGGCAAGCGGGTGATGGTGGGTATGAACCACCGCTTCCGCTCGGACGTACAGGCGGTGCGGGGGTTTCTCGCCGGGGGGGACATCGGCGCGCTGCAGGCGATCCGGAGCGGCTGGCACACCTTCCAGCCGAGCCGCCAGATGGTCGGGTGGCGGTTGCGGCGCCAGGAGGCGGGCGGCGGGGCGTTCCTCGACCTCGGGCTGCAGCTGCTCGACCTCGGGCTGTGGCTCGCCGGCTGGCCCGCGCCGAAGCGCGTGTCGGCCCATCTCATAAGGCAGGGGAAAGACGCGGTGGAAGATATGGCCACCGCACTCGTCGTCTGTGAGAACGGCGTCTCGCTCTCCCTCGACGTCAGCTGGAGGCACATGGGCGAGGCGGAGCGGTTCTGGTTCGACCTCGTCGGTACCAAGGGCTCGGCGAGGGTGCAGCCGCTGCGGGTGTTCAAGGAGGTGCACGGCACGGTGACGGACGTCACGCCGACCGGCGCGACCGGGCGCGAGACGCCGTTCGCCCAGTCCTACCGGGCCGAGTGGACCTACTTCCTGGCCGTCATCAAGGGGGACGTGAACGCGCCGCCGCCGCGCGACCAGCTCGCCCTGCACCGCGTGCTGGACGCCGCGTATCGCTCCGCCGACGAAGGGCGCGACGTGCTCCTGTCATGACCCCGTCCCGGCGGGCCGCCGCACTCGTCGCGGCGGGCGCGCTGCTGCTCGCCGCGAGCTACCCGCCGTTCGTCCTTCCTATCGTCAGCTTCGTCGCCGTCGCGCCGGCGGTCGTGTTGCTCCAGCAGCTCGAACGCGACGCAGACTTCCGGCGCGCCCTGCGCTGGGGCTTCTGGTACGGCTTCGTCACCCAGGGGCTGGTCCTGTACTGGCTGGTGGTCGCCCTGTGGCATTTCACCCCGCTATCGGGCCTCGGCTACCTCGCCACCATCGCGATCTTCGGCTTGTGGCACGCGCTGCTGTTCTGGTTCGTCCTGCGCGTGCGGCTGCGGCTGCCCGCCGTCCCCCTGTGGGTCGTGTTTCCCGTCGCGTGGACCACCGTCGAGTGGGCCGTCGGGCACCAGGGGGACATCCGCTTCCCCTGGCTCGGCCTCGGGACCTCGCTCGCCGACGCCCGGGTGCTCGTGCAGTGGGCCGATCTCGCGGGCGCGCGCGGGGTGACGCTGTGGCTGGCATGGTGCAATGTGATGATCGTGGACGCGCTGCTCGGGAGCAGGGAGCAGGGAGCAGGGAGCGGTACCCTCCGGTGGCGTCCGGTCGTCGCGGTGCTCGCGACGGTGCTCTGTGCGTGGGGATACGGCGCGTGGCGCGTCCGGACGCTCCCGATCCGAGAGCTCGGCACCGTCGGGCTCATCCAGCCGAACGAGGGCTTCCGGGAGAAATGGGATCCACGGCATGCGGACAGCGTCGTGGCGAAGCTCGTCGAGATGTCTCGGGCGCTCGAGGCCCGAGAGCGCGTGGACCTCGTCATCTGGCCGGAGGCGGCCATTCCGGGGTACCTCCAGCCCTCGTGGGACTCCGCGATCGCCGGCCTCGCCCGTGAGAGTCGGACCCCGATCTTCACCGGCGGGATTCACGGCGAGTACCACCCCGATCGTTCGTTCGACTACTTCAACGCCGCATTCTATTTCGATTCATCGGGGCGGTGGCGCCCATATCCGGTCTACGAGAAGCACTATCTGGTCCCCATCGTGGAGCGCGTCCCGTTTGTTCCGGCGCGGCTGCTGCAGAGCGTCCCCGGGGTGGGACGCTGGTCCGGCGGATTCGGGCGCGGGCGCGGCCTGCCGCTCTATCACAGCCCGCTGGGCCGGTTCGGCGTGCTCATCTGCTACGAGTCGGCGTTCGAAGACCTGGGACGCGGCTACCGGCGCGAGGGCGGCGACTTCCTCGTCAACATCACGAACGACGCGTGGACGACGGCATCTCGGAGTTCGTCGATCCGTTGGGTCGTGCCTACGCGGAAACCCAGCTCGAAGCCGAGGCGAGCGTGGCCGACCGGTTGCGCACGAGCGACGTGATCCCCTTGTACGTGCGGCTGGGCGATTGGGTGGGAACGTTGGTGGTGCTCACGACACTCGGGTTCGCCGGCGTATTGGTGGTGGACAAATGGCGATCGCAACGCCCGTTGTGAGATTGCGGATTGCGGATTTCGGATTGCGGATTGACCGGCGAGCGACCCACTTGCTTCGAATCCGCAATCCACAATCCACAATCCGCAATCGGGTGGAGGGGTGGTGGCGGTGAGGGCAGGGGTGGATGTGGGTGGCACCTTCACCGACCTCGTCGCCCTCGCGGCGGACGGGCGGATCGACGTAAGAAAGGTGGTGACGACGCCGGAAGATCCGGCGGTCGGGATGTTCCGGGCTCTGGACGAGCTCGGGACGGGGGACGGGGGAAGAGGGACGGGTGGGGGCGGTGGGGGACCCGTCTCCCCTCCCTCGTCCCCCGTCCCTATCGATGTCCTCGTTCACGGGACGACGATCGCGACGAACACGCTGCTCGAGCGCACGGGGGCCCGCGTGGCGCTCGTGACGACCCGCGGCTTCGAGGACGTGCTGTGGCTGCGGCGGCAAGACCGCGCCGCGCTGTACGACCTCGGCCGCGACCACCCGCCCCCGCTCGTCGCGCGGCGCGACGTGGTCGGGGTCGCGGAACGCATGGGACCCGAGGGAGTCGTCGAGCCGCTCGCCGACGGCGAGGTGGCCCGGGTGGTGGCGGCCGTGCGGGCGCTCGCGCCCGAAGCGGTCGCGGTGTCGTTCCTCTTCGCTTTCCGCCATCCCGAGCACGAGCGGTGCGTCGCCGCGGCCCTGCGGGACGGCCTGCCCGGCGTGCCGATCGCCGCGAGCCATGAAGTGCTTCCGGTGTTCCGCGAATTCGAGCGCACCAGCACGGCCACGGTCGAGGCCTACCTGCGACCCCGCGTCTCGACGTACCTCGCGCGACTCGAGGGGGACCTCCACGGCCGGGGAATCGGCAAGCTCCGGATCATGGCGTCGAGCGGCGGCACGCTGCCGCCGCCGGCCGCTGCGGCGCGCGCCGCGTCGCTCGCGCTCTCCGGGCCCGCCGGCGGCGTGGTGGGCGCGTGCCTGGTGGGCGCGGCGGTGGGGCTTCCCGACCTCCTCACGCTCGACATGGGCGGCACCAGCGCCGACGCGAGCCTCGTCACGGGCGGACTGGCCGTGAGCGACGGCGGGGGGGGTGGGGGGGGCGGGGGGGGCGCGGTGGCCGGCATCCCGCTCGCGCTGCCGGCGATTCTGATCGAGACGGTCAGCGCCGGCGGCGGCAGCGTTGCGCAGATCGACGAGGGCGGGGCGCTGAAGGTCGGGCCCGACAGCGCGGGCGCGGTGCCCGGGCCCGCGTGCTACGGCCGCGGGGGCGAGCGTGCCACGGTGACGGACGCCTGCCTCGTCCTCGGCTGGCTCGACCCGGCGAGCCCGCTCGCCGACGAGGTGCGGCTCGACCCCGCCGCCGCCGAGCGGGCGGTCGGGGGGCTCGGGTCCGCGGCGGGGCCCGATGCGCCTCACGCGGCCGCCGGGATCGTCGCAGTTGCCGCGGCGGTCATGGCGCGGGCGCTGAAACGCGTGAGTGTGGCGCGCGGGCTCGATCCGCGCCGCATGGCGCTGCTCCCGTTCGGCGGCGCCGGGCCGCTGTTCGGCTGCCGGCTGGCGGACGCCCTCGGCATGCCCCAGGTGGTGATCCCGCCCCACCCCGGGGTGCTCTCCGCCCTGGGGCTTGCCGCCGCCGCCGAGCGGGTGGACGTGCTCGCCTCGTTTCATCGGCCGCTTGCGGCGCTGCAACCGCCGGACCTCGTGGAGGCGTTCCGCCCCCTGCTGGCGGCGGCGGCGCGGGAGGTGCCGGGCGGCGCGCTGGCGCGCTACGCCGACTGCCGGTTCGCGGGGCAGGGCTACGAGGTCACCGTCCCCGCCGCGGGCGACGAGCCGCACCGGATCGGCGACGCGTTCCTGCTGGCCCACCGGGAGCGCTACGGGCACGCCGTGAGCGGGCGGCCGGTCGAGATCGTGAACCTGCGGGTGGTCGCCCTGCGGGAAGGCTCGCCCCCGAGCTTCGCAACGGCCGGGCGCACCGCGCGGCGGGCGTTGGGCAAGCGCCCGATCACGCTCGAAGGGAAGCGCGTCACGGCGTCGGTCTGGGCGCTGGACGAGCTCGCAGCAGGCGTCAGGCTCGACGGCCCGGCGGTCCTCGCGGGGCGCGATGCCACCGCGCTGGTCGAGCCTGGGTGGCGGGGCACCGTGCATCCGTGCGGCGCCCTGGTGCTGGAGCGGCCATGAGCCTCGACGCCGTCGGCCTCGAGGTGATGGCGCACGCCTTCGCCTCGGTCGCGGAGGAGATGGGGCTCGTCCTCATCCACTCGGCCGTCTCGCCCAACATCCGCGAGCGACGGGACTGCTCCGCGGCGCTGTTCGATCCCGACGGGGAACTGCTCGCGCAGGCCGCCCACATCCCGGTGCACCTCGGCGCCCTGGCCGAATCGGTCGCCGCCGTCCGGACGCTCGATCCCGGTCCCGGTGAGCTCTTCATCCTGAACGATCCCTACACCGGTGGCTCGCACCTCCCCGACATCACGCTCATCGGGGCGATCGAGGTCGAGGGCGCCCTCGGGGGCTACGGCGTCGTGCGGGCGCACCACTCGGACGTGGGCGGGGTCCAGCCGGGGAGCATGCCCGCGGGCGCCCGGGAGATCTTCGCGGAGGGCGTGATCCTGCCGCCGCTGCGGCTGACGGCGGACGTCGAGCGCTTCCTGCTCGCGAACGTCCGCACTCCGGAGATCCGCGGGGCCGACTTGGAGGCGCAGCGCGCGGCGGTGCAGCGCGGGGCGGAAGGGCTGCGCGCGCTCGCCGCCCGCTACGGCACAGCGGCGCTGCGCGCGGCCGCGGGGGACCTGCTGGCGTACGCCGAGCGGCGCACGCGCGAGGCCCTGCGGCGGATTGACGCGCCGCAGGGAGGGCTTACGGCCACCGACTGGCTCGAGGGGGACGGCGTGGACGACCTGGACCTGCCGATCGCCGTGCGGGTGGACATCGAGGACGGCTGCTTCCATGCCGACTTCACCGGCACGGCGCCCGCCGCCCGCGGCAACGTGAACTGCCCGCTCGCCGTCGCGCGGTCGGCCGTGCTGTTCGTCGTGCGGACGCTCGTTCCGGAGGACGTTCCGACCAACGGCGGCGTGCAGCGCGCCGTCCGGGTCACCGCTCCCGCGGGCTGCCTGGTGAACGCGCGCTACCCGAGCGCCGTGGCGGCGGGCAACGTCGAGACGTCCCAGCGGATCGTGGACACCCTGTTCCTGGCGCTCGCGGGCGGCGGCGTCCGGGTGCCGGCGCAGGGACAGGGGACGATGAATAACGTCACCTTCGGGGGACTCGGGGCTCGGGACTCGGGGCTCGGGGGCGGCTGGACTTATTACGAGACTATCGGGGGAGGTCAGGGGGCAAGCGCGGGAGCGCCGGGGCCGTCGGGCGTGCATGTCGGCATGTCCAATACGCGGAACACGCCGATCGAAGTCCTGGAAATGGAGTATCCCTTGCGGCTTAAGACTTACAGCTTACGACGGGGCAGTGGGGGAGCGGGGCGGTGGGCGGGTGGAGAGGGCGTGGCTCGCGAGTTCGAGGCGCTGGCGCCGATGGAGGCGAGCATCCTGGCCGAGCGGCGGCGGCACCCGCCGCGGGGGGTGGCCGGCGGCGGGCGCGGCGCGCTCGGGCGCACGCTCTTGAACGGCGCGCCGCTCGCGTCTAAAGTGAGCACGCTCCTCGAGCCCGGCGACGTGTTGCGCGTCGAGACGCCCGGCGGCGGCGGCTGGGGGGCATCCCAACCTGGAGACGAGCGATGACGTGGGTTTACGTGACGGCGGTCGGCCTCGTGGCCGGCGTGGTGTCGGGGCTGTTCGGCGTCGGGGGTGCGATCGTGATCGTTCCCGGGCTGGTGCTCCTCGCCAAGCTGCCGCAGCACACCGCGAACGGTACGTCCCTCGCGGCGCTGCTGCTCCCGGTGGGCCTGCTCGGGGCTCTCGAGTATTATCGCCGCGGCCAGGTGAACCTCGCGTACGCGGGCGTCATCGCGGCCGGGCTCCTCGTCGGAGCGTACGTGGGAGCGAAGCTCGCGGGCTCGGTGTCGGACACCGTGCTGCGGCGGGCGTTCGGCGCGTTCCTGCTGCTCGTCTCGGCGAAGCTGCTCGTCGGCTAGGCGTTCGCCTCGAACACCTTCCCGTCGACGAACAGCCGGAACAGCTCGCGGTCGAGCTGCCCGAGCTGCACCTCATCGGTCATGATGTCGAGCGCGCGCTCGCGCGCCACGGCCGCCTTGTAGGGCCGGTCCGCCGCGGTGAGCGCGTCGTAGATGTCGCTGATCGTCATCATGCGCGTCTGGATCGGGATCGCCTCGCCCGTGACGCCGCGTGGGTACCCCTGGCCGTCGAGCTTCTCGTGGTGCCCGTAGGCGATGATCGGGATCTGCTGGAGCTCGCGCGTCCAGGGGATCTGCTGCAGGAAGCGGTAGGTGTGGGTCACGTGGCTCTCGATCTCGAGCCGCTCCGTTTCGTCCAGGCTCCCCTGCGGGATCGTGAGGTAGCGGACTTCGTCCTCGGAGAGGTAGCGCTGCGCCCGCCCCGCCGCGTCCTCGTAAGTGCCCTGTGCGAGCGCCGCCAGCTCCTCGAACCGGCCCGCGGGCAGGACCGTCGGCTCGTTCGCCTGGAGCACGACCTCGAGGAACCGCTCCAGCGCTTCGATCTCGCGCCCGTGCTCCGCCTCGAGGTCCCGCAGGTACTCCTCGTACCCCGTGCGGCCGCGCGTCTCGAGGAACTCGGCGCGTTTCCGCCAGAACTCGCGCTCCGCCGTGCGCCGCACGAAGTCGTGGCGCTGCCGGATCAGGTCGAGTTGCAGCGGATAGAGCTTCTTGGCCTTCACCAGCACCTGCTCGCGCACGCCGACCTTCCCGAAGTCGTGCAGCAGCCCCGCGTAGCGGATCTCGCGCAGCTGTTCGCGCGTGAACCGCACGTTGCGGTAGGCGCCGTCGTCCGCCCCGTCCACCACCTGGGCGAGCCCCATGGTCATGTTCGCGACGCGACCCGAGTGTCCGAACGTGGTGGGGTCGCGCTGCTCGATCGCGTGCACCGCGGCCCTCACGAAACCCTCGAACATCTGCTCGATGCGCTCGTACAACTGGCTGTTCTCGATGGCCACGGCGGCCTGGCCCGCCAGCGCCGTCACCAGCTCCACGGTCCGCTTTGAGTAGGGCACCACCTGCAGGTCCACGTCGTCCGGCGCGGCGAGCACCGTTTCGAACTGGCGCTTGCGGTTGATCAGCTGCAGCACCCCGATGACCTCGTCCCGGTGGTCCTTCATCGGGATCACGAGCATCGACTTGGTGCGGTAGCCGTACCGCTCGTCGAACGAGCGGTTGATGCTGTACTCCACGTCGGGCGGCAGGAAGTACGCGTCGTCGATCACCAGGGGCTCGCCCGTCACCGCGGTGTAGCCCGCGAGGCTCGTCCGGTCCACCGGAATCGTGAACTCGACGAACGGCGCCTCGGGCTTGGAGTAGGTGTGGGCGAGACGGAACCGCAGGCGCTTCTGGCCCTGCTCGCTCATCTCTACGAGATAGAGGCTGCCGGCGTCGGAGGAGGTGATGCGGCGGGCCTGGGTGAGAATCAGGTCGAGCAGGATCTTCAGGTCGCGCTCGGTGCCGAGGGCGACGCCGATGCGCGTCAGCTCGCCGATCTCGCGGCTGCGGCTCGCCGCCTCGGCGCGGGCGCGCGCCGTCTCCGCGCGCGCGGCCGCCTCGCGGTAGCCGGCGCGCACCGCGAGGAGCAGCTGCCGCTGGCCCGCCGGATGGCGCACGAATCCCGACAGCAGCTCGGACGGCATCTCCGTCGGCACGTCCGACTCGCCGTCGCGCCCCAGCGCCACGATCGCGCCTCCGGCGTCCACGAACGCGCGCAGCACGTCGAGCGGAAACACCGAGCGGCTGTCCGCGTCCAGCACGAACACCGTGGGCCGCTCGTTCGCCGCGAGGTCGTGCGGCAGGCGCACCTCGCGCGCCGCGATCTGGGCGCTCTCCAGGGCGGGCCGCATGGCCGCCGGGTCCCACGCGGGCGTGTGCAGCAGGAAGTATCTCACGGCTTGACGCTCACGGGCCGGCGACCGGGTGCCCGGTGTCCGTCACCGGCGGCGCTACGGGGTGGCTCACCGCACGATCACGAGCTCTTCACCCGCTGCAGGCCCTGCTGCGCCTCCGTGTACTCGGGGAAGACCGCCAGCGCCTTCTGATACATCTCCGTCGCCTTGTCCCGCTGCCCGCGGTCCTGGTACAGGAGGGCCCGCGAGTAGTAGGTCAGCGCTTCCGTGGGGATCTGCCGGCTCAGACGCTGGTCCGACGCCTGCTTCGGCAGCGGTGGGAGGTTGGCGTCCTTCATGAGGCGCGCCGCCACGTTCTGGATGATCTGGAACAGGTGGTCGCGCTGCGCCTGGTCCTTCTCGACCTTCACGATCTCGCTCGTCTCGACGTTCACGAGACGGGCGTCCACGCGGAAGTCGCCGTAGAAGTCGATGAACGTGCCGAGCACCACGTAGCGCGCGCCCACCAGCCGGCCCACCTTGGCCGCGGTCTGGGGGTCCACGCGCCCCGAGGCACCGAGGTTCTGCTCCTCGAGCAGCTTCTGGATCTCCTCGCGCTCCACGACGCGGGCGGCCGGGTTCGCGGACAGCTCGGAGATGAGCATCCCCGCGATGCCCTTCTGCAGCGCGTCGAAGTTCTCCTTGTCCTGGCCGTAGGAGCCGCCGTTGTCGAACGGCAGCACCGCGATGCCGGGCCGGGTGTCCTGGCCCCGCCCCTGCGCCGAGAGCCCCCCGCCGGGGGGCGCGACCAGGACGAGCGACAGCAGGGCGATGACAGAACGCGAGCGCATATGGTGTGCTCCTCGATCAGAGAGTCAGCTGCATCCCTTCCTGGGCCGCCAGCACGTCCGCGGGTCTGCCCGCGGCCTTCGCCTGGCGCCGCGCCGCGGCGAGCAGCGCGTCGATCGTCTGATCGCCGTGCTCCGGCTCGTGGTGGAACAGCACGAGCCGCTTCACGCCCGCTTCGGCGGCGAGGCTCACCGCTTCCTCGAACGTCGAGTGGCCCCACCCGCGGTGCTCCGCCAGCTCCGCGGGCGTGTACATCGCGTCGTGGATCAGGAGATCCGTATCGGCGAGGAACCCCACGAAGTCCTTGCGCCACGACGTCGGTGTGTCGTACCGCCCCCCGGGACCCAGCTCGTTGTCGGTCACGTACGCCATGCTCGGTCCCCCGGCGACGGGAGTCAGCCGGTAGCCGAGCGTGGTGCCGGGGTGCCGGAGCCGCATCGCCCGGACGCGGAAGACGCCCACCGTGAACTCTCCCGCCCCGGCCTCCACCTGCTGCACCGTGAGTTTCGCCGACAGCGCGTCGAGCGGCACCGGGAACACCGCCGGGTCCATCTGCTGGCGCAGGATCGCCTCCAGCGACGTCGTCCCCTGGCGCGAACCCCAGATGCGCACGGCATTGCCGGGCGCGAAGAACGGCTTGAAGTGCGGCAGGCCCTGAATGTGATCCCAGTGCGCGTGCGACAGCAGGATCTCCGCCTGCACCGCGCCGTTCTGCCGCTCCACCAGCTCGAGCCCCAGAGCGCGAATGCCCGTGCCGGCGTCGAGGATGAGCAGCTGGCCCCCGGCGCCCTCGACCGCGACGCACGGCGTATTGCCGCCGTAGCGCGCGGTGTGGGCTCCGGGGGTGGGGATCGAGCCCCGCGTCCCCCAGAAGGTCACCGTGTAGGCCATGCGTTGCGGCAAACGCCGTCCCCTTCGAGCTAAGTTACGGAAAATTCTGGACGTAGGACAAGCCGCCGCCTCACCCGGCTGCCGTGACCCATCTCACGACCGGCCGGCGGACGCCTCGAGGGCGGCGCGGTCGCGGATCAGGATCTCCCGGCGGCTGATCTCGATGTGGCCCTTCTCCACGAGCTCGCGCATCGTGCGGCTCACCGTCTCGCGTGAGGAACCGATCATCTGGGCGATCGTGTGGTGCGTGAGGCGGCGCGTGATGCGGTTCGAGCCGGCTTCGTCGGCGAGGTCGAGCAGCAACTGCGCCACGCGCCCGTTCACGTCGAGCAGCACGAGGCTCCCGACCTTCTCGTCCACGCGACGCAGCCGGCGGGAGAGCTCGCGCAACAGCCCCATCGCGATGCCCGGAGATTGCTGAAGAATCGCCTGGAAGTCCTCCCGCCGGATCACAAGCAGGTTGGAATCCTCCATCGCGATCACGTGCGCGGAGCGCGGCTCCTCGTCGATGAGCGACATCTCGCCGAAGAAGTCCCCCTCGCCCAACACCGACAGGATGACCTCGCGGCCGTCCTCGCCGATCAATACGACCTTCACCTGTCCCTTCGCGACCACGTAGAGCGCGTCCCCGGGGTCATCCTCGAACAGGATCACCGAGTTCCGGGGGTAGCTGCGCTCCCGCGTGATCTCGGCCACCCGGTCGAGCTCCGGGGGCGACAGCTGGCTGAACAGGGGGACCCGCTGGAGGACGGCGGTCACCGACACGATGGGCTTTCCCTTGGGTTGGGCTGGTGGACGGGCAAGCTTACGTCCGCTGCCAGTCTGACGCAAGACCGGCGCCTTGCCGCCAACTCACGGCGCCAGTTATATTTCCGGCCTTCGTGCCGTTCGACTTTCAGGCAAGGATACGAGCAGTGAAACCCGGGATTCACCCTAGGTATCAGCGGGCCACCGTGCAGTGCGCGTGCGGCAACAACTTCGTCACGCGCTCCACCGTGCCCGTGATCCACGTTGAAGTCTGCGGCAAGTGCCACCCCTACTTCACCGGCCGCCAGAAGCTGATGGACACCGCGGGCCGGGTGGAGCGGTTTCGCCAGAAGTACCGCGGAGGCGCGGGGGGCGCGGGGGCGGCGGGGGCCGACAAGGCCGCCGGCTGAGCGATGGAGGCCCGACTCCGCCAGGCGCTCGCGCGGGCGGAGGAGGTCGCCCGAGAGCTGGCCGACCCCGAGACCGCGCGGAATCCGGCCAAGCTGAAGCAGCTGGGCCGCGAGCACGCGCGGCTCGATCAGATCCGCCAAACCCACGACCGGCTCGCCCGACTGGAAGCGGAGCTCGCCCAGGCGCGCGAGGTGCTCCAGGACAAGGACCCCGAGCTGTCCCAGTTGGCGCGCGCCGACGTGGAGCGGCTGCGGCCCGAGATCGCGCGCCTCGAGGCGCAGCTCACCGAGCTGCTCACCCCGCGCGATCCGATGGCCGACCGCGATGCGATCGTCGAGGTCCGCGCCGGCACCGGCGGGGACGAGGCCGCCCTGTTCGCCGCCGAGCTGTTCCGCATGTACACGCGCTTCGCCGAGCGGCGCGGCTGGAAGGTCGAGGTCGTCTCGCTCTCCGAAGGCAACCTCGGGGGGCTCAAGGAAGCGATCTTCGCGGCGCGCGGCACGGGCGCCTACGGCACGCTGCGCTACGAATCGGGGGTGCATCGGGTGCAACGCGTCCCGGTGACCGAGGCGCAGGGCCGGATCCACACCTCAGCGGCGACCGTCGCCGTCCTCCCCGAGGCGGAGGACGTCGACGTGAAGATCGAGGACAAGGACCTCCGGATCGACGTGTTCCGCTCGCAGGGCCCGGGCGGCCAGAGCGTGAACACCACCGACAGCGCGGTGCGCATCACCCACCTCCCCACCGGACTGGTCGTGCAGTGCCAGGACCAGAAGAGCCAGCTGCAGAACAAGATCAAGGCGCTCGAAGTGCTGCGCTCGCGGTTGCTCGACAAGATGCTCGCCGAGCAGGAAGCCGCCCGCGCGCGCGACCGCCGCGCCCAGGTGGGCACCGGCGACCGCTCCGCCAAGATCCGGACCTACAACTTCCCGCAGAACCGGGTGACCGATCACCGCATCCACCACACCATCCACAATCTGTCCGAGGTGCTGGACGGGAGCCTCGACGACCTGATCAACGCGCTGCGGCTCGCGGGAGAAAAGGAACGGCTCAGTGCCTGAGCCGTCCTCGATCGCCGCGGCGCTGGACGAGGCGGTCGCGCGGCTGGAGCGCTCGGGGCTCGCCAACGCCCGGCGCGAGGCGAGCACCCTGTGGGCCGCCGTCGCGGGAGATGGGATGAAGCCGGGCGACGTGTGGTTGCGGCGCGACGACGAGCCCGCGCCCCGCGTCGTGGGGCGGTTCCGGGACGCCGTGGATCGCCGCTCGAACGGCATTCCGTTCGCCTACGCCGTGGGTCGCGCCAGCTTCCGCACGCTCGAACTGCA
>WNGB01006653.1_pt1 | contig 16927 bp, 15 predicted proteins | sample 5400681 | NCBI WGS metagenome assembly WNGB01 (sample SAMN13153367, study PRJNA577476) | soil metagenome | isolation source: 115 cm soil or saprolite under grassland replicate 2 | place: USA:California | collected 2016-06-15 | reverse complement strand
CGAGCGGGCGGCCCAGGCCGGTGCCGGTGACCTCGACTACTCGGCGGTCGTCGCCACGATCCTGGACGCCACCTCCAGCCCGAGCAGCACCAACAGGCGGCAAGAGGCGTCGTGAGCCATGACGGCAGAATGGTCACCAGTCCGCCGTCCTTGACCACCTCACTATAGGGATCGCGAACGCTGACCGGGTAGCTCCCCATCGCCAGCGGCCGCCATCACGCGGCCTGGGTGCCGGAGGACGGTGAGCTGAGGTCGTAGACGGTGGTCCCGCCGACCGTGGTCGAGCTGAAGTTCCGCTCGACCCAGCTGACGATCTGGCTCGCGGTGCTGGACCCCTGGCCACTGCCGAACGCGCCACCGCCCATCCTGCCGCCGGGGATGAAGTAGTGGATCTTGCCCTGGCTGACGTACCGCTGGAATTGCGCCAGCGTGGGTGCGGGGTCGGTGCCGTTGAACCCGCCGATGGCCATGACCGGCTGGCCGCTGGCCAACTGATACCCGGCCGCCGTGTTCGAGCCGACGGTCGCCGCGACCCAGGTGTAGGCTTGGCTGTCCTGGCGGAGCAGGGCGACCAGCTCGTCGCTGGGCGTGCCGGCGTTGAGCAGCCCGCCGAAGCCACCGCCGCCAGGTCCTCCCTGACCGCCGGGCGCCGCGCCCGGACCGCCCTGGCCGCCGAACGGGGCGCCGCCCTGGCCGCCGAAGGCTCCTCTCCCCACGACGTGCCTCTCGTTCACCAGCGCTCAGGTGGTGGACCCACCGGCCTCGAGCTGGTGGACCACGCTCATGGCCTTGTCGATGGGGATCGCGAAGCCGATGTTCTCGGCGGTGGTCGTCTGGCTGGAGCTCGCGACGGCGGTGTTGATGCCGATCACCTGGCCGGCCGCGTTGACCAGCGGACCGCCGGAGTTCCCGGAGCTGATGGAGGCGTCGGTCTGGATCAAGCCGCTCATCTGGCCGCTGTGGGCGTCGATCGAGCGGTCCAGCGCCGAGATGATCCCTCTGGTCACCGTCGGGCCCCCCGACAGCTCGATCGCCCGGTCCAGGTGCTTGAAGGCCTCCGCGGGCGCCGACAGCGAGGTCGCATCCGACGCCGCCCGCAGCAACGCCGCCAGCGCGCCCGGCAGGTCGTGGCTAGCCACAATGCCGGTCAGATAGGCGGGGAAGCACCCGTCCTGACCTGGGCAAACGTCGTGTGTTTGCACGGCGGGGTCGTCGTAACTGACCGGCATTGTGGCTAGCCAGGTAGTGGTAGGCGAGCTCCGCGGCGGGCCCGCCGACCTCCGGCGAGGCCAGTAGCCGGGCGTAGGTCGCGTGCAGCCGGCCCCGCTCCCCCGGCAGCAGGTCGTTGTAGACGACCTCCTGGAGCAACGCGTGGCGGAAGCGGTAGCTCTCGGTCACGGGGTCGGCCACGAGCACCTGGCCGGCGATCACCTCGCGCAGCCCGCGCTCGAGCTCCTCTTCCGGCCGGCCGGCGGCCGCGACCAGCAGCGCGTGGCCGACCCGGCGGCCGGCGACCGCCGCGACCTTCAGCACCTCGCGGGCCTCGTCCGGCAGCGCCTCGATGCGGCCGAGCAGCACGTCCGCGAGCGCCTCGGGCAGGCCGATGTCGGCCTGGATCGCGCCGGCGGCCACCAGCTCCTCGGCGAAGAACGCGTTGCCCTCCGAGCGGGCGAGGATGCGGTCGACCGCCGCGACCGGCACGTGCCCGCCGGCCAGCGCCTCCAGGGTGCTCGACCAGCTCGTCCCGGTCGAACGGCCGCAGGTCGACCCGCTCGACGTCGCCGACGCGGACGAGCTCGGCGAGCAGGTCGCGGGTGGAGCGGTCGGCCCAGTGCAGGTCCTCCGCCACGAGCAGCAGCGTCGCGCGCTCGGACAGGCGCGCGAGCAGCGTCAGCACGCCGTCGAACAGCTGGATGCGCTCGAACCCGTCGCCGGCCGGCGAGGGTGGGTCGAGCGGCTGCGGCAGCAGGCGCGCCAGGCCCGGGACGGCGGCTGTGAGGCTGGCCATCAGCTCGGCCTCGCCCGGCCGGGTGCCGAGGTCGCGGAACCCGTCGATGAACGGCACGTAGGGCAGGCCGACGTCGCCCACCTCCATGCAGCCGCCGACCAGCGCCACCGCGGGGCGGCCGCTCTCGGCCCGCTCGAGCAGCACGAGCAGCCGGCCGAGCTGCTCGGTCCGGCCGACGAAGACAGGGCTCGTCACGCTTGCCATACCAGCCAGTATCCAGTCGGCCCGACAGTTCCAAATGCAGTTGGAAACGCGAACGGGCCGGCGAGATCATCCGGCCCGTTCGCGAGGGTGAGTTCGGCGGTCATGGCGGCCCGCCTCAGCGCTCACGATGCGGCCGATGGTGACGGCACCTCGGTCAAGCTCGGTTGGTCGCGTGGGCCGTCTCCGCAGCTCCGAGTAGAACGCCGCCAACCCCTGCGGATCCGGGCAGTCGAGCACCACCCCGGCCAGTCGACCGATCATCCCGCTCCTTCCTTACTACTGAGCGTTGAAATCCCCGACTCAACGGTTGTCGTTTCCAATGGGGTCTCAAATGAGGAACGCCGGGGACGCCTACGGGCCCGGGTGGCGAGCCGAACGCCGAGCGCTTTCCCACGACCGGCCGCACTCGAACCTAGCTCGCGCGCAGGGGGTTGCCTAGACGCCGTATTGGACACGTCGCGGAGCGGTCACGGTGATGATTCCCCTCCTGCGCTGGTGCCGGCCCTTCATGGTGCTCGCCAGCCGCCATCGGCCGACACCACGGCGCCATTGACGTCCGAGGCTTCCGTGATAACCCCTGCGGCCTGATGCCGCCGACCCCGGCGGGCATCGTTTCACTCGTTCGAAGGCTCGACGCTGATCACGACGTTGCCGATTTTCTGCCCTGTCTCGACGAACTTGTACGCCTCGACGATCTGGTCCAACGGATACCGTCTGTCGATGAGCGGCTTGAACGCTCCGGACTCGATCAGTTCCTTGAAATACCTCACCATCTCCTGGTCATCCCTCGGAATGGGAAACATGACCCTCTTGCCGCCAACGAGCGGCGTGATGAGCGCCAAGATCGGATTCTGGGACAGCGGACCCAAGTCCGAGGAGAGGTAGATCCCGCCCGGTTTCAACAATCGCTTGCATCGGCCGAACGAGCTCTTGCCGACCGCATCGAGGACCACGTCGTAGGTCTGCTCGTCCTTGGTGAAGTCCTCGGCCGTGTAGTCGATCACCCTGTCGGCGCCCAAGCCCCTGACCAGCTCCACGTGCTCGGTGTCGCAGACCGCGGTCACCTCGGCACCGAGACGCTTCAAGAGCTGGACCGCCGCCGAGCCGATGGCTCCGGTCGCGCCATTGACCAGGACGTCTTGCCCGCTCCGGATCTTGGCCTTCCTGATCAGCGAGAGGGCATAGTGCGAACCCTCCGTACTGGGAGCGGTCTCCTCGTAGGTCACGTTCGCCGGCATGGTCGCGAGCGAACCGTCTTCGGGCATCGCCACGTATTCAGCGTGCGCGCCGAACCGGCTCCCGTTGTATCCGAACACTCGGTCGCCGACCTCGAAGGACGTGACACCACTGCCGACCGCCTCGACTTCTCCCGCGAACTCATTCCCGAGGACCGTCACCCGTGGCCTGCTGAGCCCGGTAAAGAATCTATTGATGAAGGGCTTGGCCGCCCGCAAGCCGCTGTCCGTCCGATTCACCGTCGTCGCGTGAACCTTGACGAGCACCTCGTTATCCTTCGCCGCCGGCTTGTCCACTTCGGAGATCCGAACCACGTCCGGCGGACCGTACCTGGTATGAACTGCTGCCTTCATGGGTGAACAGTACCGACAGCACCAAGGTCGTCGTCGACTTTCGCTCCCGCCACCCGATCCCCCTCACCCAGGCCCAACGCCGGCGCAGGACGATTCGCCACGACGCATCATCCCACCCGGACCAACCGTCACCAACTAACGACGCGCGACACTAGCACGCGACATTGACGGGGCCCGGGTGCTGGCGGTCGGTCACTCGGCGACCCGCTGGGCCCTGGACCATCCGCTGGCCGGCACGGCCGGCCAGCGGCTTCCGTCATCACCGGCTCGTCTTGCCGGCCGGGTTGCGTCATAGGCGCCAGGGGAGGATCCAAGCAGGCCGGCTCGGCGGTAGAGGCGTTCGAGGTCCTCGACGTGATGGATGACGGCCTGCTCGGCCGCGGCTGGGTCTCTGGCGCCGATGGCGGCGCAGATGGCGTCGTGCTGCGAGACCACACGTTGGCGGTCGAGCAGCGGCATGATGAGCTGGTTGAGACGGGGCTGTACCACGCCGTGCAGGGCGGCAAAGGGCAGGCTGAGCACTCGATTGTGGGCTGAGGCCACCACGGCACGGTGGAAGTGGATGTCCAGCTCGAGCCAGGCGTCGGGCGCGAGCCTGTCGTTTCGCGACCGCTCGATCGTTTCGGTCATGGTGGCGAGCTCCGTGTCGCCTCGCCGCGCGGCGCCAAGCCGGGCTGCGGTGCCCTCCAGCGCGCGCCGGGCGTCCACCAGCTCGGCCAGGTTGATCTCGTCGAAGTCCAGCAGCAGCCCCATGGCCTCTTGCAGGTGATGCTGGACCGGGCCGTGGTCGAGGTGGTTGACGAAGGACCCTCCGCCCCGGCCTTGCATGGTGGTGATCAGGCCGAGCTGGGCGAGTGAGCGGAGCGCCTCACGTACGACGGCACGGCTGACCTTGAACCCCTTCGCCTGCTCGAGCTCGCTCGGCAGCCGGTCACCAGGCCGGAGCCGCCCGGCGGTGATCCCCTCGAGAATGGCAAGGCGCACCTGCTCGGCAGGTCCCTTGATCGGCGAGGGGGCGAACGGCGAGGGTGCCGACTGCCGACGGAGCTGGGGCAAGCCGAACCTCCTAACAAAATGTCAACCTTTTCAAACGTGCTTAATCGATGATACGTTTCCTCTCCCAATCGGAGCGAGGATGTGATGAGCGCCGAGCTGCCGGACGACATCGCTCACGCTGTGGTCGGGCGGCGGACGGAGCTGCGCCTGCTGCTGAGTGCCATCCGGCGAGGTAAGGCCGTCCTGCTCCTCGGGCTTCCCGGCGTCTCGAAGACAACCATGCTGCGGGCGCTGGCCGGCCACCTCGGGCAGGAGCCGGACCGCTTCGTGGACGTGACCGGCGACGAGCAGCTCACCGCCCACGCGCTGGTCGGCACCTTCGATCCTCCGATGGTGCTCAAGGACGGCTACCGGCCGGAGCACTTCGTGCCCGGGCCGCTCGTCCGAGCTATGCGCGCGGGCGGGATCGTGTATCTCGAGGAGGTGAACCGGGCGCCCAGCGGTGCGCTGAACGTCCTGATCACGGCGCTCTCGGAGCGCTACCTGGAGGTGCCGCGGCTGGGGCGGGTCGACGCCAGGCCCGGCTTCACGGTCGTGGGAGCCGCCAACCCGCTCGACGACGTCGGCACAGCCCGGCTGTCTCGCGGGCTCGCCGACCGCTTCCTCATTCTCGAGCTCGACTACCAGTCGCGCGAAGAGGAGCTGGAGATCGTCACCCGGCGCTGCGGCAGCGGGCAGGCCGGCTTCCACCCGTTCGCCGTCGACGTCGCCCGCGAGTCCCGCCGCCATCCGGACCTTCGCCACGGCGCCTCGGTGCGCGGCGCGATCGATTTCGTCGACCTGCTGGACGCCTACGATCGGGACGGCTCGACCTCGAGACGCTGCGGTTCCTGGCTTGCACCTCGTATGCGGGCAAGGTCCGGGTCAGGCCGACCGTCACCCGTACCGCCTGCGCCATCGTCCACGAGATCCTGGACGCGGTGCTCCGCCGCGACTACCAGGGCAGTGTCGCGTCCCTGCTCGAGGCGGCCATAGCAGCGCCGACCGGCGAGCTCGCCGAGGCGCGGGGCGAGGCGACCGGGGCCGTCGGGGAAGAGGGCGAGATAGCGCTCGCGCAGGAAGGCCCCGCGACCGGCGCGCAAGCCGGAGCGGCCCGACGAGCTGCCCGGGCTGGCCCGCCCTGGCGGTGGCGGCGAGCCCGGCGAGTCGCGCTCGGTGCCGATGGTGGACCGCGACCGACCCTCTGCCGCCGGCGGCAGGCAGTCCGAGTCGCCTGGCGTGCGGGACACCCATCTTCGCGACCTCGACGAGGTCCTGCGACGCGCCCGCGAGCTGGTGCTGCGGCCGCGCGATGGCATCCGCCGCACGACCGGCGGCCAGGCAGGCACGTCGCTGCGGAGCGAGCCCGTGACAGCCTCGCCGAACGGCCTGCTCGACCTCCCCACGACGGTGGAGGCGTTGGTTGCCAAGGCCGGCAACGTCACGGCCGGCGATATCCGCGTCCTCACCCGGGAGCGCCAGGCGCGCAACTACATCATTTTCGTCGACCACTCCGGTTCCATGGTCGGCCGCAAGCTCGAGCTCGGGGCGACGCTGGCCGCGGTCCTCGCCCAGCTTTCGGCGGCAGGGCGGGCCGCCTATGCCGTGCTGGCGTTCGACGACAAGCTCGCCGAGCTGAAGCCGCTCGGCGAGGACCGCGAGATCGAGCAGGTGATCGACCGCATCCTGCGGCTGCCCGAGGGGCGCGCCACCGACCTCGGCGCGGTCTTCCGCGCCGCGGCCGAGCTGTCCGGGCGGCTCCCGGAGGCGACCGACGTCGTGCTGATCAGCGACTGCATGCCCACGCAGGGGGTGACGACCTTCCAAGGGCTGGCCACGCTCGCCCGGCAGGTGCCCTCCCTCTACGTCTGCTTCACCGACGAGCGCGCCGCGATCCGGATGTTCCACGGCGAGCGGCAGATGGACCTCTACCAGTGGTGGGCCCGGCAGTGGGTCGGGGACGAGCGGTTCGAGGAAGTGGGGGACGTCGAGGAGGTGGACCGCCTGATCGCCCTGCTCGGGCGGCAACCCGACGGCGACCTCTGAGCATCGCGAGGAAGGGGCGTGCCGATGGCCAAGCTACCCATCCAACTCAACGTCAACGGCGTCTCCTACGACCTGCTCGTCGAGCCGGACCGCTCGCTGGTCGACGCCTTGCGCGACGACCTCGGCCTGGTGGGCACCAAGCGCTCGTGCAACGAGGGCGAGTGCGCCTCCTGCGCCGTCCACCTGGACGAAACGGTGGTCAACGCCTGCCTGGTCCTCGCCGTGCAGGCGGCCGGCCACCGCATCCAGACGATCGAGGGGCTTGCGCGCAATGGCGAGCTCGACCCGATGCAGCGGGCGTTCGCCGAGCGCTTCGCGGCCCAGTGCGGCTACTGCACACCCGGGATGATCATGACCGCCAAGGCGCTGCTCGCCGACAACCCCAAGCCCACCGAGGACGAGGTCCGCCAGGCCATCCGCGGCAACCTCTGCCGCTGCACCGGCTACAGCAAGATCGTCGAGGCGATCATGGCCGCCTCCGGCCAGGCGAAGCAGCGCGAGGACCGGCCCTCGCCACACCGGGTGGTCGGCCGCTCCCTGCCCCGGACGGACTCGCTCGAGAAGGTCACCGGCAAGGCCGTATACGCCTACGACATGCGCCTGCCTGGCATGGTCTACGGCGAGATCCTGTGAAGCCCGCTGGCGAGCGCCCGGATCCGCGCCATCGACACCGCGGCGGCCATGGCCATCCCGGGCGTGCTCGCCGTCTACACCCAGAAAGACATGCCACAGACCAAGTTCGGCGCCTTCGTCCAGGACGAGACCGCGCTGGCCAGCGGCGTGGTCCGCTACCAGGGCGAGGGCGTCGCCGCCGTCATCGCCCTCGACGAGCAGACAGCGCTGCGCGGCATCGAGGCGATCGACGTCGACTACGAGCCGCTACCCGGCGTGTTCGAACCGGAAGCGGCGATGGCCGAGGGCGCCCCCAAGGTCCACGAGGGAGTCGAGCGCAACGTCGCGGCCCACAACCGGGTCGTCGGCGGTGACGCCGAGGCCGGCTTCGCCGAGGCCGACCATGTCTTCGAGGACCGCTTCGTCACCAGCCGCCAGTGTCATACGTGCATGGAGCCGCACGCGGTCGTCGCCGACTACGACGCCTCCGGCCGCGTCACGCTGCACATCTCCAGCCAGTCGACGTTCTTCGACCGCTTCGGGCTCATGGGCATCTTCGGGCTGCCGGCCAACAAGATCCGCATCATCTCGCCCTACCTGGGCGGTGGGTTCGGCTCCAAGTCCGAGCCGCACTCGATCTACGTGGTGGCGATCCAGGCGTCGATGAACCTTGGGCGTCCGGTGAAGATGTTCCACTCGCGCGATGAGGAGTTCACCTCCAGCCGCACGCGGCACCCCGAGATCATCGACATCAAGACCGGCGTCAAGGCCGACGGAACCATCACCGCCCGCTCGGCCAGGGTCATCCTCGACAACGGCGCCTACACCTCCTACGGGCCAGGGGTCTCGCTCACCCAGTCGATGCTCGGCGGCGCCGTCTACCGGATCCCCAACTATCGCTACGACGGCTACACCGTCTACACCAACAACCCGTTCGGCGGCGCCTTCCGCGGCTTCGGCAGCCCCCAGTTCACCTTCGCCGCGGAATGCCACACCGACATGATCGCCGAGCGTCTCGGCATGGACCTGATCGAGTTCCGGCGCAGGAACCTGTCACGGCCGGGCGACAAGGCGATCTCCGGGCCGACCCTGACGAGCTGCGGGATCGTCGAGTGCCTCGAGCTGGCGGCCGAGGCGATCGGCTGGAGCGAGAAGCGCGCGAACCCGCGGCCGGGGCGGGGCGTCGGGATCGCCTGCGGTACCCACTTCACCAGCGGCAAGTTCCACCCCAACGTCAACGCCGACTTCTGCGCGGCCGGCGTGAAGGTCAACGAGGACGGCTCGGTGTCGCTGTTGATCGGCGCGACCGAGATGGGCACCGGCGCGGCCACCACCGCCACCGCGCAGATCTGCGCTGAGGAGCTGGGCGTGGACCTGGACGACGTGGACGTGATCACCTCCGACTCCGAGACGATCCCCGCCGACTTCGGCACCTACGGCAGCCGGGTGACCACGCTGGCCGGCAACGCGGTGCGCGACGCCTGTGCCCAGGTGCGCCAGCAGCTGTTCGGGGTCGCCGCCGAGCAGCTCGGCGTCCAGCCCGACCAGCTCGCCCTGGGCGGCAAGAAGGTGTTCGACACCGCCGACCCGGAGCGCTCCATCGACCTGGCGAGCGTCGTCCAAGCCAGCATCTTCCGAGACCGGGACGGCCGTCAGATCATGGCCCAGGCCCACTACGACGCCCCCTGCGACCTGCCCGACCCGGAGACGGGCGTGGGCGATTTCGCCATGAGCTACAGCTTCGGTGTCCACGCCGTGGAGGTCGAGGTGGACGAGCAGACCGGCCAGGTCCGCGTGGTCGACTTCGTCGCCGCCACCGACTGCGGCAACGTCGTCAACCCGGCCCTGGCCGAGGCACAGGTCGAGGGCGGCGTCGCCCAGGGGATCGGCTACGGGATCATGGAGGACCTGGTCTGCGACCAGGGGCAGGTGCTCAACCCGCACTTCTCGACCTACAAGATCCCGACCGCCACCGAGATGCCGCCGATTCGCTCCTACTGGGTCGAGACCAACGACCCCCGAGGTCCGTATGGAGCCAAGGGGCTGGGCGAGATGGGCCTGGTCCCAACCGCGGCAGCCATCGCCAACGCCGTCTACCACGCCACCGGTGCCCGCGTCAGGCGCATCCCGCTCACGCCGGAACGGGTGCTGGCCGCGATCGACGAGGCACAGCGATAGGAGGTGTCGACCGGTGCAGTACCTGGAGCCAACGACGCTCGAGGAAGCCCTCGACATCCTTGCCGAGCAGGGCGATGCCGCCAAGGTGATGGCTGGCGGCCAGTCGCTGCTGATCCTGCTGCGCGAGCGGTTCGTCGACCCGGAGGTGCTCGTGGGCCTCAACGGGATCGAGCCACTACGGCACGTGGACGTCAACGGCGGCGCCCGCATCGGGGCGATGGTGACGCATACCGCGGTCGAGCGAGACTCTCGCATCATGGGAGGCTGGCCGTTGCTGGCCGCCGCCGAGGCCGCTGTCTCGACCGTTCAGATCCGCAACCGGGGGACGCTGTGCGGCAACGTCGCCCACGCCTTCCCCACCGCCGACCCGCCGGCCGCGCTGATCGCCTGTGACGCCCGGGTCCACCTCGCCAGCAAGCACGGCGGCGAACGGGAGGTCGCGGCCGAGGACTTCTTCGTCGGCATGATGGAGACGGTCGCCCGGCCGGACGAGATGGTCACGGCCGTGAGCCTGCCGCCGCAGCCCGACGGCGCCCGCGGCGCCTATCTGAAGTACGCGGTTCGCCCGCTCGACTTCGCCATCGTGGGCGCTGCCGCGCGTGTCGTCCTGGCGCCCGACGGAACCATCACCGACGCCCGCATCGGGCTGAGCGGCGCGGCCAACCGCGTGTTGCGGGCAACCGAGGCGGAGGCGCTGCTGCTCGGCGAGCGGTCCTCGCCGGAGCTGTTCGGCCGGGCCGGAGACGCGGCCGCCCGGCAGTCCGCCCCGCTCGACGACATCGACGGGTCGGCCGACTACAAGCGCCGCGTCGTCGGCGTGTATACCCGCCGGGTCCTGGCCCGGGCGCTCGAGTAACACAGCGCGCGAAGGAGCGTACATGCGTGCGGTCGACTTCAACGCCGATCTCGGGGAGAGCTACGGGCTCTGGGAGCGCGGCGCGGACGCCGAGCTGATGGAGGTCATCACCTCGGCCAACATCGCCTGCGGTTTTCACGCCGGCGACCCCACGATCATGCGGACCAGCGTGGACGCCGCGGTCGCCCACGGCGTCGCGCTCGGCGCCCACCCCGGATTCCCCGACCTGCTCGGCTTCGGGCGCCGGGAGCTCGAGGTCACGGAGCAGGCCCTCCGCGACTACGTCACCTACCAGGTCGGCGCGGTCAGGCAATTCGTCACCAACGCCGGCGTCGGCCTGCACCACGTCAAGCCACACGGCGCCATGTACACGATGGCCCTGGACGATCCCGCCTACGCCAGGGCGATCGCCGAGGCCACCGCGCGGATCGACAGCCGGCTGTTCCTCTACACCCTGCGCGGGTCCGAGCTGTGGCAGGCGGCCGGACAGGCCGGCCTGCGCGCGGTCCCCGAGTTCTTCGCCGACCGGCCGATGCGGGCCGGCGGGGAGGTCGTCATGTTCCGCTGGTGGGAGGAGTTCACGGCGACCCCCACGGTGGTTGCCGAGCGGGCGCGCTCGGCAATGACCGAGGGCGCCGTCACCGCGCTCGACGGGACGCGCGTGGCGGTCGACGCCGAGACGGTCTGCGTGCACTCGGACACCCCCGGAGCCGGCGAGCTCGGCCGGGCGGTCCGGCGCGCCTTGGACGAGGCGGGTCTCGAGGTGCGCGCCCTATCGATCCGGTGAGCCGAGGCGCCCGAGGAAGGGAGTCATGATGTCACTTGCTCCGATCACGATCGGCATGGTCGGCCTCTTGTTCGCGCTGTGGGCCAACGGCGTGCAGCTGCTCGGGGTCGACGCCAAGCCCGTCACCGAGGACGGGCCCAGCCCGACGGCATCGGTCGCCGTCGCCGGCAGCGCCATGGGCGCCATCACCCTGCTGTTCATGTCCATCTGGCTGGTCGTCGCGGCCCCGCTCGGGACCGACGGCGAGGCGCCCAAGCTCGGGCTGCTGTTCAGCGCGATCTCAGGGATGTACGGCCTGCTCTGGCTCGGCGCGGCCGTGATCCAGGCGCGCGGCTGGGACATGCGCCCGATCGGCAATCTTGCCCTGCTCTGCCTCGTGCTACAGGTCATCGAGATGGCGCTGCTCGCCAGCTACTATGGCGCCGCGGGTATCCCGACCGCCCATTTCGCGTTCATCGAGATCGCCCTCGGCCTGTACGTGCTCGTGCTCGCCGGTTTCTGGGCGGTGACCCACGGGAGGATCAACGCGAGACCGGTCGGGTTGGCCTGCCTGCTCGCCGTCGTCGGCACCCTGTACATCATGATCTACGGCGGAGGATTGCTCGCGCCGCCCGGCGCCTGAGGCAGGTCGGCGCGGTTGGGATGTCCGGCTCGGCCGTTCGCTGAGCCCCACGCGGTTGACCGGTGGCACCACCGGGTCTCGCGCGCCAGCGATGATCTGCACCGGCGTCTGGATCTCCGGCAGCAGATCGCGAAGGACCGGAAGGTCCGTGGGGTAGGCGCGCACGTAGCGCATCGACTCCACGAACCAGTCGCCCTGGTAGGCTGGCAGGTAGTCTTGGCGGATCGGGTCGGGAAGCGCGTGCCGCGACCATGTCGGCTCGAAGGCGAGCAGGCTCTCCGGTCAAATGCCGATCGGCTGCTCGCCACACCAGCATCGGGTCGCCCACCGGATCGGCCGCTGCGACCAGCAACAGAACTCGGGTGTCGGCCGGCAGGGCCTCGAGCCGCCGCCGGAAGCTCTCCTCGATGCTCCCCGAGAGCGGTACCGCGCCGGGGAGTCCGAACCCGGAAGGGCACGGCAGGACATGTCGTGTACCCAGCAGGACGACACGCGCGGCTGCGCAGCGTGGCCTCTGCTAGCATTGATAGCACGGGAAAGGGGGTGCTCATCATGGCAGCAGTCAGCATCCGAAACCTGGACGAAGACATAAAACGTCGCCTGCGCATCAGAGCTGCTCAGCATGGGCGGTCGATGGAGTCCGAGATCCGCGCCATCCTCGAGGAGGCGGTCAGAGAGCCGGAGCGGTCCGGGGGGCTGTTCACCGTGCTCTTGGACCGCTTCGGCGCCATCGGCGGCGTGGAGCTGGACCTGCCGCCGCGTTCGACGCCGCCGCGCGCGGCTGACCTTGCTTCATGATCGTTGTCGACACCAACGTGGTCTCAGAGCTCATGCGGCCGTCGCCGTCTCCGGTTGTGGTCAGCTGGGTGCGCCGCAACGATCGCGAGCTGTACACGACGTCGATCACGCTGGCCGAGATCCGCTACGGCATCGAGCGGCTGACCGGTGGCCACCGCAAGCAACTGCTGCGATCCACAGCCGATGAGGTGTTCGCCGACTTCGAGGAGCGCGTTCTTCCCTTCGACGCGGAGGCGGCGGTGGCGTACGCCACAATCGTGAGCGACCGGGACCGTGCCGGCCTCCCCATCGATGGCTTCGACGCGCAGATCGCCTCCATCTGCCGCACTCACCGGGCAGCATTGGCCACGCGCAATTCCAAAGATTTCCAGGACACCGGGATCGACGTCATCGACCCGTGGCAACCAGACCCGCACGTCCCAACCGACCCCGACCTGTAGGAGCTCAGAAACTCGGCCGGGTGCGCTGAGCAACCAGAACTGGGCCGTGCGATCATCCGCCGACGGCCCTCTTCGTCCTCTACCTCATGACACGCCGACTCGTCGGCATGCTGCTCGGGAGCTTACGAAGCGAGCACACCAAGGAGGAGTCGGCAGCGGCGGAAGCCGGGCGACCAGCTGCAGTGGTCGAGCTGCACGAGGTGGATCCGAGGGACGTCGCGGCGGTTCGTGAAGCTGATCGAGCAAGCGGAGGACGCCAGGGCGCCAGCCGCCCTCCAGATCGCGCATGACCTCCAAAGGGCACGCCTGCCTCACCGTGGAAACACCGGCCCCACCGTGCCGTGCTACGAGGTCAACGGACTGTTCGAACCGGCTGAGCACTCAGGCTCCCGCGTCTGCACAGGGGATCAGGCCCTTCGCTCGCCCGGGCGGGCTTCAGGAGCGGGTCTGGCTGGCCGATCAAGTCATGAGGACCTCCCCTGATGCCGGATGGTATGGATGCGGCTACCACGTTCGCCGTTGACGACCCTGCTGCTGGCGATCGCGCTGCTGCCGGTCGGGATCGGCGTTGGCATGTCGGAGCACAGCCATGCGGTGGCAACCCTCAACGGCGCCCTGGCCACCAGGGCGAGCAAGCAGGCAGAGATCCTGTACGACTACTTCGCCCGGGCCCAGTCGATCGACCTGCTGACCGCCCACAATCCCGCCTTCGGCGAGTTCTACCAGCTGCCAGGCAGCCGCACCGCCGCCGGCCGGGACAGGCACGTCGGTGGCGGCGGGCCGATACTCGAGAAGGTCAACCGGGCGCTCGGCTATCTCGAGGAGCTATTCCCCGACAGCATCGGGGAGGCCTGCTTCATCGACCGCGGCGGGGCGGAGGTCGCCCGCGTGGTGCGCGGCGAGCGGGCCACCCCCGGCGACCTGTCGCCCGACGAGTCGGCCAACCCGTTCTTCAAGCCGACCTTCGCGCTCCGCCACGGCCAAGTCTACCAGGCCAGGCCCTATGTCTCCCCCGACACCAAGGAATGGGTCATCTCCAACTCGACCCTGATGCCAACCGCCGACGGCAGCAAACAGGCGATCGTGCATTTCGAGATCACCATCGAGAGCTTCCGCCAGACCGCCGCGGTCGACAGCCAGTTCGACGTGGTGATCGTCGATGCACGCACGGGTGCGGTCGTGATCGACAGCCGCCTGCCGCAGCGCATGGGCACCACGCTCGGACGGCCCGACGACCTGCGGTTCCGGCCCATAGTCGCCGCCCGTCAGCTGGCGGGGCGGCTGAGGTTGGGGGAGCGGCCCGCCGCCTACCAGCGTGCCAAGCCTGTCAGCGGCAACGCCAACCGCTGGTACGTGGCCGCCGTCGCCCGCACGCCGGTCGGGTGGCTGTACGGGATCGGGGTCTGGCCCGTCGGCCTGGTCGTCGTCGCCCTGCTCCTGCTCGCGCTGTCCGGGCTGGGCTCCCGGGCTACCAGGCGCGTGCTGGTCCACGCCGCCACCACCGACGCCCTGACCGGCATCGGCAACCGGCGCAAGCTCATGGCCGACCTGGAGCGGGAACTGGCCGCCGCCAGCACGGCCAGGCAGCTGCTGCTGATGCTGTTTGACCTCAACGGTTTCAAGTCCTACAACGACACCTTCGGGCACCCAGCCGGGGACGCTCTGCTCGCCCGGCTCGGTGCTGCGCTGAAGGCCGCCATGCGCCGTCGCGGCGGCGCCTACCGCCTCGGCGGGGACGAGTTCTGCATCCTGGCCCCGGTGGGCCAGGACGGCACCGACCCGACCATCGCCGCCACCGAGGCGGCCCTGACCGAGCACGGCGACGGCTTCTCGATCACCGCCTCGTACGGAGCGATCGTGCTGCCCCAGGAAAGCCGGGACGCCAGCGAGGCGATGCGCCTGGTCGACCAGCGCATGTATGCACAGAAGGCCTCCGGGTGGCGCTCGGCCGACCGGCAGAGCAGGGACGTGCTGCTGCGCGCGCTCTACGAACGCAACCCGGACCTCGCCGAGCGTTTCGAGACCGCCGCCCGGCTGGTCGAGGGAGTCGGCCAGCGGATTGGCCTGGCCAGCGACGAGCGGCAGCAGCTCCAGCAGGCTGCCGAGCTGCACGACATCGGCAAGGTCGCCATCCCCGACGCGATCCTCCACAAGCCGGGTCCGCTTGACGATGACGAGTGGGCGTTCGTGCGCCGGCACACGCTGATCGGGGAGCGCATCATCGCGGCCGCGCCCGCCCTGGCCCCGGCGGCCAGGCTGGTGCGCTCGACCCACGAGCGCTTCGACGGCGGCGGCTATCCGGACGGGCTGTCCGGCGAGCGGATCCCGCTCGGGTCGCGGATCATCGCCGTCTGTGACGCCTTCACCGCGATGACTCACCAGCGTCCCTACGCTCCCCAGATGACCCCCGAGCAGGCCCTGGCCGAGCTGCACCGCTGCGCCGGCGAGCAGTTCGACCCGCAGGTGATCGCCGTACTGTCCAGCGTCGTCGCCGACATGACCGTCGCGGCGACGGTGGCGGTCGCGCTGCTGGTGACGTGGCTGCTGCACACGGCGGCCGTGGCCACGTGGTGGCTGCCGCCGGTGGCCGCCGTGCCCGTAGGGTCGGGTCGAGCGTGAGCTGTTCTCGCGGGCAACGACGTGGCCGCGTCCGCGTCCTGCTGATCACCCTTTGACAAGCTCCTGCAATAAGCTTGGCTTGTGACTTGACACCGGCGACCTGTTGGTTGCGTCCCGGGGATGGTAGACGCTATGGCTTCAGCATCACAGGACGACCTGCCCCGCGCATTCCGGCAAGCTGGAAGCCCCCGATGGTCCCGGTCGATTGCGGCTGGCAGGTACCGCAGGATGCCAGCCAGCCAGGAGCGCAGACGGACGCTGGCAGTGAAGACAGCACACCGCTGAGGCGCGATCCTCAGCTCTATGAGGATCACAACCGCGCTGACCACGCCGCCGGGAAGGATTGCCGACCAGCAGCGATCCGATGCGCTGGTGTTCTTCGGCGCCACCGGCGATCTGGCCTACAAGGAGATCTTCCCGGCGCTGCAGGGCATGGTCGAGCGGCGCCGGCTCGACATCCCCGTCATTGGCGTGGCCAGGTCGGGCTGGGAGCTGGAGCGGCTGCGGGCACGCGCCCGTGACAGCCTGGAGCAGCGGGGCGGCGTCAACCCCGACGCCTTCGCCAAACTGTCGTCGCTGCTGGGCTACATCGACGGCGACTACCGCGACCCGGCCACCTTCACCAGGCTGCGGCAGGCACTCGGCGACGCCAAACGGCCGCTGCACTACCTGGCCATCCCGCCGAGCATGTTCGCGACCGTCACCAAGGGATTGGCCGCCTCAGGCAGCGCTCGGGACGCCCGCCTGGTGGTGGAGAAGCCGTTCGGGCGCGACCTGGCCTCGGCACGGGCGCTGAACCGCGTGCTCCGAAGGTACCTGCCGGAGTCCCACGTGTTCCGGATGGACCACTTCCTGGGCAAGGAGCCGGTGCAGAACATCCTCTATTTGCGGTTCGCGAACGCGCTGCTGGAGCCGCTGTGGAACGCCCGCTACGTGCGCGCGGTGCAGATCACCATGGCCGAGGACTTCGGCGTGCAGGGCCGCGGCGCCTTCTACGAGGAGGCAGGCGCCATTCGGGACGTGCTCCAGAACCACCTGCTGCAGATCCTGGCCCTGCTCGCGATGGACCCGCCGGGGGGGCATGGACGCGATGCGATCCGCGACGAGCCCACGCGCCTGCTGCGTGCCGTCCG
>WNGB01006649.1_pt1 | contig 16931 bp, 14 predicted proteins | sample 5400681 | NCBI WGS metagenome assembly WNGB01 (sample SAMN13153367, study PRJNA577476) | soil metagenome | isolation source: 115 cm soil or saprolite under grassland replicate 2 | place: USA:California | collected 2016-06-15 | reverse complement strand
CGAAACGATGCACTAGAAAATTCGCGGAGCGAATTTTGGGTCTGGGCGAAGCCCAGCAAAAACAGTCTAGTGCCGCGATGCGCGGCGCAGCCGCGCGTGCGAAGCACCCATCATCTCGATGGAATCGCGGCACTAGGCGACTATCGTGGATCCGCCGGCCACGATCATCGCGAGACCGGCGATGCGCGCGACCCGATCGCCGCGCGGCGCCACCTTCTCGATCAATACCAGCGCGGTGAGCGCAGCGATCCACAGCATGTTCATGGTGCCCACCACGAAGAGGAGGAGCATCAAGGCCCAGCAGCACCCCAGGCAGGACATGCCGTGGTGGACGCCCATGAGGAAGCCTCCGCCAATGCCTTCCCGCCAGCTGGTCATGAAGAACCCGATGGGCGAGCGGCACCGGCTAAGGCACGCGTTCTTCCACGGCGTCCACTGGAACACGCCCGCGACGATCAACATGACGCCGCCCAAGGCTCGGCTGTCGAGCTTCATCGCCATCGGTGACATCACGGCGGTGCGCTCCAGCGTTACCTGCAACGCAGCGGCGGCGACGCTGAACACCGACCAGGCGACCACGTAACCAAGAAGAAAAGCGCTCGCCGGCAGCACGATCGGCCCGGCGGGGCTGCGACCGCGGCGGAAGCCGGCATAGAGGAGGGTCATCGGTGCTGCCGTTGGCACCATCATCGCCACCATCATGACCACCCACATGATGAGGATCCATCCGATGCTCATGCCCGCCCCGCCGGGCATCATCATCGTCGCGCACTGGCATGGCCTGCACCTCGGCACCCGGAATGTGCTCATCGAGCACGGCTCGGCACGCTTCCCAGTCGAGGCCGCTCGCGACGCTCATGAACATGGCGAAGGCAGCCTGGTGACGACCTGCTGCATAGGCATCGAACGCAGGCTGCGCCTTCTTGAAGAGTGCGTCGGCGCTCGGCACCGAGCACAGCATTGGCTCGAGCAGGCAGAGGGTGTGGACGACCTCAGGATGGTCGAGGGCCAGCTGGAGCGCGACGGCCCCCCCGGTGGAGTGGCCAGCGATGTGAGCTCGCCGGATGCCGAGATGTTGGAGCAGCGCGTGCGCGTCGGCGACGTGATCGGCGATCGTCACCGGCGCTGAGGTATGCGTGCTGCCCACCCAGCCGCGCTTGTGATACCTGATGAGCCGGTGCCGGTCGGCCAACGGGCGTTCGGACAACAAAGGCAGGAAGCCGTCGGCCAGAACGGGGCTGATCAGCAGCAGGGATTCGCCGGCTCCCACGACCTCGTACTCCAATGTCACACCGTTGACCTCTGCGCTTTTCATGGGTGTCTCTCCTCCGGTTGAGTCTCTGCGGGTCGGGGCTGTGGGCTTGCTGTCAGCGATGCGTAACAATGGTGGTTACGCCGGGAACTTTCGGCGTTACATCAGCAAGCGATGGTGCGCCGAGGCATGGGTCCGGGAGGTGGGGTCGGAGACCACACGGGTCTCTTGGAGCGCGCACGCGACGCAGCATCGAGGAGACAGTGGGCCGAGGCTCATCACCTTTTCACCGAGGCGAACGCGGCCGAGCTTCTGGGACCCGCCGATCTACCGCTCGTTGCGCAAGTCGCGTACGCAGCAGGTCACCTCGATCTGACCATCGAGACGTGGGAGCGCGCCCACGCGGAGAGCGTGCGCGCCGGTGACTCACTCGCCGCCGCAGGTGCGGCCGTCCGCGTCGCCATGCATCTGCTCTTCGATACTGCGCTCATGGCGCCCGTCCGCGGTTGGCTCTCGCGCGCCGAGCGTCTCCTCGACGGCCCCGGGGACACGCCAGTGCACGCATGGCTCGCGGTGGTCCGCAACTACGAACGGATGCTCGCAGGCGACGCGCGGGGCGCGCGAGAGTGGGCTCGGCGGGCCATCGAGGTGGGTGCGCGCTGCGACCCGGCTGCAGCTGCCATCGGACGGGTGGCCGAGGCGCGAAGTCTCATCCTCGCGGGCGAGGTCCGCGACGGATTGGCGCTCCTCGACGAAGCTGGGGTAGCCACGGTCTCCGGCGAGCTCGATCCGCTCTCCACGGGAGTCGTGTATTGCGAGCTCGTATGCGCTCTGCAGGGACTCGCGCAATACGATTTGGCCGAAGAATGGACGAAAGCGATGGAGCGGTGGTGCGCGGCGAACGCCATCGGAAGCATCCACGGCCGCTGCCGCGTCCACCGGGCCGAGATCCTCAGGCTGCGCGGGTTCCTCGTCGATGCGGAGAAGGAAGTTCTCCTCGCCTGCGAGGAGCTACGCCCCTACGTGCGACGCGAGCTGGGGTGGCCGCTCTGCGAGCTCGGACGGATTCGACTGCGGAAGGGCGATGTCGAAGGCGCAGCAGAGGCGTTGCTCGCGGCTCATGACGCTGGGTGGGATGCTCAACCTGGCCTCGCACTGGTGCATCTAGCGCAAGGGGACGTGGCACTGGCGGCGACCTCCATTCGCGATGCGATCGAGCGGCCCTCGTACGTGCCTTCGAAAGAGCTGCCGCCGGACACCGACCTTCGTCGCGCACCTCTGTTCGAGGCACAAGTCGAGATCGCGATCGCCGCTGGCGATCTCGACCGGGCACGATCGGCTTGCGGCGACCTTTCGCGGGTGGCCGGCAGATTCGAAAGCAAGGCCATAACCGCGGGTGCCGCACTCGCTCACGGAAGAGTACGACTCGCCAAAGGCGCCACCACCGAAGCGGAGCGGTACTTCGAAGAAGCTACGCGGCTCTGGCACGAGGTTGGCGCGCCCTACGAGGCAGCGCTCGCCCGAATGGCACTTGCGGACGCCCATCGCGCCCAAGGCCATGAGCCGCGCGCAGAGCTGGAGTTCCGCGCCGCGCGCACGATCCTCGAACGGATCGGAGTGCGATGCCGGCCGGAGCGAGCGACGCACGTGAACGTCGCTGACGACAAGGCGGGCGCTCCTGCGCTCTATGCATTCCGGCGCGACGGAGGCTATTGGACGGTCACCTTCGAAGGGCGCACCGTGATGGTGCGGGATCTCAAGGGTATGCGGTACGTCGCGCGACTCCTGGCCGAGCCGGAGCGAGAGTTCCACGTCCTCGACCTCGTCGCGGACGAAGCGGGCGTGTCCGCGCCGGTCGACATCGACACCCAGGAGCCAGGACTCTCGTCCTTGGGGCTCGGTGACGCCGGCCCGCTCCTCGACGCGCGGGCGAAGGATGCCTACCGTCGCCGCCTTGCCGAGATCGACGAAGACATCGAGGAGGCGCGGACCCTCGGGGACCGTGCGCGCGCCGCGCAGGCGGATGTCGAACGCGACCTCCTCGCACGCGAGCTGTCCCGCGCCGTCGGGCTCGGAGGTCGCGATCGACAAGCCGGATCGGCGTCGGAGCGCGCTCGCGCCAGTGTGACCCGGGCCGTCCGTCAGGCGCTCATTCGGGTCCGTGAGCACCACGAGTCGCTCGGGATGCACCTCGACCGCACCATCCGTACCGGCACGTATTGCGCCTACGAACCCGACCCACGGGCACCGGTGGTGTGGAAGTTCTGATCGAACGATTCTCGCGCCAGCGATGATGCGGCTGCCTGCGACCCACTTAGGCCAAGTCATTCGAGCCCGCGGGGTTCGAATCGGCAGCCGCGTGGTCGTCGCCGAGCCCGCATGGCAGCTCGCGGCGCTGCGCATCGTCGTCCCGTCGATGATCCTCGTGACCGCCGAGCTGCGTCACGCGCCTCGCCTTGCGGCGACGCCCGCCGCGCTGCGAGTGGCGCCCGAAGGTCTTGGATGGTTCGTTTCCCACGTTCCCATCTCCCCGGCCCTCGCGACCGTCGCCCAAGCTGTCTGCGTTTTTTCCGCGCTCGCCGCGATCGTCGGACTACGCACGCGGGTGGCCCTCACCGTGATGACGGTATCGGCCTTCTATCTGTTCGCGCTGAGCCAACTGGCGGGGGCGGTCTGGCACGACATGCACCTGCTCTGGATGGGCGCGCTGCTCGCCGCGAGCCCTTGCGACGAAGCGGTCTCGTTCGATCGACGCGGACCTTCTCCACCCGACGCGATCCGATACGGGCTGCCCCTCACGTTCGCGAGACTCCTCCTATCCGGTGTCTATTTTTTTCCCGGGCTGCAGAAGATTCGAACCTCGGGCTTGGCTTGGGCCTTGTCGGACAATTTGCAGCACCAGCTTTGGTGGAAATGGGCCGAGCACGGCATCGTGGACGGTTGGCGGGTGGATCGCGTGCCCGGGCTTTTGCAGGTGGGCGGACTCTTCGTGCTCGCTTTCGAGCTTTCTTTCCCGGTCCTCGCGCTCGTTCGCCGGACGCGCCCCTGGGTGGCCTTGGCGGGACTCGTTTTTCATGCGCTCTCCTGGATCTTGTTTCGCATTCCCTTCGTCAGCCTGTGGGCGCTCTACGTCGTGATGGTCGATCCTCGCACCCTGGCTCGCTTCGTCCGAAGCTGGGTCCCCAGCGAGACGTCACCGTCGACCGCGCCGCCGCTCGCAGCGACCTGGCTCGTCGGCGCACTGCTGACTTTCGGCGTCTTCGTGCAGGGAGGGCGCGGCCAGATGCGATCCTATCCGTTCGCGTGCTACCCGACGTTCGAGTGGATGGTCGGCACTGAAATGCCCGACCTGCTCGTCGAAGCCGAGACCGCCGACGGCACCCGCACCGTCCTTCCGCACGCGCGCAGTGCAGGCGGTTACCGCACGCAGCGCCAATGGGGCGAAATATGGAGCCTTGCCGCTATCACATCGCCCCCCGATGAAGCGCGCCTACGTGCGTACGTCGCGCAGGTCGTCGCGCGCGAGCCGGCGCGCTCGTTGGCGCGCGGCGCGGTACGCATTCGTTGCTTTCGTGCGTTCCTGTCCGTGGTTCCCGAAGACCGACCCCTTCCCCCGCGCCGCGCCGATCTCCTCGCCGATCTCGCTTGGCCATGAAGCCAGGCCCCTTGGGGCTACTCCGAGGGATGACCGCCGGTGCCCCCTCGTGCCTTCGTGAGCCACGCGTTCAGTTCGACGAAGATCCATCGCTGCTCGACATCACTGAATCCTTCGAGGAGAAAAAACGTGCGCGTTCCGTGCTCGAGAATCACGCTCGAGCCGACCGGCAGATCGGACCGAAAATGCGAGGGGGGGCGCACGCCCTGTCTCACCGACAGGAACTCGGGGCGAAGCTCGGCGCGCGGGCCGAACGGCGTGCAAACGAGCAACCCCCGTTCGGGCCGAAGCTCGAGCCAAACTCGCTGCCATGCCGAGCGCACGACCGCAAAGATCATATAAAAGGCCGTGATCCAGAATGGCGCCGCGGACAACGCGGCGAACCACACATTCGCCCGCAGAGCCCCAGCAGTCCAGAAGATGATGAACGCCACCATGAAGAGGGCGAGGCCCAAGGTGGTGAGCTGCGAACCCCGAAAGCCACGGCGCGGAACGAACAAGGTGAGCTTGTCTCCTACCTTCTCCAGCTCGATCGAAGTGTCGGGCGGCTTCAAGCTGTGCTCGCGCCGGCGCGCGACGTGCTCGGTATAGGCGGTCTCGAGAACGTCACGCTGTAGACCGAGCTCCTCGCCGGCTTTGAGCAGATCTTCCCGCGTGAAGGGGCGGCGCGCGTCCGAGGACTCGCGGGTCACCGCCTGCTTCAAAAGCTCGGCGAATTCTCGTTCGTTGAGCTTGTCGGACTCCTCGGACATCGCCCGAGCATAGCGCAGGGGGTCGCCAAGCGATGCTGGGCGCGTCGGCAGATGTCTCGCGAGCGCCGCAAAAAGAGTCTAGACTGCGCGCCCATGGGAAAGCTTCGTCAGGCGATGCGACGATCTGGGCGATGTGGTTGGACAGCATGCCTCGCGCTGTCCATGTGGGCTCTCATGGTGCCGGCGTGCGGGGGAACCAGCACGCCACCCAAGGCGGCCGAAACGCCGCAACCGGCGCCCGGCGAAAAGGCGGCGACGACGGGGTCGGCGGCGCCCGCGTCGACCGCTCCACCGACGGATCAAACTCGGCCGCCGCCCGCGGACACCGCGGGACCGGAAGGAGCGATCGGCGATCCGAAAGTGACGCTCGTCTCGCCCGGCAAAGATCCGAAGGCCGAGCTTCGCTACGCCCCCAAAGCCAACCAAACCGCCGCGACGACCATGACCATGGAGCTCGGGTTGGCCAGCAAGATCGGCGACCAAAGCATGCCAGCGGTCTCGTTGCCGAAGATGGTGGCCGAGCTCACGACGCATGTGACCACCGTCGCGCCCGACGGCACGATCTCCTATGACTTCGAGGTGAAGAGCGCAAAGGCGTTCCGGGGCAAGGACGTCAAACCGGAAGTCTTGAAGAAGGTGGATGCGGAATTCGGCAAGATTGCCGGCCTGAAGGGGCACGCGACGGTGACCGGGCGGGGAATGACCCGAGAACTTCAAATGGACGTTCCCGCGGCCAGTGATCCGTCCGTTCAACAGATGGTGGACTCCTTGCGCCAGAGCTTGCGTCAAATGTCCAACCCGTTGCCCGAAGAACCCGTTGGAATCGGTGCCAAATGGGATGCCGAACAGGCCTATCGGATGCAGGGGATGCAGTTCAAACAGGTTTCGCATTCGACATTGGCTGCACGCAAAGGCAACAAGGTCACCGTGCAGGTCGAGATCGAGCAGTCGGCCGAGCCGCAGGCGATTCAGCTGCCGAACATCCCACCGGGCGCGCAAGCCAAGCTGGTTTCCCTGAGCTCGCACGGGAACGGGAAGCTCCAAACGGACCTCACTCGGCTGACGCCCTTCAAGTCGGACATGGCGCTGATCTCGAAAATCGAGATCGAGGCGAGTCAGGGAACGCAAACGAATCGGCTGGTCACCGACGTCACGATGAAGATGGAAATGAAGTCCCCTTGACTCGACACGATCGGTAGTCGTACGAGCTCACGCCGAGATGGGGATCCCTCGCGCGCGCAGCGGCTGGCGCACGCGTGTTTCCATCGCGGATTGCGCCAGCGCGAGGTATGCGTCCGATTGCATCCAACCGAGCGCGTCCCCCACCTTCTCGTCGTACGCGTCGCAGCGCTGTTTCAGAACGCGAGCCCATTGCTTTCGAATCGCACGAATGGTCCGGTCGGCCGCCCGGCCCACGTGCACGCGTTCGTCGGGTCCGAGCGCGGGGAGCGCCCAGTCGAGGAACGTGAAGCCGAACGTCCCGTGCATGGCCTCGTCCTTCACGATGCGCCCGAGGATCGCGCGCGGGAGCGGGTGGCGGGCGGCGTGCCACGTTCCCCGCAGGAGCGGAATCGAGAGCGCCTCACCCACGCAAAAAAACCGGACGATCATGTCGGCCGCACGCAGGAGCGGCGGCAGCGCCGCCTCGGGGTCGACGATCAGCAAGTCGGGATCGTGGCGGATCTCCGTTCCGCCGCCGAGCTCCATGGCCATCCGCGCGCAGAGCTCCACGTGCACCAGCTCGTCGAGCGGAAAGCGCGAGGCCATCGCAATGAGATCGACCGGGGCGCGGCACTCGAAAAGGGCGCGCAGGGCCGCGCTCACCGCCAGGCCCGTCCGGTGCTCCTGGAACGCCGCTGCGGTCCAAGCTCTGCGTGCCGCGATCAGCGCGTCCTCTGGGATCTTGCGGGTATCGAGCGTGCCCCAGGGCATGGCTTCGACCTCCGGGCGCATCTTGCGGTAGCGTCGCTCCGTTCCTTCACCGAGCAGCTCGAGCTCGAAGACCTCCTGCGACATGTCACTTCATGCCGCTGTCGGGCGGCGGCACCAGATTGGCGATAGGGAAATCCTCGACGGCATCGGCTGAAGGATCCCCAGAAGCATCGATCGGAGGCACGACGAGATTCGCAACGGGCACGTCGTCTCGCACGTCTTGGCGGGAAGCATCGACGGGGGGTGCCACCAGATTGGCGACAGCGCTCTCGCCGCAGTTCGACCCTACGTAGGTCATCGTCGCGACGCCGAGAGACGCAACCAAGAGCTTTCGGCGGGCGCGAGGAGGAGAAGAGGGGGGTTCGCCGCTCATCGCGCCATGCATCATCGAGCGAAGCCGAAACGCCGTCAATCCTTCTCGCTTCGCGTCACCTGCCGGGTGCTGGACCCCCTGGATTCCCTCCGGTCGGTGTTACGACCACGGCAGAAGGGTCCGGTTGCCCCCGGTCCCTTGGACGCCTTGCTGACACTTGACTAGGGGACAAGCTCTCGCCTGCGCGGTACAATGAGCATCGTTCGCCACCATTAGGGGTTTGGGCGTTCGGAACGGAGGGCATCATGGAACTGATCCGAATCGCGAAGCGGCCGGCCGTTTCCACCCATTCGCGTGCGTCGGTTCGCGAGGTCTGCCTGTTGCTGACGAAGGAGGGCGTCGGGGCCCTCGCCGTCATCGACGGGGGGAAACTGGTTGGAATCATCTCGGAGCGGGACATCGTCGGGCGCGTGGTCGCCAAGGACCGCGATCCTGCTCACACATTCGTCTCGGAGGTCATGAGCGCTCCCGTGCAGACCGTGAGCGAGGGAACATCGGCTCGCCAGGCACTCGAGCTGATGCACGAGGGTCGTTTCCGGCACCTCCCCCTCGTCGACAAGACGGGTCAGGTCATCGGGATGCTGTCGGTGCGCGGCCTCTTGCGCGAGCGCATCGCGGAGCTCGATTCCGAAAACACCGGGCTCATGAACTTCATTTCTGCCGACGGGCCCGGCGGATGAGAACGCGTTAGCGGAACTGCTCGAGGATTTCGGCGAGGGCCGAGGCCGGCGGGCGGATCCGCGACTCCGGCAGCGTCGCGAGCGGCTCTTCCACGAGGTTCATCTGCTCGTCCATGGGTGGTGTGGATTGCTCCAGGTACACGAGGCCCGTCAAGAACTCTTGGGCGACCGAGGCCTTGTGGAGAACATCCAGCGCTTGAGAGCGGTTGCTCGGATCGTAGTCGTGGCCGATCTTTTTCAAGGTGATGAGCGACTCGTCATGGAGCTTGACGACGGTCGTCGTGCCCGGGTCGTAGTCGACCCGCACCTCTTCGAAAAACGGCACGAAGCCGATCTCGTGAAGTGGATCTTCGTGAGCCTTGGCATAGGGGTAGCTCTTGGTGGACCCCTCGTGGTTGTTGAACGTCACGCACGGTGAAACGATGTCGAGCACCGCCGTGCCTCCGTGCGCGAGCGCTCCTTTGAGCAGCGCGACGACTTGCTTGGGATCCCCCGAGAACGATCGGGCGACGTAACCACACCCCATCTCGATGGCCAGCGCGCAGTTGTCGATGGGGGGCATTTGGTTGACGACTCCCCCGCCCTTCTTCACCGAGCCCTTGTCGGCCGTCGCGGAGAACTGACCCTTGGTGAGGCCGTAACAGCCGTTGTTCTCGATGATGTAGAGAATGGGCGTGTTGCGCCGCACCATATGGAGGAAGTTGCCGAGGCCAATCGAGGCGGTGTCGCCGTCGCCGCTCACGCCGATGTTGACGAGCTTGCGGTTGGCCATACTCGAGCCCACCGTCATGGCGGCCATTCGCCCGTGCACGCCGTTGAAGCCGTGCGAGCGGTTGAGAAAATAGGCCGTCGTCTTGCTGGAGCAGCCGATGCCGCTCATCTTGGCGACGTTGTGGGGCTCGATTCCGTATTCGAAAAAGGCCTTGATGATGGCGCTGGTGATGGCGTCGTGTCCGCAGCCGGAGCAAAGCGTCGATTCGGCACCTTTGTAGGCCTTGAGCTCGAGATTGAGCCGGTTGGTCGATCCGGCTTTGCGCGGAGGATCGGCGGGCGGGGCGTTGGCGGGGCCGTTACTCGTGGGCGTTGAACCGATGGTCATGATGCTCCGTTTTCTTGCTCTTGGGACAGGATGCCTTCGACGATACTGCGGGCGTCGATGGGAAAGCCGTTGTAGTGCAGCACGCTCTTGATCGTGGTGGCGCGGTCCGGGCACTCCAGCCGCAGGATCGAAGCGCACTGGGCATCGCGATTCTGCTCGACCACGTAGACGACGCGGTGGCTGCCAATGAAGTCTCGCACTTCGGTGTCGATCGGCAATCCGCGAAGCCGCAGGTAATCGGTCTTTCGCCCCTCCTCGTGCTCGAGGGCATATCGGGCCTCTTCGACGGCCGGGTCACTGGACCCGTAGGCGATGATCCCGATCGTCGCGCCGGGGCTCGTCTTGATGATGGGCTTGGGTAAAAGCGTGCGTGCGGTGTCGAATTTGCGGACCAGCCGGTCGAGGTTGCGCTTCCAGTCCTCGGGTTTCTCCGAGTAGGTGGCCGCGTCGGTGTGGCCGGTGCCGCGGGTGAAATACGCGGCCTTCTCGTGGCGGCTTCCGGGCAGCGTGCGGTAGCAAATCCCGTCGCCGTCGATGTCCTTGTAACGGGCGAACTCGCCCACCCTGGCGAGGTCCTCGTCGCTCAGCACCTTGCCGCGGTCGATCGGTTTGGTGAGGGGAGCGAAGGGCGCGCTCATCCAGTTGTTCATCCCGAGGTCGAGATCGGTCATCACGAAGACGAGCGTCTGCAGGCGCTCGGCCAGGTTCAGCGCTTCGGCGGCGAACTCGAAGCACTCGGTCATGTTGCCAGGTAGGAGCATGGGGTGCTTACAGTCCCCGTGCGAGAGATGATAGGCCTTCCAGATGTCCCCTTGGCAGGTGCGCGTCGGTAGGCCGGTGCTGGGCCCCATGCGTTGTACGTCGATGATGACTGCGGGTATCTCGGCGAAGTAGGCGAGGCCAGCAATCTCGCTCATGAGGGAGATGCCCGGTCCGGCGGTTGCCGTGGCCGCACGAGCGCCGGCCCAGCCGGCACCGACGACCATGGCAATCGAAGCCAGCTCGTCCTCCGCCTGGACCACCGCGTACGTCGCCTTGCCGGTCTCCGGATCGCAGCGGTACTTCTCCAGATAGTCGATGCACGCCTCGCACAAGCTCGAGCTCGGCGTGATGGGGTACCAGGCGAGAACGGTAATGCCTCCGAACATGAGGCCGAGCCCTGCCGCCTGGTTGCCCTCGATGATGATCTGGCCGCGGGTGGCGGTGCTACGCCGCAACGCGAAAAAGTTTTGCTTGGGCAGGTGCTCGCGTGCCCAGTCGTACCCGGCGATCGCTGCATCGGTGTTCAGCTTGGCCGCCGAGGCCTTCTTGGCAAACTGCTTGCCGATCGCCTTCTTGACCTCGTCCATCTCGATATCGAGAAGGTGCGCGAGCACCCCCACATACAGGATGTTGACAACCATTTTGCGCAGGCGCGCGTCCTTGCAGACCGGGACGACGAGCTCATCGAACGGCACCACGAAGACCTGCAGATCCTCGCGCTTCACGTGTGATGCGAGATTCTTGGTGATGACGAGGAGGGCGCCGGGGCGGAGTGAGGCGATGTCGTCGACGACCGACTCGACGTTCATCGCGACGAGCACATCCGTGTCGCGCCGCCGGGCGGTCCACCCGCTCCCGTTGACTCGGACGGTGAACCATGTAGGCAGCCCCTGGATGTTCGAGGGGAACATGTTCTTGCCGCTGACCGGGATCCCCATATTGAAGATCGCGCGCATCAAGATGAGGTTGGCCGATTGGCTTCCCGTCCCGTTGGAGGTAGCCACCGTGACGACGACGTCGTTGATGAGGGGCTCCGCGCTTACTTGGCGGCCCCGATCTCGGGGCTGCTGCATGGCAATGGTCATCGATGTGCCTCGTATAGGCCCGGATTGTGACTGGCAGGGTACAACGCCGAGGGGCGCCTCACAAGGCGAAGACAGCTCGCTCCGATCGAGCTAGACTGTGAGTTTACGCCTTCGCTGGGGCAGGCCCGCCGTCGATGTTGCCCCGGACGCATGGATGGCGCCGGCGCTCGCGATGATCGGCGTGCGGATCGGCTTTCGTCGAGGGCCGCGACGTTACATTTTTTCATAAGTCGACGCGCGCGTCATACCTCGTGCTTTGCCATCGCCCTGCGTCGAAAGAGTTGCTCCAACCCACGCGGCTCGGTGATATGAAACGCCGCTGATGCTCGTATGACCGCCGCGCGATCCCGCGGCGACGAACATGTTTGGACGGCAACGGCCCGCACCGGGCCAGCCGTGCACTTATGGAAAGGAGACAGCGATGCGGACGATCAAAGCCATTGGGGGCATTGTCATTTTAAGCGTGCTTGCGGGGTGCGGCGGATCCGCGGACGAGCCGTCGCCGGTAGCGAGCGCGGTCGAAACGCTGAGCGGAGCCGTTTGTTCGACCGGACAAACCGTTCGTCGGATTTCGGGGCACGTCGTACCTGCCCTTCCTTCGGCAGGTGGCGCACTCGGTCGAGACGCTTTCCAGCTACCGGAAGTGCCGGAGGAGGTTCGCATTGCGGAAGCGGCAGGTCCCCAGTCGAGCGACGAGTCGCGCGCACCCCAAACGAGCGACGGCCCGGTCGTCAATCGCAGCCTGTCGAAACGGCACGCCCACGCTCGGAATGCCCGGCCATCTGCTCCACTGACCGTCCCCATCGTCGAGAGCACGCCGGTGGCCGCTGGTCATGCCGGCCTGGTTACCTCCTTCAATGGCGTCAACTTGCGCGACCAGCGCCTAGCCAACGGCGGTAATCAGTTCACGGTCGAACCCCCCGATCAGGCTTTGTGCGTTGGCAACGGCTTCGTCTTGGAGAGTACCAATGACGTGTTGCGGGTGTTCGACACGACGGGCAAGCCACTGACCGGCGTGATCGACCTCAACACCTTCTATGGATACCCGCCCGCCATCGACCGAACGACGACTCCGCCGCGACGCGGTCCTTTCGTCACCGATCCCAGCTGCTACTTCGACGCCGACACGCAACGTTGGTTTCACGTCGTTTTGACGTTGGACGTCAATCCGGCGGACGGTGCTTTCTTGGGTCCGAATCACCTCGACGTCGCCGTCAGCGCGACGGCCGATCCGACGGGTTCCTGGGTCATTCACCAGGTGCCCGTACAGGACGACGGCAGCAACGGCACGCCCGATCACCACTGCAGCATGGGGCCGTGTATCGGCGATTTTCCGCACATCGGTGCCGACAGACACGGCTTTTACATCACCACCAACGAGTATTCGTTGTTCGGGCCCGAATTCAAGAGCGCGCAGGTGTACGCCTTCTCCAAAACGGCGCTCGCCTCGGGCGCCTCCGAGGTGACGGTCGTCCAGTTCGACACGTCGGGCGCGGTCGAAGGTCGTCAACCAGGGTTCACCATCTGGCCCGCCACGTCGCCGGCGGGGACCTTCGTCCACGGTCCAAGCGCAGAATTTTTCCTGAGCTCCAATGCCGCCGAAGAAGCGACCGCGGTGGCCGGGGGCACGTTCTCCAATCAGGTCGTGCTGTGGGCGTTGTCCAACTCCACTTCCCTGAATTCGGCGACACCGTGCCTGACGCTGAGCAACACGATCCTCTCCGTCGACAGCTATGGGATCCCACCAGCGGCCGATCAAAAGGCGGGCAATGTACCTTTGGCAGAGTGCCTGAATGCGAACTGTCTCGGTCTGGGCGTGCCCAAGACCCCCGAAGTCGAAGGGCCTCTCGACAGCAGCGACAGCCGCATGCTCCAGGTATGGAGCACCGAGCACTCGGTCTACGGCGCGCTCGATACGATCGTCAACGTGGGTGGCGAGGATCGGGCAGGCGTTGCTTTCTTCATCGTGAGACCGGAGCTGCAGGGTGGAGGGCGAGTGGCAGGTCGGCTCCTCACGCAAGGGCACGTTGCCGTGGCCGGCAACAACGTAATTTATCCGGCCGTCGCCGTCCGACCCGACAGCCGAGGTATCCTCGGTTTCACTTTGGTCGGCCGCGACCACTACCCGAGCGCCGGGTACGCCGCGTTGACCAGCAGGGGCGTGGCCGAAATTCGCGTCGCCGCCGAGGGCCTCGGACCGCAGGACGGATTCAGCGAATATCCGACGGTGTCCGGTCGCCCGCGGTGGGGGGACTACGGCGCGGCGGTGACCGATGGGAGCAACATCTGGATCGCGTCCGAGTACATCGGCCAAACATGCACGTTCGCCGAATATTCGGCGCCTCCGCTGGGGAGCTGCAGCGGGACGCGCGTGACCCTGGGCAACTGGGCCACCCGCATCTCGGCCGTCGCACCTTGATGGCTCGTGCTGGTTAGAGTTCCGTAGTGCGCGGCAACGTCACCGTAAAGGTCGTCCCTTCTTCGGGGGACGAGCTGACGGTGACGGTGCCGCGATGGGCGACGACGATCTGTTCGGTGATGTAGAGCCCGAGGCCGACGCCTCTCGAGCGGTTCGCGTCGGCGGACGACCCGCGCCGGAAGGGATCGAAGATGACCGGCAACAGCTCGCTCGGGATGCTCGGTCCCTGGTTGGTGACCGAGATCACCACGTGTTGCTCCGCGCGACCTTCGAGCCGGATGCGTACGGCGCCCGACGGCGCTCCATGTTGAACGGCGTTGGTGAGCAGGTTCGTCATGACCTGGGCCAAGCGCCCGGCGTCCCAGTTGCCGCGCGTGTTACCCATCGCCTCGATCTCGAATCGACGCGACGGCTTGGCCCCTTCGATCTCACTGATGGCGGTCGCGACGATGTCGGCGAGTTCGACGGGGGCCGGGAGAATACGGATGCCGCTGCCCAGCCGGCTCTGCGTCACGTCGAGCATGTCGTCGATGAGCCGGAGCATGCGTTGCGATGCCCGCAAGATCATCTCCGGCATCTTCGCCTCGTCCGACGTGCGCGCCCTCTGCTTCAAGAGCGAGGCCGCGCTGAGGACCGTGCCGAGCGGAGTCCGCAGATCGTGGCCGAGGATGGCCATGCTGATTTCGCGAAACTGTTCATTGCGCTCTCGCTGTCGCTCTTCCCGCCGTGAGCTGGTGATGTCTTCCAGAACCACGACCGCCCGGGGCGGCTGACCGGGAAGCTGAAGCGTATTCGCGTGAATCCGGAAGTGTTTCGAGCTGCGGGTGGGGTGCGCAGGCATCGCTTCGCGCGCTTCGACCGGCTCGCCGGCCAAGACCTGTGCGGCATAGCCGCGCACTTCGTCGATGATCTCGCCCGACGACACCAGGAGCGCGCCGTTGGCGTTCATGTACGACACGTCGCCTCCCTTGCCGATCACGAACACCGCAAAAGGCAATCGACTGAAGATCGCGTCGAGCTCTTCGCGCTCCTGCATGAGCAGGGCTGCGCGCGCGCGCGAGGTTTCGGCGACCTTGCGATCGCTCATGTCGCTGATGACCAGACAATAAACCGGTGGAGCGGCGTCGTTGGGGAGCGCGCAGGCCGAAATCATGACCGGAATGGTCTGATCGCGCGCGCGAAGCGTGGCCTCGTGACGCGCCTCCCCGCGGCTGGCGCTCTGCAACAGTGACCCGAGAACGTCGGCCGGCAGCTCCAGCCAATCCGTGATCGACTGTCCGATGACCGCCGCCGCGGGTCGCTCCAGCATCTTGATGACCCGAGCATTGGCGAAGAGGACCGTGCCGTCTCGCGCGACGGTAACCGCCCCTTCGTTCATCGACTCGACGAGAACGCGATAGGGGGTGCTGGCCCCTTCCAGGGTTTCGACGCGATAGGAATCTTCGTTGCGCAAGACGAACGCATCGACTTCGCCGTCCCGAATCGCTCGGATGACCTCTTGAGCATCCAAGAGCTCTCGATCGAGCGGGGGAGGTTTTCCGGACTTCAAGGCCGAGCTCTCGTGGCTGGACGCAGATCGAGCCCGACCAACGTCCGCTCGGCATTGGACAGATCGCCGATGATTTTTTTGATCGGCTGAGGAAGCTTGCGGACCAAGGTCGGGATCGCCACGATCTGATCGCCGGCCGCAAGCTGAGGATTTTCGAGTAGGTCGATGATCTCGATTTGGTAGCGGTCGAGCAGGTGATCATCGCAGAGCTTCTTCAGGTTGGCGAGCGCGGCCAGTGACTTCCGGCTCTGCCCGGCAACGTAAAGTCGGAGCTCCCAGGTCGGGCGTGAAGCGACCCGCTTTCGGGTCGGACGATCGATTTTACGGGTCACAGTTTCGCTTCTCCGCCGTTTTGCTTGCGGCGTTGGGTTGCCACGGCTCCGGCATCCCCGCCCCTCGCCTTCGCCAGCTCGCCCGTCAGTTTTTCGCGGGCTCCACGTCGAGCCTTCTCGGTGTCGCGCATCCGCGCGAGTGCGCCTTCGTTCGCTTCGATCTCCGCCTTGAGCGCGACGATCTGTGCCTCGAGAGCAGCGCGCTTCTGCTTGATTTGAAGCTCGCGTTCGGCGATCTCGGCCTGACGCGCCGTTTCGGCTGCGCGCTCGCCCGCCTCTTGCGCGGCTCGCGCCGTCCCGGTGAGGACGCCGCCCGGTCCCACGTAAACATCGAGGAGCTCGATGCCGTGACTCGTCAGCACGAACTCCCGAATCTGGTTGGAATGCGCGATACCGCGGGATTTGAGAACGTAGAGTCCACGATTGCGCTCGCCTGCGGATTCGAGGTTGCGGAGCAAAAGCCAGGTATCCATCAGCGAGGAGACACCCACGCTGGTCGCTTCCGCGGCAGCTCCGCCTTCGGTCAGGCTCGTGAACAGCGCCGTGATGCGGCGCATCTTCAGAAAATCGATCAACCGAAGCAGCATGCCGCTTATCTCGCTCGAGGAGCCGGCCTGGTTGAGATTCGTCATCGGATCGACGATCACCGCCGCTGGGTCGAATTCGACGACGAGCTTGTGCATCATGCCCAGATGCGCTTCGAGTCCATAGAGGCTGGGACGCGCGTTGTGAAAGCGCAGAAGACCCTGCCGCCTTGGCGTCTCGAGGTCGACGCCGATCGACCGCATGTTGCGCAGGATCTGCTGTTCCGATTCTTCGAAGGCAAAGTAGAGGCAGCGTTCGCCGCGGCCGCAGTTGGCTCGGACGAAGTGCGCGGCAATGCTGCTTTTGCCTGTCCCGGCCTCGCCGGTCACCAGCACGCTGCTGCCGCGGAAGTACCCTTGACCGCCGAGCATCGTGTCGAGAGCCGGTATGCCGGTGGGAATCCGCTCGTTCGATACTTCGTGCACCAGGCCGAGCGAAGTGATCGGCATGATCGAC
>WNGB01006648.1_pt1 | contig 16931 bp, 7 predicted proteins | sample 5400681 | NCBI WGS metagenome assembly WNGB01 (sample SAMN13153367, study PRJNA577476) | soil metagenome | isolation source: 115 cm soil or saprolite under grassland replicate 2 | place: USA:California | collected 2016-06-15 | reverse complement strand
AGTCCGACCCGCCCCCGCCCCGCGCCAACCGGCCGATCGAGATCGAGGCGAGCCTCTCCGCCGTCGAAGAGGTCTTAGCAGGCCGCTGAAAAATGGATGCGGGCGTCGTGTCTGGCCTTTTGCAACTCGCAGCGCAAACGAGTCTCGTTCGCAAGAGGCCTTTTAGGTTGAACGAAGTCGTGAGCAAAAGGCCAGCCACCGCAGGCGGTTGCGGCGGCGCGGGGTCGTCTGCGGCGTCGGCGCTCCTCTCCGATGCGCCCCGGCATCGCCCTCGTCGCGCCTCCTTGCATCCGGCCCCGCGGCGCTCGCAACGCCGCCTCACACCCTTTTTCAGCAGCCTGCTGAGCCGGCAGTCATGACGCAGCGGGCCCTGAGCCGGCTCGAGGAGGCCAAAAGACGGCGTCCCGGCGCGGGCGCGGCAGCACGGCTGCTGAGATCTCTCGCAAGGCGTTCGTTCTCCGACGCCTCGAGCCTGATCCGTTTCCACGACGCTGTCCTCTTCCTGCGCGCCTATCCACACTCGCGCGGCGTCCTGCGCGTCTGCGAAAACATTCTCTCGACGTTTGGCTCGCGCGTGGAGAAGCTCGCGGCGTCCGGCGCAGACCTTTCGGCCTTCGATCACCCGGAGGTCTCGGGGATCTCCGGCACGTCGGTTACGACCGACTACTCCTACGATGTCGTGCGGTGGCTGAAGCGACGCTTCGGCGGGCGCGTCGCGATCGACTGGGAGGGATACGAGGCGGACGACCGCCTGCGCGCCCTCCTGCCGGCCTTTCTTCCGCTCCTCGCGGAGGAAGCGCTCGAAGACGCGAATGTCCCGTACCGGGATTATCTGCAGGCCCGCCTTCGCCGAGGCTTCGGCGGGCAGGACGATCTCTCCTGGCTTCTCGAACGGATCGATTCCCTTGCGCTGCCGGCCGGCGAGAAAGCGGAGCGCTACGACGCTCTGGGCCTCTCGATCGTCTGGAAGCTCGGCGGCGGCCGCGCGACCCGCACCCGGATGCGGCACCCGGCGCGAAGAGTCTTCTTTCACGACGAGCCTTTGATGACACGGCGCGACGTCTCGCTCGCCGAGGAATTCGCCTCGCCGCCGCTTCCGATCCGAAGACTCTCCCGGCGCGAGGCAGCAGCGATCCTGGAGACCGCCCGCGAAGCGAAGGCCTTGCGATACCGCGAGTACTACGCCTTCACTTACGGCGACCCGGGTTCCATCCTTCAGGCCGATGTTGGCCGGGGGCTCGAGATCACCCTCGTCGGTGCCGAGGCAGACCGGCGGCTTCCCCTGCGCGCGAGCTACGGAGGCTTCCTCGTCAAGAACGGCGTTCCCATCGGATATTTCGAGGCCCTGGCTTTCTTCGAGCGGATGGAGGTGGGCTTCAATCTCTATTACGCGTTCCGGGAAGGGGAGTCCGCCTGGACATTCGCCCGCTCGCTGAAATTTCTCCGGCAGGCCCTGGGCGTGACGTCTTTCTCCCTCGATCCCTATCAGATCGGCTATGAGAACGAGGAGGCGATCGCCTCGGGGGCCTTCTGGTTCTACCGCAAGCTCGGCTTCCGCTCGACGGACCGGCAACTGCGCGCGCTGACTGCTCGCGAAGAAGCGAAGCTCGCCGCCGACTCAGCCTACCGGACACCCTCCGCGGTTCTCCGGCGCCTGGCCGCCCACAACCTGCTCTATGAAGTCGAGAGCTCCAGCAATCCAAAATCCAAAATCCAAAATCCAAAATCGGACTGGGACCGGTTTCACGTTCGCAACATCGCCCTTGCGGTTGTTCGCAGGATGGCGCGGGAGTTCGGAGGAGATGCAGCGAGAATCCGGTCGGCCTCGCAGAAGCGAGTCGCAAAGGCTCTCGGCGTCGCCGCGAGACGATTGTCCGCGGACGAAAGCCGGGCCTTCGCGGACCTGGCTCCCGTGCTCGACCTGATCCCCGACCTGCCTCGCTGGCCGAAAGGGGAGCGAGACGCCGTCGCGGAGGTCGCCCGGGCCAAGGCGGGCCGCCTTGAGTCCCGCTACCTGCGCCTCATGCAGCGGCACGCTCGTCTGCGCGAAGCGCTCCTCGACCTCGGGTCCCGCTGATCCGGAATGGTTGCCGGGAGGGTTCGTCTCTAAGGCACGCTTCGGGCTCGCGACAATAGAGATGTAGACATCCGCAAGGGATGTCGTTTGAGTCAGGCTCGGAGCCGTTCCGGCCCCGGGCGTCAATGAAAGGATTCTTGACACAGAGAACGCCGAGAATTTTACACTTGTAACGGTTGGTCCTCAACCGGTTCGTCGCCTCGAGCGGCGTCGTGAGAGAAATACGATGAGAAAGAAAACCCTTCTTGCCTTCATAGTCTGGATGGTTTGTACAGCGGCTACGCGGGCGCAGAGCGGTCCGGACAACGACGCGGACACGGCGCCAGGGTACGTCAACAGTGTCTTCCACCACGGGCAGGGGGACTCGATCAACCTGTATAACGGGCAACTGACGATCCCGATTTCACTCGGGCCCTCGTATCCGGTCGGGCCGAAGTTGAAGTTCCAGGCGGTCCTGACCTATAACTCCCGCAAATGGGATTACGGCCATCCCACGATCCAGCCTCCCGATTTTGTTTACCAGCCCTTCGTGGGCAACCCGGCGCTCGGTCAGGGGTGGGAGTTCACGCTCGGCGCGATCAAGCTCTGCAAACAGGGGAGCACCGGCGGTTTCTGCTACTTCGGACCCGACGGAAGCCAGCACATGTTCAATCGGGGCTCCAAGACCGGCGACGGATCCCAGCTGTATCTCGCGGGCTCCGGGCCTTTCGACATGTGGGACGGAGACGGAAATCACTATGTCTTCGGCTGGCAGGTCTCCGGATTCGACGACAACGCGTCGCCGGGGTACACTCACGACTTCGGCAAGGGGCGCGACGGCTGGTATCTGACCTCGGTGACGGACCCGTTCGGAAACTCCTACTCTGTGAGCTACTACACGGTGATCCCGCCCTGCTGGAGCTACGGGAGCCCGACGGGCACATGCACACTGACGCCCGTGATGGCCTGCCCCGCGAGCCCGGTGCGGACGTGGATTCCCCAGACCGTCACTCTTCCCACAGGGACAGTCCAGATTCTTCTCAGGACTCAGGGTCCGACCTCGAACATGATCGGCGACTTCATCTTTCCGGTCGCGGGCGGAGCTTCGGCGGTCTGGTCGCTGAATTACGAGCAGGTCTGGGACAACTTTCACGGTTGCTCGTCGTTCTCCATCAAGATGCCGGTGCTGGTTCAGCGAATCACGGCAATCCAGCTTCCCTCGGACCTTGGAGGCTCGCCCTCCTTCCGGTTCTCGAACTCCTGTCCTTTCACGATGACGCTGCCGACCGGCGCCAGCATCGCCTACACGTTCGGGCAGTACACCTTCTTCCACGGCCGCGCCGGCGCGGTGGTGCCCAACTGCCAGGGAATGACGCCCCAGAACGTCCAGTATGCCGAGACGTCCTTCCCGGATGTCTGCGGTCCCTCGGAGCCGGAACCGAGCCCGCCACAGCCGGATTCGGCTGTCAGCGCGACGTGCTCGCTGGACAACGACGCGCGGTGGGTGGACACGGTCAGCGGGGTCCTTCGCAGAACCGAGACGATTCCCGGCTCGGGGACGGCCACGACGGACTATACCCAGTACAGCTTTCCGTACGGCGAGGGTGGGTCGATCAACGCCAAGCAGGACGCGCAGACGTTGACCGTCGTGCTCTCTCCCTACGACGCGGACAACCGGCGCCGGGCCAGAGCGGTCCTCTTTCGCAGTTCGCCTCGGTCCGCCGGGACCTCCGTGACGCTCTTCACCGAGCCCGGTGATCGGGTTGGGGCGGATCTGGAGGAACGCGTCTTCGACGGCGACCCCAACACCGCCGCCGCCATCAGCACGAGCACACCCGCCTGCAGCGGCACGGGGAGCGATCAACCATTCTGCTCGTCCAAAGCGGCGCGGGTGACGCAGCGTTCCTACGAATACGACGATGTCACGCGCGAGATCGGCAACCGGCGTCTGAAGACCGAGACGACCTGCTACGGCCCAACCACATCCAATGGGAGCTGTCAGACCGGCTTGTTCCATACCGTCTCATTTTCGAACCCGTCGGGCGTGGATTGGGACACCAACGGCCGCCACTACAACATAGAGCAACATTCCGGCACGCTCGGCAACGACGGCCGCACGGTGACCACGAATTGGACACCCTCGGTCTCTCCCTGGCTCCCCAATCTCTTCAGCCGGCGAACAGAGACTCAGGGCTCAAGCACAGTGGACCACTATTTCGAGTTCACCCAGTCCAACGGGTTCTTCCGCGGCGACTTCCTCTACGACGCGAACCGCCAGATCGTCTTCCTGACCTGCCGCTACGACGACGGCGCCGGAAACGTGGGGCAGGACTTTTCGGCGACCTACCGCGGCCAGACCAGCGCTCCTCCTTCCAACGCCTGCTCGATCTTCTACCCGACATACCCGACGGGAGCCGTCGGGGTCAACGGCGACGCGTTCGGGAAGATCTACACACACCGCAACGGCCTTCTTCTGTCGGCGCTCTGGATGGCCAATCCGACGACTCCCGCGAGCTGGTTCGTCAAGAACCTGTTCCGCGACCCAGCGACCGGCTGGATCACCTTCTCAGTCGACCCCGCGGGCCTCGGGACGGGCTACTCCTACGACAGCCTGGGACGCGTGACGGGCATCTTTCCCCCAGCCGACGCGCCGAGCACCGTCAACTACGACTCGACGACGCAGACGACGGCGACCCGGGACGCAGGGCCCGGGCTCTTCATTCTCGAGCGTTACATCTACGACGGTCTGGGCCGGGTCAGCCGCGAGATCCGCCTGATGCCGGGAAACTCGGCCTCGCCTTATGCCGTGCGACTCACACAGTACGACGGGGCCTCGCACACCTCGTTCGTCTCCGAATGGGCGGGGTGCTCCGGGCTGCCCGGCTGCGCCGTTTCGTCGCCCTCCGCGGGAACGAGGAGCTCCAATTTCGATCCACTGGGACGGCCCCAAACGATGCGCAATGCCGACGGAGCGATGACCACGATCACCTACAGTGACGGCTCTGCCCAGTTCTCCGACACCCAGAAGACCGTTACCGTGGGCAACATCAACGGCGCCTGCTCCAGCGGCTGCTTCGGCGGGATCTCCGCGGCGACGGCTTATCGCTACGACGCCTTGGGCCGGCTCACCTCCGTGACGGAGCCCGGAGGCAGCGACGTGACGAGTTACGCGTACGACGCCAATGGTAAGCTCGCCCAGGTATCGCAGGGGGTTCAGACGCGAACCTTCGCCTACGACGCGGCGGGCTTTCTTCGCTCCGAGACGACGCCGGAAAAGGGCGCGGTCACTTACGACAACTACGGAAGCCTGGGCAACGTCCTTTCGGAGACCGAGCCCGGCGGTCTCCTCGTCAGCAGGACTTACGACTTCGCCGGCCGGCTGACCGGAGTCGTTTCCGGCGGGCTGCGCTATCTGACCAACTGCTACGACGGCCAGGCCTGCGCGGATGGAAGCCCCGGCTACTCGGGTGGCCTCCACCCCGCCGGTAAGCTGAGCCGCCGAATCGCATTCAACCCCCTGTCCGCTTCGGCACCGAACGTGACGGACGATCTGGCCTTCTCGGACCCGGCTGGCCGGCTCTCCAGCCAGACCACGACGATCACGGGCGGCAGCAACCTCTCGACGACCCAGCAGTGGCAGTTCAACGGTCTGGGTCTCATCGCTCATCACTCCCATCCGCGTCCCGGGGGCGCGACGCCGTTCGTTGTCTCGACCGACTATGACTCGGGCTTGCCGAGGACCCAGTACATCAACGGCCTGCCGATGGTCACCGCCATCACTCACAGGGCCTCCGGCGCGCTCGCCTCCTACAGTACGGGGATTGGGATCGGACACAACGTGACGACGACGATCTCTCAGGACGCCTCGTCGCTCCTCCCACGGCCTTCCCGGATCTTTGCGGCGGCGGAAGGCTCGCCCTCGCCGGCCTTCGATACACAGATCTACACCTACGACGGCGCCGGCAACATCGTTGCGATGGGCCCCGACAGCTTCGGATACGACGCGCGCAGCCGGTTGACCTCGGCGGCCCTCTCCGGTCTCGGAAGCCAGGGCTTCAGCTACGACAGGTACGGGAACCTGGTTTCCAAGGGAGGCGTGAGCTACTCGGTCTCGGCCTCGACCAACCGGATCACGACGGCCTCCTACGACGCCCGCGGAAACCTGACCGGGAACGGCGGCGAGACCTACGACTATGATGGCCTGGGCCGCCAGATCCGACACGCGGCCGGCTCGAATGTCTGGAACTACGCCTTCGACGGCGCCGACGAGCGTCTCCTCAAGGTTCCTCCGTCCCCCGGCAACTGGACATATACCCTGCGCGACGAGTCGAAACGGATCGTCTCGGAGTTCACCGCGGCCACCCAGTCCCGCGACAACGTCTTCCTCGGCAATCTTCTCGTGGCCTCCTACGCGAACGGGGCCGTCGTCGGCAATGACAGAGTCTGGACGTTCTATTCCTCCGACCACCTGGCTACCCCGCGCCTAATCACCGACATCACCGCCTCCACCGTCGAGACCCCCCGGCACTGGCCCTACGGCGAAAACGCCACGCCCGCCGGCCTCTTCCAGCGCATCCGCTTCGCCGCCATGGAACGCGACTCCGAGGCCTCACGCTATTACGATCACGCCCGCAACCACGAATTCAACCTCGGTCGATTCCTAACCCCAGATTCTCACCAGGGCGACGCCAGCTATCCCCAGGAGTGGAACAGGTATTCGTATGCCGGGAACTCCCCTACGAAGTTCATTGATCCCAATGGCTTGGAAAAGACTTGGGCCCAAGCAGCAGCATCAGCGATTGCGACAGCCGGGTCTGCTGTCACCTCGGTAGGAACCGCGCTCAAGGACCTACCGCTCGGTCTGGGCCAGGGTCCCGGGGCGGCACTGGAACACGTCGGCAACGTCATCGGCGGCGCCGGCGACATGCTCAATCTCGGATCCACACTTCCGGAGCAGATCGCTTCAGGAGCCGACATCGGGGCAATCTCTAATGCATTTGCAATCGAATCAATTCGAGCTGCTGGCTTCGTAATGTTCGCATGGGGCGCGGCCGAGGCCAATCCGACAGTCACTGTTCCAGAGGGAAGTCTCGTATACAGAGTGTGGGGTGGCCAAGCGAAGGAGTTCGGCAAATCCTGGACGACGGTAGACCCTTCCAGAGTGAGTGATTATCGTGGTGCGGCAGGCCTTCCGAACCAGAATGCCGGGACGTCTATGACGAAAGGTACGCTTCTCAATTCCAAAGGAACGACGATAAAACCGGCCAAACCTCTTCATGGGCACCAAGGCGGTTTGCCAGAAGTTCGGGTTCCTGATCCGCGGAAGCAGATCAAGGTCATTAAGACTATCGAGCTTCGGGATCCCTTATGAAACCCACGGGAACCCCTTCTCCTCAGAGGTCTCCTGTAGTGTTTCTCGGTGAGCAGGGCGGGGAACCCGAGCAGGCATTGAAGACTAAACTGATTGAATTGTTTGCACAGAAGGCACTGGTCTCAAGGGCCTATCTTGCCAGAGTCTCTTATTCGGGGAACCGAGAAGTGGTTGTGGCTCTCTGTCTGCCGGACGCCACAAGGGCGCAGGCCACCGTTGTCCGCGACGCAGCCGCAGTGTTCGCGGAGCTGTTTAGCGTCGATCAGCATCTCGACGTGGTGTTCGTGAGTGCGGAGGATGAGAGGAGATTGACGAGAGTCTGCAATCCGTTCTTCAGTGGACCTTAGCCACCAGAGAAAAAGTGAAAGAGGATTGCGGGCGATGCGCGTGAACAGAGAGACCGTTCGCACTTAGAAGTCCGGGTTCCTGCTCCTCATCGGGGTCCACTCTCTTTTTGAGACGCTCTTGGTGTCTGTGTGCGTGGTGTGTGTGGTGACGGTGGCAGGGATGAGGGATTGAGGGGAGGACCGATGAGAGGAGTTCTGGCATCCTGGAAGAAGGGGGTCGTGGCGGGTGTCGCGGCGCTGGTTTCGCTGCTGGTTTTCGGTCAGGCGCCAAGGGACCTGTCAGTCAGTGTGGCAGCGCCCGGGAGCGCGACGGTCGGGACGGCGGCCGCCTTCACCCTGGGGATCGGCGGTTCGGGCACCGCGACCAGCGTCACGGTCACCGCCGTCTTTCTGCCGAAGGTGACGCTCGACTCGTCGGTGCCCGCCGGTCTCTGCGCCGCCAACACGGCGATCGCGGAACTCTCCACGACCGTGACTTGCGCGACGGCGGGCTTGAGCACCCTGGTGATCGGGGTGATTCCGCAATCCCAGGGGACGCTCACCGCGGTCGTGGGCGTCATCGGCAGCGACCCTGACCCCATCATGGCGAACAACAGAGCGTCCGCGATCGTGTCGGTCACTCTCGGAGCGACGCCAACGCCTGTGCCGACTCTCACCGGCACGCCGGCGAGTACCCAGACGAACACGCCCACAGCGACGCCCCCTTCCACGGCCACCTACACTCCGACACCGACCCGGACGCCGACTCCTTCAGGACCGACCCCAACGCCGGGCAGCACGTGGACCCTCTTCGGAGCAAGGACGCCTAGCGTCACTCCAAGCGAGAGTCCCAAGGAAGCAGGAGAGCTGTTCAAGTCGTCTCAGCCTGGCGCAATCGTGGCTCTTCGGTTCTGGAAGTCCCCGAATGAGTCGGGATCCCACAGAGTAACCGTCTGGGACACATCTGGTGTCGCGAAGAGATCCGTTGACTTCGGGGTGACTGGGGGGTCGGGCTGGCAGGAAGCGACGTTGAACCCCCCGATGTTCATCTCCCAGGGTGAGTACTACTGGGTGTCCTACAACGTCAACGCATCCGCCGGCGAGACTCCCGACGCTCTGGGTGGTTGCTTTTTTGGGATCGGTGGGATCGTAAACGGGCCCTTGACTACCTACTGTGGCGGAACGGGTGGTCCCTTCCAATTCCCGGGGGCATCCCCGAACTTGACCAACTACTTTGCCGACATTGTTTTTCAACCCGGAGCGGTCCCTTCGCCCACCTCTACAAGCACGCCGGCGGCTACGTCCACCGCTACGCCGACCTTCACGCTCACGTGGACCCCTTCGAATGCGCCGACCGCGACCCGAACGTTCACACCAACCCCCAGTCCGACTCAGACGTTTACTCCCTCGATGACGCCGACACCCACGCCCACTCTGTTCTCGGTGACTATCTTCACGAATCAGGTGCCTGCCGCGAATCCCACGGGCAACCGCCTCGAGCTCGGTACTCAATTCTCTACGTCGCAAGGCGGCAATGTGGTTGCGCTCCGGTTCTGGAAGTCCTCCTCGGAGTCGGGCAGCCACACGGGGCATTTGTGGACCGACACGGGAACGCTGCTGGCCTCGGCAGTCTTCACGAGTGAGAGCACCTCGGGCTGGCAGGAGCAGGCGCTCGTAAACTCCGTCACGATCGTCCCTGGCGTGAATTATCGCGTTTCCTACAATGTCAACACGGTATTTGGTTATACGGCCGGCGGGTTTTCTACGCCGATCACGAACCCGCCCTTGACCGGTCTGGCGGGTTGTTGGAGCCAGGCCGGCTTGTTCCCGGGGAGTCGGTACACGGACAACTATTTCGCGGATGTTCGCTTTCAGCCTTCTGCGAGCCCTACGGCCACGCCGGCGGCCTCGGCGACGAACACCCCTCCTGCCACGCCGTCCAACACGCCGAGCAGCGCTCCTACGAATACGCCCACGCCCACAGCGACCCGGACCGCAACTTTCACCATTACGCCGACGAGTACTCCGGCGGTCACGCCGAGCGCGACTCCGAGCAACACTTCCACGAATACGCCGGCGTCCACGCTGACAGCGACTCGGACTTCGACTCCCACCAATCCGCCGACGAACACTCCCACGCAGACGCGGACTCCCATGCCGGCGACGATTACGCTGGTTCAGAAGAAGACCGCCGGCAACCAGGGCGTGACTTCGGCCTCCGCCAGCTTCTCGCTGCCGCCGGCCGCGGGGAATCTGCTCGTAGCGATCGTCGGTGTGAAAGGAACGAACACGATCAATACGCCGACCGACCAGAATGGCGCGGCCAACGGGTGGCAGACCGCAATCAACCAGACCGGGGTTGCGATTCCGATCCGACCGGGCCAGGCGATCTTCTACAAGATCGCGGGAGCCTCGGAGACGGCGACCGTCAAGGAGACGTTGACCGGTTCCAACACCACGATGGCGATTCAGCTCTACGAATACCGCGGTATTGCGACGAGCAACGAGCTCAACGGGACCAGCAGCGGAAACGGGACCGGCTCGGATCCAGCTTCCACGGGCGCCGTGACGACCAACACAACCGAGGACCTGCTCCTTGCGGCCATCACGATTGACAGTGCCGACAACGTCACGGCTGCCAGCAACGGTTTCACTCTGGAACAGAACTTCGTCGTCGGGTCGTCAAACGGAAGGGAGACCTTCGCCTCCGCCGATCGGAAGGGGAGCGCGTCCGGCAACAGCACGACATTCACGCACCGGAACAACACTTGGCGCGCTCAGATCGCAGCGTTCCGGAAGGCGCCTTAACCGTGCGGCTTGACGGTGTCGGCCCGGACAAGCCGATGGTGACGATCGACGGCCGCTGAATCAGAGTCTCCGACGCCTGGGACGACCGCGGCGGCGGCAAGGTCTGGCACTTTTCCCGCCCCGGAACCCACGACGCGAAGCCCTGCCTTCGCGGCCACCGCTCCGAATGGGTCAAGATCATCGTCCGTCCCACCGCTGCCGAAGAAGTCGCCGACGTCAACCTGGACCTGCGCCGCACCGACTGACTCGGAACGTCGGTCGCAGCCGTTCTTCTTCCGGGTACGTTCCACGAATCATAGCCTGACCCCTACTCTCGCCTGAACGGCCGGACACGTTCAAGCTCCTTCCTGTCAAGAGTTACGTCGGTCGCCCCAGCGCCCACGATTCGCTGCTCCGCCGGAGAAGCGGTGTATCTGCATCATTGCCGAAGCGGGCCTCCGGGACCGATAGTTTCAGCTGTTTCAGGCCTAGAATCGGTGTCTCGATCAAATCAATCCGAATGACCGGGCACGACGCGACGGAGAAGCTTCGCAGGCCGGCCGCCGTCTGCGGCAGGCCCGGCGAAGGGTGTGCCAGCGCGAGCCTCGGTTCGACCGGGCGGTTGGTCTTCTTGGTTGCACCAACGCTTGCCCATCGTCTCGTGCGAGTCCAACTCGGACGGACTGCGGGATTGGTGATCGAATCTCGTGTGGCCGCTCGACGGCGTCGGCAGCCGGGAATCCCCGAGCACATCTTGCGTACCCGCCGGATCGTTTTTCTGGCGAACTTCCCCGTCATCAACTTCGACTCCTGCGTCGTCCCCTCAACGGCCAACGCCGTGGCCTTCAACATCACGGCCATCCAGGCGACCGACGCCGGGGATCTGCGAATCTTTCCGTACCAGAGCCCGGTGCCGCTGGCCAGCGTGATCAACTTCTCGTCGGCCGACTTCGCGCTGGCCAACGGGGCGATCATTCCGATCGCCAACATCGGAGGGCTGGACATCTCGGTCCAGACCGACATGGCCCCGGGCTCGAGCGGCACCGTCCACCTCGTCATCGACGTCACCGGATACTTCCAGTAAGAACGCACGTCCAAGGGTCCGTAGCATGTTGGATCTGGCAGATATAAAGGGTTCGAAGGAGTCGCGGCTCCTCCGCGTGGGACGCTTCCTCGTCGCCGTCGGCCTCCTGCTCGTGGCTCAGACAGCGAAAGGGAGGTCCCAGTGCCCGGTTTGCAACGAGCCGTCTTTTGGTCCGGTTTCTCGGGCAGTCTCGACGCGCTACCCGGGCGAGCCGTATTACTACAGCGGAGCCGCGGATGCCGTCGCCGCGGGAGACTTTAACAACGACGGTATTCCCGATCTGGCGGTCGGTGGCGGTGTCCTCCTGATCTATATCGGCACGGGCAGCGGCTCTTACGCGGCGCCTGTTCCGTTGTTTTACACCAGTCCTCGTTGGATCGTGACGGGCGACTTCGACAGAGACGGTAACCTGGATTTAGCGATCTCCGCCTCCGGGCGTTTGACGGTCCTGCTCGGCGACGGAACCGGCTCTTTTCCTCGAGTGTGGATCGGGCCAATCCTTCCTGGCGGCGTCGAACGAATGTCTGCCGGTGACTTCGACGGCGACGGCAATCTGGATCTGGCCACAGCCGACTACTACTCGAACAGGCTCTCGATCCTTCACGGCGCGGGCAACGGGACTTTCTCGATCGCCCAGACCCTCACCGTCGGGTCGGGAACTGGCCCATTCAACCACCTGGTTGCACGGTCGGCGGACCTGAATGGCGACGGGATCGCCGACCTCGCGGTCTCGAGCACCGGAGACGGGCAGGTCGGCATCATTCTCGGCCCCAGCGGGGTCTTGAGCGTTTCCTATGTGCCCGCGTTCGCGGGTTCGGGAGGCGATCTCTGGATCGGAGACTTCGACGACGATCGCATTCCCGATCTAGCAGTCGAGAACTCACCCGGCTTCGGTGGTGGTATCTCGTCGATCACCATCCTGAAGGGCCAGGGGGACGGGACGTTCCAGACTCTCAACTCGTTCGTCGCCGGCTACTCAATTCGCTTCACGATCGGAGACTTCAACGGCGACGGCCATCTGGATGTCGCGCTGTACAAGACATTCGATTTCGATCTCGGGACCGTCGGTCTCCTCGTCTTCCCGGGGGCAGGCAACGGGATGTTCGGCCCTCCGGTCGGGACGCTGACGACGGGATTCGCTCCCGTCATGCTCGTGGCAGCCGACGTGAACAGCGACGGTTCTCTCGATCTCCTCGTGCCTAACCAGGCGGACGAGACCGTTACGATTCTGCTCGGCGCCGCCAATGGGCGTTTCCGGGAGGCGCCCCGGTTCGGGGCGAACGTCGAGACAATTCAAGGGGTCGTACAAACCGACTTCAATGGAGACGGGAGTCCGGATGTCGCGGTGAGCGCCTCCACTTACGGGCAAATCAGCGTGTTGCTGGGGGACGGATTGGGAGGCTTTCAGGCCCCCAAGGTCAGTGCCACAACCTCCGCCGACGGAGGCCTGGTGACGGGAGACTTCAATGGAGACGGGAAGCCCGACGTCGCTGTCGCAAGCGGTTTCGAAGAGATCTACGTCTTTCTCGGCGTCGGGGATGGGAGCCTCCAAGCTCCGATCCAAACGGCCAAGGCGCACGATTCCGCAAGGCTGGCTGTTGGTGATTTCAATCGCGACGGGAAACTCGACCTCCTGATCCATCTCACCTATCTGGGAGACGTGGTCTTCTATGCCGGCAGGGGGGACGGGACATTTACAGCCCCGGTCACGATCGCCACGATCGCGGCCACGGGTCTTGCGGTTGCGGATGTCAACGGCGACGGGAAGCTCGACATCCTTCTCACGTTCCGGGATGTGTTCCTGCCGCCGACGCTTCGAGTCTTGCTCGGCAACGGGGACGGCACGTTTCTGACGCCGGTCCTCTCTCCGCTCGACGACCAATCCGCCTCGCTCGGGATCGGAGACTTCGACGAAGACGGCAAGCCCGACGTCGTCGTCGCCTACGGGGTTCGAGCCGAGGTGAGCATCCTCTTCGGCGACGGAACCGGCTCGTTTGGATCGCCGGCCCACTTCGAGGCGAAGAGGTACCCGCGCGCGCTCACCGTCGGAGACTTCAACGGGGATAGCCACCTCGACATAGTGCTTTCGGGCCAGGACCAGAACGTCACGCTGCTCGCCGGCACCGGCGACGGGAGGCTCGGGCGGGCGGAGATTTTCACGCTTCCCGGAACGGCGATCCAGACCGTCATCGCGGACTTTGACCGCGACGGGAAGCCCGACCTCGCCGTCGGATGTAATGGTTCCGTCTACACGCCCCCCGATTTCGTCGCCGTACTGCGCAATACGTCCTGCGAGCCACGTCATCTGGCGATATCGACCAATCCCTCCATGTGCTCTCCGCCCGGCTCGCCCTTCTCGACACAGCCGGTTCTCCGGGTCCTGGACGACGGCGACAACCTGGTCGCGTGCGACACGGGAACAGTCTCGGCGGCGATCGTCCCGGGGACGGGCACGGCCGGTGCCGCCCTGGGCGGCCTGACGTCAGTTCCGGTGACTAATGGAGAGGCCTCGTTCTCCGATCTCTCCATCGACCGAGGCGGAGTCGGGTACGTCCTGCAGTTCGAACACTCTCGTGCGGGGCGGACTCGCAGCCGCCCGATCACGGCCGGCGCCGCGCCGCCGGTTTCGATCGGGGGACCGCCCGAGATCTGCGACAGCGGGGTGTACCAGGCGAGCGCCGGATTCGACACATATGTGTGGTCCGTTGATGGCGTTTTCGTCGGAACGCAATCGTCGATCACGGTCAGCGGCGTCGCGATCGGACGGGGAGCCCACACGCTGACGGTGCTCGCGACCAGGGCAGGCTGTTCCGCCGCCGCGAGCCTGCCGATTAGCGTGAATCTTCCGTTGGCCGCCATCACGGCGCCGGATGCCGTCTGTCCATATACGGCGGGACACGTTGCCACGGTCCCGGACGCCGGAGCCGGCGCGAGCTACGTCTGGTCGCTCACCAACGGGGCGATCCTGACCGGCGCCGGGACGCGGGCGATCACCTTCCGCGCAGGGCCGTGGGGCTCCGTGGCCATCTCGGTGACGGTCACGAACGCGCAAGGTTGCTCGGCAGCGAGCGCGAAGATGGTCACGATCGATCCGACGCTGTCGTGCCCCTCACCAGTCGGTTTCTTCACCCTTCCGCCATGCCGGGTCCTCGATACGCGAAACCCGAGCGGGCCGCTGGGCGGGCCGTCGCTGACGGGCGGGGACAGCCGGACCTTCGTGCTGGCGGGGTCGTGCGGGATTCCGGCGACGGCGACGGCGGTTTCGGTCAACATCACCGAGACCCAGGCGCAGGGGAGCGGGCATCTGCGGATCTATCCGGCGGGCTCGCCGCTGCCTCAGGTGTCCATCATCAACTTCAGCGCGGGCCAGACGCGAGCGAACAACGCGATCCTCCCGCTCGGACCCTCGGGAGACATCAACGTTTACGCGGGCATCGGCGCGGGCCTGCACGTGGACTTCATACTGGACGTCAACGGCTACTTTCAGTGATCACCTTCGTGATCGGCGGGAGGAGACGGACGGGTCAGTAGCCGGCGAGGGATCGAGCGGCGCGGCAGACTTTTTCCGCGTTGGGGAGGAAGGCCTCTTCGAGCGACGGGGAGTAGGGCACCGGGGTGTCGGGGGCGGTGACTCGGAGGAGCGGGGCGTCGAGATATTCAAAACAGCGCTCGGAGAGGACGGCCGCGATCTCGGCGCCGATGCCGCCGGTGCGAGTGGCTTCGTGAAGGATGATCGCCTTGTTGGTCTTGGCGACAGAGGAGAGGATGGTCTGCTCGTCGAGAGGGAAGAGCGTCCTCAGGTCCACGACTTCGACGTCGATGCCTTCGCGCTCGAGAGTCGCCGCGGCGTCCAGAGCCGTCCAGAGCATCGCGCCGTAGGTCAGGATCGAGAGATCGCGGCCTTCCCGCCGTACCGCGGCCTTGCCGATCGGGACGATGTAGTCCTCCCGCGGCAGCTCTTCCTTGATGCGGCGGTAGAGGTACTTGTGCTCGAAGTAGAGCACCGGGTCATCGTCGCGGATGGCGGCCTTGATCAGCCCCTTGGCGTCGTAGGCGGTGGCCGGCTGGACGACCTTCAATCCCGGCGTGTGGGCGAAGTAGGCCTCGGGGTTCTGCGAATGGAAGGGGCCGCCGTGGACGCCGCCTCCGGAGGGGCCGCGGACGACGAGAGGGACGCCGACGCCGGTGCGGTAGCGGGACTTCGCGGCGAAGTTCGTGATCATGTCGAAGGCGCAGGAGATGAAATCGGCGAACTGCATCTCCGCGACGGGGCGCAGGCCCATCATCGCCGCTCCGACGGCCGCTCCGACGATCGCGGTCTCGGAAATCGGCGTGTCGATGACGCGGTCCTCGCCGAACTTGCCGAGCAGGCCGTCTGTCACCTTGAAGGCGCCGCCGTAAACGCCGATGTCCTCGCCCAGGAGGAAGACACGGTCGTCGCGCTCCATCTCCTCCAGGATGCCCTCGCGGATCGCCTCCACGTAGGTCGTCAGCGGCTTGGACGCGGCCTGTGCGGCGGCAGCAATGCTGATGTCGGACTCGCTCAGATGAGCCTCCGCAGGATTGCGGTCTCTATGCCGGCGGCGCCTCCGCCGGCATAGACGTTCTCGAGAGCCTTCTCTGGTGAGGGAAACGGGCTCTTTTCCGCGAACTCGACGTCGCGGTCGAGCTCCGCGGCGACCGAGCGATCCACGGCGTCCAGCTCTTGCGCAGTCGCGGCCCCCGACTCCAGGAGCGTTCGCGTGTAGCGCTCGATCGGATCGCGGCGCTTCCAGTCCTCGAGCTCCTCTTTCGGGACGTAATCCTGCGAATCGTGCTCCGCGTGTCCCTTCATGCGGTATGTGACGCACTCGATGAGTGTGGGACCCTGGCCCTCTCGCGCCCGTCCGGCCGCGTGCCGCGTGGCCTCGTAAACGGCGAGCGCGTCGTTGCCGTCCACGCTCACGCCGGGCACGCCGTACGCCCGCGCCTTGTCGGCGAGGCAGCGCGCCGCGGTCTGTTTCTTGAGCGGCGTGGAGTATGCCCAGCCGTTGTTCTCCGCGATCAGGATGAGCGGCAGCTTCTGCACTGCCGCGAAGTTGAAGCCTTCGTGGAAGGCGCCGGTGGACATGCCGCCGTCGCCGATGTAAGTGAGTGCGACGAGTTTCTTTTTCTGAAGCCGCGCGCCCAGCGCGACCCCCGCCATGACGGCGACGAGCGCGCCCAGCATCGAGATGGGGGAGACCAGGCCTCGCTCGGGCGTGCCGAAGTGAAGGTTCGAGTCCCTGCCTGCCGACGGCGAGGTCGCGCGCGCCATGTACTGCGTGA
>WNGB01009518.1_pt1 | contig 16932 bp, 17 predicted proteins | sample 5400681 | NCBI WGS metagenome assembly WNGB01 (sample SAMN13153367, study PRJNA577476) | soil metagenome | isolation source: 115 cm soil or saprolite under grassland replicate 2 | place: USA:California | collected 2016-06-15 | reverse complement strand
TCGCAGCCTCGACGGGACGGAAATCGGCCACGCGTGGACAATACCCGACTGACTTTCGCAAGGGAGGAACGCTGGTGAGCGAGCACGGCCGAGCGCTGCTGGCAGAGACCGCGGGCACGTTCTGGTTCTTCTTCATCGGAGCCGGCGCGATCATCGCGGACGCGAACGGCAGCGGCGGCGGCCTCGGTGCGATCGCGCTCGCACACGGCGTGACGCTCGCCATCGCGGTGTCCGCGTTCGGGGCGCTGTCGGGCGGACACTTCAATCCCGCGGTCACCTTCGCCCTCGCCATCGCGGGCCGGCATCCCTGGTCGCGTGTGCCGACGTATTGGGGCGCGCAGCTCGTTGGCGGTCTGCTGGCCGGCTTCGCGCTCCGCGGCGTGTTCGACTTCGCGCTCGCGGCGATCGACAAGACGCACCTCGGCACGCCGTCGCTCGCGAACGGCGTGAGCGTGCCGGTTGGCATCGCTGTCGAAGCGATCCTCACGATGTTCCTCGTGTGGGCGGTCTACGGGACCGCTGTATCGCCGCTTGCCCCGCGGATCGCTGGATTCGGCATCGGTCTCGCCGTCGCGACCGACATCCTCATGGGCGGCCCGCTCACCGGCGCAGCGATGAATCCCGCTCGCCACGTCGGGACCGCGGTCCCGGCCGCGTTCTTCGACAACTGGTACGTGTACTGGATCGGCCCGCTGCTCGGCGCGGCGATCGCGGGGCTGTCGATCCGTTTCATCTTCGCGCCGGCGCCCGATCGCGTGGTGCCTGCCTAGACCCTGGCCTCGTTCGCGACCATCGCGAACTCCATCCTGATCTCGTCAACGACCGAGAGCACCGAGAACGAGCTCGGCACGGTCATGCCGAAGTCACCGAACTTCCAACTGGGGTTCGCCGTCGCCGTGGCCGTGAGCTTCGAACCGCTGCGTGTGGCCTTCACGTCGAACGTCACGGACTTCGTGACCCCATGCAGCGAGAGATCGCCGGTCAGCGTGAACGTGAAGTCGCCCGAGGCGGCGAGCGGAAGCGCCAGGCCCGAGACCTTCTTCGGCACGAGCTCCGCGGTGGGAAAGCGGCTCGTCTCGAGCGTCTCGCGCTTGATGAACCCGTCCCGCTGCGACTCGTCGCTCGAGATCGTGTTCATGTCGACTGCGATCTTCGAGCTGGACGAGAAGGTCCCGTCGGGGTTCAGGGCGAAGCTCCCCTGCGCGCCGGTGATGGTGAGCACGGCGTCCGATGGAGCGGGCACCCGTGCGAGCTGCTCGCGCACTCGGACGGTGGCCTTCGACGCGGAATCGACGTTGAACGTGACCGCGCCGGCCTGCGGGGCCGAGCTCGCCGCCGTCGTGGCGGTCTGCGCCGTCGGCGATGGCGCGGACGCGCCGCCTCCGCCGCACGCAGTCAGCAACACGAGCGCGGCGGTGGCGAGACGGCTAGGTGCAGGCACCATCACAAACACGCACCACCCCCTTCATCTGCGGGTGGACCCCGCAGTGATACGCATACACGCCCACCTTATCGAATGTGACGACACCGCTCTTGCCGCTGTCGATCCCGATATCGAAGGGTCGTCCCTCGTCGCTCGACGTCACGGTGTGGAATTCCTTGCCCATGTTCACGAACGTGATCGTGGTGCCCGCGGACACGCGGATGTCGTTCGGCCGGTACGTCCACTCTGCTTCCTTGCCCACCGGCTCGCTGACCTGGACCTCGTTCGGTCGAGGCGGCGGTGCCGCCGTCGCGCTGCCGCACGCGGCCAATGCGATGAGCGACGCGCACGCCGCAGCACGGAATGTCCATCGCAGGGTCACATGATTCGTACGCGCGCGCGGCCCCCTCGGATGCATCCCCCCGGATGCAGCCGCGCGACTCGCCTAACATCGCAGTGTGTCCCGCTGGATCACGCGCGAGCATCCTCGCGTCGATCGCGTCGCATGCCCCTGGCTCATCGAGCGCTTCGTCGACAAGGACGCGCAGTTCCTGTACGTGGCAAGCGACGCTGTCGCGGGCGAGGCGAAGCGCGTGGGCGCCACCCCGTACGACATCAAGGACGCGGATCTCGGGCACCACGGCGCCCAGTGCAGCTTCGACGCGTTCGTCCATCGGTACGGGCTCGACAAGGATCCGGCGCTCGTGTACATGGCGAAGGTGATCCGCGGCGCGGACACCGACGACAAAGATCTCACGCCGGAGTCACGCGGTGTCGAAGCGCTCCTCGACGGCGTGCGCGCGATGCATCACCCGAACGACCAGGAACAGCGAAGGGCGTCGAGGCCGATCCTCGACGCCCTTTACGCGTTCTGTCGCGCGAAGGTCTCGTCCGACTAAAGCATCTCGGCAAGCCGGACCAGTAGCGTTGCATCGGCATCACTGATCGACTTCCCGCGCTGCGCGTTGAGCTGGTTGATGAACGCGCGGATCTGCCCCGCCTTGGCGCTGAGGTTGCCGCGCGCCTCTGCCGCCTCGGCAGCTTCGAGCTTGTCGCAGAGATCGGTCGCGACGTCTTCATCTTCGACCAGAGATCGGACCAACGAGCAGAGCGCGTCGGCGGTGACCGCGACGCCGAAGAGGGCGGCCTGGGGATCGTGGTCGCTGATCTGGTCCGCGAACTCGGAGTTCGCGTGGACCGAGTCGAACTGGACCAAGGTCGCGAGCAGGCCGGCACTGACCTGCATGTGATCGAGCGTTTGCGAGTTGCCGTCGAAGACGTAGCTGTACCGCTCGTTCTCGGGCAGCGTCTCGATCAGCGTCGTGAGACCAGCGGCCTCGAGCGTGCTGAGCGCGGGAGAGAACTCGAAGTCGTTCAGGTCGCCGATGACAGCGACGAGGGCAGCGGAATCGAGCGCGAGGATCTGCGCGACGAAGCTCGCCAGGACCTCCGCCTGCTGCACGCGCTGGACCTCGCTGCTGCGGGTCGGCGGCTGCCGATGCCCGAACAGCGGCTCATCGCCGCCCTTCGAGTTGAAGTGGTTCGCGACGACGAACAAGCGGTGAGCGTTGTACAAGAACTCTCCGACGAGCGGCTTGCGGCTGGTGATGAATGCCGGGTTCGTCGGGTCCACGCGACCCGGGCTCACCGTGAGCTGGGGACCGCCCGGCCCGGCCACGACGCCGGTGGCTGTCGTCGACGTGCCACCCGGGCGGTCGACGAAGGACAGACCACGGTCGGTGCGGAAGAAGAAGCCCTGGCGGATGTTGCCGCCCGGCTCGCCGCCATCCTGGTCGTCGACCGGATCGATCAATCGCCAGGCATAGGTCGGGCCGCCCGCCCCGATTACGGCGTCGCGAAGCATTGCGAGCGTCAGCGAGGCGTCGACGACGCTGTCGTTCGTCGCGCCGTTGTTGTCCTGGATCTCCTCGAGCGCGATGACGTCCGGGGAACGCAGGTTGTTGACGATCATCGCCGCCAGAGCGTCGAACTTCGCCGCCCCGTCGCTGGGGTCCAGATTCTCGACGTTGAAGGTGGCCATAGCGAGCTGACCGGCAGCTGCCGCGGTGGTCATCTCACGACTGATGCCGCCCGGAGTGAGGGTGCCGAGGGCTGTTGCGAGCAGTTTGAAGTTGCCGAAGGAGTAATCGAGCACGCCGATCGTCGCGCCCAAGAACGTGTCGCCTGTGTTCGCGGACGGCGTCACCATGAGCACGTCGTCGATGATCACCCGCTCCGGGTTGTAGTCGTTCGCGCGGATCACGATGCCGCCGCGCGCGGTACGGATGCCGGCCGAACCCGTGACGAGTGCGATCTCGCCGAAGCTGTTGCGCGGTCCGACGGCCTGCGCGTCGTTCAGCTGCAAGCGCATGGCTTCGAGGCTCTCCCAGAAGTCGATGCCGTCGGCGAGCGGATCGAAGATGCCGCTCGTCTCCACGCTGCCCGCCGTGTCATCCTCGATCACCTCGGTCGGCGGCACGCGGTCGACGCCGATCACGGTGGTCGCGGGGAGAGGATTGCCGCTCGAGAGCACCGTGACACCGAGACCGGGGTTCGCGATCTCCGTTGTGGTGAGATTCGTCGAGCTCGAGCCACCGGGGCGGAACTCCGCCACGGTTCCCTTGACGCTGACCGCATCCCCCACGGCGACCGCCGGCGCGGAGCTTGTGAAGACGAAGATCGCCTCCGATGTCGCGACGTCCGCGTCGGGCGCGGGGTCCTGCATGTAAAAGCCGTTGGAGGCCCTGGCGGTGACGATCCCGGGCACATTCAGCGGGAGCGTGCCAACGAGTGGCGAACGGTGGCCTGCGCCCTGGACGGTGTGGATCCGTGTCGCCGGCGCGATGGTGCCAAAGGCGAAGATGTAGTTCGCGGACATGTGGTCGGGTGGGTCGTCCGTGTCCTGATCCGCCACCTGGGCCGCGAGCACTGTGACGGTGCACGTCTCGCTGCTGGCGAAGTCGACGTCCGGATCGAGCATGAAAGTCTGCGGCCCACCAGCGACTGCGGCGGTGTGGGCACCGCTCGACGGGCAATCGATCGTGAACCACGCCCCGCTCGCGGTGACCGGCTCTGAGAATGTGATCGAGACGTTCGAGTCGAGGAGAACGCTGCCGGCGTTGTTGGCCGGGCTCGTACTTGTGACCGTCGGCGCAAGATCGCCCGTGGCGTGGAACCCAAGTCCGTCGAACGTGTCGGTGGCGAACCCGTCCCACTCCAGCGCAGGATCGAAAATGTCCGCGACGTTCGTGTCACCGCCGGTGATGGTGGGCTTCCGGCGCAGCGTGTTGTCCGCCGTGCTCGTCAGACCGGTGCCCCACTCGGTGCCGGGATCGAAGCCGTTCTGGCCGATCGCGTCGATGACCGTCGTGCCCTTTCGGAGCACGACGGCGTCGTCGCCATTGAACCAGCCAGAACCGTTCGTCTGGTCGGCCTGGGCGAGGATCGGAGCGCTGGCCGCGCTCTGTGCCACGACGTAGACGTCGCCGCTCGCGACGGTCCCGGTCAGGTTGATCGTGAGCCCAGCGGACGCCGACCCGTTGAAGAACATCTGGATGCTGTACGCGCCGGCCGCGAGGTCGATCGTGACACCGGTGCCGTTGTAGATCTCGAGCGCCTTGTTGTTGCTGCTCCCTTCGATGTACTCGGAGAAGAAGAGCTCGGTGGGCGCGCCCGCCGCAGGTGCCCCCAGCAGCGGCGAACCAACGAAGACCACGGCGAACGAAACGAACGCGGTCAGCCAACGGCGACCCATTCCTCGACCCCCAACCCCTCTGTGGCTCACACCAGCGAGACGCGAACGGAAGCCAGGTCAGCCTAACGCAGACGTGGAACACTCCGCGACGATGAGTCTCTGGCTCGACGGTGAAATCTCGCCTCACTATCCACCGCTCGACGGGGACGCAACGGCCGACGTCGCAGTCGTCGGCGCGGGCATCGCCGGGATCGCGACGGCGTACTTCCTCGCGTCCACGGGCGCGAACGTGATCGTCCTCGAGGCGCGCGGTGTCGCCGAAGCCGCAAGCGGTCGCAACGCGGGGTTCCTCCTCGCCGGCGTCGCGGAGAACTTTGTCGCCGCCTCGCGTCGCTACGGCGAGGCGAGCGCGCTGCGGATCTGGCGCTTCACAAAGCGCACGCAGGCGCTGGTGCGCTCGCTGGTCGCGGAACACGCGATCGACTGTGCGCTGCGCTGGAATGGATCCGACCAGATCGCGGGCGACGGCGACGAATGGCTCGAGATCCGCGAGAGCGCCGAGCGTCTGGTGTCCGAGGGCGTCGCGGTGAGCATCGATTCGCGGGGGCGGTCCGCGACCTACGCCGACGACGGCGAGGTGCATCCGGTCCGCTGGGTGCGCGGGCTCGCCGCGGCGGCCATCAAGAAGGGCGCGCGCATCTACGAGTCCACGCGCGTGGACGCCGTCGAGGCCGGCGGCGTGCGCACCCGAGCCGGCGTCGTGCGGGCGCGCGCGACCGTGCTCTGCACGAACGCGTACACCGCGCACCTCGCGAGCTCACGGGTGCGGCCGGTGCGCGGGCAGATGCTCGCGACGGCCGCCGCGGCGCCCATCTTCGCGCGGCCCGCGTACGCGCATCGCGGCTACCGCTACTGGCGCCAGACCAGCGACGGTCGCGTGCTCGTCGGCGGCTGGCGCGACACCGCGGTCGGCGAGGAGGTCGGCGAGGAAGAGCGCACCACCGAGGCGATCCAGAAGCAGCTCGAAGCGTTCCTTCGCGAGCACGGCATCACCGCCACGGTCACGCATCGCTGGGCCGGGACGATGGGCTTCTCCCACGACGCGCTGCCGTATATCGGACGTATCAGTCCTGGCGTGTTCGTTTGCGGCGGATTCAGCGGCCACGGGATGGCGTTCGGTCCCGCGGCAGCCGAGCTCGTCGCCGCGCTGGTCCAGGGTGAAGCGCATCCGGACGCCGATCTCTTCGATCCATTGCGCTGACTCCAGCGTCGACGCGCTGACCGACCGTCGCGCTGATCCTGGTCGTACACGAGCGAGGCGTCATGTCCGCGACGGGCCCGAGTTATCGCACCAGAGGCCGAGTGGACTCGGCAGAGGTGAAGGGGCATCCGTGCACGCTTCGGCCGTCCCGACGATCGACGACATCGGCGGGCTGCTCGCCTACATCGTGAGTAATCCGTACCTCTTCATCGGCTCGACGACGGTCATGACCAGCGGGCTGCTCCTCGGCGCGGTGCTTGTGAGCGTGCTTCCCCAACGCACCCACGTGCTCAGGCGGATCGCACCTCCGCTCGCGCTGATCCTCACCTACTTCGGGCTCGGAAGCATCGCCCTCTCGACCCAGATCCTCCTCCGCTTCCACGACACGATCCCGAACGAGACGGAGATCCAGTTCGTGAGCGGACTCGGCCACTTCTTCGAAGCCGCGATCGGGATCGCGCTGCTGGCCGTGTATCTGCGCGGGCACAGCAGGACCACTTGGCTGTGGGCGCACACGCTCGCGCTCGCGTACTGGACGTTTCAGGTCGGAGTGCTCACGCCTCCGTGGTTCGCGTTCCAGGGGCAGCGGGAGGCGGTCCTCTTCGTCGTGCTGATCGTGCTCGCCGGCGCGGCCACGGCGAACATCCTGCTGTGGACGAGCGCGGCTCGGCGCTGATCCTTACGCGGTCGTCAGCGCCGGCAGATCCCTGATGGTCCTGATGCGCCGGAGCGGCGACCAGGCGACGCAGAGGAACGTCAGCATGCGACGCGGACGCTGCTGGACTGGTGAGCCCGCCGGGATTCGAACCCGGAACCAAGGGATTAAAAGTCCCCTGCTCTACCGTTGAGCTACGGGCCCTGGGAGCCAGCGGAGCGCGCTTGCGCGCTCAGGCTGGCCACGACGCGCCCAGTGCGCGAAGCGCACAGGCCCCGCCCACGTAAGTTTCGCATGCGGCCGACGACGGCCCCAATGCGCGAAGCTGCACGTGCCCCGCGCACGTAAGTTTCGCACGCGGCCGACGGGCCAGTGCGCCAAACGCGGAGGTCGAGTTCACGGCGGCGGCACGCGCATCCGGATGAAGCGCTGCGGCCCGTACTCGCTGTCGTGATCGAAGGTCTCGAGAACGTCAGCGGCGTGCGCGCGGAGCACCGCGTCGGCGTAGCCGTTCGCGATCGCGGCGTCGCGTTCGATGAAACGACCGCCCTCAGCACGCACGTCGGCGTAGAGCCGCTGCATGAGCAGCTGCACCAGCCCGCGGCCCTGATGCCTCTTTGCGATGGCGGTGTTCGCGATGTAGTACGTCCCGCCGCGGCGGGGCTCGGCCTGCGTGTAGCCGATCAGTAGGTCGCCGTCCCACAGCAGGACAGCCAGGTTGCGCGCCGCGTTGAAGGCGCGGCGCAGCTCGTCGGGCGCGAACGCGCCGGCGCCGAAGCAGTCGTTCTCGATCTCGTCGATCCGCGCCGCGATGCTGTTCCACGAGCGCTCGCTCGTGCGGCCGAATGACTCGACGCGAAGAGCGCCCACGCGCTCAGTGTCGCGCTAGCCGACGCCGCCCTCGGGCCTCACGGCATCAGCGGGCGGGAGTGTGAAGTAGAACGTCGTCCCTTTGTCCAGCTCGCTCTCGGCCCACACGCGACCGCCGTGGCGGTGGACGATCCGCTGCACGGTGGCGAGGCCGATGCCCGTTCCCTCGAACTCCGACGCGCTGTGCAGCCGTTGGAACGCTCCGAAGAGCTTCTGCGCATAGCGCATGTCGAACCCGACGCCGTTGTCTTTCACGAAGAACATCGCCTCGCCGTCGCGCACCGCACCGCCGAAGCTGATGCGCGCGGGCTGCCGGTCCCGCGTGAACTTCCAGGAGTTCGCAAGGAGATTGGTGAGCGCGACGCGGAGCAGCCGCTCGTCGCCCTTCGCAGGCAACGCGCCGTTGGTCTCGAACTCGACGCTCCGTCGCGGATCGCGCGAGCGCAGCTCTTCCGCGACCGAGCGCGCGACCGCGGTCAGGTCCACGTTCCCCATGGTCATCTCGTCGCGCGTGATGCGCGAGAGCAGGAGCAGGTCGTCGATGAGCAGTCCCATGCGCGTCGCCGCCGCGCGCACCCGCTCGAGATGCTGCCTGCCGTCCTCGCCAAGCTGCGGTGCCTTGTCCTCGAGCAGGATCTGACTGAACCCGTCGATCGCGCGGAGTGGCGCGCGCAGATCGTGCGAGACGGAGTAGGCGAACGCCGAGAGCTCGCCGTTGAGCGCTCGCAGCTCGGATACGTTGTGCGCGAGCGTGCGGTTGAGGCCGTGGACCTCGCCATTCAGCTCGCGCAACTGGACGTTCACAGCGGCGAGCCGTTCACGCCCCCGCATAAGCAACAGCCACGCACTCGCGAGCAGCGCGGCGAGTAGGCCCGCGACGACGATCGAAGCGGCGAGCGGAAGCCCGAGCTGGGTCAGAAGGTTGCGCTGCGCCACGTAGACGCGTGCAGGATCGTCAAGCACGTACAAAGTCCAGTCGGCGCCGCCGATCGCGGCCCCGACGAAGGCGCGCGGCGCGCCGTCGAACGGTGCGACCCCCTGTCCGGCGCGGGCTGGAACGTCGACCGGGCTCAGCATCGGGCGCTCCGTGGTGCTCGCGATCGTGGCGAGTCGACGATCGATGAGGAGAAGCTCACGCCCCGGCGCATCGAGCGCCGCCTCGAGGTCGGCGATCAACGTCGTCGGCCGCACGCTGAGGATCGCGATCGCCCGAACGACGTTGTCCTCGCGAACGGAGTACGAGAGCGTGACGATCGAAAGCGTCGGGTCGATCCGCGACGTGACCGCGTCACCGACAAAGACGCCGTCGCTTCGCATTGCGCCCGCGTAGTAGTCCCGATCGGCCAGCGATAGCCCGACCGCCGTCGCATCGACCGGAAAGCGCGCCATGACTTTGCCTGCCGGATCGAGCACGCCGGCCGTGGCGACATCGGGCACGCCGGTGACCATGGGCGCGAGTAAGTTGGAAAGCCGGGCACTGTCTCGAAGGGCCAGCGCGGCGTGAAAGTCAACGCCGCTGCTCACCACACGCAGCTGCTCTCCGTGCGCGAATATCGTCCGTCCGACCAACGCGGCAGCGAGCGCCGCGGCGCCTTGGCGCTCGCGATCGCTTCGTGCGTTTAGATCCTCGAGCGATGTGCGCAAGGTGAATGCGCCGAAGAGGACCACCGGGCCCATGAGCAGCGCACATGCAACAAGACCGACGGCAGCAGCGGTCAGCCAGCGCGGCACTCGCTCGAGCACGCCCCTTCCCATCCGCTACGCGCCGACCGAACTGGCCCGAAAGCCAAGATTCACGGCTCCGGGCAGCCGCGCGGGACGTTGGATCAGGCGCAGCGTCAGCAGGACGAGCCGCGGAGCGGTCAATGCCGTGAACCGTCCCGCCAGGCGTCGATCCAAGGCGACATGTCGACACCCTTCATCGGCCGTCCGATGTGAAAGCCCTGCGCGGAGTCGCACGAGATCGAACGAAGGCGGGTCCAGGAGAGCGCGTCCTCGACCCCCTCGGCGATCACCTCGAGGCCGAGCGCGTGACCCAGGTCCGCCGTCGCGCGCACGATCGCGGCGCTGTTCTCGTCGTTGGTGATGTGTGACACGAACGAGCGGTCGATCTTGACGGCGTGTACCGCGAGCCGGTGAAGGTAGGCGAGCGATGAGTACCCGGTACCGAAGTCGTCGATCGCGAGCCTGACGCCAAGCTCGCGTAGCGCCTGCAGTCCGCGCATCGCGCCCTCGGCGTCGGCCATGATGTCGGTCTCCGTGATCTCGAATCCGACGAGGCTCGGGGCGACCCCGGCGCGTTGGATGAGATCGTGCACCAGCTGCGGCAGCTCGGGGTCGTGCAGCGTACGCATCGAGAGGTTCACGGCCACGGACATCTCCAGGCCGTCGTCGCTCCAGCGGCGCACCTGGCGCAGCGCCTCGCGCAGGACCCACACCGTGAGCGGCTTCGTAAGGCCGGCGCGCTCGGCGAGCGGGATGAACTCCATCGGCGGCACCAGCCCACGTACCGGATGCTGCCAACGAACGAGCGCCTCGACCCCGCGCATCCCGCGCGTCGCGAGATCCACGATCGGCTGGAAGTGCAGCACGAGCTCGTCGCGCTCGATGGCGCGGCGCAGCTCCGACATGAGCGCGAGCCGCTCGGGCGCGTACTCGTCATGCTCGCGCGCGTAGGCCGCCCATCCGTCGCCGCGCTTGGCGATCTGCACAGCGACCTCTGCCCGCCGCAGGAGCGTGTCGGCATCGTCGCCGTCGCGCGGGTAGGTCACGAGCCCGACGCTGACACGCGTCTGGATCGCCTGGTCGTCGATCCGGAGCGGCAGCGCGAACGCCTCGTGCGCCGCACGGCCCAGGTGACGGGCCGCCTCGTCGTCCGACACCGTCGCGAGCACGGCGAACTCATCACCGGTGACACGTGCGATGACCGGGGCCTCGCCGACCGCCTCGCGCAGCCGTGGTCCGATGGCGCGCAGCACGGCATCACCGACCCGCGGGCCGACGGAGTTGTTCAGGTCCTTGAAGTGGTCGATGTCGACGTAGAGCACCGCGAGCCGACCACCCGCCGCCACGACCCGAGCGAGCTCGTCGCGCAGACCGTCGCGGAAGAGCGCCCGGTTCGGCAGCTCCGTGAGGGTGTCAAAGTGCGCGAGGCGCTCGAGATCGCGCGCGCGGGCATCGGACTCCGCCTGGAGGCGCATGTTCTCGAGCGCCATGGCCACGAGCGACGCGAAGCGCCGAAGCAGATCGACGTCGTGCGCGCTGAAGCGCCGGTCGTCGGCGGCGAGGCCGAGCACACCGATGGTCGTCTCGTTCCGCACGATCGGCACGGCGAGCGCGATGGGTCCACCGAGGGCGATCTGGATCTCCTCGGGCGGCTCACCCTCGGCACGGATCTGCACATCGCCCGAGTGCAGGGCGCGGCCGACGATCGACGAGGTGGTGGGGAACGAGCGCCCTTGAGCGTTCCGAAAGCGGCCGGTCGCGGCGACGAGTTCCATGCGGCCACCTTTGACGGGCACGAAGAGCCCCGCCGCGTCGGTGGAGACGACACGCTGCGCCGCGGCGAGTATCGACGCGAGCCCGTCGTGCATGAGCGCTCCGGCCGCCACGATCCGCGCGGCCTCGGTAAGGGCCTCGGCCTCGATGCGGTGGCGTTCGGCCTCGTCGAAGAGGCGACCCGCCTCCAGCGTCGGGGCCACCTCCGACGCGAGGAGCGTCAGCAGCTGGCGCTGCTCCTCCGAGAAGGTCCGTTGCGTCTCGCTGATCACGACGACGCCGCCGATCACGCGGTCCCCGACCAGAAGCGGCGCGGCCATGGCGCTCTTGACGAACGCGCGCGAGACCGCCGCGGCGCTCGGCCAGCGCGCGTAGTCCTCCACCACGACGAGCTCGTGCCGGACGAACGCGCTGCCGATCGCGCCCTCGCCGCTGCGCAGCACGTGCGCACGCTGGCCCTCGGGGATGCCCTCGATGGAGAGCGCACGGAGCAGCTGCGAGCTCGCGTCCCAGGCGTAGACCGCGCTCCCGTCGGCGTGCGCGAACTCCCGAGCGTGCCGCGCGGCGAGCTCGGCCACCGCGCGTGGCTCGGGCAGGCCGCCGATCGCGCTGGCGACCTCGCGCAGCGCCGCGAACGCTCGGTCGAGCGAGCGCCGCGCCGCGCGAGCGGCGGTCTGACGAAGCTCCCGATCGACGACGGCCGGAAGGCGCGCGAGGCGGCCCTTCACCAGGTAGTCGTTCGCTCCGGCGCGCATCGCGTCCACGGCGACGTCTTCGCCCATCGTGCCCGACACGATCACGAACGGTACGTCGGAATCACGGCCGCGCACCATCTGAAGAGCGGCGCCTGAGCCGAACTGCGGCATGCTGTGGTCCGAGAACACGATGTCCCAGGGTCCGTGGGAGAGCGCGTCGTCGAGCGAGTCGCCGTCGAACACGCGCTCGTACTTCACGTCGTAGCCGGAGCGGCGCAGTTCGCGAGCGAGGAGCTCCGCGTCATCGGCCGAGTCCTCGACGATGAGGGCGCGGAGCGGCGTGCTCAACGCGCGGCGGGCACAGGTGGTGGCTCGTTCAGAACGAGCCAGTACATCCCGATCTCCCGCACGGACTCGACGAAGTGCGGGAAGTCCACCGGCTTGCGGATGTAGCTGTTGGCGCGCAGCTCGTACCCGCGGAGCAGGTCCGACTCTTCCTTGGAGGAGGTCAGGATGACCACGGGGAGGAGCCTCGTTCGCTGGTCCTCACGGACTTGACGCAGCACCTCGAGGCCATCCACGTTCGGCAGCTTGAGGTCGAGGAGGATGATCTGGGGGTCGGGCTCGCGGCGGTCGCGGTATTTGTCGCGCTTGAACAGCCAATCGAGCGCCTCCGCGCCGTCGCGCACGACGACGATCCGATTGCCGATGTTGTTCTTCTCGAAGGCGCGCAGCGTGAGAGCCTCGTCGTCGGGGTTGTCCTCGACGAGGAGGATGACCTTCGTCTCATCTAGCACGCTCACCACCAACCGCCCGGATTTCGCGAGGAAGAAGAGTTATAGGTGGGCCTCCCGCCTATCGAAAAGCCATACTTACGTATAGTTGAGAGGCTGCCGAGCAGTCGTTTCATCCCCGGAGCACACTTGCCCTAGGTGAAAGGCTGTACCGCGGTTGAGAGAGCAAGTCGGAACGCCTGAAGCCGAGCGGCGTCGCCTCCGTGGCCGGCGGCTCACGGATCGCCAGGCATTGGTGCTCGAGCTCGTCGCGGAGGGCCTCGAAAACAAGGAGATCGCGCACCGGATCGGTCTTTCGGAACAGGCCGTGAAAGAGCACGTCTCGGCGCTCCTTCACCGTCTGGCGGTCCGTAATCGGGCTGCGCTGGCGGAGATCGCCACGGAGCTGAAGATCGTCGGCACCACCGACCTGGATCCTGCCTGGCTGAGCTACGTCTTCCAGAAGTCTCCGGTCATGAGGGCGATCGTGCGCGGGCCGGAACACGTTTTTGTCGCCGTCAACGAGGCTTATCAAGAGCTCTCGGGCGAGAAGGACATCATCGGTCGCCCGTTTCGCGAGGTGTTCCCCCATGGCGCGCTCGAGCTCCTCGTCGACGTGACCGATTCGGCACGCGCGCGGCAGCAGCTCGCCGAGCTGTCCGCCGAGCAGCTCGCGATGCTCGACCTCGTCCCCAGCGGGATCGTCGTGCTCGATCGCCGCGGAGCGGTCATGAAGGTGAACCAGGCGGCACGGAAGCTTCTCGGTGAGGGCCCCTTCAGCGACGTGAGCTCCGAGAGCGCCAAGACATACCGACTGCGCGATGCCGTGACCGGCCGCGACGTGCCGTCGATCGACGCTGTGCTCGCGCGCGCGCTCGGGGGTGAAGCGGTCCGCGAGCTGCGCGTGCGGATGTTCCTGCCGGCCCTCGGACGCGACGCGTTGGTGCGCATCGACGCCGAGCCGCTGCGCACCGCTGGCGGCGACGTGCGCGCCGTCGTCGCGGCCATGACCGAGCTCGTCGAGGCATCCGGGCCGATCTGAGCGGGCGACTGAGCGAGCGCCGTCACGCCCGTCGCTCGCGTCGCGCCCGCCGCGACCGTAAAGTGGCGGACCTATGGAAGCGGTGACGGTGGAGCCGCAGAGCGATAGGCCAGCTTCAGGTGAGGGCATCTACGTCTACTGCATCATCGAAGCGGTAGAGCCGCAGACGTTCGGCAAGATCGGCATCGGTGGTCGCGGCGACGAGGTCTTCACCGTGCATCACGAGGATCTCGCGGCAGTCGTGAGCCGCAGCCCACTCATGGTGTACGACCCGACGCGTGAGAACGCACTCACGCACGAGCACGTGAACGAGGTCGTGATGATCGACAACAACTTCACGCCCGTTCCGATGAGCTTCGGGACGTTGTTCAAGACCGAGGACGACACGCGTGAGTTCCTCAAGGACACCTACAAGGAGCTTCGCGACGTCTTGCGCAAGATGAAGGACAAGCTCGAGTTCGGTCTGAAGATCAACTGGGACCGCGAGTCCGTCCTCACCGAGGTCGAGCGCGATTACGAGGAGATCCGCCGCCTCAAGGCCGAGATCGAGACGAACCAGCAGTCGTCGACGTACTTCGCGCGCATGCAGCTCGGCCGGCTCGTGGAGCAGGCGCTCGCGGAGAAATCCGAGGCGTACATACGCGAGATCTACCAGGAGCTCGAGGAGTCGGTGATCGCCTCGCGCTCGAACAAGGTCATCGGCGACCGCATGATCATGAATGCCGCCTTCCTCGTGGCGCGTGACAAGGCCAACCTGTTCGACAAGAAGGTCCAGGAGATCGGAAAGCGCTTCGAAGGCAAGCTCTCGTTCAAGTACACCGGCCCGTGGCCGCCGTACAACTTCGTCACGATCCGTTTGAAGCTGGAGCGGGGCGCCGGGTCGAGCGCGTGATCCTCCTGAGGCTCCTGGCGCTGCCCGTGACGGCGCCTGCAGCCGGCATCCGGTACTGCCTCGACAAGGTCCTCGAGGTCGCCGAGCGCGAGATGTGGGATGACGATCCGGTGCGAGAGCAGCTCATCCTGGTGAACGAGGCGTACGAGGAGGGCCGCCTGCCGGAGACTGAGTTTCGCGAACGCGAGGCCGAGCTGCTCGCGCGTCTGCGCGAGATCCGCGAACACCACAGGGCGGCCGCACGCGCAGAGCCGCTGCCCGACGAGGGCAGGCGCGAGGTCGTCATCGAGCTGCCCGACGAGATGAAGTGAGCCCGCTGCGGTACGGTGAGAAGTGAGCCCGCTCCGATACGTGTATGGGATCGTCCATGCGACCGACGCCACTCGGGTCGCCTCCGCCGGCCTGACCGGCATCGACGAAGCGCCGGTCGGCTTCGTCGTCGAGGGAGCCCTGCTCGCGGCGGCGAGCGATGTCGACGAGAACGAGTACGGCGAAACGCAGCTGAACGAGCACGTGCGCGATCTGGACTGGCTCGCCATGCGAGCCGCGCAGCACCAGGCCGTGAACGGCCGCCTGCTCGAGCTCGTCGGCACGGTGCTGCCGCTTTCATTCGGAGCGATCTACCGCGACGACGAGCGCGTGCGGCAGATGCTGCGGGAGGACGCCGCGGACCGCGGCGCGCGCCTCGCATCGCTCACCGGTCGCGGCGAGTGGGTCGTGACGGTCACGCGTGACGCCGACACGCCGGTCGACGATGCCGATGTCCAGGCCCTCGACGCGCAGATCGCCGCGAGCCCGCCCGGCCGTGCGTTCCTCCTCGACAAGCAGCGCGGAACGACCCTGTCGCGATCCATACAGCGCCGCGACAGCGAGGCCGCCGACGACGCGCTCGCGCGACTCGACGCGGTCGCCGAACGCATCTACCGCGAGCCGGTCGCGGCCGGCGGCACCGACACCGTCGCCGTGCGGGCATCGATGCTCGTTGCCCGCGACCGCGAGCCCGAGGTCGTCACGGCGATCGGCGAGCTCGAACGGCGGCTGGGCGAGCGCGGCTATCGCGTTCGCGCGAGCGGACCTTGGCCCGCGTACCGCTTCGGGGGGATGTCGTGACACCCACCGGGGGGCTTCGCCCCCCGAGGACCCCCCACGAGCTCGATGTACCGCTGGTGGAGCTCGTCGATCGCCTTCTAAGCCGTGGCGTCGTCCTCACCGGTGAGGCCACGATCTCGGTCGCTGGCGTCGACCTCGTCTATCTCGGACTGAGCGTGGTGCTCTCGTCCGTCGATACGATCCGCCGCGCCGGGGCGGACATATGACGCTCCTCCTTCGCGCGATCGTCGCGGTGGAGCATGCCGGCGCTGCGACAGACCTCGACCTGCGTACGGTGACCGGCGCACGCGTCGCCGCGCTCGCTTCAGACTGGGACGCGACGCGCGCGGCGACCGAGACCGAGCTGCTGGGTCACCACCGGGTCATCCAGGCCGTGTTCGAGCGCGTTCCGTGCCTCCCCGCGCGTTTCGGCAGCATCTTCGTCGACGAGAGCGGTCTTCACGCGCGTCTCGTCGTGCGCGAGCCCGACCTCGCTACGGCGCTCGCGCGCGTCGGACATCGCTGCGAGCTCGCGATCACGTGCGCGTGGCGCGACCAGGAAGCGACCCCGCCCATCGCGATCATCCCGGCGAGCCGCGGACGCGCGTACCTCGAGCGTGGCCTGGCCCGTTCCCGTGCCGAACGGGAGCGCGCGCGGCGCGCGGAGGAGATCGTTGTCCGTCTCCTCGGCGAGTTACCGGTCGAGCCAGCATTCATCCGCCATAGGACTTGCCCTCGACCGGCAGTGGCCGTTTCAATGTCGGCCTTGGTGACGCGCGACGAGATTGAAGAGACGAGTTCGCGCATCGAACGGCTCGGTGCGCAGCTTCCCGACGTCACGACCGTCGTGCAGGGACCCTGGGCACCGTATACGTTCGCGGTGTCCGAATGACCACCACCGGGCAACCACCGGCGGGCTTCGGCCCCCCGAGAACCCCCCGCAGTGCGCCCCCGGACGCCCTGCCGATCCCCCACGCTCGCGACGCGGAGCAGATCGAGCTCGAGCTCCGCGATGAGATCGCGCGCCTGCGATCGCTCGT
>WNGB01006646.1_pt1 | contig 16932 bp, 10 predicted proteins | sample 5400681 | NCBI WGS metagenome assembly WNGB01 (sample SAMN13153367, study PRJNA577476) | soil metagenome | isolation source: 115 cm soil or saprolite under grassland replicate 2 | place: USA:California | collected 2016-06-15 | reverse complement strand
CGGTCCAGACGACGGCGTCCGTCAGATCAATGCGTTCGGGATCTTTCGGGATCTGGCGGGATCTGACCGCGCCAGTCCACGCCCATCAGTCTGTTCGAGTCGCAATTCGACTCGCGACCTGCGGGTTTCCTCGTAGTCCTAGCTGATCGGTACGCGAACCGCGAACTCGTCGTTCGTCCCGATGCGGTCGAGATCTGAGAGCCAGCATCAGCCTCTTGAACGTTCAGCTCACAGCTCGGGTGACATCGGCCGGCATCGATCCGACCCGGCGAGGCGCGGACGTGCTCCCAGCGACGCCGGACCACAGACGAGGCGTGGGCGGTGCTGGCGCCCTATAGGTCCAGGCCGATTCGCCCAGGTGGGGTACCGCAGGGCGACCCGTCACGATTGCGAAGAGAAGGGTACATGGCCGCCCATCCCTCCATGCTCCGACGACAATCCGACTAAACCTCCAAGGCCCCTCGCGCGATGGAGGGGGTGGAGCGACGATGACCTGGACGTACGTGGAAGCGGGCGACGGCGTATCGCACGGGGGTGAGCCTGCCGTGTACTCCTCGGAGACGTTCGAGGAGTTCTACGCGCGCGAGTTCCCGGCGATCGTCGCGCTCGCGTACGCGCTCTCGGGGAGCCGCACCGCATCGGAGGACCTCGCCCAGGAGGCCCTCCTGGCCGCCCACTGCGACTGGGACCGCGTGGGCGGGTTCGAACGCCCCGACGTCTGGGTGCGCCGGGTCGTGACGAACCTCTCGATGTCGATGTTCCGCCATCGCTACGCCGAGGCGAAGGCGCTGGCGCGGCTCGCGTTGGGAACCGCGACCACGATGCCGGCACTGGGTGCCGAGGACGCCGAGTTCTGGGCGGCCGTCCGGTCCCTTCCGCGACGACAGGCGCAGGTCATCGCGCTCCGTTACCTGGACGATCGATCGGTCGCCGAGATCGCCGAGATTCTCGGCACCGCGACCGGCACGGTGAAGAAGCACCTGCACGACGGGCGGCGGGCCGTGGCCCACCGCCTGAGGCTCGAGGAGGACGACGGATGAGATTCGACGAGCGTGCTCGACGGGCAACGCAGGGCATCCACCGCGCCGTGGAGGTGATGGAGATGTCGAACACCAAGACACCGCAGAGGCTCACGCGCTTCGATCAGTACCGCGCGAGGATGTCGAGGAACCAACGGATCGTGGCGATCGCCGTGGGGGTGGGGCTGCCGCTCCTGCTCTTGGTCGGCGCCGTGCGCTTGCTGGGGTCGGACCCCGATCCGACGGTCCCCCTCGCGCCGTCGTCGACCTCGGTGTCGCCGACACCGGTGCGCGGCCGCACCGCGTTGTTCGAGGCGCCATTCACGTACACGCTGCCCCCCGGCTGGACGGTCTCGGAAGAACTCCGGGCGGTCGAGCTGCGCCCGCCCGAAGCGCCGGAGGGGTGGAGGGACTTCTGGGTCCTTGGCAGCCTCGTGCCGGCAAGGTCTGACTGTTCCCCTCGGCCGGAGCGGGGTGACGGCCGGTCGAGCGACGCGATGACGAGCTGGCTATCGACCCACCCGGCGCTCGACACCACGACACCCCGAGAGGTAACGCTCGGCGGGGCCACGGGAAGCTGGGTGGACGTCCAGCTCGCCGATGACGCGGATCAGACCTGCCTGGCCGGGTTCACGCTCCTCACGGGTGACCCCGACTGGGAGGGGAGGTGGTCGATCGGCGCGGGCGAGAAGATTCGTTTCTACGTGCTCGACGTTCCCGCCGGCGGGACGGTCACGATCGCCATCAATCCCATCAACGCGACCTACTTCAACGATGTGATCGACCTGGCTGCGCCGGTCGTGGAGTCGTTCAAGTTCCTCGACTGACCGGAGGACCGCCCGGAGGGCATCTCGAGGATGCCCCCCGGGCGGCGTCTGGCAGGCCGGGGTGAGGGGCGACGCCGCCGCGCCGATGTCGTTCCTCGGTGAGGCCCGGCGCCGTGGGCCGGCGCCGGGCACGGTTCAGGGGGCGGCCCCTGGGAAGACAAGGGCCGAGGCGGCCCCTAACGCGCCGCTGTCGCGGTACCTGAAGTTGACCGTCCCCGTTCACGACCGCGGCGCTCCCACCGAAAGGTCGGGGACGGTCCGCTCACGAGCCCCCGGACAGCAGCGCGATCGCGGCTGGCCGGCGCGCGGACTCGCGGGCGTCGACGAACTCTCCGGCGATGTTCCAGCCGCGCTCGGAGGTCCGCCGACCCCGCCGCGTCGTCTGCCAGTCGTAGCCAGGTGGCCGATGTGGAGAGACCGGCCCCCGCGCCCGTAGCTTCGGGCATAGAGAGGTCACAAGATGTGATAGCCGGCGTCGACTCCAGGAGGACACCAGCAGTCCCCGCCCTTCTGGCCGTCATTCGTGCCTCATAATCGCGCCGATCGATGCGGCGAGCGGGGCATCGTGCGCGTGATCACAGTGGGGGCCGGGGGGGAGCGGCTGAGGTGGAGATCCGGGCATCGACGCCGGGCAACGGCCTCGTGTGGATGGCCGGGGGAAGACTGCTGACCCGCATCGATCTGTCGACCGCCCAACAGACCGCTCGACGGACGACCGGCTGACGCTCGACACTGCCGCCGCCCCAAAAGGGACGGTTCCGTCCTTATGCAGCCGCTTGATCCCGGAGGGTCTGAAGGATCGGCAGGCGGTTCACACATCGTCCGGCTAGGTCTATGGCGTTTCACGTCCCGGACTGGTTTTCCGGGGTGTCACGACGGTGTGCGCATGCCCGTTGACACCTGGCGTTTCGTCGTGCGTTCATGACCCGACGTGGACGACCGGCTTTTCCACTTCGCTGCGCAGCCCCCTGGAGTCCGCCGCGAATGACCCACCGCAGGAAGCTTGCCCCGTTTGCCTTGGCGGCTGCGATTGCCGTGGTCCTTGTGGCTTGCGACGGTGGTGGCGGGACGAGACCGAACGACGCCGCACCCGCTAAGTCGGACCCGACCTTCTTCGACGCGCTGACGGACGAGCAGCCGGTGCGCAACCTGTTCGAGGTCGAGGCCGACCACGCCGAGTACTGGCGCATTTCCACGCTGGACCGCTACGACGGCGAGTCGTGGACGAGTACCAACCCGGACGGATCGAGGGGAGGCGTGCTCTTGTCGGCTCCGGCGGTCCTGCCACGGTCCGGCGGCAGTCCGCCCCCCGGGGCTGAGACTCTCGACCAGACCTTCCGCATCCTCAACGACTTCGACGGTGCGCGCGCGCTCCCGATGGCGCAGACGGCGGAGGAGATCGCAGGACCGATCGGGGACATCACATGGGATCCCGCGCGAAGCCAGGCGTTCATCGACGGCGGCCTCGAAGCGGGGATGGAGTACACCGTGCGCTCGCGGATCGTGGTCCCGACGCCTGAGGAGCTGGATCAGGTCGATCACCTGGCTCCCCGGACGTACGGGCGGTGGACGGAGCCCCCTGCGGACCTCGATCCCAGGATCGGACAGATAGCCGAGCGATGGACGGCGGATGCCACGTCGAACTATCGAAAGGTCCTGGCGATCCAGCAGCACTTCCACAATGGACGCTTCGTCTACAGCACCGACGTCGAGATCGCCGACGACGCCGACGCCCTGCTCGAGTTCCTCACGCAGACGAAGGCCGGCTTCTGTCAGCAGTACTCGTCGGCGATGGCGGTCATGGTGCGGGCACTGGGGCTGCCGGCACGCATCGGCGTCGGGTACCGGTCCGGGACCCTCCAGGAGGACGGCAGCTACCTGGTCCAAACTGATGACGCCCACGTCTGGGTCGAGGTGCTGTTCCCCGGCTACGGGTGGCTCCAGTTCGAGCCGGAGCCCGGCACCGAACCCCATCCAAACGCACAGGACGGCACGTACCTGAACCCGGTCACCGCGACGGATGCATCGTGACGTCCACCTCGCCATCGTCTTCAACACGCTGTGGGCGCTGCTCACGCAGAAGGACCAGGTGCGATGCCTGCGGAGCATCGCGGGCCACCCGACCGAGGACAGCGCGTTCCTGACCGGATGTACGTCCCCGACGCAGCCCGATTCGATCGCGGTCAGCGGATCCGCCCAGGCGATCAGCGCCCGATCGGACCGTCGACTGCAGTCTCCGTCCTTCCACGCTGCCGCTAACCCGAAGCGTGTACACGCTTCCCTCAGGATTGTCTCCTGAAACGGATGTGGCGAGGAGTTGGAGAGGCGATGCGGTCCGATCGCCGGCTCGACGGGTCTGGAGGACGGCGTTCCGCACAGCGGCTGGACAGGCTGCACGCTGACCCGCTGGTTCTCGGGGTCGTGCTGGGATACGTGAGCATGACACGACGGGATTCGATGTTTCTCACGTGGATCCTGGTGGACCCAAGTGGGGACTCCGCGGGGACTCCACTGGAACTGTCCTCATCCAGCCTCTGGATCGCCGGACCGCCTGGAACGGCCCGCCGGGGACCTCCGGAGACAGCCCTCCGACCTAGGGGAACTCCGCAGGAACAAGGCTCCGAGGGTTCGTGGACTCAAGGGAACTCGGTGGGAACAGCGGCATGGCACCCTCGCATCGCCGGACCGCCCGGACCCCCCGCTGGGAGAGGAATCGGGGAGGCCGGCCGGAGATGATTTCGGTCGGATCTTGCGGAAACCGGGTCCGAGCACCCGGCTCGTGTCGTGATGGGCGCCCCGAGATGACGTGGATCAGGAGATCGAGCTGGCGGAGCCCAACTTCACACACCTCGCCCCCCGAGGAGGCGGCCGAGGCCGTCCGCCTCCTCGCCGCCCTGATCCGCGCCGTCCCCGTTCGACCCCCCGACTCCACATTTCCTCCACGCCGGAAGTCCGCCTCCCGGGGGAACATTGCCGATGGCTCGCCGTCGGTTCCGACGGGGAGGGGCAAGCCCGCCTCGCGCGACGACGCAGGTGGTAGGCCATGACCGGGCCTCCGGTGCGCGGCCGACGGTCCTCAGGACTGCTTCGTTCTTCCTCGCAGTCCCTCATCCCTTCGGCGGGGCCAAAGAGCGTGAGCAGGCACGGAAGGTACGTACCGTCAGTAGACGAGCAGCGCTCGATCAGCTGTCGGCGACCGACCGGGAGATCGTGGCTGTCCTCTCCGAGCATCGCGTGGCGACGACACAGCAGATCTCCACGCTGCTGGAGCTTCCCGAGCGGACGGCCCGCTACCGGCTCGATCGTCTGTGGCGCCTCGGGATGTGCGGGGGACGCCAGCCGTATGCCGATCAGGGGTCGGCGCCTTACCACTGGTGGCCGTCGCGTCTTGCCGACGCGTTCCACCGGGGAGCGGAGCTCCCCCGCGGAGGAGAGCGGGAGGAGCCCCAGGAGCAGTTCCTCCGTCACGCCGCGGCGATCACGGGGCTGTACGTGGCGCTGATCCGCCTGGCGCCCTCCCTCGGGTGGGAGCTGCTGGCGTTCTCCCGCGAGGTCGAGGCCCGGGAGGAGTTCCAGCTCAAAGAGCGCCAGGCGGCGATCGTGCCCGACGCGTTCGTCGTGCTCCGGGACGGCGAGGCCGAGTACCACGCCATGGTGGAGATCGACCGAGGCACGATGTCGATCCCGCGCCTGTCCCGGAAGCTCTCGCTGTACCTGGGATGGGTGGACTCGGGCGTGTGGCAGGAGCGCCATCCGTTCGTGCCGGCGCTGCTCGTGCTCACGACCACGCCTCGGCGAGTGGAGCAGGTCGTGGCCAAGGCCGAGGAGCGGGCCCGGACAGAGTCGCGAACCGCTAAGACGCACTCCGGCGCCATGGCGATCCTCGGTATGGTGATCGCGGCCACGGACTGCGTAGAGCGCCCGGAGGCGGCCGTCGTCGACCCCGTGTGGAGGAAACGTGGAGGCGTCGGCGGGCTTCGGCTCGCCGATCTGATCCGGGAGCCCTGGGAGCGCTGGCGGAGCGAGACCGCGGAGCGCGCCGTCGCGGCCGAGGAGGCCGAGCGGGAGCTGGAGGAGTTCCTGGGCTCCGAGAGGCTCCGGGAGACGCTTCAGGACCTGAACCGGAACTGGTCTGGAATCAACACCTACGACGAGCAGCTGCAATCCCTTGCCGAGAACGACAGCGCCGCGCTGCGGCTGCTGCTGAACGCGACCGATCCGATGACCCCGCTGGAGCGCCGGGCCTGGGGGTTCTTTGCCCGGCGCACCGAGATCAACCGCTACCTGGGAAGGCCAATCGAGCTATCCGAGCAGTTCCCGATGAGTTCCGAGGAGCGGGAGGCCATCACCTCGCTCGGCGAGGACTGGTTCGCCCGGCAGCGGGAGTTCGTGGCCTCCCTACACGCCAGGTATCCGAACCTGCCGTGGGTCCTCCGGGCGATCCGTGAGGTCGACGCGGGCAAGCTGCTCGACGACCGAACGTGGCGCAAGCGCCACGACCGGACGAAGAACGACCTGGTGGAGATGAGGCGGCTGCAGGGACGGAGCCTCGACTACCCGAAGTGGCGTGAGCAGGAGGTCTCCCGGCGCCGGTGGGGAGCGAGCCTGATCGCTCGGCACACCGCCAAGAGCAGGTGCCGGCTCGCCCGAGCGATCGACGAGGAGCAGCTGCGCGTGTGCCCGGAGTGCGAGCAGCTCGTCGTCCCTTCCCGCGACGACCTCCGGTACCAAGTCGGCTACTGCCCGTTCTGCGGAAGCCGGGAGAAGCTGGTCTCGATCTCAGAGGCCGAGGAAGCCGGGCTCGTGGAGCCGGACGGCGAGGGGTTCTGGCAGGTACGTCATGGTTCGGTGCCAGGATGGGCAACCAGCCGACCGCTGCCGCCGCTGGATGAGGACGACGAGATCAACCTGGAGGAGCCTCCATGAGGATCGCCACCTACACCCGGATCTCCACCGACGAGGACCGCCAGCCCTTCTCCCTCGGCGCCCAGGCCGAGCGTTTGGAGGCCTACGCGCGCTCCCAGGACGCTTGGCGGATCGTGCGCCGGTTCACCGATCAGGCCTCCGGCGCGACGCTGAACCGCCCAGGGCTCCGACAAGCGCTCTCCGAGGCGGGCGCGGGCGTGTACGAACTGCTGCTGGTGTACCGAGTCGATCGTCTCTCGCGGAACGTCCGCCAGCTCGCGGAGATCACCGAGAACCTCGATCGCTCGGGCGTAGCGCTTCGGTCGGCGACCGAGCCGTTCGATACTTCCACTGCGGCCGGCAAGATGATGCTGCAGATGCTCGCAGTGTTCGCCGAGTTCGAGCGGACCACGATTGTCGAGCGGATCACCGCTGGGATGGAGCGTGCGGCCTCCGAAGGGCGCTGGATCGTCGGTTCCACACCGTTTGGCTACATCCGAGACCGAGACAGGAAGCAGATCGTGCCCGACCCGGCACGCGTCGAAGTCGTCCGGCGCATCTATCGCATGTACGCGGAGGACCGACTGGGCGCCGAGTCGATCGCCCAAGTTCTCAACGCCGAGGGGCACCGGAGCAGGAACGGCGTTCCTTTCGCCCGGCCGAACGTGCTATGGATCCTGCGCAACCCAGTGTATGTCGGCAGGGTCGCGTTCCGTGGGAAGGTCCATCCAGGTCGACACGAGCCCATCATCGACGAACACACCTTCGAGGCTGTCCAAGCGATCCTCGACGAGCGAGGGGAGTCCCAGGCGCTCAAGCGTGGTCACCCGAGCGACTACATGCTCTCGGGCGTGCTCCGGTGCGGGCGCTGCCGGAAGGCCGATGTGGGGACTGCCGCTCACGGGAGGAAGAGCCGCTATCGCTATTACATCTGTTCCACCCGGTATCGTTACGGTACCAACGTCTGCGGCGGAGAACGGCTACCGATGGAGGCGCTCGAGGACGCCGTCGTGGAACAGATGACAGAGGTGTTCGCCGACACGGCTCTCGTGGGCGAGGCCCTCGCCCTGTCGCGAGCTGATGAAGCCGGAGCCTTCGGGGAGTCCGCCAAGAGGCTCGCGTCGATCCAGCAGCAGCTTGCCGGTGCTCGGAGGTCCCTGGATCGGTACTTCGGCGCCTTCGAACAGGGGATCATGTCGGCCGCGGACTGCCAGGAACGCATCGAGGGTCTGCGCGAAAGGATGGACTCGTTGGAGGCCGAGGAGCGGGCAGCAGCTGAACGCGATCCTGAAGGGCTCTCGGCGGCTCCTACGGCCGACGACGTGGCCGAGTGGGCGCAAGACCTCCGGTTGCTTATCGGGAGCGCCACGCCGCAGCAGAAGAAGGCACTCATTCGGCTCTTGGTGAAGGAGCTCCGCGTGATGAGCCGGAAGGAGATCCTTCCCACGTACAAGATCCCGGCGCTGGTTCGCGCACCGGAGGGTCGAGTAGTGCCAACGGGACGGTATTCGAACCCTCTGGAGGTTGTCGCCCAGCTCGCCGACCTCGCTAGGAGCATGGGTCTCTAGCACTAGGCGGAGAGGTCGTGTCAGCCCTCCGACACCAAACCAATCAGCAAGGTGACCTGGGTGCGCGTCAGCTCCGTTCTCGAGCGGGATGGGGCCGCCTGACGACGACGTCAGCGAACGTTGACTGCGCGACGGCGTTCATCCACATCCCCGTGACCCACGGGCGTAACCACAACAAGCTATCGCCGTACGCGATCGGCACCACGGACGCCTGTTCGCCGATCCAGATGCGCTCGAACTCGCGGTACGTACGGAGGCGTTCGTCCTGGTCGCGAAGCGAGGCTGCTCGGGTCAGCAGCCCTTCGAGCTGCTCGTCCCGATAGAGCCACGGGAACACACGGAGGATCGAGCTCAGGAAACCGCCGCCCGGATCGGGGACGTCGGCTATCCAGACCCAGACGTAGGCATGGGCGCCCTCCTCGATCGCGGCATACAGATCGGGATCGGACGCGGCGGGCACACGTCGAACCCGAACGCCGATTGCCGCGAGCTGGGCAGCCACGTCGGACGCGGTCTCTTCCCACAGTTCGAGATACGCCAGCGCGATCTCGCCGAGAGCGCGTCCGTCGGCGTAGCCCGCCTCGCTCAAGAGGGTGCGGGCACGATCCGGGTCGAACGGAGGAGCGACGCGGTGCGAGTGGCCCGGCATGGTCGGCGGCAGCAGCCCGCCCGTGGCGCTCGCGGTTCCTCTCAGGGGCTCCGCCGGGCCGTGTCGGTCGATCGCGTGCGCGAGGGCACGGCGGACACGGGGGTCGTCGAACGGCGCCCGCATGGCGTTGAAGCCCAGATACCACGTGACCATCCCCGGCGAGCGCTGCACGACGGTCTCGCTGTCGGCGACGGTGCGGAAGGCGAGCATCTCGTCGAGGACGTCGTAGTCGCCGCGTCGCCACCGGTCGGCGGCCACCGCGGGAGAGCCTTCGATCTCGATCGTCACTTCGCCGAGGTTGCCGCGCGCCCCGTTCCAGCTCGGGGCGGCGGCGATCACGTCTCGGTTCTCGCCGCGGCTTGTGAGGACGAACGGACCGTTGCCGACGAGAGAGACCGCACGGTGCCAATCCCGTCCTTCACGCTCGTAGACGTGCCGCGGCCAGGCGAAGAGCGGCGGCTGGGCGAGAAGGTGGAGGAAGTAGTTGCGCGGCTCGTGCAGCCGGATCTCGAGCGTGCGCTCATCGACGGCGTGCGCGCTCACCCCGTCGAGCCAGAACGCGGTGGCCACGTCATCGTCTGCCATCTGCCCGTATGTGAAAGCGAAGTCGTCCGCCGTGACCGGCGTGCCGTCGCTCCAGCGTGCGTCGGGGCGAAGGGTGAACAGGTACGACCGCCCGTCGTCCGAGACGGTGAAGCGCTCGGCGAGATCGGGCTCGATGTCGAAGTCGCGTCCCATCGCGACGAGCCCGCGGAAGAGGTTGCGCGCGACCCCGACCCCCTGCGGGGAATCGACGTGGCCCGGCGCCACCGCTGTGTACCCGGCCGCGGCTACGGCCCACGTGATCCGCTCGGTGGGCTCCAGCCGCGGGGGCACGGGCGCGGGTCGAGCGAACGCCTCGCCGAACGCTTCGTTCGCGGTGTCGTAGTCGAACGCGAGGTGGTGGGTGAGCGCGATCTTCAGCAGGGTCTCGCGGGCAGAAGCCTCGTCCCCGGTCCGCTCCATGAAGACGAGCGCCCGCCGGTACAGCTCGATCGCCTCATCCTCCGCAAAGGCCGCCCGGGCCGCGTCGCCCGCCTTCAGCAGGTACTCGACGGCGCGCTTGGGCTCATCCGCCTCGGCGAAGTGGCGGGCGAGCACTCCGTACACCTCGGCCGGCGAATCGCGGTGGAGCTCCACGAGCGCCTCGCCGACCCGCAGGTGGAGCTCGCGCCGCCGGGCCTCGACGAGGGTTCCGTATGCCACCTCTTGCACGAGCCCGTGGCGGAACCGGTACTCCGGTGCAGGCACGCTCCGCTCCTCGACCACGAGCTGAAGCCACTGGAGCTCGGAGAGGGTCGGCAGCAGTCGCGCCCGGGGGAGGAGCCGCTCGAGCAGGGGCAGGCTGAAGATACGCCCGATCACGGCCGCGGTCGTGATCAGCTCGCGCGCCTCGGGGTCGAGCCGGTCGAGCCGCGCCTGGAGGGCCTCCTGGAGCGCTGCCGGGATCGCGGCCTCGCCGACGAGCACGACCCGGCCGTTCTCCTCCTCGAGCGCGTCGCGCTCCCGGAGGTCTCGGAGCGCCTCCCCAACGAAGTAGGGGTTGCCGCCAGCGCGTTCGGCGAGGAGTTGCGCGAGCTCCTCCGGCAGCTCCCCTCCGGCGTCAGCTTCTGCGAGAGCGTGCGTGTCCACGTGGGTGAGCGGCTCCAGCTCGAGCTCCAAGAACAGGCGCCGGAATCGTCTGCGGGCACGGTCGACGAGTTGCCAGGCGGAGTGATCGGGATCGCTGCGATGGACGAGCACGAAGGCGACCGCGGTCTGCTCGGCCGCCGGAAGCAACTCCTCGAGCAGCGAGAGCGTGGCCTCGTCCGACCAGTGGAGATCCTCGAGCACTAGGCACAGCGGGCGTTCTCGGGCGAGCGCGCAGACGAGCCGGTAGAGCCAGTCGAAGGTCTGGTGCTGGACGGCGTCGCCCGCGAATTCGCGCATCCGCTGGTCCTGCTCCGGCTCGAGCGCCACGCCGAGCAAGGCCGCGAGGAAGGGATAGGCCTCCTCTGCCTCATCGGCGAGCGTGCGGGCGAGCTCCGCCCGTAGCTCCAGGCGGATCCGGGCTTCGGCGTCGGAGACGCCGAGCCCGAGCCAGGTGCGGATCAGCTCGCGCACCGGCCAGTACGGGATGGCCTCGGCGTAGGAGACGGCGTGACCGGCCAGGAAGCGGATGCGCCCATCGAAGCGCTCCTCCTCCTCGGCGACGAGGCGCGACTTGCCGATCCCCGGCTCGCCGGTGATGGAGACGATCCCGCCCCTTCCCTCGAAGAGCCCCTCGAGGGCCTCGGTCAACGCCGCCAGCTCCCGCTCCCGGCCGACGAGCGGCGTCTCCAGGCGTGCCCCGGGCTGTTCGCGGATGCCGACGACGCGGAAGGCGCTGACCGGCCCGCTTCTTCCCTTCAACTCGAGTTCGCCGAGCTCCTCGAGCTCGAACGACTCCTCGACCTGGCGGGCCGTCGCCGGTCCCAGGACGAGGTCGCCGAACGCCTGCAGGCGGGCCGCCACGTTGACCGTGTCGCCGAGCGCGTTGTAGAGGACGTCCGGGGGTGCATCACGCTGGGGAACGACCACCGGGCCGGTATTGACCGCCACGCGGGCCGCGAGCTCGATCCCGTAGGCGGGCGCGACCTCGGTCGCGTAGCGGGCGAGCGAGTCGCGGAGCGCCAGCGCCGCCCGTACCGCTCGCTTGGAGTCGTCCTCGTGCGCCGTCGGGGCCCCGAACAGGGCCAGAACCCCGTCCCCTGTCAGCTGCGCGACGGTGCCGCCGAAGCGCTCGACCTCCTCCCGCATCAGCAGCACGACCTCGTCGAACAGGAACTTCGATCGCTCGGGGCCGAGCCTCTCGCCTATCGCGGTCGAGCCGGCGACGTCGGCGACCAGTGCGGAAACGACCCGCCGCTCACCGCCGGTGACGGACATGGGGAAGTTCTACGCCGCAGCGACGCCAGATGCCAATGGACTGAGGCCCCGTCCCGGCCCAAGCCCGCTGGAGCCGATCCTGCGCTTGTCGGCCAAGTTCGCTGCGGTCGGTCGTAGCCACGACCTGGAAATCCTTGAGCTAGGGCCGAACCGATGGGAGTTGGTTCGCGCCGCGCCTTGAATCAGGACGCTGAGTGGCTCGTCCAAGCGATGCACAGTGAATCCGATGCACGCTCGGGACGCCGAACGCGGCGCGGTTGTAGACAACGCGTCCAGAACTTACACTGCTGTCATTCTTTGAAGGCGGAAGTCATAGACGAAGGAAGTCCAGGTCGACGACTGGGAGGCGTGGGGATCGCGAGAGGGTGAGGGCCGTGGCCAGGAAGCGAGCGACGACCGCCGCAGGCGATCAGGCCCCTAAGGCTGGAGGGAAGCGCACAAAGGTAAAGCAGACTGACCTCCCAAGGCATAGTCTGACGGAATCTCTCCGCATACCTCAAGCTCTTGCCGACGAATACGGCAAGAAGGCAACATCACCGGCGAACGTGGCAACAGCCCTCGGGATGTCCCGAACCTCGAGTCGCTTCCGCACTATCGCTGGTGCCGCGGTTGCCTACGGACTTACGACCGGCGGTCCGAATGCACCGAGCATCGGACTGACGCCGCTCGGACGGCGAATCGTCGCACCGACAGTCGAGGGAGATGATCTTGTCGCCAAGCGAGAGGCTTTGGTGAAGCCGAGAATCATCCGTGACTTCTTGACCCGGTACAACGAGAACCGGCTACCGTCGGAGCAGATTGCCAAGAACGTCCTTGAGGAGCTTGGCGTAGCGGCGGACGCAGTGAACCGGACCTACGACGTTCTGATGCGCAGCGCCAAAGAGGCGGGCGTTCTGCGCGACACGGGCGCCGGAACGCAAGTCGATCTCGGCGGGGTGGCTCCTGCCGAACAAGCCGTCGTGGAGGTTGAGGAACCAGAGGCCGAGGAAGAGGCGGCGGCTGAGGAGGTGAAGGAGGAGGCTGCTCCGGCTCCGAGCGAGATGGAGGTTGAGAAGCCGAAGCCCAAGCCGATCTTCATCGGTCACGGGAAGAACAAGGGACCCCGCGACAAGCTGGTGAAGATTCTCGATCAGTTCAAGATTCCGTACAAGGTGGCCATCATCGAGCCGAACCTCGGTCGCCCGATCCCGAGGAAGGTGAAAGACGTCATGTCGGAGTGCGGCTCCGCGATCCTCATCTTCACGGCGGACGAGGAGTTCACGAACGCAAAGGGCGAGACCGTCTGGCGGCCGAGCGAGAATGTTGTGTATGAGCTTGGCGCTGCTTCTTTCGCCTACGAGGACCGAATCGTGATCTTCATGGAGGAGGGACTTCACTTCCCGGCCAACTTTGAGAGCGTGGGTCGGATTGACTTTCAAGAAGACGCAATCGAAGCGAAGACGATGGATCTCCTCAAGGAGCTTGTTGGTTTTGGGCTCGTCAAGATTACCCCCGCCTAGGTCGTCAGCGATCAGCCCGGCGACCGGCGGGGCTGGATTCCCGGCCCGACCAACTTGTTGAGGAGGTTGGTCCGGGCGGGCCATACCGCAGCTGACTTACCACCGCTCCACGATGTCTCCCCCCAATCTCAGCGCTCCGCATTCTCTCCCCGCCAAGCGAGCGGGCCTCTTGGCGCTTCTGCAGCTCTGCTGGCCGGGCCCCATACCGCCGCCGGGGGAGCGTTTGGGGAGCCCCTCAGGGCACCCTCGAAAGATGAAGCGGGAGCATGAGCGGCAAGAGCAGAAAGGCGAGGATGACAGGTGCCGACCAAGGCCGCGAGCGGACCAGCAGCCAACAACGCCGCTTGCAAGCGCGAGCAAGCCAACAACGCCGCTTGCAAGCGCGAGCAAGCCAACAACGCCGCTTGCAAGCGCGAGCAATAGAGGGAGGCGCTATCCGGGCGCTCGGGCGGCGGCCAACTCCGGCGCTAGACCCCCAGTCGGATCATCATCCGGCCAGGATGTAGAGCACGTTCGGGGAGCTCGGGCAGGGTGCGAGGTAGCCGGATGACTGCCCGGACTCACGTTCTACTTCGTTCTCGTTCTTCTTCTTCAAGATCTACTTCATCATCGATCACCGGATACGCTCACCGACTGACCAAGCGGGACTATCAAATCCTTATCGAGCTCCACGAGCACAGAGTCCTCACCACTCCACAGATCTACGAGCTTCACTTCGACACCATCACCCGAGCCTCCAAACGCATGCTCCAGCTCTACCGCCTCGGCCTGGTCGAGCGGTTCCGTCCGCACGTGCCCACTGGGTCAGCACCTTGGCATTACACGCTGGACGAGCCGGGGGCGCGCTTGGTCGCCGCGCGTCAGGAGGTCGACTTCCGCGACTTCCCGTTCAAGAGGGCCCGGATCTTCGACGTCGTGGGGAGCCCTAGGCTGCGGCATCGGGTCGAGTGCAACGGCTTCTTCGCGCGCCTCGCCCTCGTTTGCCGCCGGCGGGGATGGGAGCTGGAGTGGACCGGGGAGCGACGGGCGGCTGCCCGGTGGGACTCGCCCGGGTCGTTGGGGCCCGTCATCAACCCCGATGGGATCGGCCGCATCATCGCTGGAGGGCGTGAGATCTCGTTCTTCCTCGAGTACGACCGTGGGACCGAGAACCACGACCAGCTCGAGCGCAAGATCGAACGGTACCGCATCGTGGGAAGAACGGCCGTCCGGCCCGACGCCCTTCTGTTCGTCTTCCCAAGTGCCACCCGAGAGCGCGAGGCGAGGCGCGCACTCGTCGGGGCGGGCTTCACGGTCGCCACGGCAGTTCGTCACGACGTGCTCCGCGACCCGTTCGGACCGGTGTGGCTGCCCCTCGACGACGACAGACGCCGGATGATCCTCGACCTGCCCCTGGAGTCCCGTGACAAGCTCGGGTGAGCGCGGGCCGAAGGGAAGACCTTCGGGCGGACCCGGTCGCTGGGAGCACGCCAGCACCCCGGGATAGGCTCCTGCGTCAAGGGATGGCCCAGCCGCCGCCTCCGGCGCCGGATGCCATGCGCGCCCTCGCCCGGGCTCTGGTGGATCTGGCGCTTGCACTGGAGCACGAGGACGGGGAGGGCGAGCGATGGACGCGGTGATCTACCTCCGGGTCTCCACCAAGGAGCAGGCGGCCAAGGACGAGACCGGCGAGGGCTACTCGATCCCCGCCCAGCGGGAGGCCTGCATTCGCCACATCGCGGAGCGTGGGTGGAACCTTGCCGGGGAGTTCACCGACGCCGGGGAGTCCGCGCGCACCGCCGATCGCCCGATGCTGAAGGCGCTGTTGCACCGGGTGGCCGAGGGTGGCATCGGCGCCGTCGTGGTCCACAAGATCGATCGCCTGGCCCGCTCGATGGAGGACCACGTGGCCATCAGGGCGGCGCTCCGCCACGCCGGGGTGCAGCTCGTCTCCGTGACCGAGAACATCGAGGAGACGGCCTCTGGGAGGCTCGTGGAGGGTATCCACGCGCTCATGGCCGAGTTCTACTCGGCGAACCTGGCGGGTGAGATCCGAAAGGGCATGACCCAGAAGGCCAAGATGGGTGGGTGGCCGAGCAGGGCGCCGATCGGCTACTCGAACATCCGAGAGAAGGTCGCCGGCAGGGACGTGTCCAAGGTCGAGTTCGACCCCGAACGAGCGGGCCTTGTTCGGGAGGCGTTCCGGCTCTACGCGACCGGGGAGTACTCGGTTCTCGAACTCCAGGCCGCCATGCACGCGAAGGGCCTCACGTCGCCGTTCGCCAAGAGAGCCGGAGCGCCGATGTCTGCATCCAAGCTCGCCGAGATGCTGGCGAACCCGTTCTACCTGGGCGTCGTGGAGTGGGGAGGCGTCAGGTACGAGGGCCAGCACCAACCCCTCGTCTCGCAGAGTCTCTTCGACCGTGTCCAGGACGTCCTTCGGGCCCACGACAGGGTCGGCGTTCGTCACCGGCGTCATGACCACTACCTCAAGGGCCTGCTCTTCTGCGGGGAGTGCGGAAGGCGCCTATCGCTCACGTTGGCCAAAGGCACGTACCTGTACTTCTATTGCCTCGGGCAGCGAGGACAGGCGCGCACCGGATGTCAACAGCCATACATCCTGGCCGGCGACGCCGAAGCCTTCGTGGAGGACGTGTACAAGCGAGTGGAGCTTCCGCCTGCTTGGGTGAGCCGGCTCAACGAGGAGCTTGAAGCGGAGATCGCCGAGCGGCGGGCTGTGGCCGCGGAGCGCCAGGCTGCGCTTGCCAAGAAGCTCGCCAAGCTCTCGGACGAGCGGCATAAGCTCCTCAACGTCTTCTACGCGAACGCCATCCCGCTTGAGTTGCTGAAGGACGAGCAGGATCGCATCACCACGCAGGAGCGGGCGGCGAAGCAGGAGTTCCACGTCGCGGTGTCTGACCTCAACGGTTGGCAGGACGTCCTCCGAACGGCGATCAAGCTCGCAGGCAACTGCCACGCGGCGTACATGAAGGCTCGACCGTCTGTGCGCCGTCGGTTCAACCAGGCGGTGCTCGAGGCCGTCTACGTGAAAGACCGGAAGATGGGCCGGGCGGAGTTCTCCGAGGTCTTCGCGCCCCTCTTCTCTCGCCCGGGTTCGAATAAGCCTCTGAAAGTAGTCCCAACGGGATTTGAACCCGTATCTCCACCTTGAGAGGGTGAACAGGCCAATTCGAGGACCAGCGACGGAAGCCGAAGAGATGGGTCTGACCTGGTGTTTCGGTTCCGGTCGGTTTGGGTCGTACCCTTCGTTTTTCGTCCTCATGCGAGATCAATGCGGGATCAAGCCGTTGATGCTGTCATACAACGAGGAACCTCAAAGACCGTCCCAAGGAACTTGAGTTTCTCCGGGGACTTAAGCGCCACGCCTAACCCCGTCGTGTCTGTGGAGGTTCGTGCCTTCGGCCGGAGCCAGGCAAAGGGGGCGAAAGTCATCGAGGGCGTTCGTGCGGGTACAAGAGACGTACAGCCTCGGGTGTGAACGGATCGACTCTCTGACGGCCGGCCATCGGACCACGCCCT
>WNGB01019863.1_pt1 | contig 16933 bp, 15 predicted proteins | sample 5400681 | NCBI WGS metagenome assembly WNGB01 (sample SAMN13153367, study PRJNA577476) | soil metagenome | isolation source: 115 cm soil or saprolite under grassland replicate 2 | place: USA:California | collected 2016-06-15 | reverse complement strand
CTACCACTCCGCTTTTGGCATGGGCCGGTCACCGGCCGACCTCCTGGCGCTCCCCTGGCGCGTGCTGTTCCAACCCTACCGGTTCGGTGGCGAAGGCGGAGGGCTCAGCGGGGCGTGGATCGCCATCGTGCCCTTCGCGGTTGCCGCGGGCTGGAAGGACCGCACGGCCCGCCGCTGCCTGATCGCCGGCACGCTCTGGCTGGCCGTGTGGACCACCGGATCCCAGCAGATCCGCCTTCTCCTCCCCGCCCTGCCCCTCTTCGCTCTCGCGGGGACCATCGGCGCGTTCCGGCTCCTGGGCCGCCTCTCCGCCGCCAGGCGTCGGGTGGCCACGGCCGGACTTCTCTCCGCGCTCTCCGCCCTCAATCTGTTCGAAGCGCGTCGCACGTTCCCCGCCGCGCAGCGCGTGGTCCAGGACCTGCTCACCGATGCGGAGGCGACGCGCCGCCGCGCCGTGGCGCCGGTCTACCGCGCGGTGGCGGAGCGCACGCCCGCGCAGGCGCGGCTGCTCCTCCTGAACACGAACCACGGCTTCTTCCTCCGGCGCGAGTACGTGGCCGACAGCCTGTTCGAAGCTTCGCAGACCGAGGCCCTCCTCCTGCGCGCGGGTTCGTCGTCTGCGGTCCTCGAGCGCCTGCGCCAGCGCGGCATCACCCACGTCCTCCTGGAGAAGACGGACTGGGGAATTGCCTATCCGGACTACTGGCGCGCTGTCCTGGATGAAGCGATCCGCGACCACACCGTCTATTCCGATGAGCAGTTCGTGTTGTGCAAGCTGCCCGCGGCGTCGAAGCCGTGACCGGGCGACGCGCGGCGGCGCAAGCGGGTGGACGACCGACAGATCCGCCGGTTCAGCGGTCACAGGCACTTCCGTCTCGTGTAGCCTATCGGAGCGGACCAGGACCTTGAGGCCCAAGCGTCGCCATCCCCGTTTCGTCGTCGAGGGAGTCGAGGGTCGGATCGGTCTGCGCGCCCGTGTCGAGCTACTCGATGTGGGCCCCGGCGGCGCCGCCATCCGGTCGAAGCGAAAGCTCAACGTCGGCGACGAGTACGCGCTGAGCTTCGAAGTGGGGGGGCAGTCGGTCACGATCAACGGCGTGGTCGTCTGGTCGGTGCCGAGCCACGCGCACGCGGATCCGGGCCATTACTCGGCTGGAATCAAGTTCACGGCGATTCCACCGGCAAAGCTGCGGGCTCTCGTCGAGGCCGCCGGCCAGGACCGCGTCACGCCGGAGCGACGTGTGGCCGGCATCCGCCTCCAATTCCAGGTACCCGGGAAGGCCTTCCTCGAGAGCGTCGTCGTCTACAAGGTAAGGCTCGTCAGCTTGTCCGGGGTGCTCATCGAGACGGCGCGCCGCCCGGAGGGAGAAGGTGTCTATGAGATGGAGATCCTGCCGCCGGGCCGCGAGTCCTTTGCCTTCACCGGCCGCGTCCGCTCATCCTTCGAGGTGGCCGACGCCGTGCCCCCTCGGTACGAGATCGGGATCGAGTTCCTGGACATGTCGTCCGAGGCGAGGGAGCGCCTCAATGGCTTCGTGGCTTGGCTCGCGGCTTTGCAAGCCTGATGCCCTAGCCCATCAGCCAACTCACGGCCAGCACCACGTGGTGAGGCGGATGGGGGGCGGCGCGGCGTGCACCGCCACCGCCCCGACGAAACCCGGGGACGGCTCGAGGTGGAACACCTGCCACCCCTCCGCGCCCCCGGGACCACTCAGGACCGCCGGGCTCTCGTCCGGGGCAAGGCTCACCTCCGTCTCCTCCAGAGCGGCCAGGCCCGCTCCGACGGCCTTGATCAGCGCCTCCTTGCGCGTCCAGGCGTTGAAGAAGCCCTCTCGGCGCGCGTCTTCCGCGAGGCGCCTCAGGGCCGCCACCTCCCGCGGTGAAAAGAAGCGCCGGGCGATGGCGAGCGCGTTCGGCATATCCCGGAGCCGCTCGACGTCGACGCCCACCCTCCGGCTCGAGAAGGCAAGCAGGGCCAGGTCGCCGCAGTGCGCGAGGTTGAAGTCGAAGTCGGGATGGGACGCGAGCCCAAGGCTTGGCCGTCCGCGGTCCGTGTAGTCGAACACGAGGCCCGCCGGATCGCGATCGAGACAGAGGCCCAGCACGCGCCGCAAAGAGGCCCGCGCGGCGACGAATCGGCGCCGGTGAATCTCGAACACGAACCGCGCGGCGCGCTCCCGCTCGGAGGCGGACAGCATCTCGAAGTGACCGGCCTCGGAAGGCGGGTCCAGGAGGAGGCGAACGATACGAACCTCGTCCGGACCCGGAGCGCCCCCTTCGACGCGCGCGCGCCAGTCCCCATCCGAGGCGACGGCCTCGCCACCCTCCACATCCACCTCGCGCGGAAAAGACGTCGAGGAGTCTCGCCCAGCAGCCCATCCGCCGGCAAGACGCTGTGAGAGTGCCGCGCGGGCCCGTTCCCGCGCGGCACTCCGCGGCCGCCCTAGGGCATCTCGTAGCAGCCGATGTCGTAGGCGGTCCGCTGCGGGCGCGTCGTCCCGACGATGTCGGCCACGACGTCCGGGCTCAGGTTGGTGCCGGCGTCGATGGCGGGCGAGCCGGTAGTGAGCCGGTAGTCGCTGCCGGCCGGGTTCACGAAGAGGGCGGTCGCGGTGGAAATGAGCGAGTGGGTGTCGTAGCCGAAGGTCCGCCACTGCGCGAGGGTGCTCGTGACGGACGTGCCCCCGTCGGTGCTGAAGCGGTCGACCACGACGTTGTAGTCGCTGGTCAGCACGCCCGCTGCCGTGCTGTAGACGTCGATCGAGCCCTTGTCGGTGCGCTCGGTGTAGAGGATGTTGTTCTTCACCACGTTGCCCACCGGGCTCCCGCCGTGGCCCTTGGACTTCGGGATGTTGAGGCACCAGCGGCCGTCGAGGGCCTGCACGATCGTGTTGTTGTAGACCTTGTTGCGGCTGGAGCCGTGGGAGCCGTCGATCGAGAAGAGCGAGATCCCGAAGGCGTGGTTGTTGTAGAGCAGGTTGTTGCGGATGACGCTGTCGTCCAGGCCGTCCGCGTTGATGGCGGAGCCGCCGTTGACGCCGTTCTCGTAGATGACGTTGTTCTCCAGCAGGGCGAACGAGATGATGCCGTCGCGCACGGTGGTGCCGCAGGGGCACTTCGAGCTGTAGTCGGCATTGAGCTGGATGCCGCCGCCGGAGTTGTCGTGGGAGCGGTTGCCGCGGATGGTCGGGTAGTCCGCGCTGTTGCTGTCGTAGATCCCGTGCTCGCTGTTGAACGCCACCTCGTTGTTCTCGATCAGCGGGTGCTGGGAGAAGGCGAGGAAGATGCCGTCGCCGCTGCTGGTGGCAGCGCTGTGGTGCGCGTAGCAGTTCCGGATCGTGATGCGGTTCGTGATCCGGATGTCGATGCCGTGGTGGGGCGAGTTCGCCACCTCGAAGCCGTCCACGATCCAGTCCGTGACGTCGGTCCCCGAGCCGTTCTCGATCTCGATGAGGCTCGTGTGGCTGTTCTGCGGCCCCGGCGTGTTGATGACGACGGTGGCGCCCGCGTCGCGGGCCAGGGTCTTGGGCGCGGTACTCGTGCCCGAGTTGCGGATCCGGCAGCCGGCGTAGGTGCCGGAGCGGACGAGGATCGTGTCCCCGGGCGCGATCGTCTCGACCGCATGCTGCAAGGTCGCCCACGGGTTCGTCGACGAGCCGTCGAACGTGTCGTTCCCGTTCGTGGCCACGTAGTAGGTTGCGGCGGAGGCGGTGCCGGCCAGGCAGAGGACGGCGGCGCCAACGGCGGGACAGAGACGAAGTAGATTCATCGAGTTTCTCCTCTCGAGAGAAGCGTGGGAAACCACAGCAAAGGAAAGGAAATGTAAAGCTACAGACGAAAATAGCAAGCACAAAAAGGTAGTGTCAACCACCCTTTACTTTCTTTTTGTACGGGATCAGCGGGCGCGGGTGGACTAGGTCTGGCTGATCGTGTAGGGCGCGCGCTGCGGCCGCGACCGCATCGCGTTCGCCTCGTCGTCGTTCTTGAAGCGCTCCGCCGCGGGATCCCAGTAGAGCTTGCGCTTGAGCTTCATCGCCATGTGATGGAGCAGACAGGCGGAGCAGGACCGATGGGCGATCTCCACGGGCGCGATGGGCGGCTGGCGTGACCTGACGGCCTCGAGCCAATTGAGGTGGTGCTCCGTGCTCTTGGGCAGGTTGATCTCGCCGGGCCCGATGACGGACGTGATGATCTTCGGATCGCTGGCGGCCAGGGCCGTCGCGTCCTTCAGCTTGGCCACCGGATCGCTGCCGGTGACTCTCTCGTTGCCGCGCGACACGAAGATCCACCCGTTCGTGCCGATGAACTTGATGCCGTTCGGGAAGTCGCCGCTCACGATCATGTGCACGCCGCTTGCGTACAGCGCTTCCGTCTTGAAGGGGCCATGGACGTCCCAGAGGCCCTTCTTCGGGAACTCGGCCGTGCCCCAGATCTCCACCGGCCCCGTGAGCTCGGTGTCCATGCCCCAGTGCGCGCTGTCGATGTGGTGCGCTCCCCAGCCCGTGATCATGCCCGCGCCGAACTGCTCGCAGCGCAGCCAGCCCGGCCGGTCGTACCCGACCTGCGGATGGACCCGCTTCTCGGTGTAGTACACGACCGGCGTCGAGCCCAGCCACATGTCGTAGTTGAGGTTCTTCGGCACCGGCATCTCCGGCTCGTCGTCCCCGGAAGGATCGCCGGGAAGGCCCACCTCCACCGTCTTGAGCTGGCCGATGCGGCCGTTGCGGACCAGCTCCGCCGCGTAACGGAACTGCACGGTCGAGCGCTGTTGGCTGCCGATCTGGAAGATGCGCCCGCTGCGCTGGACGGCATTGCTGAGGGCGCGGCCCTCGGCGATGGTCAGTGAAGCCGGCTTCTGCAGGTACACGTCCTTGCCCGCTTCCACGGCGTCGATGGCGATGATGCAGTGCCAGTGATCCGGGGTGCTGATGACGACCGCATCCACGTCCTTGCTCGCGAGCAGGTCGTGGTAGCTTGCGTACCCGGTGACGCCATCGTAGGGCTTCCCGGTCTTCTTGGCGTAGTACCCGTTGATGAGGGTCTTGGCGTCTTCGACTCTCTTGCTGTCGAGGTCGCAAGCGGCCATGACGCGGGCGATGTCGTGCGGCCAGATGCCGGGCAGGTCGTGCCCGCGCGAGATGCGTCCGGTGCCGATGGCACCGACGTTGATGCGGTTGCTGGGCGAGGCGGCGCCAAAAACGGAGGCGGGGACGATGGCGGGGAAGCCCGCGACCACGGAGGATGCGACGACGCCCTTGCCCGCCGTGGCCAGGAACCGCCGACGACCCATCTTCTTTCTTGCCATGCTCGGCTCCGTTCCCGACGAGTCTACACCCCCTACTTTGCCGGGTTCGCGCCTTTGACCCGCAGACGCACCGCGTAGAGACCCTTGCTCGCGGTGACGAACAGGGTGCGGTGGTCGACGCCGCCGAAGCTCACGTTCGCCGTCCAGTCCTCGGGCACGTCGAAGACCTGGACCTCCTTGCCCGTCTTGTCGAACACGTGCACGCCCTTGCCGGTCAGGTAGAGGTTGCCTTCCTCGTCCAGCGTCATCCCGTCGGAGCCGAGCGCGCAGTGCCGGCGCTTGCCCGCGAGGGTTCCGTCCTTCTGGATGGCGTAGGCGTAGGTCTTGCCGGCCTTGATGTCGGACACGTAGAGCGTCTTGCCGTCGGGCGAGCCGATGATGCCGTTGGGCTGCTCGAGGTCGCTGGTCACGCGCGTGATCGTCTTGCGGTCCGCGGAGAGGCGGTAGACGTGCTGACCGCCCTGGGGTGGCGCATCGTGTGACCACCAGGGCCGCTTGTAGAACGGATCGGTGAAGTAGAGGCTGCCGCTCGGGTGGACCCAGACGTCGTTGGGGCCGTTCAGCTTCTTCCCTTCGTACTCCTTCCAGATGACCGTGACCTTGCCGTCCTTGGCGATGGACCAGAGCTCGTTCTTCTCGTCCGCGCAGGCGATGAGCTTGCCGTCGCGGTCGAAGTACATCCCGTTGCTGCGCCCCGCGGGTTGAAGGAAGGTCGAGAGCTTGCCGTCCGCGCTCCACTTCAGGATCCGGTCGTTGGGCTGGTCGGTGAAGAAGACGTTCCCGGCGGCGTCGGCGGTCGGACCCTCGGTGAAGGAGAAGTCTCCCGCCAGCTTCTCGACCTTTGCCCCGGGGGCGCCCAGGTCCTCGAAGGCGAGGGCAGGGGCGGCCAGGGTGATGGCGACGATGGCCGCGACGGCGATCGGAGTGGAGCGAAGAGTCATGTCTCGGGCCTCCTCCAGGAAATCAAGCGCATCCTGCCATGAGATCAGCGGCCGGGACCAGCCGTCGATGGTAGGCGCCGAAGACGAGCACGTAGGTGGCCAGGACGCAGTGGGCCGGGACGGGCGTAGGATGGCGCCCATCCTCGGCGCCGCCATGGTACCGCCGAACTACAGGTCGCATGAGCCTTGAAGCCGGCCCGACGACCGACTCGCCGCGCGATCCCGGCCCCGCGGCGACGGTGCGGGCGGCGGCCCTGGGTGCGGGACTCCTCATCGCCCAGCAGGTGGCGGCGAAGGTCGTCCGGGATGCGTTCTACCTGTCGCAGTTCCCGGTCACCACCCTGCCCCTGGCTCTGGGGGCGAGCGCGGGCTTGTCCTTCGTCGCGGTGGCCGCTCTCTCCCGGACGATGGCGCGACGGCCGCCGGCGCGCCTGCTCCCGCCGCTGCTCTGGGGCAGCGCCGGCCTCCTGGTCGGCGAGTGGGGACTCAGCTTCGTCGCGCCGCGCGCGGCCGCCGCCCTGCTGTACCTGCACGTGGCGACCTTCGGGGCCACGCTCGTGTCGGCCTACTGGTCACTCGGCGCGGCGCGCCATGGGCACCATCGGGACCGGGGCCAGTCTGGGCGGCGTACTGGGTGGGGCTCTCACCTGGCGTGTGGCCGGGCTCGTGCGGGTGCCCACCCTGCTTCTGGGCCTGGCCGCGCTCCTCGCCTTGTGTGCGCTCGCGATAAGGGGTCTCGGGGGAACGGGGGCGGCCGCGGAGCCCTCACCGCCGCCGGCCGAGACCAGAGGGCAGTTCCGATGGCGCCTCTTCGGCCAGATCCCGTATCTCCGTTCGCTGGCCGCGCTCATCGCGCTCTGCGCGTTCATCGAGGCCCTCCTGGATTATGCGTTCAACGCCGCCGCCGTCACCCGTTTCGCGCGCGGAGAGGCCCTGGTCGGATTCTTCGCGGCGTTCCACACCGCGAGCGGCCTGCTGGCCCTCCTCGTCCAGGCCGCGCTCGTGCGCTCGTCGCTGACACGCCTGGGCCTGGCGGGGACGCTGGCCACCCATCCCCTCGGCGTGGCCGTCCTGGCCGGAGCGGTGGTGGCGGCGCCGCGGATGGGGACGATCGTCGCGTTGCGGGCGGCGGAGGCCGTGCTGCGCCATTCCACCTTCCGATCCGCCTACGAGCTCCTCTACACGCCGTTGCCGCCGTCACAGAAGCGGCCGGCCAAACCGCTGGTGGACGTCGGGGCCGATCGCGTCGGCACGCTCGCGGGAAGCGCGGCCACCGCACTCGTGCTGGCGGTGATGGGAGGCCACGCGACGCAGGGCCTGGCCGTGCTCGCCGGGTCCGGCGCCGTGGTCATGCTGGCCATCGCCCTGCGCTTCCATCGCGCCTACGTGATCGCGCTGGTGGACAGCCTGCGCGCGGGCGCGGTGCGGCTCGAGGAGGCGGAAGTCCTCGATGCGACGACGCGGCAGACGATGGAGACATACTCACGGGCCGGGCCGGCGGCATCACCGAGGACGCCGGCGGCTCCGAGCCTCGCGCCGCCCGGATCGCCGGAGGACGTGGATGCAAGCGTGCGCCGAGCCGCGGACCTGCGGTCCGGCGACCTCGTCCGGATCCGGGGTGCCCTGTCCCAGGGGCTCGTCGAGCCGGCGCTGGTGGCGGCGGCTCTGCCCCTGCTCCGGCGGGACGACCTGTTCGGCGACGTCATTCCCGCGCTGCGCCGCGCCGCGCCCGCGTGCACGGGCCAGCTCCTGGATGCGCTGCTCGACGAGCGCGTCGATCCGGTGGTCCGGCGCAGGATCCCGCGCGTGCTGGCGTCGGTGCCGACGCAGCGTGCGGCGGACGGGCTGCTGGCCGGGCTGGAATCCGAGCGCCTCGACCTGCGCTACCGCTGCGCGCAGGCGCTCGTCCGGCTGAGCCAGCGCGCGGCAGTGTCCCTTCCCGCGGGAAGGGTCTTCGCGGTGGCCCGCCGCGAGATCGAGGGGATCGGCGCGGGCGGAGGCAGCCGCCTCGAGCACGTGTTCGCCATCCTCTCGCTCGCCCTTGAGCGCGAGCCCATCGAGATCGCGCTGCGCGCGCTGCGGGGGCGCGACCCCACGTTGCGGGGGACCGCCACGTGCTCCCGCCCGGCATCCGGAAGGCGCTCTGGCCGCGTCTGGGCCTGGCCGCCGCGCCGCCGGCCCGGAGGACGGTCGACGACGTCCGCGACGAGCTGCTCCGGTCCTCCTCGCGGTGGACGACGGCGGAGCGACGGCTCCGCAGCAGCGCCGGCCACTGAGGGTGGCGGTCCGCCCTCAGCCGTCGAGGCCGAGGCGCGTCATCTTGAGGGCCAGGCCGTTGCCCGAGAGCCGACGTGACCACCGATCCCCGCCGGGCGGCGCGGCGATGCTACGCTGGAACCGAGGAGATCAGCATGGCCAACTCGAGACGGACGCGACGCGCGGGACTGTTCCTCCTTCTGGGTGCGGTGAGCCTGTCGGCGCTGGGCTGCGCCCGGACGACCATCTCGCGAATCCTGGCCGAGCCGCAGCGGTACACCCATCGCGGCGACGTCCGCCTCGACGGCGACGTCGTCGAAAGCATGTCCTTCCTCGGCCACGGCGCCTACAAGCTCGACGATGGCACGGGCACGATCTGGGTCATCTCCAATCACGGGGTCCCGCGGCGCGGGGCGCGGGTGAAGGTGCACGGCCGGATCCGGGACGTCGTGGACGTCAGCACGATCATGCGGCTGCCGGAGCAGATCGGCTCCGGGCTCGTGATGACCGACGCCTACCATCGCGGACGGTAGGAGCGCCGCCGCCCGTCAGTTCGAGCGCGCGCGCTGACGGGCACGCCTCACGGGTGCCGTCTTCCGGGGAGAGGCCGCGCGGCCGGACGAGACCTTCGTGCGTCCGGCGCGGGTGGCCGCGCGCGCCAGGGGTCCGCCCGTCTGGCCCGCCCCCGCCGCCGTCCGCGGCCGGCGCACGACCCCCAGCGCCTCCGCGACCAGCGTTTCCGGCGGCCGCCGGCCGTCCGCGAAAGCGAAGATGTGGATGTGGTCGCGATTCTCGCGCAGCGACTCCACGCGGCCCGCGCGCTCGTCCTCCGCGACCATCTCCATCAGCGTGTCCTGCTCGGGGCCCGGCATGTAGTGGTAATAGACGTCGTAGGCCAGCCCGGTCGTGTGGGGCGGGATCGAGATGCGCGTCGCATTCGGGTTGGTCTCGCCGAGCTGGCGCTGGTACTGCTCCGTGCGGACGACCGACGTGACGGGCAACGGACGCCCGAACTTCGCGCGATAGCGCGCGGCAAGGTCCAGCAGGCGGTCCCGCGCCGGCGGGCGGAGGAAGCTCAGCAGACGCCCGCGAAAGGCGCGCCGGTCCTGCGGGTCGTCCAGGTCGTACCTGCGCTTGCCGAGCCGTTGGGCGACGTCGTCGAGGGTCTGCCGCTCGGTCACCAGCGTGCGGCGCCGGTCCGGGTCGTCGTACCACGCCGCCGCCTCCCGGCGCTGCTTCTCGAGCGCGGCCGCCTCCTCGCGGGCGCGGCGAGCCTCGGCAAGGAGCGCGCGCCGCTTTCGCGCCTGCGCGCGCGGGAGCTTCGCGGCCTGGGCGGACGCCGCCGCCCCGTCCGCTTTCCGGACCTCGGCCGTCGCCGACCACTGCGCCGCCTCGTCCTCGAAGAGGTCGTACCGCGAATACAACGGAATCTCGCGGCCCGTCGCACGGTCGTAGTGAGCGAGCGGCTCGCCGGTGGCGTTGGCGCCCACGCCGTAGAGGATGTGGTCCTTGCCGATGGCGGGCACCTCCACCATCTCGCCGCGGTCGATCATCTGGGCGAGGTCGGCCTCGTCCTTGGGGATCGGATAGTCCTTCTCCATCCACCCCGCCACCTGCAGCGCGAGGAACCGCTTCTTGTCCGGATAGTGCCGCAGCTCGGCGGGAACGTGGACGCGCGCGGCGCGCCCGATGGGCTGGCCGCGGTCCTCTTCGACGAGCCGGGCGGCCTCTCGCCAGGGATTCACCTCCGAAGGCACCACCGCGGGCGGCGGAGCGGCCGCGGTTTCCGGCGCCGCCACCGGCGCGACGGCGCGGCGCTGAAAGTGGAAGACGGCCAGGCCGGCCACGAGCAGCGCCGGAACGAGAAGCCACCACCACGTGAGTCGGCGCCTCCGACGCTGCTGTCGACCCGGCCGTGGTTCGTTCAAATCCCCTCCCGGTCTTCGACCTTGTCCCCCACTGGAGCAAGACCCGTTCCGCCGACACGTTTCGGCAAAGCCACCCGACGACGCCAAAAAAGACCTTGACCCCGGCGTCGCGGAGGCGCAGGGTACGAGACGGAGGCGGCGTGGTGGTGTCCAAGACAAGGCGACGGTCGCTCGACATCCGGCCCGGCGCGCCGCGCCTGCGCCCCGTCGGCGAATCCGGTGGGCCTCCGCCGACCTGCGCGACCGCCGTCACGGCCGAGGCCCTGCGCACCGGCGTCGTCCCCTGCGCGGGCCGCAACCGCCAGCGCACGGAGATCCCGCGCGAGGGCGAGACCATCCGCGCCGGTGATCCCGACGACCGCGTGCTCGCCAACGAGTACGCCGGTGAAGAGACGCCGGGTGGGAGCGCGACCACCCCCGACCAGAATGAAGTCGATGCGATCGGGCGCGCGTACGGCTTGCAGGAGGAAGACGCGGGCGCGCTGCGCTGCGCGTCGGAGATCCTCAGCCGGCGCGATCGCCGCCGCTCCGAGCTGATCCCGCCGCGCCGTCCCGTCTAGTGGCGCCGGGCCCGATCCTGCCCTTCCCCGAGAGCCTGTGTCATCGCTGCGGGGCGCCGCCGCGCCTCGTGACGAGCGACCGCGGGTCCGTCTTCATCTATTGCCCGCTCCTGCAGCGCTACCCGGCCCAGCCCGTCCTGGCCTGCGACGTCTTCGTGCCGCGCGCGGACACCTGCTGAAGGCGGCGGCCCGCCGGGTCAGGCCCGCTTGGCGCCGCATTCGGGGCATCGCGCGACCATCGGGTTGTCGAGGTCGAGACCCTTCGTCTGATCGCGCTCGCGCACCTTGGAGTGGATCTGCCCACCTGGGCCTGGGCGGCGGCGATCTCTTCCTCGGTCTGGGGCGCGACTTGAACTGGAAGCCGCGGTCGGTCGAAAGGTCGCCGTAGTTCTCGACGAACTGGATGAGGGCCATGGTTTCCGCAATGTACGCGTGGGCCCCTTTCACGGCAGCGAAACCCCGCCGCCGCGCCGTCATCGCACCGAGGCCCACTACAATGCGAGGATGCTCGAGCGCGCGCTTTCCGTCGCGGTGGAGTCGGCGCTCCAGGCCGGAGCGCGGCTGCGCGCCGACTTCCATCGCCCGGGCGGTCCGCGCGGTGGCGGCGACAAGGCGGACGCGGACACGGAGGCCGAGCGCGAGATCCGATCGCGGCTCACCGCCGCGTTCCCCCGATGGGGATATCGAGGCGAGGAGACCGGCGTTCAACCCGGCGAGCCGGGGGAGCCGATCTGGCTCGTCGATCCCAACGACGGCACTCGTGACTACCTGGCCGGCCGCCGCGGCAGCGCGGTCTCCATCGGCCTCCTGCGCGAAGGCCGGCCCGTCCTGGGCGTCGTGTTCGCGTTCGCGTACCCGGACGACGCCGGTGACCTCTTCACCTGGGCGGAAGGCATGGGTCCGTTGCGACGCAACGGCCGCCCCGTCGATCGCGCCCTCACCGGCGAGCTTCGATCCACCGACGTCGTCCTCGTCTCCAGCAAGGGCGACCTGGATCCGGAAGGCAACCTGCGCAACGCGGCGCCCGCGCGCTACCGCAGCCTGCCCTCGGTCGCGCATCGTCTGGCCGTGGTCGCCAGCGGAGAGGCGGCCGCGGCCAGTTCGCTCTTCTCGCCGTGCGCGTGGGACTACGGGGCCGGCGACGCGCTGCTGCGCGGGGCCGGAGGCTGCGTCCTGGACGAGTCCGGTCGCGTGATGGCGTACGACCGGACGGGCGACAGCCGCTCACGCCGCGCGGTGGGCGGCGCACCGGCGGTTGCATCGCGGCTGTCCGGGCGGCCGTGGGACGTGCACGCCGGCGCCTGGGGTCCGGAGCGTCCCACCCGGCTCCGGCGCGGGGAAGCGGTCGCGGATGCGGCGCGCCTGGCCCGCGCGCAGGGCTGTCTCCTGGGTCAGGTCGCCGGGGACAGCCTGGGCGCGCTCGTGGAGTTCCGGTCCGCGGACCAGGTGCGCCGCGCCTACCCGGACGGGCCGCGGCAGCTCGTCGACGGTGGACGCTGGGACCTCCTCGCCGGCCAGCCGACCGACGACAGCGAGATGGCCCTCGCCCTCGCGCGCTCCATCGAGGCCGGCGACGGCTACGATCCCGGCCGCGCGTTCGAGGCCTATCAGCGGTGGCGGGCATCGGGACCTTTCGACGTCGGGAACACCGTTTCCGCCGCCCTGCAGAGCCGGCCCGACGACGGCAGCCAGGCCAACGGCTCTTTGATGCGCGCGAGCCCGCTGGGCATCCTCGGCCACCGCATGCCTGTGAACGAAGCGGCCGACCTCGCCCGCATCGACAGCGCGCTGACCCACCCCAACCCCGTTTGCGGCGATTCCGTGGCCGCGTTCGTCGTGGCCGTGGCGCACGCGATCGACCGCGGTGACGGTGGAGAAGCGGCGTACGAGGCGGCGCTGGGCTGGGCGCGGCAGGCCCCGGCGGTGCCGCCCGTGCGCGAGGCCCTGGAAGCCGCCCGGCACGCGGCTCCGAAGTGCGACGGTGTCTCGCAGGGCTGGGTCCTGCTCGCGTTGCAGAACGCGTTCCACGAGGTGCGGCACGCGCGGACCGTCGAGGACGGGCTGGCGCGGACGGTCCTGCGCGGTGGCGACACCGACACCAACGCGGCCATCGCGGGCGCGCTGCTGGGAGCGGTGCACGGGCGCGAGGGCCTTCCGGCCCCGTGGCGCTCGATGATCCTGAGCTGTCATCCCGTGGCCGCGGTGGCGCGTCACCCGCGCCCCAGGGCGTGCTGGCCGGTGGACGTGATGGAGCTGGCGGAGCGGCTCCTGCTCGCCGGCGAACGCTAGCCCGCCCGGAGCCGGACCTCCGGTCTCACCAGGCGGGCGGACGCGCGAAGCCGAAGCCGTCGCCGCGCTCGCGCTCGCGCAGGCGGTCGCGATCCCACGGCGGCGTCAGGAGGCCGAGCGCGCGCAACGCGGGCGCGTACTCGTAGCGGAGGGTGACGGTGTCGGCGGGCCGGGGCTGCGCGTCGAAGCGCACGACCGTCGCCGGGTCCCAGGCCCGACTGCCCCAGCCGGTTCCGGGATAGGCGCCTCCGCCATCGGGCGACTTGCGCAGCGCGCCGTCGGACGAGCGCCTTTCCGGCGCCGCGGCGGCCGGTGGCGCGGGCGCAGTCGACGGCGCCCCTTCCGCTTTGTCGGAAGTCCCGGGCACGGCGCCTTCGCGCCGCGGCCTTTCCTCGGATTCCGCGGGCGGATACGTCGGGCGATCCCAGGGTCCCGGCCACGGTGGCGACACGCGTGGACCGAAGCGCTCGCGGTAGACCCAGGCCTGGATCCATCCCATCTTGCCGTTCGCGCGTCCGGTGCGGGCCGCGTAGGAGCCGCGCTCGTCCACGAAGGTGAACCGGTGCACGTCCTCGAGCGACGTGCGCCAGCCGCGCACGTGCACTTCGTCCCAGGGATCGATCACGTACATCCGGCCGCGCCGCGCCGGATCCGACGGTCCCAGCTCCCGCTCGCCGCTGATCGCGTTGAGGCCGTCCACGGCCAACACCACGCCGACGCGCTCGGGGCTGCGATTCGTGACGCGGACGGCGTAGGCGCATCCGGCCCGGGCCTCGAGATAGTACCGGCCGGAGCCGTCGCGCGCCGGGTAGAGCGGGGCGGCGGCGCCTTCCACCTCGACGGAGAGGTCGACCAGCGAACCGCTCGCCAGCCAGACGCCGGCCTGGGCGGCGGGTGCGGCCAGCAGCCACGCCGCGAGCAGACTCGCCGCGCCGATCGCTCGCCGGCACCGCGGCCCGGTGGGAGAAGTGACGAGAGGCGAAAGCATGGACCGTCCTCCTTGCGACAGGAGTACGGCGTAGACAGGGGTGATATTCCGTGGGACCAGCCGACCAGTGAGTCCCGGCGCCGCCGTTGCGGCGCCGGGACGACGGGGGGTTTCAGGGGGGAGTTCGCGCACCTCGTGGTGAGGCGTGAATTCCCCCCTGAGATCAAAGACGTTGTCCCTAGCTTGCCCTAGTTCGACGCCGCTTCCTTCTTCTTGGCCGTCTCGAGGTTGATCGAGACCCAGACGTCGTCGCCGAGCAGGACGCCGCCGTTGTCGAGGGCCTTGTTCCAGGAGATGCCGAAATCCTTGCGGTTCAGGGTCGTGTCGATGGAGAAGCCGGCCTTGTCGTTGCCCCAGGGATCCTTCCCGAAGCCGAGGAACTGGACGGGGAGCGTCACTTCCTTGGCCACGCCGTGGATGGTGAGCGTTCCGGTGACGTCGTACTTGTCCTTGCCCGCGGCCTTGACCTTCGTGCTCTTGAACGTGAGCTCGGGAAACTTCTCGACGTCGAAGAAGTTGGGGCTGCGCAGGTCCTTGTCGCGGTTCTCGTTGTCGGTATCGATGCTGGCCGCCTTGACCGTGAACTCGACGGTCGCGGCTTCCGGCTTGGTGGGGTCGACGGTGATGGAGCCCGCGTAGTCGTTGAAGTGGCCGCGCACCCTGCTCATCATGTGGCGGACCTGGAAGCTCGCGTCCGAATGCGACTTGTCGATGACGTACGTGTCGGCGAGAACGGGGGAGGTCGCGAGCACGGCCGCGGCGGCGGTCAGGGACAGCTTGCGGATCATTTCATCTCCTTGTCTTGCGGGACGGGCGCGCGGCCGGTCCCGGTCACGGCGACGTGTGATTCCAAATGAGGTGAGGATGGGCCCGCCCGCAGCGCGTCGAGCAGGCGGACGAACGACGCGAGGTCGGCCTCGCTCAGCGGCGCCATGAAGCCGCGCGCGCCTTCCTGCATCGCCGATTGGAGCCGCGCGAGGAGGTCGAGGCCGGCCGGCGCGATCCAGCAGCGGATCTGACGACGGTCCTCGGCCGACCTCTGCCGGCGCACTAGGCCTTTCGCCTGCAGCCGATCGAGAAGGCGGGTCACGCCCGGCGCCTGCTCGATCATGCGGCCGGCGATCTCGAGCGTGGGGAGGCCTTCCGTGCCCGCCCCGCGCAGGATGCGCAGCACGTTGTACTGCTGCAGCGTGATGCCCTGGGGCTCGACGACGTCGGTGAGGGCGCGGCGCAGGAAGTCGGCCGTGCGCACGAGGGCGACCACCGCTTCCTCCGACGGCGAGGAGAACGGCCGGCGCTGCTGGATCTCCTCCTGCACGGCGCTGCGCATGCGAGCCATGCGCCGAACGTTAAGGCCTGAATACATGACTAGTCAAGTAAATTGGTGTAAACGGGCGTGACCCGCCGCACAAACCGTTGAATCGGCTCGACGTACTGGATTGCTGGATCACGACATCCTGGGCCGACGCCACCCGCCGCCCTTCCAGCGGCACGGGCAGGCGGCTGCCCGCGTGGTTCCGTGAGGACGACGATGCCCGACGAGATCCCCGAAGAGAAGAGCTATCGCGAGTGGCTGGCCGAGGCGCTGGCCCAGGACGAAAAGACCTGGGAAGCCCTCGAGGAAAAAGTGAAGACGATGCGGCTCAAGCACGGGCTCCTCGACGAGAAGAAGGAGCCGCGGGACTGCTAGACGGCCGCGCCTGCCCGCAGTGAGCGAGCCGTCACGCCCGCCGGTGCTCCGCTGCTACGCTAGCCAGGATGGGGTGGTCCACCTGGGTGCGGACGTCCGGGCGCACCTTCACCGATTCCGCGCGCTCCAGTCTTCTCGCGCCCGCCGTCTCCGTGGCCGACATGGTGCTGCGGACAGCGTTGTTCGTGGTGCTCGTCGGGGGCGCCATCGCGCTGGGCTGGACGGCGAAGGCGGCCTGGAGCGTCCACCGCCTGACGCGCGGGGTCGGCAACACCGTCTTCTACGGGGCCGATGGCAAGCGCTGGTTCCCGCTCGACGAGCACCGGCGCGACGTGCCGCTGGCCGAGGTCGCGCCCGCCCTGCGCGAGGCCGTCATCGCCGTGGAGGACCATCGCTTCTACCGGCACGGCGGCATCGATCCCATCGGCTTCGGCCGCGCGGCCTGGCGCAACCTCCGCCGTGGCGCGATCACGGAGGGCGGCAGCACGATCACGCAGCAGCTTGCGCGCACGGTGTTCCTCTCGAACCGCCGGACCCTGGGCCGCAAGGTCAAGGAAGCCGTGCTGGCCGGGCTCATCGAGCAGCAGCTCACGAAGGATCAGATCCTCGAGCTGTACCTCAACCGGGTGGCCCTGAGCGCGGGCACGTTCGGGGTCGAGGCCATGTCGCGGCAGCTCTTCGCCAAGCGGGCCAAGGACCTGAGCCTCATCGAATCCGCCCTCGTCGCCGGCCTCATCCGCGCGCCTTCTGCGCTCTCGCCCTGGTCGAACGAGGAAGGCGCCCTCGCCCGCAGCAAGGTGGTGCTGGCGCGCATGCGCCAGGAGGGGTTCATCAGCCCGGCGGCGGAGCAGGGCGCCAATGCCGCGCGCGTGCGCATGACCAGCGCGCCCCATCTGGCCGACGCGCATTCCGGATACGCGAAGGAATACCTGCGGCAGGTCTTCCGCGAGGACGTGGGAGACGACGACCCGCCGGA
>WNGB01022939.1_pt1 | contig 16934 bp, 25 predicted proteins | sample 5400681 | NCBI WGS metagenome assembly WNGB01 (sample SAMN13153367, study PRJNA577476) | soil metagenome | isolation source: 115 cm soil or saprolite under grassland replicate 2 | place: USA:California | collected 2016-06-15 | reverse complement strand
CGTGACCGGAGCCCGGTCCGCGGCCGACGCGCTTGCGAGCGTGCCTGGCGCCTTTTTTTGGTTTGAGCTTACTGAGTTCCATCTGTTCCTCACAACGATGAACGATGAACGATGAGCGCTGAACGCCCGCCCGCTTTGTTCATCGTTCATCTTTCATCGTTCATCGTTTGAAATGACTTCCACCAAATGCGGAATCTTCTTGATCATCCCGCGCACTTCGTTCGTGTCCGCCCGCTCGGAAACCCTGTGCATCTTTCCGAGTCCGAGTGCTTTGAGTGTTTCGCGCATCTCGCGAGGGCATCCGATGCCGCTGCGAACCTGCTTCACGCGAACCATTTTCCGCTGCTCTGCTTTCTTCGCGCTCATGCCTCGCCTCCCTCGGCCTCTTCACCGTTGCGGCCGCGGAGGTTCCGGTATTCGTTTTCGTTGCGAAGCTGTTTGAGCGCCTCGAACGTCGCCTTCACCACGTTGTGCGGATTCGCGGTGCCGAGCGATTTGGTCAGGATGTTTTGAATACCGGCCGACTCGAGGATGGCGCGCACCGGACCGCCGGCAATGACTCCCGTGCCTTCGGATGCCGGCTTGAGCAGGACCTTGCCCGCGCCGTAGTGGCCCATCGCCGCATGCGGAATGGTCGTCCCGCTCATCGAGATGGAGATCATGTTCTTCTTGGCGATCTCGATTCCCTTCTTGATCGCAGCCGGAACTTCCTTCGCTTTTCCCGATCCGAAGCCGACGCGGCCCTGACCGTCGCCGACGACCACCAGCGCGCTGAAGCTGAAGTTCTTGCCGCCTTTCACGACTTTGGTGACGCGGTTGATGTGCACGACCTTGTCGATCATCCCGCTTTCGGACCGCTCGCTCTCGCGACGATCGCCGCGTAGTGACTGCCCCGGACGCTGCATTGGACGCTGCATTTCGTTCTCCGTTGTTCGTTGTTCGTTCTTCGTCGGCCCCCGTTACGGAGAACCCACAACGAAGAACGAAGAACGCCTAAAACTTCAATCCGTTTTCGCGCGCGGCATCCGCGAGCGCTTTGATGTTGCCGTGATACTGATAGCCGCCGCGATCGAAGACCACGTGCGTGACTCCCTTGTCCTTCGCCTTCTTGGCGATCAGCGCGCCGACCGCTTTGGCCGCCGCCTGATTCGCTCCGCCCTTCACGCCCGAATCTTGGTCGCGAGTCGACGCCGCGGCGATCGTCTTGCCCGACGCGTCGTCGATCAACTGCGCGTAAATGTGCTTGAGGCTCTTCTTCACTGCGAGGCGCGGACGCTCCGAAGTGCCGGTCACTTTTCTGCGAATCCGCTCGCGGATCCGTCCTCTTGCTTCGACTCTCTGCTTCGCCGTATCCATGTTCGTTCCCCGTTGTCAATCCCGAGCCGCAACGACGGCGAGGGATCCCCTTCGTACTAGCACCGTGAGATCCTTCGGCCGTCTACGCGGCCTCAGGATGACTTTGCTATCGCTTCGCTCCATCAAAGTCACTTGCCGGCCGCCTTGCCAGCCTTTCTGCGGATGACTTCGTCCGAATATTTGATCCCTTTGCCCTTGTACGGATCGGGCTCGCGCAGCGAGCGGATCTCCGCCGCCGTCTGCCCGACCTTCTGCTTGTCGATTCCGGTGATCGTGATGTGACCGGTTTTCGCCTCGACGGTGATCTCAATGCCCTTCGGAATCGCGAAGCGCACCGGATGCGAGTATCCGAGTTGGAACACCACTTCTTTCCCCTTCACCTCGGCGCGGTATCCGACACCGACGATGTCCAGCTCCTTCTTGAATCCCTGGGTCACGCCGAGAACATTGTTCGCCACCAGAGCGCGCATCAGCCCGTGGGCCGCGCGCGACTTTCCTTCATCATTTGCGCGACTGAACGAGACGACGTTGTTTTCGATCTTGACGTCGATGCCTGGCACCACAGCGGTGGTCAACGAGCCCTTCGGCCCCTTCACCATCACGGCGTCGCCGTCCTTCTTCACTTCGACGCCTTTCGGCACGGGAATCGGTTTGTTACCAATGCGGGACATGGGACGCTCTCCTTACCAAACCTGACAGAGGACCTCGCCGCCGATGCCGTTCTTTGCGGCTTCGTGGCCCGCCAGCACACCCTTGGACGTCGACACGATCGCCAGACCGAGTCCGCCGAGGACGCTGGGGATTTCCTGATTGTTGCGGTAGACGCGGCGGCCGGGGCGCGAAACGCGCTCGATGCCGTGAATGACCGGCTCGCCATCGGGCGAGTATTTGAGATCGACACGCAGCGTCGCCTGGATCTTGTCCTTGTCGACCAGCGTGTAGTTGCGAATGAAGCCTTCGCTCTTGAGAATCCGAGCGATCTCCACTTTGAGTTTCGACGCGGGAATCTCCACGCGATCGTGATGGGACTGAATGCCGTTCCGAATTCGGGTCAGCATGTCCGCGATGGGATCTGTCATCGACATTCTTCGACTCCTACCAACTGGCCTTTGTCACGCCGGGGATGTATCCGCCGAGCGAGAGCTGCCGGAAACAAATCCGGCAGAGTTTGAATTTGCGCAGGAAGCCGCGCGCACGCCCGCACACCTTGCAGCGATTCTTCGCGCGGGTCATGAACTTCGGCTTCCGCTCCGCCTTGACGATCATTGCCGTTCTTGCCATCGATTCGTTCTCCGTTCGCCGTTCGCCGTTGGCCGACCCGCCCGCCTCATCGGCGAACGGCCATCGGCGAACGGCCAACCTCATCGAGCCCCGAAAGGCATCCCCAGTTCTTTGAGTAAAAACCGCGCCTGCTCGTCATTTTTCGCCGTGGTGACGATGGTGATGTTCATGCCTTTCGACTTGTCCACTTTGGCCACGTCGATCTCCGGGAAGATGAAATGATCGCGGATGCCGATCGTATAGTTGCCGCGACCGTCGAACGATCGCGTCGGCACGCCGCGGAAATCGCGGACGCGCGGCAGCGCGATGTTGATCAGCCGGTCGAGGAACTCGTACATCTTGTCGCCGCGCAGCGTGACCATCGTTCCGATGGGAACACCGGCGCGCAGCTTGAAGCTGGCGATCGACTTCTTTGCGCGAGTGATGACCGGCTTTTGTCCGGCGATCTGCGCCAGCTCTTCGGCCGCGTTGTCCAGCACTTTCATGTTCGAGATCGCCTCGCCGATGCCCATGTTGACGACGACCTTTTCGATCTTCGGCACGGCCATGACGTTCTTGATCCCGAACTCGTCCTGGATCCGCTTTCGAACTTCCTTTTGGTATTTCTCTTTCAGTCTCGTTGCCATTTTTTCAGTCCTGATTCTGTAGGGCCGGCGCCCTCGCCGGCCACGGCCGCCGTGGGCGGCGGCCCTACATCTCTACATCTCCGTTTCGCACTTCTTGCAGTACCGCTTCGCGCCCTCGTCCGTGCGATGCGATCCGGTCCGCGTCGCTTCGTTGCAGCTCGGGCAGACCACCTGAAGGTTCGAGAGCTTGATCGGCGCCTCGCGCTCCAGGATTCCGCCCTTGATGTTCTTCTGCGGGTTCGGCTTGGAGTGCTTCTTGAGCATGTTGACGCGCTCGACGATCGCCGTCCCCTTCGACGGGTTCACGCGAAGCACCTTGGCCTGCTTGCCGCGATCCTTCCCCGCGAGGACGAGGACGGTGTCCCCCTTCTTCACGTGCGGCTTCTGCGGTGGCAGCTCTTTCTGTTTTCTCGTTCCTGCGTACATGACTCAAATGACCTCGGGCGCCAGCGAAATGATCTTCATGAACTTCCGCTCGCGCAGCTCGCGGGCGACGGGACCGAAGACGCGCGTTCCCACCGGCTCGTTTTGATCGTTGATCAGCACCGCGGCGTTGTCGTCGAACTTGATGTACGACCCGTCACGACGGCGATGCTCCTTGACTGTGCGGACGATGACCGCCTTCACCACGGCGCCCTTTTTCACGGTGCCGTCGGGCGAAGCTTCCTTCACCGACGCGGTGATGACGTCGCCGATGCCGGCGTACTGGCCGGCGGTCGAGCCGCCGAGCATCTTGATCGCCGCGATTTTCTTCGCGCCCGTGTTGTCGGCGACGTTGAGAATTGTCCTCATCTGGATCATGGCTATCTCCAAGTCCTGAGTCCTGAGTCCTGAGTCCTGAGTGGGAGAGCGCGCCTCAGGACTCATCACTCAGGACTCAGGACTGCTTTTCAGCTTGCCTTCTCCAAAACTTCCCGCACGTTCCACCGCTTCCGCTTCGACAGCGGACGCGTTTCCTCGATGACCACGCGATCGCCGACGCTGAGGTTCCCCTCTTCGTTGTGCGCCAGGAACTTGTTCGTGCGCTTGATGTACTTCTGATACATCCCGTGCTGGACGAGGTTCTCGACGGCCACGACTACGGTCTTGTTCATCTTGTTCGACACCACGACGCCGACTTTCGTCTGCGTTCGCGATTTTTTCTTTTCCTGCTCAGCCATCGCCTTAGGCCCTCGACTTTTCGTTCAACAGTGTCTTGATCCGCGCGATCTCGCGGCGAACCTGACGCATCTTCGCCGGGCTCTCGATGCGGCCCGTCGCACGCTGAAATCGCAGCTTGAACAGATGCTCGCTCAGCTCGCGCTCGCGTGTCTGCAGCTCGTCGACGCTCTTCTCGCGCAGCTCGGCGGAGTTGTTCGACTTCATTCCGCCACCTCCAACATCTCCCGGCTGACGAAGCGGGTCTTGATCGGCAGCTTGTGCGCCGCAAGACGGAACGCCTCTTCAGCGACTTCGCGCGTCACGCCTTCCATCTCGTAGAGAATCCTCGCCGGCTTGATCACGCACACCCACTCTTCCGGCGCACCTTTGCCTTTGCCCATGCGGGTTTCCAGCGGCTTCTTCGTCACCGGCTTGTCGGGGAAAATACGGATCCAGATCTTCCCGCCGCGCTTCACGTGACGGGTCATGGCAATACGCGCCGCCTCGATCTGCCGCGCGGTGACCCAGCCCGGCTCGAGAGCCTGAAGACCGTAATCGCCGAACGAGATCTTCTGGCCGCGCGTCGCCAGACCACGCCGGCGTCCGCGCTGCTGTTTTCTGAATTTCACTTTCTTCGGCATCATCATGATGTCGTTCTCCAGGGGATAGGGTGTCGGGTGTAGGGGGTCGGCCTCCGACTCCCTACTTCCTACTCCCTACTCCCACTACTGCGGTCTCCTGCGGCTCCTGGTTTTGGCCATTTCGCCTTTGTAAATCCAAACTTTCACGCCGATCGTGCCGTAGGTCGTGTTCGACACCGCCTGGCCGTAATCGATGTCCGCCTTCAGCGTGTGCAGCGGAAGGCGTCCGTCCTGGTACCACTCCGAACGGGCGATTTCCGCTCCGTTCAGCCGTCCGGCAACGCGGACCTTGATGCCCTTCGCACCGAAGCGAAAAGCGCTCTCCATCGCTTTCTTCATCGCGCGGCGGAAGGCAATGCGCCGCTCGAGCTGCGTGGCGATGTTCTCCGAGACGAGCTGTGCGTCGAGCTCCGGACGCTGGATCTCCTGGATGTTGATGTAGACCTCACCGTTGACCAGCTTCTGCAGCTCATCACGCAGCTTATCCACCTCGGCACCCTTGCGACCGATGATGATGCCCGGACGCGAGGTGTAGATGTTGATGCGCATCTTGTTCGCCGTGCGCTCGATGTCGATCTCGGACACACCGGCGTGCGACAACCGCTTCTTGAGATCCTCGCGAAGCTTCAGATCGCGATGCAGCGTCTCCGCGTAGTTCTTTCCCGCAAACCAGCGCGAGTGCCACGTCTTGTTGAATCCGAGCCGAAATCCGTATGGATTGACCTTCTGACCCAAACTTGCCTCCGTTATTTCGCTGCGCGCGCGCGACGTGGAGCACCAGCTTTCGCCGGGGTTCCGCCGCTCCGCTCGTTCACCGCTTTGACTTCGTCCGACACATGCACCGTGACGTGCGCCTTCCGCTTCTGAATGCGATAGGCACGGCCCATCGGCGCGGGCTGGATCCGCTTCTCGCGCGGACCCTCGTTCACGTAAATTTTCGAAACCACGAGATCGTCCGCGTCAACGCCGGCTTCGCTGTTCTCCGCGTTGGCGATCGCCGAGCGGAGCAGCTTCTCGAGGTCCTTCGCCGAATGCTTCTTGGTGAAGCGGAGAATGCTCAGCGCCTCATCGACTTTCTTGCCGCGGATCAGATCCGCGACGAGGCGGACCTTCTGCGGCGATACTTTCAAATACCTCAGCGTTGCGGTCGCTTCCATTTCGATCTCCGTTAGGCCTTCGGCGCCGGCGCTGCAGCGGCAGCAGGTGCCGCGGTGGGCTTCGCCGTCTTCTCCACTTTCTTTCCGCTGTGCCCTTTGAACGTCCGCGTCAGCGCAAACTCGCCGAGCTTGTGACCGACCATGTTCTCGGAGATGTACACCGGCACGAACTTGCGCCCGTTGTGCACGGCGATCGTGTGGCCGACCATCTCCGGGATGATCGTGGAGCGGCGCGACCAGGTCTTGATGACCTTCTTCTCGCGCTCGCGGTTCATGGTCTCCACCTTCTTCGCCAGGTGGTCGTCAATAAATGGTCCCTTTTTCAGTGATCTCGTCATATGTTCTCCAGGACTGAGGACTGAGGACTGAGGACTGAGGACTGAGCTTTCTGCTCGCCTCGTCCACAGCCTGAATTCACTCAGTCCTCAGTCCTCAGTCCTTTATTTCTTGCCTCTCCGTTTGACAATGAACTTCGTCGTTCTCTTGTTGCGCCGCGTCTTGTAACCCTTCGTCGGCTGGCCCCAGGGGCTGACCGGATGGCGGCCGCCGGAGGTCTTGCCTTCACCGCCGCCGAGCGGATGATCGACAGGGTTCATCGACACGCCGCGGTTGTGCGGCATCTTTCCAAGGTGACGCGTACGGCCGGCTTTGCCGATGGAGACGTTCTCGTGCTCCAGGTTGCCGACCTGACCGATCGTTGCGTAGCAGCGATTGTGGATTTTGCGCATCTCGCCCGAGGGCAAACGCAGCGTCGCCCACTCGCCTTCGCGCGCCATGAGCTGCGCGCTCGTTCCCGCGGAACGGGCCATCTGTCCGCCCTTTCCTTCCTTCAGCTCGATGTTGTGAATCGTGGTGCCGAGGGGGATGGCGGAGAGAGGCAGAGCGTTGCCGACGAGAATGTCGGCTTCAGGTCCGGCCATGAGCGTCGTGCCGACCTGCAGACCATCCGGAGCGAGGATGTAGCGCTTCTCGCCGTCGTTGTAATTGAGCAGAGCGATGCGCGCGCTGCGGTTCGGGTCGTATTCGATCGCCGCCACCGTCGCCGGAATGCCGCGCTTATCGCGACGAAAATCGATCTCCCGATATTTCTGCTTGTGACCGCCACCAATGAAGCGCGAGGTCACGCGCCCGCGATTGTTGCGGCCGCCCGTCTTCGGTTTGCCTTTGGTCAGGCTCTTCTCCGGCGTGGTCCCTGAGTCCTGAGTGCTGAGTCCTGAGTGCTGAGTGCTGAGTCCTGAGTGCTGAGTCCTGAGTGCTGAGTCCTGAGTGCTGAGTCCTGAGTCCCGCCGCCCTTCTCAGGACCCAGGACTCAGAACTCAGGACTTCATCAAACTCCCTCGATGAAATCCGGAGCCTTTTCTCCCTCTTTGAGCCGCACGTAGGCCTTGCGCCAGTCGCGGCGCTTGCCTGCGTAACGGCCCATCCGCTTCACTTTTCCGCGGACGTTGAACAAACGGACTTCGTCGACTTTCACTTTGAACAGTTGTTCGACGGCGTCCTTCACTTCGATCTTGTTGGCTTTCGGATCGACTTCGAAAGCGATCACGTTCAGCCCTTCTTCGCGCATGATCGAGCTCTTCTCGGTCACTAGCGGCCGGCGGATGATCTGATTCGCTTTCATGATTCGAGAGCCTCCGTCAACTGCTGCAGCGCGCTCTGGCTGAGCACGATGTAGCGGCTGTTGACGACGTCGTACACGTTCACGTGCAACGGATCGACGAGCAGCAGCTTCGGATTGTTCCGAGTGGCCAGAGCGAGGTTGGTGTTCTCGAATGAGTCGACGAGCAAAGCTCTTCCGTCGATTCCAATTTTGGTGACTTTGTCAGCGAGCGTTTTCGTCTTCGGCTCGTCGACCGAGAGATCGCTGAGAAGCACGAGCTTTCCTTCTTTCACTCGCCGCGACAGCGCGGACTTCAGCGCGTTTTTCTTCTCCTGCGAATTCATCTTGTAGGAGTAGTCGCGCGGAACCGGTCCGAACACCGTGCCGCCGTGACGATGAATCGGCGGACGATTGCCGCCCTGACGCGCGCGACCGGTGCCCTTCTGTCGGAACGGCTTCTTGCCCGAGCCGCTCACTTCCGAGCGGTTCTTCACTTTGTGCGTGCCCTGACGCAGCGACGCGAGGTAGTTGCGCACCGCCTCGTGGATCAGGTGCTCTTTGTACGGATAGGCGAAGATCTCTTCGGGGAGATCGACCGATCCAACTTTCTTGTTGTTCCAGTCTTTGACGTCAACTTTCGGCATGGCTATTCACCCTGCTTCCCGTTCTTCGAGAAGCGCACCACGACCAGGCCGTTGCGCCCGCCCGGAACCGCACCGCGAACGTAGAGAAGGTTGTTCTCTGCGTCCACTTTGGCGACGCGAAGATTCTTCACCGTCACCTGATCGCCACCCATCCGCCCACCCATGCGCATGCCTTTGAGCACGCGCGACGGGAACGCGGACGCGCCGATCGATCCCGGCGCTCGGTGGAACATCGAGCCGTGCGACGCGCGGCCACCTTTGAAGTGGTGACGCTTGACCACACCCTGAAATCCTTTGCCCTTGGAGCGGCCGATCACGTCGATCGAATCCCCGGGCTTGAAGATGTCCACCTGCACCTTGTCGCCGACATTCGCTTCGCCGTTGTACGGCAGCTCGACGAGCGTGCGAACCGGCGGAATGCCCGCCTTCTCGAAATGCCCGCGCTGCGCGCCGGTGATGCGGCGGTTGGAAACCTTCTCGACGAGGCCGACCTGCACGGCGTTGTAGCCGTCGTTCTCGGTGGTCTTTTTCTGCACCACGAGGCAAGGTCCGGCCTGAATCACCGTCACCGGGACGAGCGCACCATCCTCGGCGAACACCTGAGTCATGCCGACCTTCTTGCCAATGATTCCTTCGATTGCCATGTCATTCACCTTGTCGTGTAGGACCGCCGCCCCGGCGGTCAGCGACGCCGCCGAGGGCGGCGGCGCTACACCTATTTTCCGAACGCCTTGATCTCCACGTCCACACCTGCGGGGAGCTCGAGCTTCATGAGCGCGTCGACGGTCTGCGTCGTCGGCTCGAGAATGTCGAGCAGCCGCTTGTGAGTGCGCATCTCGAACTGCTCGCGTGATTTCTTGTCCACATGCGGGCTGCGCAGGACTGTGTAGCGCGACACCTGCGTCGGCAGCGGGATCGGTCCCGCCACTTTCGCTCCGGTGCGCTTTGCCGTGTCGACGATTTCCGACGTGGACTGATCGAGGACGCGGTAGTCGTACGCTTTGAGTCGGATGCGGATCTTTTCGTTCATCATTGTCTTTGCCTTTAAAGAACAGTTGGCCGCCGGGGGCGGCGGCCCTACACCGTTACTCGATAATGTCCGTGACCGTGCCGGCGCCGACCGTGCGGCCGCCCTCACGAATGGCGAAGCGAAGTCCCTTTTCCATGGCGATCGGCGCGATCAGGTTGATGGTCAGCGAGGTGTTGTCACCCGGCATCACCATCTCCGCTCCTTCCGGAAGCTCCGCGGTTCCGGTCACGTCGGTCGTACGGAAGTAGAACTGCGGACGGTAGCCATTGAAGAACGGCGTGTGACGGCCGCCTTCTTCCTTCGTCAGGATGTAGACCTCAGCCTTGAACTTCGTGTGCGGAGTGATCGAGCCCGGCTTGGCGCAAACCTGACCGCGCTCAACGTCCTTGCGCTCCGTGCCGCGGAGCAGCAGGCCGACGTTGTCTCCCGCCTCGCCCTGATCGAGCAGCTTGCGGAACATCTCGACGCCCGTGACGACCTTCTTCTGCGTCGGACGGATGCCGACGATCTCCACTTCCTCGCCGACCTTCACTTTTCCGCGCTCGATGCGGCCGGTGACGACCGTGCCGCGGCCGGAGATCGAGAAGATGTCTTCGACCGGCATCAGGAAGTCCTTGTCGATGGCGCGCTTCGGTATCGGGATGTAGTTGTCGACGGCGTCCATCAACTCCATGATCTTCTTGCCCCACTCGCTGTTCGGATCGCCGCTCTCCAGCGCCTTCAGCGCGGAGACGCGGATGATTGGGATCTCGTCGCCCGGGAACTCGTACTTGTTGAGATCGTCGCGGATCTCCATCTCCACGAGATCGAGCAACTCCGGATCCGCGGCATCGACCTTGTTCAGTGCCACCACGATGGACGGTACACCCACCTGGCGAGCCAGCAGAATGTGTTCCTTGGTCTGAGGCATGACTCCGTCAGTGGCGGCCACGACGAGGATTGCTCCGTCCATCTGCGCGGCGCCGGTGATCATGTTCTTGATGTAGTCGGCGTGTCCCGGACAATCGACGTGCGCGTAGTGGCGCTTGGCGGTCGAGTACTCGACGTGCGCGGTCGCGATGGTGATGCCGCGCTCGCGCTCCTCGGGAGCCTTGTCGATCTGGTCGAACGCAACGAACGTCGCCGTTCCCTTCGCCGCCAGAATCTTCGTGATGGCCGCGGTAAGCGTGGTCTTTCCATGGTCGACGTGGCCGATGGTGCCGACGTTCACGTGCGGTTTACTGCGGTCGAACTTTTCTTTGGCCATTTGCTTCTAACCTCCAGTCCTGAGTCCTGAGTCCGCCCGTCCTTCGTCTCTCAGGACTCAGGACTCAGGACTTTTTTATCCCGCCACCTTGGCAATCACTTCGTCCGCCACGCTCTTGGGTGCCGGCTCGTACGCAGAGAACTGCATCGTGTAGCTGGCGCGCCCCTGCGACATGGAGCGCAGTTGCGTGGCATAACCGAACATTTCCGAGAGAGGCACGTGCGCGCGAATGACCTTCGCACCGCCGCGCTCGTCCATGTGTTGAATCTTTCCGCGCCGGCGGGAAAGATCACCCATCACGTCGCCCGCGTAATCCTCGGGCGTGACCACTTCGACGTCCATAATCGGCTCTTTCAGAATCGGACCCGCCTTCTTGGCCGCTTCCTGGAAGGCCATCGAGCCGGCGATCTTGAAGGCCATTTCGCTCGAATCGACGTCGTGATACGAGCCGTCGTACAGCGTCACTCGGATCCCGGTCATCGGATATCCGGCCAGAATCCCCTTCTCCATCGCCTCGCGGATGCCCTGATCGGTCGGCTTGATGAACTCCTTGGGGATGGCGCCGCCGACGATGCCGTTGACGAACTCGTAGTCCTTTTCCTTGTTTGGCTCGATGCGGATCTTGACATCGCCGAACTGACCTTTGCCGCCCGACTGGCGGACAAAGCGGCCGTGCGCATCCGCGTTGCGAGTGATCGCCTCGCGATACGCGACCTGCGGTTTGCCGACGTTCGCCTGCACGTTGAACTCGCGCATCATGCGATCGACGATGATCTCCAGGTGCAGCTCGCCCATGCCGCGGATGATGACCTGATTCGTCTCCACGTCCGTGTGGACCTTGAACGTGGGGTCTTCCTGCATGAGCTTGGCGAGCGCGACGCCCATCTTTTCCTGATCGGCTTTGGTCTTCGGCTCGATGGCCACGGCGATGACCGGCTCGGGGAAACTCATCGTCTCCAGGACGATTGCGTCGTCCTTGTCGCAGATCGTGTCGCCGGTGGTGACGCTGCGCAGTCCGACCGCGGCGCCGATGTCACCGGCCCACACTTCCTTGATCTCTTCGCGCTTGTTCGCGTGCATCTTCAGCAGACGACCAATGCGTTCGGTGTTGCCTTTGGTCGTGTTAAGCACGGCGGTGCCCGAGTCGACGTGTCCTGAATAGACGCGGAAGAACGCGAGCTGGCCGACGTACGGATCGGTCATGATCTTGAAAATCAGCGCGGAGAACGGCTCGTCATCGGACGCTTTGCGCTCGATGAAAGTCTCGTCGTCGGGATTGATCCCCTTCACCGGCCGGATGTCGACTGGCGAAGGAAGGTAGTCGACCACTGCATCGAGCAGCGGCTGTACGCCTTTATTTTTGAATGCCGATCCGCAGAGAACCGGCGTGATCTTCTGAGCGATCGTCGCTTCGCGCAGCGCGCCCTTCAGCTCTTCGATGCTGAGGGTCTCGCCGGCGAGATATTTCTCGAGCAGCTCATCGTGCTGTTCGGCGATCGACTCCACCATCTTCTCCCGATAGTGCTCGGCGTCGGCTTTCATCTCTGCCGGCACGTCCACCACCTCGTACTTCGCGCCGAGCGTTTCGTCCTTGAAGACGAGCGCTTTCATCTGCACGAGATCGACGACGCCTTTGAATTGATCTTCAGCGCCGATGGGAAGCTGGAGCGGAACTGCGTTCTTGCCGAGTTTCTGCTTGATCTGGTTCACGACGGCCATGAAGTTCGCGCCGACGCGATCCATCTTGTTGACGAAGGCAATGCGCGGCACACCGTACTTGTCCGCCTGACGCCAGACGGTCTCCGACTGCGGCTCCACTCCGCCGACCGCGCAGAAAACGCCGACGGCGCTGTCGAGGACGCGCAGCGAGCGCTCCACTTCGACGGTGAAGTCGACGTGGCCAGGCGTATCGATGATGTTGATGCGGCAATCGCCCCAGAACGCAGTGGTGGCAGCCGAGGTGATGGTGATGCCGCGTTCCTGCTCCTGGACCATCCAGTCCATGGTCGCAGTTCCCTCGTGGACCTCGCCGATCTTGTGCGTGATCCCCGTGTAATAGAGGATGCGCTCGGTCGTAGTCGTCTTCCCGGCATCGATGTGGGCCATGATGCCGATGTTTCGCGTCTTCTCCAGAGGGACTTGCCGTGCCATCGTGTTCTTCGTTCTTTGTTGTTCGTTCTTCGTGCCTCGTTGACCGCAGAAGCGGCAACCTCCCCGCTCTTCGACGAACAACGAAGAACGGAGAACTGAGAACCTTTTTGAGTTTCCCGTTGCTCGGTCCGGAACCGCAGAACCACCGCTTTCTGTGTTATCCGGTCGAGACGGAGCTTGGGAAAACTGAAATGTTAAATGTTGAATGTTAAATGTTGAATCTAAAACATTGAATTTCCGCCGCAGCGCTCAATTCAACATTCAACATTTGACATTCGCCGTACTGCCTACCACCTGTAATGGGCAAAGGCTTTGTTGGCCTCCGCCATTTTGTGCGTATCTTCTTTTTTCTTGATCGCGTTGCCACGGTTGTTCGCGGCATCCATGATCTCGCCCGCGAGTTTGTCCTGCATCGTCTTCTCGCCCCGGCCGTTCGCAAACGTGATCAGCCATCGAATGGCCAGCGCGGTCCGGCGCGCAGGCCGCACCTCGATGGGAACCTGATAATTCGATCCCCCCACCCGGCGGCTCTTGACTTCCAGCGTCGGCTTGACGTTGTCGACCGCCTTCTTGAAGAGCTTCACAGGATCGTCTTTCGCCCGATCCTCGACCTTCTTCAGCGCGCTGTAGAACACGCGCTCGGCAACCGACTTCTTGCCCTGCAGCATCAGTGAGTTGATGAACTTCGTCACCAACTGGCTGTTGTAAACCGGATCCGGCAGGATCTCGCGGTTCGGAACTTCGCGTCGACGAGGCATTGGCGTTAACCCTTCTTCGGCCGCTTCGCGCCGTACTTGCTGCGGCCCTGCATCCGCTTGGCCACGCCGACGGTATCGAGCGTGCCGCGGATGACGTGATAGCGAACACCCGGCAGGTCCTTCACGCGACCTCCGCGAATGAGCACGATCGAGTGCTCCTGGAGGTTGTGGCCGACGCCGGGGATGTAGGTGGTGACTTCAACTCCGTTCGTCAGACGCACGCGGGCGACCTTGCGGAGCGCGGAGTTCGGCTTCTTCGGCGTCGAGGTGTATACACGCGTGCACACGCCGCGCTTCTGCGGGCTCGATTGCAAAGCCGGCGATTTGGTCTTGTAGCGGACCTGATCGCGGCCCTGGCTGACGAGTTGGTTGATCGTTGGCATTCGTTAAGATTTCCTTGTTCAAACACACGTACAGCGAAAGATGACTGCCCTTGGAAGGCAAACCCGCGAACTGTAACCACGGATTTCCGGACTGTCAAGCCCGGAACTCGACTAACGCCAGTTGGGTCAACGATATTTCAGCTATCCTCGGCCGTGTCCATACCCCGAATCGCCGCCTCGATCTTCCTCGGAATCGCGGTTTTCGTGGCGGCCGCGGACGTCATTTTCGGACCTTGGGATCATGACGGCGGCGCCTACCTCCTGCGAGGTGCGTATGTAGCCGACGGGCTGCGGCCCTACGTCGATTACCCCTCGATTTACCCCCCGCTCGTCGACATTTTAACGGCTCTAGCGGTCCGCCTCCCCCTCGGCAGGCTGGCGATCGCGGTGCTGCTGCCCGTCGGGTGGATCGTGGCAAACTGTGCGGCAACGGCCGGGCTCGCGTTTCTGATCACCCGAGAATGGACTCCCTCGCTGATCCTCGGCGGCCTTTTTTCGTTTTTCGCCATCGCCAACGGCGGCAACCACCTAACGCTCGAGCACGCCGTCGCGTTCTTCGGTTTGCTCGCATTCGCGTCTGCATTCGCCGAACGACCCTTTCTGGCAGGACTCTTTGCCGCTTGCGCCGCACTGAGCAAACAGAACGGCGCCCTCGTCTTTCTGCCCGTCATTGTCCTCTGCAGCCGCCGAGACCTCGGCCGGATCATTGCCGGCGCAGCGATACCGTTCGTACTCGTGGCGGCTTGGATGCGCGACATTCCAGCGATGGTGCAAGCGTGCGTGAGCGACCTCATCACCTACTCGAGGCAGCCGGCGCTGTCGCCGCCGCTATCGTCCGAGTTCGCCCGGAGTCCCGAAACGGTAATCCTTTTGGTAATCGTAGCGGCTGCGGCATTCCTCGCCCGCTCTCGCGTCGTGGTATGGATCGCGCTCGCTTGCGCAGTTCTCGAATTTCTGCCGCGCACCGTCCGGACGCGGCCGCCGATCGCGTCGCTGCAGTCACACCGCCAGACAGCAGGGTCAGGCAGTACGGCTCAGAACCGATCATCGAATTTCTCGCCGCACGGCAGGAGGATGTCATCAGCAAGCCGGTCGCATCGGTGTTCGGCGCGAAATGGGACGGCAGCGGGATGTACTCGACTCCGCCATCGCCCTCAACAACCGTCGTGGTCATCGATCGAGGCCAGCCGTGGGTGCGCAGTGTCGTCGAGGATCTCGGCGCGCGCGGCTTTGTGAATGTGGGCGTCTTCGGCCGTATCGCAATCTTCAGAAGTCGACCCACGTCCCACGACCGCGCCGCTGCGCCTCCTGGAAAAGGAATTGCGCGGACGCGAGATCCTCGACCGCCAGACCGAGCGACTTGAAGAGCGTGATCTCCTCTTTTGACGTGCGCCCCTTTGCCTGTCCGATCAGAATCTCGCCGATCTCGGCGCGGATGTGTTCCGGTCCGACCCCCGACATCAGGTAGTCGCCCGATTCGTTCAGTGTCGACTCGCGTCGATCGACGAACAGCGATGCCGTCTTCATCGTCTCGGTGTCGATCTCCCGCGAGGTTTTCACGCTCGATCCGACGGCGTTGATGTGCGCGCCGGGCGCAATCCACTCGCGCTCGAGCACCGGCTCGCGAGAGCTGGTGGCGGTCACGATGATGTCGGCGCCGCGAACGGCTTCTTCCGCGGAGTTTGCCAGTTGCCTTTCGGTGCGACTGAAAATCCGCACCTCTTTGATGTCGCGCACGAGCGGAATCGCTTGGAGATGGCTCTGGCCCTGAACGCCGGCGCCGAGGATTGCCAGGATGTGGGCGTCATCGCGAGCGAGGAGTTTCGTGGCGACGGCCGACACCGCCGCGGTACGGATGGCGGTGATTGCCGACGCATTCATGATCGCCTTCGGTGCGCCAGTCTCACCGTCGTGAAGAATGACGCAGCCGAGGTGCGTGTCGAGGCCGCGGGCAGGGTTGCCGGGATAAACACAAACTTCTTTCAAACCATAGTCGCCGCGATAGGCGGGCATGAGACCGAGAATGCCGGCGGATCCCTCGCCGCGGGTCATGCTGCGAAGCGGATTGGTCACTTTTCCGCGCGCAAGATCGGCAAGGGCCTCCTCCATCACCGCGATGCAGTCGCGCATGGTGAGGAGCTGATGGACTTCCTGCTCGCTCAAGATGAGAAGCTTCATCGCAGCGATTGTATCGGTTCGTACAACCAAAACCGCTCGTCAGTTTTCTCGAATATCGGGCGCTGATTGGTGTAGAGGAGCCGGAACCCATGCGCCGGCGGGTTGGGCATCTCCACATTAAAGAGGAGCAGCCATCGGCTCCCATGGAAGTGCAGCATGGCCAGCCGTTCGGCAATCGGATACGGCACGTTCAGAGCGCGTTCGAAGGAAGAGTCCCACATCATGTAGGTTCCGTAGTCCTGAAGACCGGCGTACCAGAAGCGCTTTCCCGGAAGGTATGGCAGCAGCGCCTCGCACTGCGTCAGATTGTGCGCCGCGATCTCGTACCGATCGAGACCGCGATCGCGGATGAATTCCGCAATCTCCTTTGCGCCGGAGAAGCTGGCGCGGATGTCGAGCGCCCAATATCGCACCGCAACACCAGCGGAGAACAGCAGAGACAAATTGAGCAGGATTGCGGCGGCGGTTTCGAAGCGATGATCTATCGATTCGCTGCCGATCCAGATCGCCGCGATGGCCAGGGCGAGAATGAATCCCGCGTGCCGGAGACCTCCATACCAAATGAATGTGTAGACCGCCGCCAGGCCGGCGACGACGAGCCAGAAAACGAACAGGGCTCCGCGCGACCGGCGCAAAGCGAGGGTCAGCAGAAGCAGAATCAACATGCTGCCGACAAAGCCGATCGCCTCCGGCGCCGTCGGAAAGAAGGCGCCTGATATCGCGGACTGAAAGGTTTGCGGTCG
>WNGB01021306.1_pt1 | contig 16935 bp, 22 predicted proteins | sample 5400681 | NCBI WGS metagenome assembly WNGB01 (sample SAMN13153367, study PRJNA577476) | soil metagenome | isolation source: 115 cm soil or saprolite under grassland replicate 2 | place: USA:California | collected 2016-06-15 | reverse complement strand
TTTTGAGGGGGCATTTCGCGCCGGAAAGGCCGCTTCAAGCCCGGCTTTTAGCTACAACATGAATATAATTATTGACTACGAAATGTCTCCATGCTACAAGATTCGCAGCCTCGCTCATCGAGGGGCGTCTCCGGAGGCGATCCTGAAGGCGGAGCGGGGTGTGGCGTCCTGCGGCAGCGGCTTGTAACCGTTGCCCCGGGAAGTAGGGACCCCGCCCGCCAGGCACTAAGACCTGGCCGCGAGGAGCTCGCTGTGACCGATCCGCTGCCGGCCGAAGCGCAAGCCTAGGGCGGCGGCGGGGAGAGAAGCGCGGCCCCGGGAGCCCAAAATCGCCACGGTGGAGCGCCGAGAGGCGAGCGTCCCGCGTCATGGGACGCAAGGCGCCTCGCTAGGCGCCTGACACGCCGCGTCATGGCGTGTCCCACGGGTGCTCCGCCGAGCACCCGAACGTTTCTCGGCGCTCGGCCCACCCCTCAACGGGGGTGAGTGAAGCAAAGAGGCAAAGCCCGGACGCAGCAATGCGGGCGCGGGAACGAGATGGGCTGTTTGACATGGTGAAGAATGCCGCAGGCGATGCTCGTCCTCATCTTGAGGAGCGCGCATGCTGAAGGCGTGCCGCAAAATTCGAATGCATGTGCGCGCGTCTCGAAAGCCTCATCCTGAGGAGGCGCGCAGCGCCGTCTCGAAGGATGAGGACGAGCGACTGCGCGCGCGCTCATGCTTCGAGACGCATCGCAGCGCGGTTCGGCAGTGGAAGGATCTGCGCTCGCGTCGCGCTGCGATGCTCCTCAGCATGAGGGCGATGTGGGGTGGCGTGAAGCACACCAACTTTCGGCTGCAGGAAATCGCCGCCGGCTTCCGCTGTCTGTATCGGGCCTGTTCTTTACAGGGAACCGTGCAACTGCGGCGTGTGCGGCCCCAGATGCAGATGGCGCCCTAGATGCGAGTCCGGCGCCGGCGCAGCGGGCAAGACCGCTACTGTTTGGGAATGCCGGCGCGCTCGATCACCGCCGCCCATTTGCCGATATCGCCTGTGAGCCGGGCCTTGAGCTCCTCGGGCGTGCTCGCCTTGGCTTCGATCCCGAGCTCGGCGTAGCGCTGCTTCACCTCCGGCGTGGCCACGATCTCGCGAATGCTATTGTTCAGGACACCGATGATTTCCGTCGGGGTGCCGCGCGGAGCGAACACGCCGTTCCACGACACCACTTCATATCCCTGAACACCCGCCTGAGCGACCGTGGGCACGCCGGTGAAGTACGGCGAGCGCTCCTTGCCGGTGGTGGCCACCGCGCGGATCTTGTTGTCCTGCAAGGTCGACTTCATGGCGGCGTAGAAATCGACCATGAGCTGCACATCGTTGCGCAGCAGCGCGACGATGACATCGGGCGTGCCGCGGTACGGGATGATCTGCACGTTGAGCCCGGCCGACGCCTTGAACAGTTCGGCCGCGAGGTTCTGCGTGCTGCCGACATTGATGGTGCCGACGTTGAGCGTGCCGGGTTGTGCACGCGCGCTCTTGATGAAGTCTTCAAGCGTTTTGAACTCGGACTCCGCGTTGGTGGCAAAGACCACATCGAACGCGCCGATGGTGGAGATCGTCGCAAATTCGTTGACCGGATCGAACGGCAGGGCCTTGTAGATGGCGGCGCTGATGGCGGTGCCGTTGGTGACGAGGCCGATCGTGTAGCCGTCGGGTGCTTGCGAGAGCACCCCACGTGCCGCCGCGATCCCACCCGGTCCGGGTTGGTTTTCCACGACAAAGCGTTGCCCGAGCTTGTCGCCGAGTTTCTCCGCCGCGAGACGGGTGGTTATGTCGGCGAGGCCGGCAGCCGCAAAAGGCACGACGAAGCGCACGGGCCGGTTGGGATAGTTTTGCTGCGCGTCCGCAAAACTCGGGACCAACCCGACGGCCGCCGCTGCAGCGGGGAGCATCGTCGAAAACTGCCGTCGCGTGATGCGGTGCTGCTCGGTCATTTGTCCTTCCTGTTCGAGTGCGCCGGACGTGCCGATCGCTGGATCAAGCACGGCCGCCCAGTTCATGCAACAGCGGTGCTGCCTTTGCCGCAGACACTCACACCTTCTCCTCGATGACGCTGGCGCGCACGTCGTCCTCGATGAGCCGCCAGATGTAATCCACGTAACGCACGAATTCGGCCGTGCGCTTGATCGCCAGCGCGCGCGGACGCGGCAGCTCGATCGCGACATTTTCCCGCAGCCGGCCTGGCCGCCGCGCGAACACAATCACGCGGTCGGCCAGGAACACCGCTTCGTCGATCTGGTGAGTGACGAACAAGACGGTTTTGCGCCCGGCTTCCCAGATGCGCATCAGCTCGGTCTGCATGATCTCGCGGGTCTGCGCGTCGAGCGAGGAGAACGGCTCGTCCATCAGGAGTATTTCCGGATCGATGGCCAGCGCGCGAGCGAGATTGACGCGCTGGCGCATGCCGCCTGAGAGCTGGCGCGGATGGTAGCTCTCGAAGCCCTCGAGCCCGACGAGCTTCAGAAGCTCCATGGTGCGCTGTCGTTCCGCCGGGCCGACTTGGCCCGCGACTTCGCGCCCGATGATCGCGTTCGCGAACACCGTGCGCCAGGGCAAGAGATTGTCGGTCTGGAACACGAAGCCGCGATCGAGGCCCGGTCCACTGACGGGGCGGCCGTCGAGCTTGACCTCGCCGGCGCTGGCCGGTTCGAGACCCGCAACGATGCGCAGGAATGTCGTCTTGCCGCAGCCGGAAGGGCCGACCACCGCGATGAACTCGCCGCGCTCGACCACGAGATCGATGTCTTGCAGCGCCCGCAATTCGCCGAACGATTTGCCGAGATGGGAGATTTGCAGCTTCCGTGCCACCTGGCTCTAATCCTTGGTCCAAGGCACGAGCCGGTTTTCGAGCCAACCGAAGCCGGCCGTGAGCGCGATTCCCGCCGCTGCCAGCACGATCACCCCGGCAAACAGCTCCGGCATATTGAAGGCGTCCGCCGACTGCGCGATCAGGCGGCCGAGCCCGGCGCGCGAGCCGAACAGCTCCGCCACCACGACGCCGATCAAGCCGCGTCCGATGCCGAGCTTGAGCCCGGCGAGAATGAAGGGCACAGCCGAGGGCAGCGACACCTTGAAGAAAATCTGCCGCGGGCTTGCGCCGAACGAGCGCAACATTTCGATCAGCCGCTCGCTCGTCGTGCGCAGACCAGCCTCGGTGTTGATGGTCACCGGAAACAGCACCAGGAAGATGACCACGAGCACCTTCGACCAGATACCGATGCCGAGCCAGAGAATGAACAAAGGGGCGAGCGCGATCGTCGGCGTGGCATAGAGCCCTGAAATCCAGGGCTGCAGCACCCGTTTCATGGTGGCGCTTTCGGCCATGGCAAATCCGATGGCTATGCCCAAGACGCTCGCAATCGCGTAACCGAGCGCAAACTCGATGGCGCTGATCGATATGTGTCGCCATAACTCACCGGTCTTTGCCAGCGCCGCAATCGCCATGAAGATCTGCGAGGGCGCCGCGAGAAAGAGCGCGTTGGCGACGAGAAATCGGCTCACGAGCTCCCACAGCAGGAGCCCGCCCAGGACCGAGAGAATGCCGGCGAAGTAAAAGCGCGGCAGCGCGACACGGATGCGTCGGCGCGCCTGCACACGCTGCTGCGCCACGCCTTCGACGCCGCTCATGGACAATCTAGTCCGTCAGCTGGGTCACGCCCGGCAGTACGAAGCGTTCGACGTCGGTCGAGCCGTCGATGTCACCGAGGTCTTTGAGCGCCTTGAGCAGCGCGCCCATCTTGGTTCGCGAAACCCTGCCCGTGTTCTCGAAGAAAGCATTCTTGTGGAGGAAGTCGTAGGAGCGGGCGACGTCCTCCTCCTTGAGCTTGCTCGCATCCACCATGATCTTGATCGCCCCCGCCCGGTTCTGCGGGTCGGAGAACCAGGCCAAACTCTTGTTGTGGACGGAAAGTACCTTCGCAAGCGTGTTCTTGTGGGAATTGGCCCAGGACCGCGCGACCACGGCGCCGGCGAAAGGCAATTCCGGCGCGTAGTCGATGGTGAGGCCGAGATTGGTGAATCCCGCGGACTCCGCGTAGAAGCCGAGGTCGCACCTGCAAACACGGTGTCGTAATCGCCGGGCTTGAGTCCGTTCGGCCCTGCCATGCGCTCGAGATAGATGCGCGTGATGTCCTTCGGACCGCCGATCGAGATGGTTTTGCCCTTGAGATCGGCCCACGACTTGATGGCGGGTTTTGCCAGCACCGCATAAGGCGGAGCCTGCATTTCGATCCGTACGATCGCGATGGACGCCCCCTTGTCGATGGCGCGCATCGGATCGGCAAGTCCGGTCGACAGCGCGATATCAAGGGAGCCTGCGGTAAGCTGCTGCGACAGCGCCGCGCTCGACTGGATGAATACCAGGTCGGGCTTGAGGTCCTCGCCCGCATAATAGCCCTGGATGAGCCCGATATAGATGGGCCAATGCGTCGAGGAGACGGCGCCCACCATTCCGATGGTGACTGTTTCCGCTCTCGCCATCGGCGACAGAGCGATTGTCGCGCCCGCGAGCAGCGCCGCAAGCGTGTTTCTCAGGGATCGAGCCACGAGCATGTTTACTCCATCATTGCTTGGCGGTCTGCGCGCGATAGTGTCGCGCGATCTCCGCGCCGGTCGCCTTCCACACCCGCGCGTGATGGCAGATGTAACCGAGCGCGGCGTCGAAGGCATCGATGCGATGCGGCACGCCGGTGAGATAGGGATGTAGCGCAATCGCCATGACGCGGCCCGACTCCGCGCCCTCGCGATAGAGCACGTCGAACTGCCGGCAAATCATGTCGTGGAATTCGTCGGCGGTGCGGTGCAGGCGCTCGAACACCGGCTTGTCGTTGATCTCGTGGCTGTAGGGCACGGAGATGAGCCGCTGCCCGCCATCGAGGCTCATGACGTAAGGCTGGTCGTCGTTGGTCCAGTCGCACACGTATTCGCAGCCTTCCGCCGCCAGCAGATCGAGCGTGTCCCAGGTCTCCTGCAAGCCCGAGCCTAGCCAGCCGACCGGCCGTGTCCCGGTGGCATCGGCGATGGTCGCCAGCGCGCGGCGAATAATCGCCTTTTCCTCGCCCGGCGGCGCTTCGTTGAGGCGGCGCGTATTGCTCTCGCAATGGCCCATCCATTCCCAGCCGCGCTTTCGACCTGCTTCGATGATCTCGGGATGGTAGGCGCACAGATCGCTGTTGAGCGCGACGGTGGCACGCATGCCGTGCCGATCGAGCACCTGCATGAGGCGGAACACTCCCACTCGGTTGCCGTAGTCGCGCGCCGACCACGACGGGATGTCGGGGACCGGAGTGCCGGGACCGCCCGAGCCGGCGGGCACCTTCTCCATGAGCGAGAAGAACTCGATATTGGGGATCACCCAAAGCGCCACATGCGCGTCCTGCGGCCACGTCAGGCGCGGCCGGTGGATAATGGGCGAATAGGGAAATGGACCATACGGGGCGGGCTTCATCTTGCGCCTTTGGCAATCGGCTGACTGCGCCGTCCAGCTCAGCTCGCCTTCCTGACCGCGAGGCCGTCGAGGTGGGCGATCACCTCCTCGACATGCATCACGTCGGCGTATTTGTGGTGCATGTCGAACAGATTGACCTTGTGCGAGAGGATGCTGCGGTCGAAGCAGCATTCCTCGACCAACACGACATGAAACCCGAAGGAATAGGCGTCGACCGCGGTCGCGCGCACGCAGCCCGAGGTGCTCTCGCCGCATATGATGAGCGTTTGCACGCCGAGCTGGGTGAGATGCGCGACGAGCGGTGTGCCGAAGAACACGCTCGCGCGCTGCTTGGTGATGACGACGTCCTGCGGTTGCGGCTTGAACTCCGGCCGGATGGCGTAATCGGCGGGATCGACCGGCGGCTTGGCGCGCTTGGTCGCCGTCACCAACCCGGGGCGACTTTCCGCGCGCGTATCGCCGGTCGAATAGAAGATCGGAAGGCCGGCACGGCGCGCCGCAGCCAGCAATCGCTTGGTTGGTTCGATCGCGGCAAACGCATACTCGCCGCAGCTGTTCGGATGAGTGTTGGCAAGCTCCGCGGGCGGCCGCGGCCCGCCCCGATAGACCACGTCATAGAGATCGACCGCCAGCAAGGCCGGACGCGCGCCGACGAAGACCTTGCGGCGGTAACTGGAATACACCTGCAGCACGTCCGGCGTGATGACGTCTTTCCAGCAATGGTCTTCGAAATCATCGCTCATTGTCTTGCTCCGGTCGCGAAGCCGCGCGGGTGCGTGGCCCGGGCAGCGCCAATTCGGATCAAGCCTAGCGGGGCACGGAGCCCGAGTACATTTCGATCTGCTCTCGCAAGCGAAAAGCGTGCCGCGCTGCCGCAACCAGCGGCGCGCGGCGCCAAATCTCGCCGCAAGCTCATTCCTTCGTCGCCGGCGCGGTCTCGGCCATCAGCCAGTCGAGATAGCCTTGATCGACGCTCTCGATCGGGATCACCAGGAGGGCGGGCGTGGCGTAGGAGTGCATCTCTTTGACCGCCGTGCTCACGCGCTCCGCGAGCGAGTTGCGGGTCTTGATGAGCATTACCACCTCCTCGCCGCGCTCGATCGTGCCCTGCCACCAATAGTGCGAGATCATCCCGGGCAGGATGTTGGCGCAGGCGCACAGGTGCTGCTCGACCAGCGCGCGTCCGGCCCGCTCCGCCTCGACAATGGATGGATAGGTCGTATAAACCATAACTGCTTGATCGGGCTGAGGCGCGTTCGTGAGCATGGAGAAAACATAGCCCATGCCGCCTAGCAAAAAAATCGCCGCCGCACGCAAAGTCACCAAGCTCAGGCGCTGGCGCGCATCCCTCCTACGCGGCCGCGCGCAACCCCTAGGCACTGTGGAAGCCCCTGACGAGCGCGCAGCCGAAGCAGTCGCCGCCAAACGGTTTGGCCTCAGCAACGAGCAGCGCCGACGCTTGGCCCTGCGGGTAGAGGACGCAGAGTAGGGCGGGTGCGGATCACCGAGGCAGGGCGGTGGGTATTGGCGGGAATGAGGCCGCGATGAAGCTTCGCAGGGTCATTCTCACCAAGAGCGACCTTGCCGCGCTGCCGCAAACGGAGCGCTCGCTGCTCCTTTTGTTGGGACATGCCAGCAACGAAATTAACGTGCTGTCGAAACTGATCCTGATGGTGACGAGGAAGAATGCGCCGCCGTCCCAGATCGCAAATAACGTTGAAGCTGCGCAGGTGTGTGTCCTACTGCGTGTCCTCGTGGGCCAACTCCACGAGGCATGGGAACTGTTTCGAAAACGGGTACAGACTAATCGGGCGCTCCATGAGAAGTACGTCCGCCTCCTCGATACCGACGGTGCGACCGCGCTAAATAATCTCAAGCAACACTTTGGCGCAGACAGTCCCCTCACCAGAATTCGCAACAAGGTCGCCTTCCATTACGCAGACGGGGACAATCTTATTGAGCAGAGCTTTCAGGCTGTGGCCAACACCGAGCCGCTAGAGCTTTACCTAACAATCGAGGTCGGCAACTCGTTCTATTACGCCTCAGAGGTAATTGTGATGAGCACCGCGCTCAGGATGGCTTCGTCAGGTATGAGCAATGACGACGCGGCAGCGTTTTCGGACCTATGCCGCATCGTGATCGGGGTGTCGCGCGACATCACTGAGCTATTTGGTCAACTGATGGGGGTGATCTTGAAGACATACATGCCCGCCCTTGAGCCGCCGATTGAGAACCATCCGGATGGCCCGCCGCTCTCGACGCTCAGCCTTCCGTACTTCATCGATTTCGAACGAGAGTGAGCCGGCTCCTGCTCAAACGCGCATCAGCTTCGCGCCCATCCGGCGAATGGAACGATGATGATTACGACGTCGTTGCGGATGGCATTGTTGTCGGCCGCATCTTCAACTCGGCTGCGTCGCCGGTCGGAACGCCGTGGATGTGGACGCTCGCCTTTGGGCATCATGAAGATCGCACGCCGACGCACGGCTACGCAGTAACGCGCGAGGACGCGATGGCGGCGTTCCGCAAGAGTTGGAGGCGGGAGTAGGTATGACGCCGTATCTAGGCGACACGGTCACGTGGCTTGGCCCCCACGATATCGACCCCGATACCCCGGCCGGGCTCTGCAAGGCATTTCGGATCGGCGCAGACATATGCCTAACAGGCGCGAAGAAGCTGCATGCGGCGTCGCCAGGATGGGACTTGCCCGACAGACAAATTCTAGCCTTTCACGCGCTAGAACTTGCACTTAAGGCGTTCTTGGCCAAACACGGCTTGACCCGCGAGAAGCTTCGAAAAAAGCCATATGGGCACGACTTAGACCGCCTTTACAGCGACGCGGTCAAACGCGGACTCCCGCCGCCGCCGCGCGGCAAGGAACTGATCGCGGCGATCAATGAGTATCACAACGTGCACATCATCCGTTATGAGTTTGCCACCACCCGAACAATGCCGACGTGCAAAAGTCTTTTCCCAATCGTCGAGGCAATCTTGGCCGAGTGCAAGTAGGCCTTCGCCTTCTCACGCGGAGAGGTGGGGATACAGCTCAGCCCTGATCGCCGCATCGGTGGTTCGGCGGGCATGCCAGCAGACGAGGATGATCACCAGCAGCGAGTTTTCGAGCAAGCACCAAGCCAACACGATCGAGATGGTGAAGATCCAATTCGCCCGAGCACTCATGGACCCGCCTCGAAATTTAGGCTAAACCTTAAAACATGGCGCGGGCGCGGTCAATATCGGCTAAACCCAAAAGGCGCGGGCCGGGCAGGCCGGCAACCGGCCGTGATCCCATGATCGGCCTGCGCCTGCCGAAGGACGAGATCGCGCGGCTTGACGCGTGGGCGAAAGTCAACAGCTGCACCCGCTCGGAGGCGATCCGGATGCTGATAGAGCGCGGGATCGACGCGACCGATCACGTTGCACGTCAAGCCCGCCGCATCGCCGAATTGGAGGCCCTCGTCGCCCAGCTGCTGGAGGCACCCTAGCCCCAGCCCGCGCTCGCACAGCCCCATACTAGGGGCAGCGATCACGCCGACATCCAGCTCCCGAAGCGTCGGGTCATGCGCGGCCGGGGCGGAATCGAAACCTCGCCGTGGCGCAGGCACATCATCGCGTATCGGCTGGCGCTGATCGCATCGTCGTCGATCTTCACGAGCAGCCCGTCTTTGCGGTGAAACATCCGATACTCTTCGAGCCAGCCATCGTTCTCCCCCTTGAACACCTTCCAGCGCCCGCCACGCATCCGATCGATCATCATCTGAATGCCGGCCTCAACAGAATTGCCGCCATCCTCGAATTGCGCGTGCTTGGGCATCATGTCGAGGCCGGCATCTTCGTATTGCCGCATCAGCGGCACGCCGGCCCCGGCCAGCGTCTGATTCCTGCCGTCATGCGGCCAAGCCCATTTCAGCCCCCAATGTCGCACCGCCTCGACATGCTGGTGCGGCGTCGCCTCGCGTATGCGCAACGTGCGCACGAGGTAGACGACGTCGACGTCGCGATCGTGCCACAGCTCGCAGAACGCGGCGTAATGCGAAAATCCAAAATCCATCCCGCCCAGCCGCGTCCAATGTTTTGGGCGCTCGAACGGGGCAACGATGAGCTTATCCTCCGGAATCGTGAATACACGCCCCTCGCCGACCATCGGCACGCCGTACAGGCGCACGTCGCGCAGATAGTCCGGATATTGCGCAATGTGCTGCGCCTTCCTCTCCGGCGTGATATGCGCCGCATCATCAATGGTCATCTTCGTGATGTGCCGGTCCGGCGACGTCTCGTTGAGATAGCGCTTGACCACGCTGCTCATGCCTTTGAGCGGCGTGAACGTCATGATCAGCGGCCCAGCCGTGACGGTCGTGCGCGCAAGCACCTCGAAGAAGATGTCCTCGTCAGGCTCTTCATCAAGCCAGGCAAAATCAATCGTCGCGCCCTGAAAGCGCTCGCGACCTTGCGCATACGACTTCAACGCGATCGTCGATATAGAGCCCGATACGTGCTGCACTTTGATCAGATCGGCGAGCTCGCCAAGGCCGCGCGCGATCACGACCTCGAGCAACGCGTGCTTGGGAATGCAGCCGGTTCCGGCAGGATCGCCGAGCAACAGCTTCTGCATGCTGCTGCGCACGACCTCGTTCGACTCGCCACAGGCCCATACCTGAACCGGACGATCGAACCGATGGCCTCGCCACCAGTCGGGATAAAGGCCGGTACCGTGCATCGCGACTTCCATCGCCGCTGCAAAGGTCTTGCCAACCTGATTGCCGGCCATGAGCAACCGCTCGCGATATTTTGCGCCGGCAGAGTGGAAGGCCGCCTGCTTGAGATACGGAACGTAATGCTGAAGCTTGTTCTCGGCTAAAAGCTGCGCCTTCAACGCCTCGAGCCGGCTAAGCGCGGCCTCGGCTTGCTCTGCCGGCAAGGCCTCAATGTCGAGACTCAGACTCATCGCCAACCCCATCAACGTCAGGCAATGCGAGCCGCGCAGCAGCCTCGCGCTGCTCAATCAAGCGCTGGCGCAACGCCATGATCAGCTCGTCAATCTGCTCGACATTAAGCTCCGATGTGATGGCCTCGAAGGTGAACTCCTTCGGCAATACGCTGGCGGTCAGGCGAAGATATTCGCCGGGCGATTCCGTGTAACACACTTCCAGCGCCGCTGGACCTTTGCGCAGCGTGCTGCCCGACTCCACCGGCTCGTTCCAGTGCGCCAGAAGATCTTCAAATATTTGCGCCGTGAGCCTGGTACGTGTGTCGCGCGCGCCCTTCGGCCGACCGCCGTGGCCCGGTGCAAACAGCTTTCTAGCCATCGACCACCTTCATCCGCGCATCATCAGGCACAAAGTCTATCCCAACAGCGCGGAGATGGGCAGAGATCAGCAGCGCAGTCCCGGCGACAGCCGGCGCGTCGTCAACCGCCGCCGCCCGGATGACCGGAGGTGCGCCCGCTCGCCTACGCCTACACCGGAATTCGCGCGCGAACTCAAGATTCCCAACATGGAGAAGCCCGGCCAGTTCCTATGGCCGCCGCCAACACCGTTAGTTTCGCCCGAGATGCTCGCCGCGATCCGCACGGACCCTTTCATCATCAGCGAAGCGGCCAAGGGCACGTACATCGATGCGCGTAACCGTCGCATCCTTGAGGACAACCGACGGCAAATCGCCGAGGCCGAGCAGCGGCAGCGCGAGTTTGAAGAGCGGCAGCGCAAAGAACTCGAATCCGCCAAGGAGCGTGACCGGCAGGCTTATCGCGAGCGAGGGTGGCCGAGCGGATAACTCGCTGGGCTGATGTCCGCTGTGTCCCCGAAAGCGGCCGTATAGCGGACATCGGTGGATGTCGCAGAGTGGACCCCAAGCGGTCATTCCAAGCATTCACTCGACTTGCCTATCGGCCTTAGTCACTGACCGCGCGATGGAAGCGTGGTATCATCCGTCTATTGCATGAATGACCCCCATCGGAGGGTCACATGGCAAGGTACCTGGGACGACGAAAATTATTAGCGACGCTCGGCGGCGGGGTGGCCGCGTGGCCGCTGGCGGCGCGTGCGCAGCAGGCGGCGATGCCGATCGTCGGCCTCGTCAGCATTCGGTCGGCCGATGGCTCCGCGCGCAATGCGGCCGCGTTCCGTAAAGGCCTCACCGAAACCGGCACCATCGAGGGCCAGGACGTAATGGTCGCGTACAACTGGCTGGACGGCCAATACGACCGCCTGCCCGCGGTCATGGCTGACCTCGTCCGCCGCCGCGTAGCCGTTATCGCGACGCCCGGCCTGACCGCTGGTGCCCAGGCGGCCAAAGCTGCCACCACAACGATCCCGATCGTCTTCGGCGTCGGCGAAGACCCGGTCAGGCTTGGTCTGGTCGCCAGCCTTGCCCGGCCGGGCGACAACGCGACCGGAATCCATTCTGTCTCACAAGAGGTGATGGGCAAGCGGCTGGGACTTTTCCATGATCTAGTGCCCAAGGCCTCTCGTATTGCCGTGCTGGTCAATCCGGCTAATCAGCCGATTGCCGAGGCCATGTCACGAGACATGCCGGAAGATGGGTTCTTCAACAGCCGGCGCGTCCAATTCGCGACGCTCGCGGCGCGCGATCGGATACCGACGAGTTGTTTCGGCCGTGAGATGGTCGAAGCGGGCCTGCTGATGAGCTATGGGCCCGATAATCTGGATTCGTGGCGCCAGATAGGTGTCTACACGGGTCGAATTCTCAAGGGCGCGAAGCCCGCCGAACTGCCGGTCGTCCGGTCGACCAAATTCGAGTTCGTCATCAACCTGCAAACGGCTAGGGCGCTCGGCATCGAGGTGCCCAACTCGATCCAATTGCTCGCCGACGAGCTAATTGAATGAGACGGCGCGCGTTCATATCGCTTCTCGGCGGCGCGGCGGCTGCGTGGCCGCTCGCGGCGCGCGCGCAGCAGGGTGAGCGGGTTCGGCGCATCGGCGTGCTTTCGCCTTTGCCCGCCGACCATCCGGATGATCAGGTGCGTTATGCGGCATTTTTAGAAGCGTTGAGACAATTAGGTTGGACAGACGGCCGCAACGTGCGCATAGAGGCCCGTTGGTCCGCTGGTGATCCCGCCATCACCCGCAAATACGCGGCAGAATTGGTCGCGCTAGCGCCTGACCTCATCCTGGCAACTGGCGGTGCGGGAACGGCAGAAATGCTGCAGGCAACCCGCTCCGTGCCAATCGTGTTCGTGATCGTCCCTGATCCAGTCGGCTCCGGATTTGTCGAGAGTCTGGCGCAACCCGGCCGCAACGCCACTGGCTTTATGCAATTCGAATACACTTTGAGCGCAAAATGGGTGGAGCTGCTCAAGGAAATCGCGCCGGGCGTAACGCGAGCAGCGATCCTTTGGGATCCCGCCGTCGCCGCTGGGATTGGCCAGTTCGCCGTCATCCAGTCTGTGGCACCTTCGTTTGGCGTCGATGTGAGAGCGATCAATCTGCGCGACGCGGCCGAGATCGAGCGCTCCGTCGCAGCCTTCGCACGAACTCCGAATGGTGGTTTGATCTTGACGACGGGCGCCTTGTCAGCAGTCCATCGCGATCTGATTATCTCGCTAGCCGCCCGGTTTAAATTGCCTGCAACCTACCAGGAACGATCCTATGTTGCCGCCGGGGGATTGGTCTCGTATGGAACGAATTATGTCGACCAGTACCGTCGTGCAGCGGGCTATGTCGACCGCATCCTCAAGGGTGAGAAGCCGGCCGACCTGCCGGTGCAGGCGCCGACCAAGTACGAGTTGGTCATCAACTTGAAGACGGCCAAGGCACTCGGTATCGAAGTTCCGCCGAGCCTCCTCGCCCGCGCCGACGAGGTGATCGAATAAGAAAATCTGCTGCAATGCGAATGTCGCCTTTTGGCACAAAGCGGACATACCGAGACGTCCGCCTATTTGTCCGCTTTTGGGGTAAAGCGGACAGCCGGCCGATTCTGTGATGGGCGCGTCCTTAGGAGCGCCGCTTGTTAATCGCAGCTCGTAAGGCGGCATCAACGCGGCTTGCTGCCTCGTCCTGCATCCCAGGCATCACATGCGTATATAGGTCCATCGTCGTCGCAATGTTGGCGTGACCAAGCCTCTCCTGCACGATCTTCGGATGCACGTTCGCCATTAGCAAATGCGTTGCATGAGAATGGCGCAGGTCGTGCAGGCGCACGCGACGAAGCCCGCTTGACTTGATGAACTTGATAAAGGCGCTCGATAGGTTCCGCGGTGCCCAGGGCTCATAGTTCGGCTGCAGGCACACATGCGTTTCGTCTGATTGCCGAACGCCGAGCCGTAGCAGTTCTTGGGCCTGTTTGAACCTATGTCGGCGCAGTTCCTCGATAGCGAGGGACGGCATGGCAACAGTACGGGCGCGGCCCGATTTCGGTGGTTTGAGCCGAACACCGCTATTCGTCTGTTCCAAGCTCGCGACAACGGAAATCTGTCCAGCATCAAGGTCAATATTGCGCCAGCGTAGCGCAGCCAGCTCACCGCGGCGCAGACCACACAATGCCCCAAGCAAAATTGGCATAAAGAGCGCCTTGGGGCGCGCCGCTTCTATGATCGCCGCCGTGCCATCGGCGTCCAGTACCTTCATTTGCTTACGTTCCACCCTCGGAGGCGACACCGCATCGCAGGGATTCTGTGCGAGTAATTGCCATTTGACCGCTTGTTTCATCGCCTGGGCGAGAACGCGGTGCATAAGGCAAACAGACCGCGGGGAAAGACCGCCGCCAGTGCGGCGTCCACTTTCGAGCGCCATCGTATACATGGCTGCGATAGCATCTGGCCGCAGCTTGGAGAGAACAATATTCCCGATAAGCGGCACGATGTTGGTATTGACGATCTCCCCATAGCATTCATGACTGCGAGGCGAGACTTGCGTGGCCATGTGGCCAAGCCATCGCTGCAGGAAGGCCGCAACTGTTATCCGCGTCGGATCAATGTACGCGCCCCCTTCCTTCTCGGTTATGAGGCGGGCGCACTCAACCTGTGCCTCTCGCTTAGTACCCCTGAAGCTATGCCAACGGCGCTTGCGCTTTCCGGTGGTCGGATCGCGCACGTCGATGACGATGGCCCAATGACCGGGCGACCGTTCGCGAAGATGCCCCCTCATTTCGAGTCTTCTCCCTTGGGTGGTGATTCGTGCTTGCTCTTGCTTAATTCAGCGGCAAGCAGTTCTCTGGTCGCCTCCTGTTGGGCCTGCACCGCGTCTCTCGCGGCCTTTTCAATCATTTTTTCTTGATCCTCGCGCTGGAACGATACGTCGAGCCGGTTCACGATTTCGGTGTTCATGGACCAATCATTGTCCTTGGCCGCTTGCTCAAGGCGACGCCGGAGGCGCTCGGAGAGCCTTACTTGCTCGGCCTCCAGGTCGAACGATCTCTCAAGCCGAAACTCAACTTCCTGGACAAGCGAGCGGCCCGAAGCCATGGCGGCTGCGTCCACCTTGTCCCGCAATTCCTTCGTGGTCCGCATGTTCAGCGGGTGTCGCTTTCCCGGCAGAACTCGCCTTGATCGGGGTGGCATATCCTCCCTCCATCCCGCCTAGTCCTATTGCGTAATGTATGACGCAATGCACCTTGACAGTCAAGCCCTGGCACAAGTATATACGGTCCATTGCTGCGTAGCCCATTACGCACTACGGATAGGAGCAATCATGAGCGAAGAGGCACCGTTAACTATCTCCGTCCCCCAGGCCGGAAAACGATATTTCGGTTTGAGCAGGAATGGGTCTTACAGCGCCGCCCAGCGCGGTCAGATTCCAACGATTAAAATCGGCCGACTGCTGCGCGTCCCCGTGCGGGCACTCGAACGAATGTTGGACCACGCCAGCGAGCCGGCGGCGTGATCCGTCGCTATTCCATCAACCTGCTTAGTCGGCGCCGGCATGAAAACTGTCGGCGGTGTTGGCTGCACCATGCCGACAAAGGAAATTTCAAAACATGAAACGTTTTAAAGGCGCGAGCGTGCGCGAGGCCCCCAAAGCCGCATTCAAAACTTCCCGGCGTGATGCGCCGGTAGTCTGCGCCAGTTGCGGCCGTCAAGTCAGGCGGCGCGCGCGCCTTCAACGTTACTGTAGCACCCGCTGTCGTAAACGCGGGCACTACGCGCAGAAAGTCCGTAGAGGCGATTTTTCAACGCCCAAGTTGGCGGATACCGCGCTTGGGACGCCCCCCCTGAAAGAAGCAAACAAATTCAAGGCGCTGCGACGGGCAAAATTGCTGTCGAGCCACCGCATTTTGGCGCCGGCACACGTCCTCGCGTGCGAGGTATTTGGCGGCCGCGGTTGGCGGCACGCAACGAGCAGCGGCGGAGTAGCGGTGGAAGTAGGCCATCTGCGGTCTCGTGCCCTGGTCGAGCGTAGCGGGGGCGCATCGTGAGGTCGGACCGCAACACCAAGGCTGAACCCGGCTTCATCAAGCGTCGTAATCGGATCAACGAAGCTTTTTCACCACGCACAATCGAAATGCTGAAATCTCCAGCGTACCGAGCACTCAGTCTATCGGCCCATCGTGTCATTTCCCGGATCGAGATCGAGTTGAGTAGCCATGGAGGCAATGACAATGGCCGCTTGCCGGTGACCAAGCTGGATTTCATGGAATACGGCGTCTCGGCGCGTCTGGTTGCGGCGGCGATCCGGGAAGCGCAAGCACTCGGCTTCATCGAAGTCACGGAACGCGGCCGCGGGGGCAATGCCGAACATCGACAGCCGAACAAGTTCTTTTTGACGTTCGCCCGTGGCCGGGACAGCCGCGCTAATCCGCCCACGGATGCGTGGCGCAAGATCAAAACGATGGAGGAGGCGGAAGCCATCGCGAAGGCTGCCCGCGCCAACAAAGACCCGCGAGCGGTTCAATTCGCGCAACAACGGGTCGCAAAAACAAAAAGCCAGTATCACAAAGTGGTCCCGGTACCGGACTCACTTAGTGCTCCCGAAAATCGAAATTCCCCGGACCCACTTAGTGGTCCTACAGCGTCGGGTCACTTAGTGGCACCACTATCTATATCTCGGGTAGGGACCCGCTCTCAGCTGTCTCCGATGTGCTGGGCTGCTCCAAGGCTGATCGAGGTGCTCGATCCAGCGGAGAGGGCGGCAATACACGCCTATTGGAGACCTAAAACCACGCTCGCCGCTTTTCGCGCCGCGAATGATGCACTATGTGTCGTAAAACAATACGATCTCTAGATGTTTGAGGCCGATTCGTGAGCAAAGATTCCGATCAAACCGAGACAGCGCCTAGAAAATTCAAGCTAGGCCCCCTGGGTAGCCTAAATCAGGTCACGAAGGGCCTAGCGAAGACGATCCGTGCGATGGCGGGTGGGACTCTTGACAGTCAGGTCGGTGCCCGTATCTGCAATGGCCTGGGCATAATGCGCGCGTGCCTTGAGACGCAGAAGCTAGAGCAACTCGAAGCCCGCATGGACGAGATCGCCGACCGGGTTGCTCGCGACAGGACA
>WNGB01011778.1_pt1 | contig 16943 bp, 18 predicted proteins | sample 5400681 | NCBI WGS metagenome assembly WNGB01 (sample SAMN13153367, study PRJNA577476) | soil metagenome | isolation source: 115 cm soil or saprolite under grassland replicate 2 | place: USA:California | collected 2016-06-15 | reverse complement strand
GTTGCAGAACATCGTGCGAGTGGTCTGCTCGTCCAAGCTGCCGATCGGGTTGTCGCCACCGCGGTTCGCCTCTTCGACCGCTTGCCGGGTCATTTCACGCAGCTCCTCGGGGAGCGCGTCGATCGCCGACTTCCCCTCGGGCGGCACCATGCACGACACGTACACGAGGTGCTCGATCCGGTCGGGCACACGCCCGGCGACCTCCGAGATCGTGAGCCCTCCCATCGAGTGACCGACGAGCACGAAGCGCTCGAAACCGACGGCGTCGACATCGCTCAGCACGGACTCGGTGAAGTCGCCGATCGTCAATGTGCGCAGCTCCGGCAAGTCGAACTGACGATGCACGCCTCGGATCGCCTGAGGCGGTAGATCGACGGCGAGCGCATCGCCGTCCAGCAGCGGCGTCATCCACTCCCAGCACCACGCGCCGTGCGCGCCGCCGTGGACGAGGACGATCGGTGCCACCATCGCTAGACGATCTTCTCGCCGTCCTTGATGATCGAGATCGCCTGCGTCGGGCAACCCTGGCCTGCGAGGAGGATCTTCTCCTCCGGTTGCGCGGCCGGATCGACCACGATCGCGACGCCGTCGTCGTCGAGGTCGAACACCCCCGGTGCCCAGAACGAGCAGTTTCCCGAACCCATGCAGGCGTCGCGGTTGATCTCGATCTCCAGCGCCACGGCTCGTAGGGTAACGGGCGTGACCACCACCGAGAAGCCGAAGCTCCACTGGAAGAAAAGCGAGACGCACGGGCTGCTCCCCGACCCCGAGCCCCGCGAGATCAAGTACACGATCGTGTCGGTCGACGACCACCTCGTCGAGCCGCCCGGCATGTTCGAGGGGCGACTCCCCCGGCGCTTCCAGGACCGCGCGCCCAAGATCGTCGAAACCGCCGAAGGCCACGAGGTGTGGGAGTTCGACGGGCAGCTCTACTTCCAGGTCGGGCTCAACGCTGTGGTCGGCCGCAAGCGCGAGGACTGGAAGGTCGAGCCCACGCGCTTCGAGGAGATGCGCGCCGGCTGCTACGACATCGACGCCCGCGTCACGGACATGGACATCAACGGCGTGTGGGCGTCGGTGAACTTCCCGTCGCAGATCACCGGATTCTGTGGACGCGTGTTCTCGCAGGCGTCCGATCCAGAGCTCGGGCTTGCCGTCACGCAGGCGTGGAACGACTGGTTCGCCGAGGAGTGGCATGCGCCCTACCCCGAGCGCATCGTCCCGATGGGCATCACGTACCTCGGCGACCCGGAGCAGGGGGCCGACGAGATCCGGCGAAATGCGGACCGCGGCTTCGTCGGAGTGACGCTGCCCGAGCAGCCGCACCGCGTCGACATGCCCAACCTGTTCTCAGGTTGGTGGGACCCGATCATCGCCGCGTGTGCCGAGACCGGCACCGTGATCTGTCTCCATGTCGGGTCGACCGGTGTGGCCGACATGCCCCCCGGCTCCCCGATGGTCCCGCTGGGCGCGACGCTCTTCGGGCAGCTGTCGCTGTCCGCGTGCGCGGAGTGGCTGTGGTCGGGGTACGCGGTGAAGCATCCGAATCTGAAGATCGCGATGTCCGAGGGGGGCATCGGCTGGGTGGCGATGCTGCACGACCGCCTCGAGAACATCGTCGACCGCTCCGGCTACGGCGACTACTTCCCCGGCAACCTCCGCCCGGCCGACGTCCTGCACCGCAACTTCTGGTTCTGCACCATCGACGATCCCTCGACGATCTGCACCCGCGACACGGTTGGCGTCGACCACATCATGTTCGAGACCGACTATCCACACGGCGACGGCACGTGGCCGGACTCACAGGCCGTGTTCGAGCGCTTCTACGGCGACCTGCCCGCCGACGAGATCGCGATGATCAGCCACGAGAACGCCGCGTCGCTGTTCCGGCACCCGTTGCCGCCGCCCGACAGCCCCCACGCCGCCGGCGTCCGTCGCTGACCCGCCAGTGACCGATGCGTCTCTGGTGCGCACTCATTGCGCATGACGGACGCATCATGACGGGCGGCCCAGATCGGTGAGGGTGAGGAACTCGTCGTAGCGCTGCGTGACCGCCGGCGTCCAGCGCGGGTCGGGCTCGACGCGACGGCCCGTGCGCGCCCACCGGCGCCCGTCGGCCATAGCGCTCGGCTCCTCGAGCCCCGCCGCCATGCGCGCCAGCCACGCCGAGCCGAGCGCGCCGCCTTCGGGCACCGCGACACAGTCCACGGGCGTAGCGGTCGCGTCGGCGAGCGCCTGCACCCATTGGTCGACGCGCGTCCCGCCCCCGGTCGCCACGATCCGGCGCACGTCGACCTTGGACGCGTCGAGCATGCGGCGCGTGACGAACCCCGACGCTTCGAACGCCGAGCGCCGGATCGCGCCCGCGGTGTGCGTCAGGTCGAGACCGGCGAGCACCGCCCGGCGCTCGGGATCGTTGAGCGGCACGCGCTCGCCGCGCGGGAAAGGCGCCCATACCGGCACGCGCCCGGGGTCGGTCGGCGGGTCACCCGGTGCGAGCAGGCCGTCGACCCAGTTGAGGAACAAGCCGCCGGCGTTGCTCGGCCCGCCGACGAGCACCTTGCCCGGCGCCGTGTGCGGAATGACGTAGTGATCGGGCACCGGGTCCTCGCGTGACGTCACGGCCCACACGATCAGAGTCGTCCCGAGAATCACGAGCACGTCGCCGTCGTCGTCGGCGCCGGCCACGAGCTGCTCGGCGAATGCGTCGATGCAGCCCGGCGCGAGCACGGGGCCGTCGGGGCCGCCCACGCGCCCACACGCGGCCCCGGTGGGCGCCAGCTTCGGGAGCTGGTCGGCCCGGACCCCGACCTCGCCCGCGAGCTTCGAGTCCCACCCTTTCCAGTCGAACAGCGGGTACGCGGTGGCCGCCGTCGTCGTGTCGAGCACGGGCTCGCCGGCGAGCGCGTGGTTCGCCACCGCCTGGGCCGGCCAGTACCCGGCGGCGTCGGGTGCCTCACCCACCGTCCATCGCAGGAACGCAAGGAGCTCACCGCTTTCCGCGGGATGCCCAGTGCGCAGATCGTGACGACCGCGCTCGTCGCCGTACAGGAGCCCCGGCGTGAGCGGCAAGCCGGCGACGTCGACCGCGGTCAGGGATGGGACCATCGCCGCCACGCTCACACCCCGGGGCGCGGCGTCGCCGAGCGCCGCCAGCGCGGCTTGCGGGCCGCGCCGCCACGCCTCGTCGGCGTCGTGCTCGAAGCGGCCCGGGCTCGGTACGCGGAATCGGTGCGGCACGCGCGCCGAGCCGACGACGTTGCCGTCCCCGTCCGCCGCGACGGCCTTCACCGACGACGTACCGATGTCGAGGCCGACGGTGACCTCAGTCATGTGCCTGCATCAACCCGCCCGTCCCATCGCCGCGAGCACGTCGTCGTGCAGGAGCCCGTTCGTGGTGATGGCGCTTCCCCCGTCGGCGCGCGGCCGCCCCTCGAGATCGGTGAAGCGGCCCCCGGCCTCCTCCACGATGACCTGGAGCGGTGCGTTGTCCCACAGGTTCATGATCGGCTCGACGGCGATGTCCGCGCTTCCCTCGGCGACGAGGACGTGGCCCCAGTAGTCGCTGAACCCGCGAGCCCCCCAGCACCGGGCGGCCAGCGACCGGAACTGCGGGCCCAACCCGTGCTCGTCGAACGCAGGCCCGGACGTGTAGCAGAGGAGCGCGTCCTCGACCGCGTGCACGCGCGACACACGGATACGCGTGCCGTCGGCGAACGCGCCCGCACCCCGCTCCGCCCACCACCGGCGACCGAGCGCCGGTGCTGACGCGACGCCGACCACCATCTCGCCGTCGCGCTCGAGCGCGATCAGCGTTCCCCACACAGGAGTGCCGCGGACGTAGTTCTTCGTCCCGTCGATCGGGTCGAGGATCCAGCGTCGGCCGCCTGTCCCCGGCGTCTCCCCGAACTCCTCTCCGACGACGCCGTCGCCGGGACGTTCGGCGTCGATGCGGGCGCGCAGTGCCTCTTCGGCGGCGCGGTCGGCTTCGCTCACGGGCGTGAGGTCGGGCTTGGTGTCGACCACGAGATCGGTCGCCCGGTAGCGGGCGAGCGTGATCTCGTCGGCGGCGTCGGCGAGCGAGAGTGCAAACGCAAGGTCGGGGTCGATGGCCGCGGACGCTACCGCCTGACCGGGGGCGCCGACGCGACCGACGTGGGAGAATCATGGGCAGCGGCACCGAGACGGAAGGGCAGGACGTGCAGACGCGCGAGGCCTGGCCGGTCGCCAGCTCGGTCGACGAGCTGCTCGCCGGCGCGGCGACACGGGAGCCGTTCGCGCCCAGCGACGGCAAGTCGGGCGTGCCGATGGAGCGCGTCGTCATCGACGGTCAGCGTTACGTCGTCAAGCACGTCAGCATCGACAACGACTGGATCATGCGCGCGACCGGCGACCTCGGTTGCCGCCCGCTTCTCGTATGGCGGTCTGGGCTGCTGGGGCGCGTTCCCCCAGCCATCGACCACGGATTCGCCGGCTTCGCGCCAGAACCTCGCGGTGCCGCCATCCTCATGCGCGACGTGACCCCCCGACTCGTCCCCGAGGGCGACGATCCGATCCCGCCCGAGCAGAACCTTCGCTTCCTCGACCACATGGCCGGGCTGCACGCGGCGTTCTGGGGCTGGGAAGACACGGTCGGGCTGGTGCCGCTCTCGAGCCGCTATGCCTGGTTCACGTCGGAGGTCACGGCGTGTGAAGAGGCCTTGGGCTCCGGCGCCCAGGTCCCGCAGATCGCGGCCGAGGGTTGGCGGCGACTGCGGGCGGTATCGCCGCGACTGGCCGAGATCGTGCTTCCGCTGCTCCGCGACGCGGACCCGCTCGTCGCCGCGCTGGAGGCAACGCCGCAAACCTTCGTGCACGGCGATTGGAAGATGGGCAACCTCGGCAGTCACCCGGACGGCCGCACGATCCTGCTCGATTGGGCCGTTCCCGGTCGCGCACCCGGGTGTGTCGAGCTCGCGTGGTACGTGGCACTGAACCGCCGTCGTCTTCCGCACGGCAAAGAGGGAACGATCGACGCGTATCGGGTCGCGCTCCAACGCCACGGCATCGACACTGAGCCGTGGTGGGACCTCCAGATCGCGCTCGCGCTGCTGGGCGCCGTCGTGCAATTCGGGTGGGAGAAGGGTTACGACGAGCCCTCCGAGATCGCGTGGTGGGAAGAGCGCGCTGTCGAGGGCGCGCAGCACCTCGCGTGACCATTCGCGCGCGAGATCTACAGGCGGCGTACGGCGGCGGCGCCGGTGCGCGGGCGGCGGGTCCCGCTGCGATCTACCGCCGCATGGCCGAGCCGCTCGTCACGATGTGCCCGATCCCGCTCGCCGGCGCCCGCGTCGTCGACTTCGGCGCCGGGACAGGCGCCACCACCGCCGCCATCACTGCCACCGGCGCCGCGGTCGTCGGCCTCGATCTCACCCTCGACATGCTGCGTTCCGACCGTGGGCATCGTCCGCCCGCGGTCAACGCAGACGCGACCCGCATGCCGTTCGGAGCGGGTTCGTTCGACGTCGCTCTGGGCGCCTTCGTGCTGTCGCACATCCCGACTCCGGTCGACGCGCTCGCCGACGCGGCGCGCGTCGTTCGCCCCGGCGGCGCGGTCATGACAGTCGGCTTCGACGGCCGTTGGGAGTTCTCGGCCAAGGAGACCATCGAACGGGTCATGGGTGACTTCGGCTTCCGCCGCCCCGAGTGGTACGACCGGTTCAAGCGCGACGTGGAACCGCTAACCGCGTTCCCCGACCGACTGGCGGCGGTTGCCAAGGGCGCCGGGCTCAACGATGTTCACGTGCACGAGTGCGCGGTCGACGTCGACGTACGCACGGCGGACGGAATCGTGGCCTGGCGGCTCGGCACGCCGATGTACGCGCCGTTCCTCGCGAGTCTCGATGGCGAGCGCAGAACCGAAGTGCTGGACGCTCTGCACGCCGCCGTGGGTCCGGACCCGGAACCACTCGTGCCCGGCCTCCTCGTGCTCTCGGCGCGCGTGCGTTCCTCGGCGCGCTGACCTCGTTACCGAGGCGCCGGCACCTCGAGCACGGTGGCCGAGCCCATCCCGCCGCCCGCGCACATGCTGACGCAGCCGAGGCCGCCGCCGCGCCGGCGCAGCTCGTAGATCATCGTCGCCACCATCCGGGCGCCGGTCGCAGCGACCGGGTGCCCGAGGCTGCAGCCGCTGCCGTTCACGTTCACGATGTCGTGCGGCAGGCCGAGGATGCGCGACGACGCCACCGCCATCGCCGCGAACGCCTCGTTGATCTCGACCAGGTCGAGGTCCGAGACCGAGATGCCGGCGCGATCCGCCGCCTTCGGGATCGCAAGGGTCGGGGCGAGCCCCGTGTCGGCGGGCGGGACGCCGACCGACGCCCACGACCGCACGATCGCCAGCGGCTCCAGCCCGTGCTCGTCGGCGTAGTCGCGCTCGGTGACGACGACCGCGCAGCCGGCGTCGTTGAGACCGGACGCGTTCCCCGCCGTGACGCTGAACCCGTCGATCTCGGGATGCAGCGGCGGCAGGCTCGCGAGCTTCTCGACGGTCGTATCGCGACGAGGATGCTCGTCGACGTCGAAGGTGCGCGTCTCGCCGCGCTTGCCCCGGACCGGCACCTCCATCGCGAAGATCTCGTCCTTCAGCCGCCCCTCGTCGGTCGCGGCGACGGCGCGCATGTGCGAGTGGTACGCCCACTCGTCCTGCTCCTCGCGCGTCACGTTCGCCTTCACGGCCGTGTTCCACCCCACCGTGATCGACATGTCCATGGTCGGCGCATCCGGCGTCGCCGGGTGACTCGGCGACAGCCACGGCTCGACGCCCGCGTACGGGCCGGGCAGCTTCTTCATCACGCTCGGGCTTTGCGTGATGCTCTCCGCGCCGCCGGCGATCACGACGCGGTCCATGCCGGCACGGATGCTCCCGGCGGCCGTCTGGATCGGCGCCATGCCCGACGCGCAGTGGCGGTTGTGCGCGAGCCCGGGGATGTCGGTCAGGCCGAGGTCGACAGCCGCGTAGCGGGCGACACAGCCGCCGCCCTGCAGCGACTCGCCGATGATGATGTCGTCGACGTCCTCCGCGGGCACGCTCGAGCGCTTCAGCGCCTCGCCGATCGACGCCTTGGCGAGCTCGAACACGTCGATGTCGGCGAGCGAGCCTTTCCGCGCCGTCCCGATGGCGGTGCGGGCGGCAGCAACGATGACGGCGTCACCCATGATCTTCCCCTCCGAATTCGTGGCCGGGTCAGCGTACCTGACGCCCGAGTCAGTAATGTTCGGCGTCTCCGGCGGGAAGACGGATCGAGTAGGAGGACGCATGGGAACGCTCGACGGCAAGGTCGGCATCGTCACCGGCGCCGGTCGCGGGATCGGTCGCGGCGAGGCGCTGCTGCTCGCGAGCGAGGGCGCCAAGGTCGTCGTCAACGACTTGGGCGTGGCGCGCGAGGGCGAAGGTGCCGACAAGACGCCCGCCCAGGAGGTCGTCGACGAGATCGTCGCCGCCGGCGGCGAGGCGGTCGCCAACTACGACGACGTGGCGTCATGGCCGGGCGCCGAGTCGATGATCGGTCAGGCCATCGACACGTTCGGGAAGCTCGACATCCTCGTCAACAACGCCGGCATCCTGCGCGACGGGATGAGCTTCAACCTCTCGGAAGAGGAATGGGACGCCGTGATCCGCGTCCACCTCAAGGGCCATTTCGCGCCGAGCCGGTTCGCGGCCGTGTACTGGCGCGAGCAGGCCAAGGCGGGCGAGACCGTCACGGGCCGCATCATCAACACGTCGAGCGAGTCGGGTCTGTTCGGGAACGCCGGGCAGTCGAACTACGCGGCGGCGAAGGCCGGCATCGCGTCGATGACGATCGTGCTCGCACGGGAGCTCCAGAAGTACGGCGTGACGGTGAACGCGGTCGCGCCCCGGGCCCGGACGCGCCTGACCGCCACCGTCGGCGGCGCCGACCAGCTGATGGCGCCCAAGGAAGGCGAGTACGACGCCTGGCACCCCGACAACATCGCCCCGCTGATCGGGTTCCTCGCCGGCGACGCCGCCGCTGACGTGAGCGGTCAGGTCTTCATCATGTGGGGCGACCATGTCTACCTGATGCGAGGCTGGTCGCTCGCCAACGACCTCGCCGCGGGCGGAAAGCGCTGGACGGTCGAGGACCTGATCGCGCGCAAAGCCGATCTCTTCGCCGCGGTCGAGGGCGGCGGTGGCATTCCGAGCATGGCATTCTCGATGTAGATGCCGGAGTGGGGGGAGCTGCTCGTCGATCAGCTGCGCTTCATGGCGCAGCGGTACGGCGACGAGATCGCGTATCGCGACCTGGAATCGGGCGGAGCGCTCACGTTCCACGAGTGGGATGCACGCTCGAACGCGCTCGCCCGCGGCTTCGCCGCCCGGGGCGTCCAGCGCGGCGACCGGGTTTCGATCTACCTGCCGAGCGACGAGTGTCTCCGCTGGATCGTCGCGTACGCAGCCGTCCACAAGGCCGGTGCGGTCGCGGTGCCGACGAACACGCGCCTGTCGACGCGGGAGCTCACCGTGATCTTGAGCCACGCTGCCGTGCGCGCCATGTTGACGTGTGACGCGTTGCTGCGCACGGCGCGAGAAGTGCGCCGCAGCGTCCCGTCGCTCGACCTCGTCGTGACCACGGGCGCGGCTGACGCGGAGGTCGAGTGGGACGACGCCCTCGACGCCGACGACGGCGAGTTCCAGGTGCCGGTCGGGCCCGACGATCTCGCCGACATCATGTACACGTCCGGCACGACGGGCCTGCCCAAGGGTGTCGCCGTCCGGCACCGCAACGTCGCGATGATCCCGAACCTCGAGCCGCCGTGGAGCGGCGCGGGGTGGGTGCACGGCGCGCCCTTGTTCACGTTCGCCGGGATCTCGTTCATCTTCAACCCGATGAAGATGGGCATGGTCGGTCTGTACCAGCCGAAGTTCGACGCCGGTGAGTGGCTACGGATCGTCGAGCGCGAGCGCCCGACGATGGCGTTCCTCGTGCCCGCCATGGCCGAGCTGCTCGTCGCCCACCCCGACTTCGCGACCGCCGACCTCACCAGCCTGAACGCCGTGTCAATCGGGAGCGCGCCGCTCGCTCCGAACACGCTGCTCATGTTGGTGGAGCGCCTCCCCCAGGCGAGCGTGACCAACTCCTACGGGATGACCGAGGCGGGACCCGCGTTCATCGTCATGCCGCAGGAGGAGGTCACGAAGCGGATCGGGTCAGTGGGCAAGCCGATCCCGCCGATGGAGATCAAGATCGTCGACGACGACGGCAACGAGCGCGCGCCGCACGAGGTCGGCGAGCTGCTGACACGTCTCCCGGGACGTCAGCGCGAGTACTACAACGACACCGAGGCAACCGAGAGCACGTGGACACGCGACGGGTGGTTGCGGAGCGGTGATCTCGGCTACCTCGACGATGACGGGTTCCTCTACCTCGTGGGACGCAAGAAGGACCTGATCGTCCGGGGCGGGCACAACGTCTATCCCACCGACATCGAGAGCGTGATCCTCGAGCACCCGGCCGTACGTGAGGCGGCGGTTGTCGGCGTGCCCCACGACGTGCTGGGTGAGGACATCGCCGCGTTCGTCGTGCGGAAGCCCGACACCGCCGTCGCCGGCGACGAGCTCAAGTCGTTCTGCGCCGAGCATCTCGCTGATTACAAGCGGCCGCGCCACGTCACGTTCGTCGACGAGCTGCCGCGCAACGCCACGGGGAAGGTGATGAAGCACCTCCTGGTCGGTGAGGGCGCGGCGGGGGCGACGGGCAGCACCAGACCGACATAGCCTGGACTTGTGCTCGACATCGAGAGGTTCGTAGCGGAGTGTCGAGCGTGTCTCACGGAAGCCGAGCCGCGCCTCGCCGTCGCCGACCTGCTCGAGCGGACCGTCGCCGACGCGGCGCAGGTCGAGGCAGCGCTGCCTGCGACGCGGGCCGAGCTGACCACGTTGCACCACTCCCCCGAGCTGACGGTGCTGAAGGTCGTGTGGACGCCGGACATGTCGATCTGGCCCCACGACCACCGCATGTGGGCCTCGATCGGGATCTACGCCGGCCAGGAGGACAACACGTTCTTCCGCCGGGTCGACGGTCGTATCGAGCCTCGCCGCACGCGCGAGCTCGCCACGACCGACGTCATGCTCCTTGGCGACGACGCGATCCACGCCGTGCACAATCCGCTCGGCTCCTGCACGGCGGCCGTCCACGTCTACGGCGGCGACTTCTTCAATCGCGAGATGTCGCAGTGGAACCCCGAGACGCTCGACCCGGAGAAGGACACGAGATCACCGGCGAGCTTCTTCGAGGAGGCGAACGAGCGCCTCGGGCTATGAGCTAGTTTTCTCCGCCATGGCATTGACGGAGCTCAAGGGTCAAGAGACGGGTACGCAGAAGGTCGTCATCGAACGCGGGCCGGTACGGGTGTTCGCAGAGGCACTCGGCGACGAGGACGACGCGTATCGCGGCGACGACGCGGTCGTGCCTCCGACGTTCCCGTTCGTGATGTCCTACTGGGGCTCCCTCGGTAGCGGCGGGGCCGCAGGGCTGCCCATCGACAAGCTCCGTGGGCCGGGCCGCGCCATCCTCCACGGCGAGCAGGCGTTCGAATACGAGCGGTGGCCGAAGGTCGGTGACGTGCTCGAGGGCACGAGCATCATCACCGACGTGTACGAGAAGCAACGCTCGAACGGCGGCACGCTCGAGTTCTACGTGACCGAGACGGACTGGAAGGACGCCGGCACCGGCGAGCCCGTCGTGAAGTCCGTCTTCACGCTTGTCATCAACGTCCGGCCCCCGAGCTAGTCGGCGACCGCACCGCGACCTCCGGCTACAGGTCCTCGGGCGCGTCGTCGGGCACGACCCCACCCCGGGCCTTGATGTCGCCGAACCGCTCGGCGAAGTGCCACCGGTGACCTTCGAGGTCGGTCGCCTCGTACCGGCGCTCCCCGTAGAACGCGTCGTCGATCGGCATGGTGATGTCGGCGCCCTCGGCCACGGCGTGCTCGTAGTGGGCGTCGACGTTCCGGACGTACACCATGATCTGCACGGTCGTGTTGCCGATCGTGCTCGGGCTGTGGATCCGGTGGATCGGTGCGTTGGCGTGCCCGATCATGACGACGCCGTTGCCGACGCGCAGCCAGGCGAGCATGTGTTCGTCCGGCTCCATGCGGGCCTCGCGGATCTCCTGAAGCTGGAACACCCGCACGAGGTAGTCGAGCGCGGCGCGCTCGTCCTCGTAGGCGAGGCGGGGATAGATGTCCGGCAGCATCTGCCAGGCGGCCTCGCCGCCAGGGGGGGTTTCCTCGATCGTCGACATCAGTCGCTCCTTTTCCCGTGCGAAGACTGCTGGCTCGGCCGGGTCGTCGGGGCGGACCCGATCGGGTCGCAGCTTTCGCAGCGCATCGAACTCGTCGCTCACTGTTCTCTCCCGATCGACGCCCGCAGTTCGCGCAAGCTCAGCCGGGCCCGGTTCAGCCGCGATCTCACGGTGCCCACCGGCACGCCGAGCGCAGCCGCGATCTCCTCGTAGCCGAGCTCCTCCCAGACGTACAGCAGCAGCGCGTCGCGCTCCTCCTCCGGAAGGCGGCCCACCGCGTCGGCGACGTGCGGCCACAGCTCCCGCGCGTCGAGTGCCGTGACGATCTCGTCCGACGGGTCCTCGGCCGGTCGTTGGCGGGCGAGCAGCCGAGCGGTGGCGTGGATCCGGCGCGCCTCACTCCGGCGGTGACGCGCCAGCAGGTTGGTCGCGATCCCGTACAGCCACGGCCGTGCGTTCGGCCGTTCGCAGTCGTACGTGGCCCGCTTCTCGAACGCGACGCGAAACACCTCGCCGAGAAGCGCTTCGAACACCTCGCCGAGAAGCGCTTCGGCGTCGTCGGCGCCCACGCGCCGCACGAGATACCGGAACACCACCGTCGCGTGACGGTCGAACAGCGCGCCGAACCGACCCGGATCATCTAGCGACGCCGCGATCACCACGGCGTCGGACTCCCCCGCCATCACTCCAGTGTTGCCCGTTCCGTAGTCGCGGTTCGCGGGCGCAGCGGTGGTTCAAAGAAGCAGCTCGAGAACGGCCAGGTCGAACGCGATGATGAGGACGCTCACTCCGACGATGGCGATCTCGCCCACGAGCACGCCCCGACCGTGCAGGGGCAGCTCGACGTCGGGCAGCGACGGCAGCTGTATCGGACGACCGGTTGCGGCGCGGCGCTCGACCCAGGCGAACACCAACAGACCGCCGACCAACAGCACAGCCAAGACGACTCCGGCAATCACGATCTAACCCTCCGTGCTCCCCGCCCTTCGGTCGGCTCTCTTGGTCGTCCCGGCGCTGCGCTCCATCAAACGCTGCTCGAGCGCCGCGCGCAAGACCCGATGACGCCAGGAGCCCCGCTCGACGCATCTACGCTGCGGCGGATGTCGGTCGAGGTCTGCCCGCAGTGCGGCTTCGACGGCCGCGCGTGGAGCGACGCCGACGCGATCTCCGCCGTCGCCGCGCTCGCCGGTCGCTGGTCGGAGGCGGTCGACGGCCTGAGCGATCGAGATCTCCAGCGACGCCCGATCCCGACGATGTGGTCGATCGCCGAATACGCCGATCACGTGCGCGAGGTCCTGTTCGGAATGCGCTTCCTCCTGGACACGGCGGTGAGCGCGCCCGGCACCGATCTCGGTCATGCACCCGAGCCTGTGTTCGCGCCCGAGCCGCGCCCTATCGACGTCGACGCCGCGTTGTCGGGCCTGTCGGCCGAGGCTGAGCAACTGACCGACGCGCTGGCAGCCGCACCACCGACCGCGTGGGGCTCAATCGTGATCGTGGACGGCGACCGCGTGGATCTGCACTGGATCGTCCGCCACGCCCTCCACGACCCGACGCACCACCTACGCGACGTCGCGCGCCTGCGCGCGGCGCTCTGAAGTGCACGGTGGTCTGATCAGGTGCCCGCGAGTTTTGTCACGACTGGTATGGCCGCTTCGAGCGAGTGGTCGAACAGGGTGAAGTATGAGAAGCCCCAGCGTTCCCTCACCGCGCGGACCTTGTCGCAGATCGACTCGACTGTGCCGACCCAGACATAGGGCGTCGCGAGGATGTCCTCTGCGCTCAGCTCGGGTACAAGCTGGCGCAGGCCCTCCGCGGCGCCGGTGGGATCGTCGGTCACGATCACTTGCTGGATGAGCGCGTGCAGTTCGACGTCTCGCCGTGTTGACGCGGCGCGCACCAGGGCGATCCGCTCATCGACTGCCTCGGGCGGGAAGCCGGTCGCCTCGTGGGTGAGGCCGTCCGCCTTCGTTCTGCCGGTGCCCGAGAGCCCCACGATGTCGGCGCGCGCAGCCGCCATCCTCAGGAGCCGGTGCCCGTTGCCCCCGACGAGGATCGGTGGCCGGGGCCGCTGAGTCGCCGGCGGCCAGGCGCGGTGGCCGCGCAACCGGTAGTGATCGCCACTGAAGCTGACGTCGTTCCCGCGGAGCAGGCCATCGAGCACCTCGACGGCCTCGGCGAGACGCGCCACGCGCGTCACTCCGTCGTCGAAGCGGATCCCTGCGGACTCGTACTCGGGGAAGCCGTGCCCGGCCCCAAGGCCAAGCTCGACGCGTCCGCCCGAAAGCGAATCGAGCGCGAGCGTCTCGCGCGCCACCACAGCGGGATGGCGCAGGTCGTTGTTGAGCACGAGCGTCCCGATGCGCAGGGTTGAGGTCGCTTCCGCGGCCACCCCGAGCGCCGCAAAGGGAGAGATGCATCCATCGACCAGGTGATCGGCAACCGTGAGCGTCGAAAACCCGAGATCCTCGACCCGTCGGGCTGTGCTCACCCACTCGTCATGCCCCGACGGTGCAAGCACGTGCACGCCGAATCGAAAGTCCCTCACACCTCCCATGCTCGCACGACCATTCACGGAGCTCCGCCGGTGTGCTCGCGCTCCACCAAGAGAAGGCGCAATCTGCTCGGCAGATGGACGACGATCGGCCGACAGACTTGTCATCGGTGGTCATGGCGTGCTGCGTGCGGCGGCGTTCGGTGCGCATGTTCTGGTGTCGTCCCCGGCGGCACGTCGGGATGCCACGGGCCGCCGCGGGACTAACGAATCGCGGCGACGACCGCACCCGTACCCGAGCGCCACACAACTCCCGCTTCGGCGAAGCCCGATTCGCTCAAGGCTGCAATGTGCCACGCGGCCGGAGGCGAGAACTCCTCGGTCGGATAGTTGCTCTCGAACACGGCCTGGCGTTGCGCGGCGGCGGGAGCCCGTTCCGATCAGGATCCTGCACCTCGATGTCGCAACCGTGAGCCGCCTCGGCTCGTTCCGAACTCTGCAGCGATCGCGTCAACATCTGGAAGGACGAGATAGACCCGAGTGTCAGACCGAGCTTCACGGGAGTGCTCTGACAGAAGAGGCGGGCTTCGGCGCGCTCCTCGAGCTAAGCGATCTCGCCGATGCGGGCGGCGTACAGCCGGGCCAGCGACTCGGCGATGGCGTGGAGCTTGCGCCCTCTACGGCACGAGGGCCGTTCCGACCTCCTCGCAGACCAGCGGGGGCACCATCTCACCACGGCGCTCCGCGGCACAGCCGATGGCAGTGCTCGCCCGCTGGCTGCTCGGGCCCCAGCCCCTCAGACCGGGCTGAACCCCATTAGCCGGTGAAGCGGGGCCGGGCTGTGACGGCTGCCGCCGGCCCTGGCGGCGTCGGCCCGGGCGGTACCGGCTCGGGCGGTGACGGTCCGGCTCCTGCGGTCTCGACGGCCCCGATGTCGCAGCCGGCGCCCTGGGGCCTGGCGATCCCACGCTGGTCGGTGGTCACCCCGCTCGCCCCGTCGGCCTGGCAGGAGGAAACCGGTATGGCATCGACGAGGGGGCTGCCGGCCAGCGGCAAGTGTGTCTGAGTCGGCCCCCCATTGCTCGCCAGACCACCCAGCAGCGGGTCGCCCGCGTCCTGGCGGTCGGTCGGGTTGGTGAGGCCGCAGGAGTCGTCGTCAGAGAAGTTGAACCCGTTCGACGCCAGTGCGTCTGCACAGTTCTCGCCTCCACCTTGGGGAAGCGCCACCACCGATCCGAACGACGCGAGGTCGTTGGCGTCGATGTTCGCTGCCGTCGCGGAGATGTTCTGGACGACGGTCGAATAGACGAGCGACCCACCACCAGCGGCCGACGAGCGGGCAAATCCCCCGCCGCCGTTGCTCGCCGTGTTGCCGCTGATCGTGGAGTTGGTGACAACCGGGCCGTTCACGCTGCGGACCCCGCCGCCGAAACCGCCCGAGTTGCCGCTGACCGTCGAGCGCACGAGTGTGAGGTCAAACGCGGCGATCCCGCCGCCGTCGTTGACGGCTTGGTTGCCGCTGATCGTCGAGTCGGTGGCCGTGACGGCAAATGCGAAGATCCCGCCTCCGGCGCCGACGGTGCTGTTCCCGCTGATCGTCGAATTCGTTAGGGTGACTACCCCCGTACCGCCCGACGTCGCAATCGCTCCACCACTCGTCGCGGTAGCCGATCCACCGGTCAGCGTGACGCCCACCATGGTGAGCGCGCCCGTACCCTCCTGTTGCATCACACCCTCGCCGGCGCACGTCTGACGGATCGTGAACCCGCCGCCCTGGACGGTGAGGGCCGTGGCGCTATTGCGGTCGAGGTCGCCGCCACCCGCGCACGTCAGGTCGATGCTGTTCGCGAGCACAATCTCCGTCTCGCTCGCGTCGGCGAACGCCGCTTGGAGCTGCGCCTCGGTCGACACCGTCACGGCGCCCGCCGGCCCCGCCGTCACCGCCGCAGCGACGACCGCTGCGCCTACGACCGCGGCCGCGGACACAATCGTGTGAACAAGGCCCTGCCTCATGCGGCGCCTCCCGCATCCGGAAACATGGCCGCGTAAGGTAGCAGGAGGGACGTTACGGACGTGCGATGGCACGAGGAGCAAGGCCGCCGCTCGGCCCTTCGACTCGCTCGGCGGCCGCCGATCCATCATCTGTACGCGCGCTTATGCCGCACATAACGCTCAAGCCAGGGTGCAAGGCAGACCGCTCATAGCCGGCGCTCGGTGCGATGGACCGCTAGGTGTGATGCTCCCCAGAGCGACGCGGCGGCGTGAGGTGCGCAATCAAGCGACGCACCCGAGCGCGTACTCGTCCTACTCCGTCCCGTACCTGCGGCGCAGCGTGGGCTGCTCAGAGCGCCGCGGTGCAGCCGCGCTCACCAACCGGTCTCGGCCAGAAAGCCGCGCACGAGGTCGACGGTCGTCTCAGGGTTGTCACCGGCGGCGTGATGACCGGCGCTCCCTACCGTCGCCAGCCGCGCATCCGGGATGAGCGACGCGATCTCCTCCGCGCCCTCGTTCGACAGCACGTCGCTCGCCGCGCCGCGCAGCACGAGCACGGGACACGTGAGGTTGGCGGCCTCCTCGTCCATGCCCGCGACGAGCTCGCGCCAGCCGCCGACGGGTGCCTCGGCCCCACGAAGCCGGCGAGCGAACATGTGCTTCCACACCCAACGGCCGTCCGGACGCTCACGCAGGTTGCGCCGCAGGTTGTCCGGGTTCACGGCCCGTCGGTGCGGGAGGTACTCGGCCACCTCGACCGCCGCCTCCTCGGGCGAAGCGAACGACTCGTGCTTCGTCATGAACTCGATGATCCGGTTGACGCCCTCGTCCTCGAGCCGGTGACCGATGTCGATGAGCGCGATCGATGCGACACGCTCCGGCTCGACCGCGGCGAGCGTGAGGCTGACGATCCCGCCGAGCGACGCGCCGACGAACGCTGCCCGGTCGATGCCGAACTCGTCGAGGAGCGGCGGGATCGTGGCCGCCAGCGCCCGGCGGTCCATCTCGTCGACGGGATCGGTGTCGCCGTGGCCGGGCAGGTCGGGCGCGAACACGTGGTGCGTGGGCGAGAGCGCGGCGCCCAGTTCTTCCCACATGTACGCGGTCTGGCCGCCGCCGTGGAGGCACACGACAGGCGGCGCCGCGCTGCGGC
>WNGB01006641.1_pt1 | contig 16945 bp, 13 predicted proteins | sample 5400681 | NCBI WGS metagenome assembly WNGB01 (sample SAMN13153367, study PRJNA577476) | soil metagenome | isolation source: 115 cm soil or saprolite under grassland replicate 2 | place: USA:California | collected 2016-06-15 | reverse complement strand
GACGGTGGACGCTCATGATCTGCAGGTGGTGGCCGGGGTAGCCCTCGTGGGCCGCGACCGACGGGATCACGGCGAAGCTGTGGTCGCGCAGGCCGGACTGCTCCGGCGGCGGCGTGACCCAGAAATTGCCCTGCTGGTGGCGGTCGAGCGGGCCGGAGTGGAAGTACGCCGCGTAGCCGAGCAGGTCGCGCAGGAAGTCCGGCGTCGCCTGGACCACCGCCTCCGACTCGGGGTTGCTGGCCAGGTCCTGCTCGAACACGAACGCCTCCAGGCGCTCCAGCTCCTTGCGGTAGGCGGGGAGCAGGTCGCCCTGGGAGGGGTGGCTGTCCTTGAGCTCGTCGAGCTTGGCGGCCCAGTCGTCCGAGCCGAGCTTGGCCGCCTGCTCGACCATGTTGGCGGTGATCTCGGCGATCTGGGCTTCGCCGATGGCCACGAACGCCGCCGGCGTGGTCTCGAAGCAGTGGGCCTCGCGCAGCTTGCGGGCCTGGGCCTGCTCGCCGATGGCGAAGGGGACGTCGCCGGGGAAGCGCTCGGCGTGGTCGGTCTCGAGCCACGAGGCCAGCTCGCGCAGGGCGCTCGCCGCCTTGACGCCGGCCACCTCGATCCGGCCGGCCATGGGGGTGTCGGCCGCGAGCTGGGTGAGCGCGGAGGTGAGGAAGCTGGCGCCGCCGTTCGCGGTGCTGATCGCCATGCGGCGCCACAGCCTCGGGCAGGGCTCGTCGAGCAGGGTGCGAGCCTGGGCCAGGAAGCGCGCCGCCGCGTCGAGTCGCAGCGCCGCGTCGGCGAGGCGCTCTTCCAGGGGGGCGAAATCCTGGGCGATGAGGCCGAGGATCGCCTGGGGGATCGCGGAGGCGGCGTGGAACGGGTTGCGCCGCCACGGCCGCTCGACCTCCTCCACGAACAGGTCCTCGGCGACAGTCGCGGCGAGCGCGTCGCGGTCGGCCGCTTCCTCGCTGTTCCGCGGTGTCAGGGTCCGCAGACGCCGGTCGAGGCCCGCCAGCTTGCGCACCCAGGTGTCGAGGTTTGCCTGGGTGAGATCATCGAGCAGGCTGTCGAAATCGTGCACACCGTAGAAGGTGGCCGCCATCGGGGACACGTCGAACGTGAGATCCAGGTATTCCCTGGCGAGGTCATCGATGGTGCTGACCACTGGCACAGGCTGCTCCTTGCTCTCAAGGTGGGACCCTACACCCTAGCGGTCCTTGGGGGTTGGCCGGCCTTGGACGTTGGGAGCTCGACAGTTCTCACGATGCGGGGCTGTCCCGCGCGAGGTCTCGAAGAGCGCCGGTGCGCGGGGGTGCTGGTCCAGTACCAGGGTGCTGGAGACCTCGATGTGACGCGCCGACAGCTCCTACCGATGGCCCGTGGGCCGGTCGGCCAGGTCCACTGGGGTGTCGGGGCCGCTCCGGGGTGGCCGGGCCGCGGTACTCTCGGCCAATGCGGGAAGTGGCTCGGCGGAGCAGGGGGGCGGGGCCCGCCTCGTCGGATCCCGCTCGGTCGCTCGACCTGCTGCTCGGCGTGGATGGGCAGGAGCTCCTGGGGGCACTCGCCGGCGAGGGTCGCGGCGACCCGGGACCGGGTACCGGTGGGGGTCGCGGCGACCCGGGGCCGCGTACCGGTGGGGAGCGGGTCGACCTGGGACCGCGCGCTGGTGGGGATCGCCTCGACCCGGAGGCGGAGCTCGCGCTCGGCGAGCGGCTGCGGGCTCGCTTCGCCGCCGACCTGATCGCCGCAGCGCTCGCCCAGCACGACCTGCGGCTGCGGGCACGGGCGAAATTCTCCAGAGCCGAGCGGCTGTACCTCACCCGTGACGGGCTCGAGCAGGCATCCTCCGAGCTGGTCGCGCGGCACCGGGCGGCCCGCTACGCGGGCTTCGACCGGGTGGCGGACCTGTGCAGCGGGATCGGCGGCGACCTGCTGGCGCTTGCGGCCGGGCGCGCCGCGCTCGCGGTCGACCTCGACCCCATCCACCTGCGCATGGCGCTGCGGAACGCACGCGAGTACGGCGCCGAGGAGCTCGCCGGAGTCTGCGCCGACGTGCGCGAGCTACGGCTCGACGCCTTCGCGGCGGCGTTCGTCGACCCGGCCCGCCGTGCTGCCGGCCGGCGCCTGCCGCCGGGCGCCAGCGAGCCGCCGCTCGCCTGGTGCGTCGCCCTCGCCGGGCGCGTGGAGGCCGTCGGCGTCAAGGCCGCTCCCGGCCTGCCGCTCGAGCCGGTGCCGGCGGGCTGGGAGGTCGAGCTGATCGCCGACCGGCGCGAGCTCAAGGAGGCCGTGCTGTGGTCGCCGGCGCTGGCCACCGCCGCCAGGCGCGCCACCGTGCTGCCCGGCGGCCAGGGCCCGGTCGGCCAGGGCCCGGTGAGCTACAGCCTGGTCACGGAGGCTGGGCGGGAGGTGCGCTGCGCGCCGCCCGGTGCGTTCCTGCTCGACCCCAATCCCGCCGTCACCCGCGCCGGTCTGGTCGAGGAGCTGGCCCGCATGCTGGACGCCTGGAAGATCGACCGGCAGGTCGGCTTCCTGTCGGCCGACCGGCCGCTCGAGACACCGTTCGGCCGCCTGCTGGTGGTGCAGGAGTCGATGCCATGGGGCCTGAAGCGCCTGCGCGCCGCGTTGCGCTCGCGCGGCGTCGGGGCGGTGCAGATCCGCAAGCGAGGCTCCGCTGTGGACGTCGAGGACCTCCGCCGCCGCCTCGACCTGCGCGGCGACCAGCAGGCCACCGTCGTCCTGACACGGGTCCTCGACCGCCCCTGGGCGCTGGTCTGCCGGGAGCCGTAGGCTCCGCCGGCCGCTCGCGGGAACGGCATCATCGCGGTTCCGCTGTAGCGGGCTCACGCATTCTGATGAGCTCCGGTCCCCCAGACCATTCCCATCGTCGTAGTGGAACTTAGTGCACAGGGAGCATGAAGACGATCGTCGTTGCGGCCAACCTAGTACCACCAACCGAGTTTCGCCGCGTACGGCTCCGAGGCGTGGTACTCGCCCGAGCGCCGCTGGTAGGTCTCCAGCCCGACTCGAAGAGGCGCTGAGCCCTGCCCGCATATCGGGCGCCGCATCCGCCGGTTCTCGGGCGGGCTCGGCAGGCAGTGCGAGTGAGGCAGAAGGAGCTGATCTTGTCAGAGGCATCCACGGAAGCCACCGTCCGGCTCGGACCGGTCGTCGCGAACCTGGCCAGGTCGATCTGGCGCCAGCGCACGCTGGTGGTGGCCGGCCTCGTGCTCGGCTTGGCGCTCGGCTTCCTGGGCCTGCCCAAGGTGCTGAACAGCAGGTCGACCTATGAGGCGACGCAGCGCCTGCAGCTCCTGCAGTCGCCCGCGGACGCCATCTTCCAGGTCGCCCCGGCCATCGGCGCCAGTCAGGACGCCGACCCCGCCGGCTCGTCCGAGCTGCTCAGGGACCTCGGGGTTGCCAACGCGGTGGCGAAGGGGCGGCTCCCCGACGCCAACGGCCTGACCGGGACAGACCTGCTCACCAGCCTGAGCTTCATCCCGATCCCGGGCAGCTCGTTCGTGGACATCTCCTACTCGAGCGGCAACCCCGCGCTCGCCACCGCGGTCGTGCAGCGCTACGCCCAGCAGTTCGCCGCCAAGCGCAACGCCGGTGAGCAGGATCGGCTGGACAAGGCGCTGGCAGCGCTCGAGGACTACGCGAACAAGCTGAAGGGCGGCAGCGGTTCACAGTCGAACGGATCGACCTCCACCGGCGGCACGTCGTCCTCCTCGGGTAGCGCCTCCAGCGATGCGGTCTCGCCGTTCCAGTCGGTGATGAACCAGATCACCGCCGCCAAGGTCAAGCAGGCCATCACCGGGCCGCCGACGTCCGTCGTGGGGCTGCCCATCGTCGCCAAGACCGGGACGCCGGTGAGCCGGCAGGTCACCCTGGCGCTCGGGCTGATACTCGGGCTGGCCATCGGCGCCGGTGCCGGCCTGCTGCTGGAGGCGGCCTTCCGCAAGGTGATCACCCAGGCCGACGCCGAGGAGGTGTCCGGCATCCCGTTCATCGCGGCGGTGCGCAAGACCGGCATACGCCAGACCTCCCTGCCGGTCATCGAGCGCCCGTTCAGCCCGGCGGCCGAGGACTACCGCCGGGTCGGCACGGCGCTCGAGCGCCAGGGCCTCGGCGGTGAGTTCAAGGTGCTGGCGATCCTCTCGCCCGACCCCGGAGAGGGCAAGACCCTGCTGGCCGCCAACCTGGCGCACTCGCTGGCGCGCCAGGGCCGCGACGTGATCCTCGTCTCCAGCGATCTGCGCAGCGCCCAGGTGGAGAAGCTGCTGGGGCTGCGCCCGCGGCCCGGCCTGTCCGAGGTGCTGCAGGACGACTCCAGCAACGTGATGGCCCAGCTCGTGTCGATCAACGAGCACCTGCTCGTCCTGCCGGCCGGCCTGCCCTCCAAGCACCCTGGCGAGCTGCTCGCCTCCCGCCGCCTGCTCGAGACCATCACGGCGTTGCGGCAGCTCGGCGGCATCGTGATCCTCGACACGCCGCCCGTGCGCCTGTCAGCGGACGCCATCGCGCTCTCCGGTGTCGCCGACGCCACCCTCCTGGTCGCCAGGTCCGGTGCGACCCGCGCGCGCTCCCTGCGCGAAGCGACCATCGGCCTGCGCCGTGACCGCCTCCGCCCGCTCGGCGTGGTCCTGGTCGGGACCAGCAGCCCGTTGCTGCGCCAGCCGTACGGCGGTCGCGAGCACACCGAGTCGCAAGAGTCCCGGACGAGCCCGCGGGAGCCGCTGGTCCAATCCCGCTCGGTACAGCTCCTCACTCCGAGGCGGGCGCCATCTCCCGAGCTGTCCCACGGCATCGAGCCGCCGCCGCAGCAGCAGGACACTGATCTCGACATCGCCGGGTAGCAGCAGCGTTGATCGAGCCAGGCGAAGGCGACGCAAGCCTGTCACCGCTCGGCTACCCGTGCCGCTTCTGCGCGGCGCCGGTGTCGACGGTGGTCTGTGACCTCGGCATGTCGCCGCTGTGCGAGAGCTTCCTCACCATCGACCGGCTCAACCAGATGGAGCGCTTCTATCCGCTGCGGGCGGACGTCTGCGAGCGCTGCTGGCTGGTGCAGCTCGAGCGCTACGTCGCGCCGGAGGAGATCTTCACCGAGTACGCCTACTTCTCGTCCTACTCGGACTCCTGGGTGCGCCACGCGCGCGACTACACCGAGATGATCACCGACCGCCTGGGGCTCGGCGCCGGCAGCCTGGCGGTCGAGCTGGCCAGCAACGACGGCTACCTGCTGCAGCACTTCGTGACCGCGGGCGTGCCCGTGCTCGGCGTCGAGCCCGCCCTCAACGTGGCCGAGGCCGCCGTGGAGCGGGGCGTTCCCACCATGACGCGGTTCTTCGGCGAGGAGCTGGCCGCCGAGCTGGCGGCCCAGGGGCGCCAGGCCGACCTGATCATCGCCAACAACGTCCTCGCCCAGGTGCCTGACCTGAACAGCTTCGTCGCGGGCATCAAGCTGCTGCTCAAGCCGGACGGGGTGGTGACGGTCGAGTTCCCGCACCTGCTGCGCCTCATGGAGGGCAACCAGTTCGACACGATCTACCACGAGCACTTCTCCTACTTTTCGTTGAGCACTGCCCGGCGCATCTTCGCCGCGCACGGGCTCACCCTCTTCGACGTGGAGGAGCTGCCCACCCACGGTGGCTCGCTGCGGATCTACGGCCGCCGCGCGACCGGGACCGGGCCGCAGGCGGGCGGGGCCGTCGCGGAGCTGCTGGCGCGGGAGGCCGCCGTCGGCCTCGAGACGGTCGCGCCCTACCTGGTGTTCGGCGACCGGGTCGCCGAGACCAAGCGCAAGCTGCTGGAGTTCCTGATCGGCGCCAGGCGCGAGGGCGCCCGCATCGCCGGCTACGGCGCCCCCGGCAAGGGCAACACGCTGCTGAACTACTGCGGGATCCGCACCGATTTCCTGGACTATACGGTCGACCGCAACCCGTACAAGCACGGCCGCTTCACGCCGGGCACGCACATCCCCATCCACCCGCCGTCGATGCTCGCGGAGACCCGGCCGGACTACATCCTGATCCTGCCCTGGAACATCAAGGACGAGATCATCGCCCAGCTCGCATACACCCGGGAATGGGGGGCACGCTTCGTCGTCCCGATCCCGGAAGTCACGGTGCACCCTGAGCTGTCATCAGCGGTGAGCATGGCACAGGCGCTCTTGGGGGGGCCTTCCCCCACTGGCACGAAAGGGGCACCATCGTGAAGGTCGTGCTGTTCTGTGGGGGGCTGGGGCTGCGGCTCCGGGAGCACTCCGAGCGGGTCCCCAAGCCGATGGTCCCGATCGGCTACCGCCCGATCCTGTGGCACGTGATGAAGTACTACGCGCACTTCGGCCACAAGGAGTTCATCCTGTGCCTCGGCTACAAGGCCGACGTCGTCAAGGAGTACTTCCTCGACTACAACGAGGCGCTCTCCAACGACTTCGTGCTCGACGGCAACGGCCACGACGGCGGCCCGAGCAGCCGCGTCGAGCTGCTGAGCAGCGACATCCACGACTGGCGCATCACCTTCGCCGATACCGGGCTGCACGCCAACATCGGCCAGCGGCTCAGGGCGGTGCGGCGCTACGTGGCCGGCGAGGAGGTGTTCCTCGCCAACTACGGTGACGTGCTGACCGACGCGCCGCTGCCGGAGCTGATCGACGATTTCCTGCGCAGGGACAAGGTGGCCGCCTTCATCAGCGTCAAGCCGACCTACACCTTCCACGTCGTCACAGCGCAGGAGGACGGCGTCGTCGAGCGGATCGACGACGTGCGCGTCTCCGACATCTGGATCAACGGCGGGTACATGATCCTGCGCAAGGAGATCTTCGACTACGTCGGGGACGGGGAGGAGCTGGTGCAGGAGCCGTTCCAGCGGCTGGTCAAGGACGACCTGCTGCTCACCTATCGCTACCAGGGATTCTGGGCGCCGATGGACACCCTCAAGGACCAGCAGCACCTCGAGTCCCTGTACGAGACCGGCCAGCCGGCGTGGGCCGTGTGGCAGCGGTAGCGAGATGCTCGGCCTGACGCTCGGTGGCGACCCCGACGCCCCGCTGCACGTGCTGGTGCTCGGCGCCCACGCCGACGACATCGAGATCGGCTGCGGCGGGACCCTGCTGCGCCTGGTGTCGGAGCATCCCAACCTGACGGTGGACTGGGTCGTGCTGAGCGGCGACGGCGAGCGCGCCACGGAGGCCGCCGAGAGCGCGGCTGCCTTCCTCGACGGCGCGGGAGCCGCCAGGATCGCGGTCGAGCGCTTCCGCGACGGCTTCTTCCCCTACGTCGGGGCGGAGGTCAAGCAGTTCCTCGAAGGGCTCAAGTCCCGGGTCTCGCCCGACCTGATCCTCACGCACCGGCTCGAGGACAGGCACCAGGACCACCGGCTGGTCGCGGAGCTGACCTGGAACACCTTCCGCGACCACCTGATCCTCGAGTACGAGATCCCGAAGTACGAGGGCGACCTCGGCCAGCCGAACCTGTTCGTCCCGCTCGAGCGGCAGCACTGCGAGCGCAAGGTCGAGCTGCTGCTGAAGCACTTTCCCAGCCAGTCCGGCCGCGACTGGTTCGCCGACCAGACCTTCTGGGCGATGCTGCGGCTCAGGGGCCTCGAGTCGCGCGCACCCAGCACGTTCGCCGAGGCGTTCCACGCCCGCAAGCTCGTGGTCTGAAGCTGGCCACCACGAGTGGTCCGGCCTGCTCGCGGCCGTCACCGTGGACCGGGGCTGCTGAGCGGCAGGGCCGCCAGCAGACCGGCGTCCTCGAGGCTGCGAGCCACCTCGGCGACCAGGGCGAAGGGCAGGGCCGACCGCTCCGCGACGTCGAGCAGGCTGTGCTCGCCGTCGGACAGGTTCAGCACCCACAGCATGGCCATCTGGCGCTCCTGGGCGTCGCTGCGCCCGCCGATCGAGCCGTACAGCCCACGCTTGCCGAGCTGTGGCTCGCACTTCGGCCGGAGGTTCAGGTAGCTGCGGTTGGCCTCAAGGACCCCGAGCACCTCCCAGCAGGTGTCGAGGGTGTCCTGCAGGTGCTCCGGCGCCACCATCCCGAGGTCGTCGGCCGAGGTGTGGTACTCGGGGTAGCGGGCGTACGGCGTGCGGCTGAGGCAGCCGACCGGCAGGTTGAACCCGGGCGAGCAGAACTGGCGCTCGTCATAGCCGTAGGGAGAGAAGTCGACGATCCCGTGCGGGCGGCCGGAGGCCCGCAGCACGTGGGCCATGGCCCGGTCGATCTCGGCGTCGCCGCGGCGGCTGCGCTTGTAGGTGAGCTGGCCGGGATCGCCCACGCAGGCGAGCACCAGCCCGTGCCTGATGCGGTCGGCGCGGTCCTCGTTGCGGGCCAGCCAGGTGATCGAGCCGATCGTGCCCGGGATGAACAGGAAGCGGTAGGACCAGCGCGGCCGGGACTGGGCCAGCAGCCTGGCCAGCCGGCTCGCCACGGCGATCCCGGAGAGGTTGTCGTTGGCCAGCGAGGGATGGCACACGTGGCAGGTGACCAGCACCTCGTCCGCGGTCTGCCCCTCGACCAGGTGCTCGCCGTAGGTGAGGTGGCCGTCGGCAAGGGTGGCGTCGACGCACACCTCGTAGTCGCCGTCCGGCAGGCTGTCGACCAGCCGCTGGCTGGCGCAGAACCCCCAGCTCTCGGAGTAGTAGGAGGTGCGATAGGGGATCCAGTCGGGGTGCTCCGGGAGCGTGAACAGGTGCTCCTTGAGCTCCGCCAGCGGCAGGGTGGCCCGCACCGGCACGCTGTAGCTGACCACGTGCAGGTTGCAGGCGCGGAAGTCGATCACCCGCTCGCCGGCGGCGTTGGCCACCCAGGCATCGCGGATGTTCCACTCGCGAGGCACCGTCCAGTCGAAGACCTCGGTCCCGCTGGGCACCTCGTGGATGTCGAGGTCGATCTGGCGGCCGATGATCCCGAGGGTCTGGCGCACGCCGTCCCCGGTGATGCTGCGGCAGATGGGGTACAGCTCGGCCACGAGGTCGTACAGCTCCCGGCCGGCGTTGGCGGTCAGGTCCGCAGGCAGCCCCACGCCGGGGCCATGCACGATCGTCACGGCCGCACGTCCGGGTAGGTGCGGTCGCGATCGTTGATGACCTCGACCTCGACGGGCCACTCGATGCCGAAGGCGGGGTCGTCGAAGCGCACCCCCCGCGCCGCCGCCGGCGCGTACGGCGCCGAGATCTGGTAGAAGACCTCGGCGTCGTCGGTGAGCGTGAGCTGCCCGTGCGCGCACCCCTCCGGGATGTACAGCATCGCCCGGTTGGCGGCGCTCAGCTCGGCCCCGAACCACGCCCCGTAGGTGGGGGAGCCGGGGCGCAGGTCCAGCGCCACGTCCCAGATCGCTCCCTGGGTGCAGCGGATCAGCTTCGCCTCCTCGTGTGGCGCCACCTGGTAGTGGAGGCCGCGCAGGGTGCCCCTGCGATGGCTGAAGGAGATGCTGCACTGGGCGAGCCGCGGGTTCAGCCCGCGGGCCTCGAGCTCCTCGCGGTCCCAGGTCCGGGCGAAGAAGCCGCGCTCGTCGGTCAGCAGCTCCGGCTCGATCAGGAAGGCGCCGGCTACCTTGGTCTCGGTGAATCGCATGGCCACGCAGCTCAGAAGGACGGAGGGAATGCGGCGAGGCGGGCGAGCGCGGTGGCGACGCCGTCCAGCTGCTCGTCGGTCATGCCGGTCCACAGCGGCAGCGTGAGCACCATCGCTGCGGCCGTGTCCGTGACCGGCAGCGGGCCGTTGGCTGGGACCAGCGACCGGTAGGCGTGCTGCCGGTGGATGGGTGGCGAGTAGTAGCGCCGGGTCTGGACGCCCTCGGCGTCCAGCGCCTTGGCCACCGTGGCGGCGTCCCTGCCGAACCGTTCCGCGTCGATCATGATGGTGAAGTCCTTGTAGGTGCTGCGGTCCCCCTCGGCCACCACCGGGAAGCTGATCCCCGGCAGGTCGGCCAGGACCTTACGGTACCGCTCGGCAAGCTCGTTGCGCCGCGTGATGCGTTCCTCCAGGTCCTCGAACGAGGCCAGGGCGGTGGCGGCGTGCAGCTCCGACATGCGCGCGTTCAGCCCCACGAAGCGGGTGTCGTAGTCCCCGGGGTTGCCGTAGTCCCTGCCGATGCGGCAGCGCTCGGCGAGGACGTCGTCGTTGGTGGCGATGATGCCGCCCTCGCCGGCGATCAGCACCTTGGTCGGCGACAGGCTGAACACCTCGGCGTCGCCGAACCCGCCGACCATGGTCCCGCCGCGCCTGGAGCCGAAGGCGTGGGCGGCGTCGAAGAACAGGCGGATGCCGTTGCGCTGGGCCACGTTGTCGAGGCCCTCGACGTCGCAGGGCGCGCCGTAGGTGTGGGTGGCGAGGATGGCAGAGGTCCGCACGCCGGTGGCGCGCGCGGCGGCTTCCGGGTCGAGCAGCAGGTTGTCGGGGCTGATGTCGGCGAACGCCGGCCGCAGGCCGTTCCAGACCACCGCGTGCGCGCTGGCCGAGAAGGTGAACGACGGCAGCACGACGTCGCCGGACAGCCCGCTGGCCCGCAGGGCCAGCATGAGCCCGGAGGTGCAGGAGGAGACCGCCACGCAGTGCCGCACGTCCAGGTAGTCGGCGGCGCGGGTCTCCAGCTCACGGACGAACGGGCCGTTGGTGAGGACCCCGCTGGCCAGGATCTCGATGGCGGCTCGGCTCACAGAGCTGGGATCGGCGACCGTGGGACGGGCAAGGGGCAGGCCCCTCGGGAACACTGGCCGGCCGCCGAGGATCGCCGGGCGGTCGGATGGCATGCCGATCGTCATCGTGCTGCTACTCCTTGGTCGGGCTCGGCAGGTTGTCGCGGCGGGACGTCCGGGAGGTCGCGTGGGCGCCCTGGGCCCGCTCGCTCGGCGGCGAGCCAGTCGACCGTGGCGGCGAGCCCGTCCCGCACCGTCACCAGCGGCCGGTAGCCGATGAGCCGCGCCGCCTTGTCGATCGCGGCCTGAGAGTCGCGCACGTCGCCGACGCGGGCGGGCACGAAGACCGGGTCGATCCGTTCCCCCAGCAGGTCGTTCACGATCTCCGCGAGGCCGAGCACAGAGATGCGGTCGTTGCAGCCGATGTTCATCGCCTCACCGCTCGCCTCCGGCCCGGCGGCGGCGGCCAGCCGGCAGGCCTCGACCACGTTGGCGACGTAGGTGAAGTCGCGGGTCTGGCGTCCGTCGCCGGTCACCTCGGCCGGCTCGCCGGCCAGCATCCTGGTGATGAAGCGGGGCACCACCGCCGCGTACTGCGAGGTGGGGTCCTGGCGCGGCCCGAACACGTTGAAGAAGCGCAGGCAAACCGTGTCGAGGGAGGAGACGTGGGCCAGCGCCCTGCAATAGGCCTCGCCAGCCAGCTTGGCGGCGGCGTAGGGGGAGCGTGGGGAGACAGCCATCTCCTCGTGCTTGGGCAGCGTCGGCGTGTCGCCGTAGACCGACGACGACGACGCGTACACCAGCCGCCTGACCCCGGCGTCCCTGGCGGCGAGCAGGACGTTCAGGGTGCCCTCGGCGTTGACGGAGTGGGAGGCGCGGGGATCGGCCACGGAGCGGGCCACCGAGGGCAGCGCGGCCAGGTGGTAGACGACGTGGACGCCTGTCACCGCCACGCGCACGGCGAGCTGGTCGCGGACGTCGCCCTCGAGGACCTCGACCCGGCCGTTGAGCCCGGTCAGGTTCCCGGGCCGTCCGGTGGAGAAGTCGTCCAGCACGCGGACGGTCTCGCCCGAGGAGGCCAGAGTGTGGACCAGGTTGGATCCGATGAAGCCGGCACCGCCGGTGACCAGGATGTTCACGGTGTGTCCTGCACCGCCATCGCCTCGCGCCACAGCCGGCTGCCCATGGCCATCCCGACCGCGATCGCGCCGGCGGCCATGAGGAAGGCGGCCGTCAGCGAGACCTGGTCGGCCACGAAGCCGGACCCGGCGGCGGTCGCGCCGAGGATCCACATCAGCAGTGTCGCGCGGTCGCGGCTGCCGGTGCCGCGGGCGATCAGGTCGTAGGTGTGGTTGCGGTCGCCTTTCGCCAGCCCCTGCGCGGCGACCAGCCGGCGCACCACCGTGAAGGTCAGCTCGAAGGCGAAGACGCCCAGGCACAGCCCGGCGGCGATGAGGCCGTGCCAGCCGTCGTCACTGGTCAGCCGGCTCGCCAGCAGCGCCAGCAGCACGCCCAGCCCGTAGGCGCCGCTGTTGCCGAGGAAGATGCGCATCGGCGACAGGTTCCACCCGAGGAACCCGACCAGCGAGCCCGCCACCGCCACCGCGACCAGCGGCAGCCCGGTGCCGTTGGCGGCCGCGACCGCGGCCATGCCGGCGCAGGCGATCGCGCCCAGGCCTCCGGCGAGCCCGTCCTGGCCGTCGATGAGGTTGACGGCGTTGGCGAGCAGCAGCACCAGCACCACCACCCCAGCAGCCGCCAGCGGCCCCAGCGGCTGCAGGCGCACCCCGCCGGCCACCAGCAGCAGCCCGCTCGACGTGAGCGCCACCATGCGCACCAACGGGGGCAGCGGCCGCGCGTCGTCGACCAGCCCGGTGACCACGGCGACCACGACCGCCGCGGTGGCGGCCAGCGGCAGCCGGTGCATGATCAGGACGGTCGTCAGCAGCACCGACGTCATCACCCCGACGCCCCCGAGGACGGGGACCGCGACGGAGTGGACCTTGAGCGGGCCCGGCGCCGGATGGTCCACCAGGCCGGTGGCCAGGGCGACACGGCGGGCGGCCCCGGTCAGGATGAGCGCGAAGCTGATGGCAATGATGAATGACATGACCGTATCCAGACGTTGCTCGGAGTTCCCTGGTGGACGGCGATCTGGCCGGCTGGCTGGAAGCCGACCTTGGCGTAGAAGCGGTTGGCGCCTTCGTTGGCGGCGCCGACCACGACCTTGATCTCGCCGGCGCCCCGCTCGGCCAGGCCGAGCAGGATGCCGTCGGCGAGCGCGCGGCCGGTGCCCCAGGTGCGGCTGGACGGGGCGACGGCGATCGACAGCAGCTCGGCGTCTGGTAGCGGGCCGAGCTCCGCGGTGGAGGAGGACGGGTAGCGGACGGTCTCGAGCAGGCGGCGAAGCAGGCGCGGGCGGACCAGGCGTGGCGCCGCGACGAGCGCGGCGGTGAGGCCGTGGCGGCGGGCGAAGCGGCGATAGAAGCCGCCCACCGATGCCACCCCCGTGGCCATGCCGACAACCTCACCGCCGCCATCGGCCACCAGCGCGACCGCCTGCGGGTCGGTGGCGAGGGCCCGGTAGAGCCGGGTGAGGAAGCCGTGGCCCAGCGCGGGCAGGAAGGCGTCGGGCATCCCGTCCGCGTGCAGCCTGGCCATGGCCGCCGCATCGGCGGCCATGGCCAGGCGGATGCTGGGGGGACCAGCCTCATTCGGAGAGGGCGCGCGGCCGAGCAACCTGCGGTAGTGCTTCACCACGCGCTCGGCCACGGCGGCTTCGGAAAAGCGTTCCACGGCACGCTGCCTGGCCGCTGCCGCGAGCCGCCGGCGCAGGGCGGGATCGCCCGTCAGGCGCAGGATGGCGGCGGCCAGGGCATCGGGGTCGCGGGGCGGCACCAGCAGCGCCTCCCGCTCGTGCCTGGCCACCTCCCGGCAGCCGCGGATGTCGGTGAGCACGAGCGGCTTGCGCATCGCCGCGGCCTCGATGGCCGAGCGCGGCATGCCCTCGCGCCAGGACGCGAGCACGAACACGTCCATCACCGCGAGCAGGTCGCGGACGTCGTCGCGCCAGCCGGTCACCAGCACGTCGGCCGCGGCCCGCTCCAGCTCCGGCTGGGTGATCGCGTCAGCCTTCTCCAGGTCGGGAGCGCCCACCGCCAGGAACCGCACGCTCGGGTCCCGCTGCCGCACCGCCCGCGCCGCGGCGAACAGCTCCCGGTAGCCCTTCTCCGCCACCAGCCTGCCCACCATCCCGACGACCACGGCGCCGGCGGGCAGCCCGAGCTCGCGCCGCAGCTCCGCGGCCCGCTCCGGGCTGACCTGGCCAGGGTCGTAGCGGCCGAGATCGGTGCCGTTCCCGAGCAGCTCGCCGCGCCTTCTCGGCACCAGCCGGATGCGCCTGGCCCAGCGCAGGTCCTCCTCGCTCTGGTACAGCTCCAGGTGCGAGCAGCGGGCGGCCAGCCGCTCCAGTCCGAGCACGGCGACCCGCTTGCGGAGCCGGTCGTCCGGCGTGGCATAGAGCCCGTGGACGGTGTTGACGATCACGGGCACGCGGGACAGGCGGGCGGCCACCCTGCCGATCAGCCCCGGCTTGGGGTTGTGGGTATGGACCAGGTCGAAGCGCTCGCGGCGCAGCAGCGACCGCAGCTCAGCGAAGGCGCGCAGGTCGGCGCGAGGGTCCCAGGCACGGGTGGCGCTCTTCCACGGCAGGAAGCGGATCCCGGCCGCCTCCAGCTCGGCCGCGTAGGGTCCGGGGGCGCTGATCCCGGTGACCTCGTAGCCCTCGTCCCGCAGCCGCCGGAGCTGGCCGAGCAGCAGGTAGCGCAAGGTCAGGTCGGTGGTGGTCACGTGAGCGACCCGCAGCGGACGCCCGGCGCTCATGTCCGCCCCCATGGTCCGCGGCCGAGCAGGCGGTAGGCGAGCGCCTCCCCGTCCAGCCGCCCCCGCACCTTCGCCCGGAAGAAGGCGAGGCCGTCGCTGGTGAGGACGGGCACCCGGCCGAGACGCCACGGGTCGATCGCGCCGGCCCGGTTGGTGCGCCAGGCGTCCAGGGCGGCGGTGTCGAACAGCCGGCGGGCGACGAGGTCGGCGGTCGGGGAGGCGACCGCCCACGGGTAGGCGAAGTGCCGGCAGGCGACCCCCAGCCGCTCCTCGATGAGTCCCTGGCAGCGGGACATCTCTTCGTGGCACTCCTGCTGGGAGGCGTGCGACAGGTCGACGTGGCCGTGCGTGTGCGCGCCCACCGTCACCAGCCCGGTCGCCACCGCCTCGGCGAGCTGGGACCAGGTGAGCGCGTCCGGGCTGTGGAGGTCCGGTCCCTCCCCGGCGACCAGGCCGGTGGCCAGGTACAGCACGGCCGGGACCCGGTAGCGGACCAGCAGGGGCAGCACGGTGTCGTGGAAGTCCCGGTAGCCGTCGTCGACGGTGACGACCACCCCACCGCCGCCGCCGGCGGTCACGGCCTGCTCGAGGGTGAGGACCCGCTCGTGCTCAGCCAGAAGGGCGAGCTGGCGCTCGAACAGCCTGGCGGGCATGTCGATCTCGCCGCCCTGCCCGCCCACCTTGTGGTAGAGCAGGATGACGACGTCCCCCGGCCGCCGGCGGCTCACGATCCCGCCTGGCAGGACGGCAGCCTTCACGGCCTTACGAGCGAACGAGCTGCCGGTCGCCATCGGCATCGACCCTCCCATCCTCTGTGGGACGTGTGGTGCGGATGCGCCGGCTGGCGGGGATCGCGAGGAGGGCCAGGAAGAACGGCAGCAGCTGGGTGCGTTCTCGGGCGAGGATCCCGAAGTTGGCGATGGTCGAGAACGCGAACACGAAAAGGACCGAGTAGATCACGATGAAGGCCACGTACGGCCGCCGGCGGGGATGGCGGATGGCCTGCCAGACGGCCCGGCGACGGCTGACCGCCAGGCACAGCAGCACCGTGCTCTCGAGCGCCGTCACGCCGGCCTGGGCGTTGTGCGCCTCGAACAGGAAGGGCCGGAACAGGATGGTCACGGTCGCGAGCGGCAAGCTGGACAGCGACGGGCCCCTGACGTCGACCTGGAAGTTCGACCCGCCCTGGCCGGTCCGCCTGGCGGTCTCCCCCAGCACCGAGTTGACCCCGTCCTGTGGTTCGATGCCTTTCTCACGCAGATACGACTCTGTCTTGCCGAGCAGCATGAAGGCTCCGGCCACGAGCACGATCGAGGCGAACAGCTTCACCACCGGGCCGGCGGCGCCCAGTCGGCGGGGCGGGCGGGCCAGCAGGTAGGCGACGACCACCCCGAGGGCGGCCATGCCGGCGACATGCGGCCGCACGAGCGTGCCCAGCCACAGTCCCGTCGCCGCGATCACGAGCCCGCGCCAGGCCCGGGTCGTCAGCATTCGGGCGAGGCCGAAGGCGACGAGCCCCAGCGTGAACAGCATCCAGGCTTCCTTGCCGATGCTCGATGGCCAGTACAGCATCGACGGCAGGAAGAACAGCAGGCGTGCGTAGCTGCGCTTGTTCCCGTCCGGGACGACGATCACGAACGCCCGGTAGATCAGGAACATGCCCCAGAACGCGAGCCACGAGAACAGCAGGAAACCGGCGTAGATGCTGGGGCCGGTGATCGTGTAGAGCAGCCCGGTGAAGAAGCTGATGAAATTGGTGCCGCTCAGCGGGCCGATAAAGTGCAGGTCGAAATCGCCAGCGCGGAATTGCATGGCGAGCTGCGCGCCGACCATGTGGTACTCGCCGGCGTCCACACGGCCGTCATAGATGTGGTACGCGACCCAGTAGCGCACCACCGCGCCGAGCAGCTTGAGGGCCAGCGCCAGCAGCAGGAGCTGGGCCAGCCTGTCGTCGTGCTCGCGGCGGGCCTGCCTGGCGAAGGCGGGCCAGGACGCGATCAGCAGGATCGGGACCAGGAAGAGCGCCACCATGATGCCGGCCATCTGGGCCCAGAACAGCAGCAGCAGACCCAGCGTGGTGAGGGCGCCGCCGATCAGGCTGCTGCCGACCCCGAAGGCGAGCCGTTCCTCCAGTGGCGGCAGCCGGGTCTCGGGCTGCGCCGTCATCTCGGTGCTCGGAGCGATGGCCGACATGGTCAGAACACCTCGAGGTCGCCGAGCGACAGCGCCCAGGCGCTGAGGTCGGTGGGGTCGGGGTGGACGTCGTCGGAAAGCGGGTTGACCACCAGCCCGATGCCGGCCGGCGAGCGCAGGAAGCCGCTCCTGGTCGCCGCCCTGGCCAGCGCCGATCCGGCGGGCGCGTGGAAGGTCAGGTGGTCGACGGGCGCCGCGCGGGCGACGCGCCGCAGCAGCCGGGCGGCCGTGTGCGCGTCACCGCCA
>WNGB01022895.1_pt1 | contig 16947 bp, 18 predicted proteins | sample 5400681 | NCBI WGS metagenome assembly WNGB01 (sample SAMN13153367, study PRJNA577476) | soil metagenome | isolation source: 115 cm soil or saprolite under grassland replicate 2 | place: USA:California | collected 2016-06-15 | reverse complement strand
CTCGCCGATCGCCCGCAAACTGCTCCGCGAAGCTGGCCTGTCCGCCCAGGACGTCGCGGGGTCGGGCCCCAACGGCCGCATCCGACGGCGCGACGTTGAGGCAGCCATCGCTGCAGGACCGAGCCGCGAGTCCGCCCGGGTTGAGTCGAGCGCCCCGGCAACCCCTGGCACTGCCGCGACGACTGGTTCTGCCCCGAAGCCGAACTGGACAGAGGTGCCGCACTCCCGGCTGCGTCGCGCGGTCGCCACTCGACTGACTCAGAGCAAGCAGCAGACGCCTCACTTCTACGTGCGTCGCAGCGTCAACCTCGATGCCCTGCTGTCGCTGCGCGCGACCGTCAACGAGGACTCTCCCGTCCGGGTCTCGGTCAACGACTTCCTCATCCGGGCCATTGCGGTCGCGCACACCGCGTTGCCGGACGCTAACGTGATCTGGACCGACGACGCGATGCGTCAGTTCGACACCGTCGACGTCGCGGTTGCGATCGCCTCCGAGAAGGGGCTGGTGACACCGGTACTGCGCAATGTGCAGAGCACCTCCATCAGCGGCATCGCAACTCAGGTGCGTGCATTCGTCGACCAGGCAAACGCAGGCAGGCTGCAGCAGCAGGACCTCGAGGGCGGCTCGATCACGATCAGCAACCTGGGGATGTACGGCGTCGACGAGTTCTCCGCGATCATCAACCCGCCGCACTCCGCGATCCTGGCGGTCGGGGCAGGGAAACCCGGTGTTGTGGCTCAGGACGGTCAGCCCGTCGTTGCCACCACTGCGAACCTCGTGCTGTCGGTCGACCATCGAGCGATCGACGGTGCGCTCGCCGCAAAGTGGATGGCTGCGCTGGTCGAGGCGATCGAGCGGCCGATGCGGCTCGTCGTCTGAGCCGGCCATGGTTCCTCGACCGAGCATCCCTTCAAACTCAGGAGAGTCAATGCATCAGCACGATGTGCTCGTCCTTGGCGGCGGCAGTGGCGGGTACGCGACTGCGCTCCGGGCCGCCCAGCTCGGCAAGTCGGTCGCGCTCATCGAGCGTGACAAGCTCGGCGGCACCTGTCTGCACCGAGGCTGCATCCCGACGAAGGCGCTGCTCCACGCAGCTGAGCTGGCCGACGCGGCGCGCGAGGGGAGCGCGTACGGCGTCCTCTCGTCGCTCCAGGGGATCGACATGAAGGGGGTGTCCGCGTTCCAGAACGGTGTCGTCGGTCGGCTGTACCAGGGGCTGCAGGGACTGGTCCGCAGCGCGGGTGTCACGTTCGTCGAGGGGGAGGGCCGGCTGGTCGGACCCACCTCGGTCGAGGTCGAGGGAACCACCTGGACCGGCACGGACCTGGTGTTGGCCACCGGGTCGGCCGCCCGTTCCCTGCCGGGCCTGGATCTGGGTCCGCGAGTGGTCACCAGCGACCAGGCTCTGACGCTGGCCGAGGTCCCGCAGCGCGTTGTGATCGCCGGCGGCAGCGTGATCGGTGTCGAGTTCGCCTCGGTGTGGCGGAGCTTCGGGTCGGAAGTCACGGTCGTCGAGGCGCTCCCATCCTTGGTCCCGCTCGAGGACGCCGCGGTGGGTCGAGCGCTGGAGCGCGCGTTCCGCCAACGCCATCGCCGATCTCGTCCTGATCGCGGTCGGCCGGCACCCCGTCACGGCCGGACTGGGCCTGGACGAGCACGGCATCACGACAGATCGAGGCTGGGTCATCACCGACGAGCGGCTGCGCACCGCCGTACCGCACGTATACGCGGTTGGTGACGTCGTGCCTGGCCTGCAGCTGGCTCACCGCGGGTTCGCGCACGGCATCTACGTCGCCGAGCAGATCGCCGGCCTGGACCCCGAGCCCGTCGAAGACTCCGGAATCCCCCGAGTCACGTACTGCAACCCTGAGATCGCCTCGGTCGGGCTCACCGAGGGCCAGGCAGCGGAGCGGTACGGCGCGGTCGACGTCTTCGAGTACAACCTGGCCGGAAACGGCAAGAGCCAGATCCTCGGGACGACCGGCTTCGTCAAGATCGTCCGGGAGAAGGACGGGCCGATCCTGGGCGTGCACCTGGTCGGCGAACGAATGGGCGAGCAGATCGGCGAGGCGTCCCTGATGGTCAACTGGGAGTCGTTCCCTGCCGACGCCGCGAGGTTCATCCACGCCCACCCCACGCAGAACGAAGCTCTGGGCGAAGCGGCTCTGGCCATGGCCGGCAAGCCTCTGCACGTCCACGCCTAGCACTCCCGACTCTCCTGTCCCAGAAGGCACTTCTGCGTCTGCCCCCGCCGACCGAGTGCATTCACCCGCGGTCGATCCGTGCACCGAGGCGAGACGTAGAAGCGAGTGCCTCTTCGAGGGTGCGTGGGGCGTGGCCGGTCAGCCGGCGTACGTCGTCGGAGACCCGGGCCAGCGCGCCGTCGCGGATCGCGGTGTAGGTGCTGACCCAGGCGTCGAGCTGCCACTGCGCGGCGCCGTACTGCTCGCGGCGCCAGCGGTAGGCCTCGTCCTCGGACTCGTCCTCGAAGCGCAGCGCCCGTCCGAGTACGGCGCCCGCCCGCTCGGCGATCTCGGCGAAGGTGAGCGCCTCCGGCCCGGTCATCTCGTACGTCGCTCCGGCGTGCGCGGCCGGGTCCGTCAGCACCGCCGCCGCCGCGTCTGCCACGTCCGCGCGGGCGACGGCCGCGACCCGGCCCTCGCCGGCGGGGCCACGGATCACGCCGGACGCGTCGGCGTAGAACGGGAGCACGTCTGCGTAGAAGCTGTCGCGCAGGAAGGTATGGGCCATCCCCGACTCGCGGATCGCCTGCTCGGCGTCGTGGTGGTCGCGGCCGAGCGTGAATGTCGCGTCGGCCGCCGCCCCCACGAACGAGGTGTAGACGACCTGTCGTACGCCGGCCTCGGCTGCCGCGGCGATGGCCGTCCGGTGCTGCTCGCGCCGGTCGGCCGACTCCGACGCCGACACGAGCAGCAGGGTGTCGACGCCCTCGAAGGCCGCCCGGCAGGCCGACCCGTCGGCGTACGTCGCCTGCCGCACCTCGCCGCCGAGCTCCGGCGCCTTGGCCGGGTCGCGGACCACGAGAACCGGATGCAGGTCGGCCAGCGCCCGCGCCACCTGCCCGCCGAGCCGTCCGGTGGCGCCGGTGATCGCGATCGTCATGCGTTCACGGTAGCCACGCTGGCCTCAGGGCCGCCGTACCATCCGCACGTGCCGCCCCTCGGCCTCGTCGAGGGTCTGTCCGTCGGCCGCGAAGCCGTGTCGCTCGTAGAACCCGATCGCCCGGTCGTTGCCGGCGAGCACCCACAGGTAGCAGTCGCGGTCGCCGACCGCCTCGGTCAGCAGGGCGTGGCCGAGCCCGGTGCCCCAGTACGCCGCCCGCACGTAGATCGCCCGCAGCTCGAGGTCGGGATCGCCGGCGCGGTCGGGCTCCGTTTCGCGCCCGTCGCGGCCCGGGCCGGCGTTGGCGAACCCCACGAGCTCCCCGTCGGCGACCGCCACCAGCAGCTGACCGGTCTCCGAGACCAGCCACTCCCGCCGCCGCTCAATCTGGGCCGGAATGTCGGCGCGTCTGGCGTCCAGGATCTCCTGCGGGATCAGCCCGGTGTACGCGTCGTCCCAGCAGTCGAGGTGCAGGTGCGTCAACGCCTCCGCGTCGTCGGGAACCCCAGGCCTGATGATCGCGCGCATCGGACCAGCATGGTTGCTCGACCCTGCTACCTGCCACCTGATTAGGTGGGGGAATGCGGATCACGAAGTTCGGTCATTCCTGCGTCCGGATCGAGTACGACGGTCGCGCGCTGGTCATCGACCCGGGCATGTTCACCGACCCCGGCGCCGTCGAGGGGGCCGAGGCGATCCTGATCACCCACGAGCACAACGACCACTGGGACGCCGACCTGCTGCGCGAGTCCGACGCCCCGATCCACACCATCACCGAGGTCGCCGACAAGATCCGCGCCGAGGCCCCCGACGTCGCCGAGCGGATCTCGATCGTCGAGCCCGGCTCCATCTTCGAGGCCGCCCTGCCGGTGCGCGCGATCGGCGAGCTGCACGCGGTGATCCACCCGGAGTTCCCGCGGGTGCACAACTCCGGCTACCTGGTCACCGCCGGCGACCAGCTCGTCTACCACCCGGGCGACTCGCTCGTCCCGCCGGGCGAGGCGATCGACGTACTCTGCGCACCCGCCAGCGCGGCCTGGCTCAAGGCGTCGGAGGCGATCGACTTCGTGCGCGAGGTGAAGGCGCCGACCAACCTGTCGATCCACGACCGCATCTACACCGAGGCCGCCCACGACATCCTCGAGCGGCACATGAGCTTCTTCCTGTCGAAGACCGGCCAGACCTGGGTCCGGCTCGACGACGGGGCCGACCTCTGACCCGCGGTGGCGCTGCCGGCGGATCGCGTGATCCGGGTGATGCCGGACTACGGGGTCGACGTTCCGTTGTGGGACGGCGATGGCCACCTCGGCAACGATCCGGCCGAGATCGCCGACGAGCCGGGGCTCTCGCCGCAGTTGATCGCCGAACTCCGGGACTGGCAGCGGAGTGGGAGGACATGCATCCGGCCCGGTGGCGGCGCGGTCGGCTGTTTGACTTCGGTCATCGCCGTCGGCGCCGGGCGTTGGTGGCCCGGCTAAACGAGGTCCCGCCGACGACGCGACCGAGACGACCCGGACGGCGGACGACCACTAGCCGGACAGCGCGTCGCGGACCGGCACGAACTTCGCCTGCGACTCGGCCAGCTCGGCCTCCGGGTCGGAGTCGGCGACGATGCCGCAGCCGGCGTACAGGCGGACGACGCGGTCGGAGAGCAGCGCGGAGCGCAGCGCGATGCCCCACTCGCCGTCGCCGCTGGCGTCCATCCAGCCGACCGGTCCGGCGTAGCGGCCACGATCCATGCCCTCGATCTCCGCGATCAGCGCGACCGCGTCGATGGTCGGGGTGCCGCCGACGGCGGCCGACGGGTGCAGGGCCTCGGCGAGCTGCAGCGACGAGACCGTCTCTGCGTCGTGGACGACGCCGGCGACGTCGGTCGCGAGATGCATGACGTTGGGCAGATGCGGACCGGGCGAGCGCGCCGGCGAGGGCGAGGTCGTGCTCGTCGTCGCCGGTACGACGGATGGTGCCGGCCAACACTCGGGAGGTGACCAGCCCGCGCTCGCGGCGGACCAGCATCTCGGGGGTGGCGCCGAAGAGGCCGTCGACGTGGAAGGTCCAGCACATGGGGTAGGTGTCGGCGAGGCGGCGCAGTGGCCAGCGGACATCGACGGGCTCGTCGGCGGTTGCGATCAGGTCGCGGGCCAGCACGACCTTCTCGAGGTCGCCGCGGCTGATCCGGGTGACGGCGTCGGCGACGACCGACATCCACTCCTCGCCGTTGAGGGCACCGTCGGCGAAGCTGACCGACGGCGCGGCGGGCGCGGGTGCCACCACGACCCGGTCGATCTCGGAGTCGATCGTGGTCAGCCAGGCCCGGTCGCCGTGCCGGCCGACGACGATGCGGGGTACGACGAGCACCGAGTCGCCGGGGTCGTCGGCGAAGGCGAAGCTGCCGAAGCAGACGGGGCCGGTGCCGGGTTCGTCGACGTCGTCGCGGATGTCGGCGCGGGCGACGAGCTCCGACCACCACTTGGCGGCGTCGGAGAACCGGGTGGGGCCCGCCGTACGGATCAGGGCGGCCACGCCCCAGCCCACCAGCCCCTCACCCCGGCGCAGCCAGGTGACTGGGGCATCGACGGGCAGGAGGTCCAGCAGATTGTCCGCAATGTCTGAATCGAGGGATGACGTTCGTACGACGAGCGGGGCCGCTGGAGGGTCCGGGGTCGCACTGATCGTCACGGGGACAGAGCCTACGCCGCCGTAGGGTGCCGACCGGAGTGGGAGCGACCATGAGGTTGGCCACTCGGGCGGCGCTCGGGCGCCGTCGACCCGCTCACGACCAGTAGACGACGACCTTGTCTCCGACCTGGACCTGACCGAAGAGCCAGGCGATCCCGTCGTAGTCGCGGATGTTGACGCAGCCGTGCGAGGCGCCGGCGTACCCGACCGCGGCGAAGTCGGACGAGTAGTGCACGGCCTGGCCGCCGGAGAAGAACATGGAGTACGGCATCGACGAGCCGAACATCTGCGACACGTGGTCGGCGTCCTTCGCGTAGACGTGGAACTCGCCCTCGCGGGTGGGGGTGTCCGAGGCGCCGAAGCGTGCGTCGAGAGTCTTGAGTACGACGCCCTCGACGACCCAGCGCAGCGTCTGGCTGGACTTGTCGATGCACAGCACCCGGCCGGTCTGGCAGCGGGGGTCGAGGGCACCGGGCTGGGGCTCGACGTTGTACAGCTGGTCGTGGGTCGGCTCGTAGGTCATCGCCGCGAGCCGGTCGAGGGTGCGCTGGTCGACGTCGCCGGTCACGGGGATCTCGCGCTTGCCCTGGAAGCCCTGGATCGCCTCGACCGTCGCGGCGTCGTACACGCCGGTGACGTCGCCGAAGTACCAGCCGATCTGCTTGAGCCGCGCCTGCAGCGCGCGTACGTCGTCGCCCTCGCTGCCTTCGGTCAGGATCGCGGGGCCGGGCTTGAGGATGTTGTAGAGCTGGTCGTGCGTCGGCGTCTGCGTCATCTTCAGCAGCCGCGCCCACGTGCGCGCGTCGACGACTCCGGTGGCCTCGAGGCCGCGCTTGGCCTGGAAGCCGGCGACGGCCTGCCTGGTCGCGTCGTCGTAGCGGCCGGTCGTCGACTCGGGCCACCAGGCGAGCTGGAAGAGGCGGTACTGCAGCTCGCGCACCTGCTCGCCCCGGTCGCCCGGCTGCGGCACGTCCTCGGGCGGCGCGGAGGTCGTCGGGGCGATCGGCTCCGCCGAGGTGGGGCCGGCCGACGGCGTCTCGCTCTCGGACGGCACGCCGGTCGGGCTGGGCGCGGCCGCCTCGCTGGACGGCGAGCCGCCCGCGTCATGGCGTACGACGAGGCTCGCGGCCACCGCGGTCGCCGAAAGTACGCCGAGCACCAGCAGCGTCAGCAGCAGGATCTTGAGCAGCTTCATGTTGTCCCCCTCGAGACGAGACGAGATCCAGTCTCGATGAAAGTGACGCTCGGAGGCCGCATTTGGTTGCCTGCCGCGTCGTACCCCGTGGGACGTCATGCGGACCGAGCCGTAGATGGCTCGCGCCGCATGACGTCCCGGGGATCGCCGGGCGGGCCGACGAGCACCACACCCGCCCACCTAGGATCACCACGTGGCCCGCGCAGAACTCGACAAGAAGCCGACCGACGTACGACGCATGTTCGACGCCGTCGCGAAGCGGTACGACGTCACCAACGACGTGCTCTCGCTCGGCCAGGACCGGCGCTGGCGCAGGGAGGTCATCGACGCGATCGACCCGCAGCGCGGCGACGTCGTACTCGATCTCGCGGCCGGGACCGGCACCAGCAGCCAGCCCTTCGCCGACCGCGGCGCGACCGTGGTGCCGTGCGACTTCTCGGTCGGCATGCTTCGGGTCGGCAAGCAGGCCCGGCCGGCGCTGCCGTTCGTGGCGGGCGACGGGACCAGGCTGCCGTTCGGCGACGACACCTTCGACGCGGTCACGATCAGCTTCGGCCTGCGCAACATCGTCGACCCGCGCGCCGGGCTGGCCGAGTTGCGCCGGGTCACCCGGCCCGGCGGCCGGCTGGTGGTCTGCGAGTTCAGCCACCCGACCAACGACGCGCTCCGGACGATCTACATGGAGTACCTCATGAAGGCGCTCCCGCGGGTCGCCAAGGCGGTCTCGAGCTCGCCGGACGCCTACGTCTACCTCGCCGAGTCGATCCGCGAGTGGCCCGACCAGCGTGGCCTGGCCAAGATGATCGCCGAGGCCGGCTGGAGCGGCGTGCAGATCCGCAACCTCTCCGGCGGCATCGTCGCCCTGCACCGCGCCACCGCCTGAGTGCGACCGCAGGCACGGCCCGGGGCAGCCAGATGAGCGAGTACGCCGAGTTCCAGGTTACCCAGGACGACTTCGACGCCTTCACGCCCGACGCCTGGCGGAGCTGGCTGAGCACCAGCGGCGCCTGGGTCACCCTCGCCATACCTCTGTTCTTCCCCGGCCTGCGGCCCTGACCCGCGTCACGCCAAGTTTGTGCCGTCGATCGCTGTCGTGAGGTGACCTCGATCGACGGCACTCTCATCGGAGACAAGTCGCGACACGCCGGACATCAGGTGTGAAGTAGGACACGGCGGGGAATGGCGGCAAGGCCGGCCAACCCCGTCCGGCATTGTTTCTCGGAAAGGATCCACACATGATCCGTTCGAAGGCTCGGCTTCGCAGCATCATTGCCGTGGCCATGCGAGCGCTGACCGCGCTCTCCCTCGCCGTACCAGCCGCCTCGGGGGCTGGGGACGGCGACGACCGTCGCCTCACCCCCGCCGCCAAGAAGGCCGGCATCACTCTGGCCGACGGCGCCTACCTGGGTTGGAAGACGCCCGAAAGTACGACGTCCTCCAGTCCCACGATGAGCCTGTCCAGCTATGTGGCCGGCATCGACGTCTCCCGCTACCAGGGCAACGTCGACTGGGCCTACTGGTGGGGTCAGGGCAAGCGGTTCGCCTACGTGAAGGCGACCGAGGGCACGTACTACACGAACCCGTACTTCGCCCAGCAGTACAACGGTTCCTACAACATCGGCATGATCCGTGGTTCCTACCACTTCGCCAACCCGACCGACTCCAGCGGCTACACCCATCTACACGGCATACAACTGGTGGTCGCCGTGCACGGGCAACTCGACCGCGTTCAACGCCACCAACCCCCTGTGGGTGGCGCGTTACTCCACCTCGCCGGGCACCCTGCCGGGCGGCTGGCCGTACTGGACCTTCTGGCAGTACACCTCCAGCCCGCTCGACCAGGACTATTTCAACGGTTCCTACGACCGGCTCAAGGTGCTCGCCACCGGCTGACCGGACTAGTCACCCAGGAGCGCGTCGCCGGTTCGCCGCCGGCGCGCTTCGCCGTACGACGGCGCCCTGAATACGCAAGTCCGTTGTGACCTAAATGCCGAGGTCAGGGGCCGGGTTCCGGTAATCGGGAGGTGGTCCTAGACTGTGCCCCACGCCATCATGTGAACTCATTCACAAGATCACATGGAGGTCGCGAACAGGGAAGGAAACGCGATGCCCCGGACGCTCGACGACGAGCGGCAGGCCGTCGACGTACTGCTGCTCGAGAAGTCGGCGTTCCCCCGCGACAAGGTCTGCGGCGACGGGCTCACCCCGCGTGCGGTGAAGCAGCTCATCGCCATGGGCCTCGACCTCGAGCAGCCCGGCTGGCAGAAGAACAAGGGCCTGCGCATCGTCGGCGCCGGCCACCGGCTCGAGCTGCCCTGGCCGGACCTCGCCCACTTCCCCGGCTTCGGCATGGTCCGCACCCGGATGGAGCTCGACGAGATCCTGGCCCGGCACGCGCAGAAGGCCGGCGCCCGGCTGCACGAGCGCACCAACGTCACCGGCCCCGTGTACGACGACCGCACCGGCCACGTGACCGGCGTGACCGCCCGCCAGGTCGACGAGAACGGCCGCCGTACCGGCGACGAGATCACCTACTCCGCACCCATCGTGGTCGCCTCCGACGGCGTGAGCGCCCGGATGGCGATGGCCCTCGGCATGGAGCGCCGCGAGAACCGGCCGATGGCGGTCGCCGTACGCGCCTACTACGAGACGCCCCGCCACGACGACGAGTGGATGGAGTCCTGGCTCGAGCTCTGGGCCGGCAAGTCGGGGGAGTCCGACCTGCTGCCCGGCTACGGCTGGATCTTCGCCGTCGGCGACGGCACCGCCAACGTCGGCCTCGGGCTGCTCAACTCGAGCAAGGGCTTCCAAAACGTCGACTACCGCGACAGCCTCACCCGCTGGCTCGCCAACACCCCCGAGGAGTGGGGCTTCCGCGACGACGACAACCGGCGCGGCAAGATCGGCTCGGCCGCGCTCCCGATGGGCTTCAACCGCAAGCCCCACTACGCCCGCGGGCTGCTGCTCGTCGGCGACGCCGGCGGCATGGTCAACCCCTTCAACGGCGAGGGCATCGACTACGCCCTCGAGGCCGGCCACACCGCGGCCGACACGATCGTCCAGGCGCTCGCCCGGCCCGAAGGGCCGCGCCGCGAACAGGTCCTGCACGGGTACGCCGCCCAGCTCGACCAGGCGTACGGCGGTTACTTCACCCTCGGCCGGGTCTTCGCCAAGATGATCGGCAACCCGACCTTCATGAAGCAGGCCACGAAGTACGGTCTGCCTCGGCCCACGCTGATGCGCTTCATGCTCAAGCTGATGGCCAACCTCACCGATCCGCGCGAGGGCGACGCGATGGACCGGATCATCAACGGACTGAGCAAGGCGGCCCCCAACGCCTGAGGGCGATGGGGACTGAAAGGGAGGAGAGGAAGATGGAGCTCTACACACCGGTGTTGGCGCTGGCCATCGTGGCGGCCGGCTTCGCGGTGTTCTCCGTCGTGATGAGCGCGGGCACCGGACCCAAGCGGTACAACCGGGCCAAGCTCGACTCCTACGAGTGCGGCATCGAGCCGACGCCGCAGCCGGTGGGCGGCGGCCGGTTCCCGGTGAAGTACTACATCACCGCGATGCTCTTCATCGTGTTCGACATCGAGATCATCTTCCTGTACCCGTGGGCCGTGCACTTCGACGCGATGAAGTCGTTCGGCCTGGTCGAGATGGTCATCTTCATCGCCACCGTCTTCGTCGCCTACGTCTACGTATGGCGTCGCGGCGGACTTGATTGGGACTGAGAGGCACATCCGGAATGGGTCTGGAAGAGAAGCTGCCCAGCGGCGTACTCCTCACCACTGTTGAGGGCGTAGCGGGGTACATGCGCAAGGCGTCGTTCTGGCCGGCCACCTTCGGGCTGGCCTGCTGCGCGATCGAGATGATGACGTCGGGCGGCCCGAAGTACGACCTCGCCCGGTTCGGCATGGAGGTCTTCCGCGCGTCGCCGCGTCAGGCCGACCTGATGATCGTGGCCGGCCGGGTGAGCCAGAAGATGGCCCCGGTGCTGCGCCAGATCTACGACCAGATGGCCGACCCGAAGTGGGTGCTGGCGATGGGTGTGTGCGCGAGCTCGGGCGGCATGTTCAACAACTACGCGGTCGTCCAGGGCGTCGACCACGTCGTACCCGTCGACATGTACCTGCCCGGCTGCCCGCCGCGGCCGGAGATGCTGATCGACGCGATCCTCAAGCTGCACGACCAGGTCAAGGCCACCAAGCTCGGCACCAACCGGCTCGCCCAGATCCATGACCTCGAGACCGAGGCCCTGGCCGCGCTGCCGACCTCCGAGATGAAGGGCCTGCTGCGGTGACCGACACCGACAAGACCGAGAAGGCTCCCGCCACCATCGGCACCGAAGAGCAGACCGTCAACGAGCCGGCCGTGCACAGTCACGGCGAGGACGTCGGCGTACGCCAGGGCATGTTCGGCGTCAAGGGCAGCGGCGACACCTCCGGGTACGGCGGCCTGGTCGCCCCCAAGGTGTTCCCCAGCGCGGCCCAGCGCCCGTACGGCGGCTGGTACGACGAGGTCGCCGACGCGCTCGAGGCCACGGTGCGTCTCGAGGGTGTCGTGATCCATCGTGGCGAGATCACCTTCCACGTCCGGCGCGAGGACCTGGTCGCGGTCGCCAAGCACCTGCGTGACGACCCGGCGCTGCGCTTCGAGTTCTGCGCCGGTGTGAGCGGCGTGCACTACCCCGACGACGCGGGCCGCGAGCTGCACGCGGTCTACCACCTGCTCTCGATGACCCACAACCGCCGGATCCGGCTCGAGGTCGCGTGCCCCGACGCCGACCCGCACATCCCGAGCATCGTCGGCATCTACCCGACCAACGACTGGCACGAGCGCGAGACCTACGACTTCTTCGGGATCGTGTTCGACGGTCACCCGGCGCTCACCCGGGTCCTGATGCCCGACGACTGGCCGGGTCACCCGCAGCGCAAGGACTACCCCCTGGGTGGCATCCCCGTGGAGTACAAGGGCGGGACCATTCCGCCGCCGGACCAGCGGAGGTCGTACAGCTGATGAGCACGACAGAAGATCTCTACGCAGGCGCGTCCGAGACCACCGAGGGCCGGGTCTTCACAGTCACCGGCCAGGACTGGGACTCCGTCGTACAGGGCGTGCACGAGGAGGCCGACGAGCGGGTCGTGGTCAACATGGGGCCACAGCACCCCTCGACCCACGGCGTACTCCGGCTGATCCTGGAGCTCGAGGGCGAGACGGTGACCGAGGCCCGCTGCGGCATCGGCTACCTGCACACCGGCATCGAGAAGAACATGGAGTACCGCTCCTGGGTGCAGGGCACCACCTTCTGCACCCGGATGGACTACCTCTCGCCGTTCTACAACGAGGCGACCTACTCGATGGGCGTCGAGCGGCTGCTCGACATCGAGGACGACATCCCCGAGAAGGCCCAGGTCATGCGGGTCCTGCTCATGGAGCTCAACCGGATCTCCTCCCACCTGGTCGCCATCGCGACCGGCGGCATGGAGATCGGCGCGCTGACCGTGATGACGATCGGCTTCCGCGAGCGTGAGCTGGTGCTCGACCTGTTCGAGCTGATCACCGGCCTGCGCATGAACCACGCGTTCATCCGCCCCGGCGGCGTCGCCCAGGACCTGCCCCCCGGCGCCCTCGACGAGATCCGCGAATTCATCAAGCTGATGAAGAAGCGCCTCCCCGAGTACGCCGCCCTCTGCAACGCCAACCCGATCTTCAAGGGCCGGCTCGAGAACGTCGGCCACCTCGACCTGGCCGGCTGCCTGGCGCTCGGTCTCAGCGGCCCGGTGCTCCGCAGCACCGGCTACGCCTGGGACCTGCGCAAGACCCAGCCCTACTCCGGCTACGAGGACTACGACTTCGACGTCCAGACCTGGGACACGTGCGACGCCTACGGCCGGTTCCGGGTGCGCCTGGCCGAGATGTGGGAGTCGCTCAAGATCGTCGAGCAGGCGGCCGACCGGCTGTCCGGGCTCGAGGGTGCGCCGGTGATGGTGGCCGACAAGAAGATCGCCTGGCCCAGCCAGCTGGCCATCGGCAGCGACGGCATGGGCAACAGCCTCGACCACATCAAGCACATCATGGGCGAGTCCATGGAGGCGCTGATCCACCACTTCAAGCTGGTGACCGAGGGCTTCCGGGTCCCGCCCGGCCAGGCCTACGTGCCGATCGAGTCGCCGCGCGGCGAGCTCGGCGCGCACGTCGTCTCCGACGGCGGCACCCGTCCCTTCCGGGCGCACTTCCGCGACCCGTCCTTCACGAACCTGCAGGCGACGAGCGTGATGAGCGAGGGCGGCATGGTCGCCGACGTCATCGTCGCGATCGCCTCTATCGACCCCGTCATGGGAGGCGTGGATAGGTGAGCATCAATACCGACGAGCTGCGTGAGATCGCGGCCCGCTATCCCCAGCCGCGCTCGGGCCTGCTCCCGATGCTCCACCTGGTGCAGAGCTCTGAGGGCCGGATCACACCCGAAGGCATCGAGGCCTGCGCCGAGATCCTCGGCATCAGCGCCGCCGAGGTCAGCGGGGTCGCGACCTTCTACACGATGTACAAGCGGCGCCCCGTCGGCGACTACCACGTCGGCGTCTGCACCAACACGCTCTGCGCGGTGATGGGTGGCGACGCGATCTTCGAGCGGCTCAAGGACCACCTCGAGGTCGGCAACGACGAGACGACCGAGGACGGCAAGATCACGCTCGAGCACGTCGAGTGCAACGCGGCCTGCGACTACGCGCCGGTGATGATGGTCAACTGGGAGTTCATGGACAACCAGACCCCCGAGTCCGCCGTACAGGTCGTCGATGACCTGCGCGCCGGCAACGAGGTCCACTCCACCCGCGGCCCCAAGCTGTGCACCTGGCGCGAGGCCGAGAGGGTGCTGGCCGGCTTCTCCGACGACCTCGCCGACGACGGCCCGTCGGCCGGCCCGGCCTCCCTGGTCGGCCTGGAGATCGCCCGCGAGAAGGGGTGGAAGGCACCGTGACCGCCAAGGAAATCAGTACGCTCACACCGGTCCTCACCGACAACTGGGACCAGGACCGCTCCTGGACGCTGGCGGCGTACCAGTCGCGCGGCGGGTACGACGCCCTCAAGACCGCCCTGCAGATGAGCCAGGACGACGTCATCACCGCCGTCAAGGACTCCGGCCTCCGCGGCCGCGGCGGCGCCGGCTTCCCGACCGGCATGAAGTGGGGCTTCATCCCGCAGGACAACCCGAACCCGAAGTACCTCGTCGTCAATGCCGACGAGTCGGAGCCGGGCACCTGCAAGGACATCCCGCTGATGATGGCCAGCCCCCACACGCTGGTTGAGGGCGTCATCATCAGCTCCTACGCCATCCGCGCCAACACCGCGTTCATCTACGTGCGCGGCGAGGTGCTGCACGTGATCCGCCGGCTGCAGAACGCCGTCCGCGAGGCGTACGCCGCCGGGCACCTCGGCGAGGACATCCACGGCTCGGGCTACGACCTCGACCTGGTCGTGCACGCCGGGGCCGGCGCCTACATCTGCGGCGAGGAGACGGCCCTGCTCGACTCGCTCGAGGGGCGCCGCGGCCAACCGCGGCTGCGCCCGCCGTTCCCGGCGGTGGCCGGCCTCTACGCCAGCCCGACGGTGATCAACAACGTCGAGTCGATCGCCTCGGTGCCCAGCATCATCGCCCACGGTGCGGACTGGTTCGCCGGCATGGGCACCGAGAAGTCCAAGGGCTTCGGCATCTTCTCGCTGTCCGGCCACGTCACCCGCCCGGGTCAGTACGAAGCGCCGCTCGGCATCACCCTGCGCGAGCTGATCGCCCTGGCCGGCGGCATCCGCGAGGGCCACGAGCTGAAGTTCTGGACCCCCGGAGGATCGAGTACGCCGCTGCTGACGGCCGAGCACCTCGACGTACCCCTCGACTTCGAGGCGGTGGGCGCGGCCGGCTCCATGCTCGGCACCCGCGCCCTGCAGATCTTCGACGAGACCACCTGCGTGGTCCGCGCGGTGCTGCGCTGGACGGAGTTCTACAAGCACGAGTCATGCGGCAAGTGCACGCCGTGCCGCGAGGGCACCTGGTGGCTGGTCCAGACCTTGACCGCGCTGGAGCGCGGACAAGGCAGCGAAAGCGACCTCGACATGCTCCTCGACCAGTGCGACAACATCCTCGGCCGGTCGTTCTGCGCCCTCGGTGACGGCGCGACCAGCCCGATCTCGTCGTCCATCCAGTACTTCCGCGACGAGTACCTCGCCCACCTGACCCACGGCGGCTGCCCGTTCGACCCAGCCGCATCCACCGTGTTCGCAGCGCAAGGAGCTCCGGCATGACCGCCGAGAAGGTGTCCGAGAAGGCACCGGAACTGACACCGGAGAAGTCTGACCTGGTGACCCTGACCATCGACGGCGTCGAGGTCAGTGTCCCGAAGAACACCCTGGTCATCCGGGCGGCCGAACAGGTCGGCGTACAGATCCCGCGGTTCTGCGACCACCCGCTGCTCGAGCCGGTGGGTGCGTGCCGGCAGTGCCTGGTCGACGTACCTGACGCCGGCAACGGGCGGCCGATGCCGAAGCCGCAGGCCTCGTGCACGATCCCGGTCGCCGAGGGCATGGTCGTCAACACCCAGGCCACCAGCGAGGTCGCCGACAAGGCGCAGCAGGGGATCATGGAGTTCCTGCTGGTCAACCACCCGCTGGACTGCCCGGTCTGCGACAAGGGCGGCGAGTGCCCGCTGCAGAACCAGGCGATGTCCAACGGTCGCGGCGAGACCCGGTTCACCGGCGTGAAGCGGACCTTCCCCAAGCCGATCAACATCTCCGCCCAGGTGCTGCTCGACCGCGAGCGCTGTGTGCTGTGTGCCCGCTGCACGCGGTTCTCCGAGCAGGTCGCGGGCGACCCGTTCATCGCTCTCATCGAGCGCGGCGCGCTGCAGCAGGTCGGGATCTACGAGAAGGAGCCGTTCGACAGCTACTTCTCCGGCAACACGATCCAGATCTGTCCAGTGGGGGCGCTGACCAGCGCCGACTACCGCTTCCGGTCCCGCCCGTTCGACCTGGTCTCGACCCCGGCTGTCGCCGAGCACGACGCCTGCGGCGCGGCCATCCGGGTCGACCACCGGCGCGGCCGCGTCATGCGCCGGCTCGCCGGCAACGACCCCGAGGTCAACGAGGAGTGGATCACCGACAAGGACCGGTTCGGGTTCCACTACGCGACCGCTCCCGACCGGCTGACCCACCCGCTGGTGCGTGACGAAGACACCGGCGAGCTCCGGGCCGCCTCGTGGCCGGAGGCCTTCGCGGTCGCGGCTCGGGGGCTGGCCGACGCGGGTGCGACCGGCGTACTCACGGGTGGGCGGTTGACCGCCGAGGACGCCTACGCCTACAGCAAGTTCGCCCGTGTCGTGCTGCGCACCAACGACATCGACTTCCGGGCCCGCCCGCTGTCGGAGGAGGAGGCGTCGTTCCTGGCCGCCGAGGTGGCGCTCAGGAGCGACGTGACGTACGCCGACCTCGAGTCCGCCTCGGTCGTCGTCCTGGCCGGGCTCGAGCCCGAGGACGAGGCCGGCACGATCTTCCTCCGCCTGCGCAAGGCGTCGAAGCACGGCACCCGGGTGATCTCGGTGGCGCCGTTCACCTCGCGCGGGCTGCGGAAGATGAACGGCCGCCTGGTCCCGACCGCCCCCGGCGACGAGCCGGCGGCGATCGACGCCCTGATCGACAGCGAGTACGGCGTCGACTCGCACGCCGTGATCCTCGTCGGTGAGCGCCTGGCCACCGTGCCCGGCGCGCTGAGTGCCGCGGTCGCGCTGGCCAGGACCACCGGCGCCCGGCTGGCCTGGGTGCCGCGCCGAGCGGGCGACCGCGGCGCGGTCGAGGCCGGCTGCCTGCCCAACCTGCTGCCCGGCGGCCGCCCCGTCGGCGACGCGTCGGCCCGGGTCGACGCCGCGACCGCGTGGGGACTGGACACGATCCCGTTCGA
>WNGB01009216.1_pt1 | contig 16947 bp, 15 predicted proteins | sample 5400681 | NCBI WGS metagenome assembly WNGB01 (sample SAMN13153367, study PRJNA577476) | soil metagenome | isolation source: 115 cm soil or saprolite under grassland replicate 2 | place: USA:California | collected 2016-06-15 | reverse complement strand
ACCGGACCCGCCCCATTGATGAAGACGTCCGGCTTGTAGGGCTGCGAGAAGTTACCGGGAGCACCCGGGATACCCGGCAGGCCGAGGAGGTTGACGTTGATGTTCTTGCTGTTTCCGAACGTCACCGAGGGTGAGGCGAAGGTCGTCGACCCCGAATAGCCCACATAGCCCTCGCCGGCCTCGCCGGACTCGGCTGCGTTGAGCCCTGAGACGCCCGCCCCGCCTGTCCCGGGGGTGATGTTGATACCACCTATGTTGACCGCGGTCGCGCTCGAGGTCCCGAGCGAGTTCTGGTTGTTGTTCTGGTTGGTGTTTCCGGAGGTACCGATCGCCGCCTGCCCGCTCGTATTGCCGGTGTTCTGGACGGCGTTGAGGACCGTGGTGGGACTGTCGGCGAACGCTGGGCACACCATTAGCAGCATGGAGGCCACGGTCGCCGCTGACAGCAGACGCTTCATTCGATCAGATCTCCGAAGTGGCGTATGCAACTGGTGATGACCCTGGCGGTGAGCCTGAGCTCACCGCCAGGGCCGGGGATACTACACCACCACGGCTACTGCGAGATAAACGTCTGGGTCGAGTTCTGGTTCGGCTTCGCTCCCTTACCCACCGCCGCCTGGCCGTTGGCGTTACCAACGTTCTGCACGGCGTTGATGGTCGTGGTGATGTCCTTGCCCGCACCAGTGCCTGTCTTGTTGCCCAGGTTCTGGATCAGCACGCCGAGAACGTCACCGTTGTTGATGACGCTCTTGTTGTTGTTGCCGAGGTTGACGGCGCCAAGATTCTGGCCGCCGACATTGATGCCGGCGTCCGCGCACTGCCCACTCTGGGTGATACCGGTAGCCTGGTCACCCGAGTTGGCCGAGCTCGTACCCGTCGCGTTGCCGTGGTTCTCCGCAGGCCCAGCCGTGTTGGTCTGAGACTGAGAGCCGCCGGCCCCACCCGGCGCCGCAGCGGCCGCGCCGGAATTGATGCTGGAGTTGGAGCTGACAGCCCCGCCGCTCCCCGTGGTCGAAGACCCACCGGAGCCACCGGAACCGCCCGCACCACCAGCACCCGTGGTCGCGGCACCGCCGACACCGCCGACAGCCCCAGCTCCGCCGGTCCCTGAGTTGCCACCGACGGCGCCCGTGCCACCGTTGCCTGCCGTAGCGGACGTCGCACCGGTCGTGCCGGTGCCGTTACCGCCCGTCGCCGTCGCACCTGCTCCGGCGCCGCCCGTTGATCCACCGCCATTCGCGTTCCCACCGGTACCAGTTGCGCCACCGGTAGCCACATTACCGCCGGTACCATTGGCATTACCGCCAGCGGAGTTACCGGTATTGCCACCAGCTCCCGTCGTGGCTGCACCACCGGCCCCGGAGTTACCGGAACCGCCGGTACCGCTCGTCCCGGCACCGCTGGCACCGCCCGCGCCGCCATTGGCAGCGCCGCTCGTACCCGCGGCACCAGCACCGCCATTCCCTGCACCACCGGCTCCGCTGTTACCACCGCCTGCCGCACCACCGGCACCGCTGTTCGCGGCACCACTGGCAGCGGACCCGCCGTTCGCCGCACCGCTCGTCGCGGCAGCAGCGTTGGCAGCACCACCAGCACCGCTGTTCGCGGCACCGCCGGCACCACTGGCGGCATTGCTCGCGCCGTTGGTCGAACCGGCGCCACCGTTACCGCCGGCACCCCCTCCGGTGGTACCACCCGTCGAGGCACCCGAAGTAGTATTGCCTCCGGCACCACCATTCGCGTTACCACCGGCACCGCTGTTCGCGGCGCCGCCCGTAGATCCTCCGCCTGTGCCGGCGCCACCGGCTCCGCTGGTGGCATTGCCTGCACCCGTTGTTGCGGCACCACCCGCGGCACCATTGGCCGAACCCGCGCCACCATTGGCCGCGCCGCCGTTACCCGACGTGCCGTTTGCGCTACCACTGCTGGAGGTGCCGTTGGAGGTGTTGCTTGCGGCGGCATTCCCGCCGGCACCGCCTGCACCATTACCAGCCCCGCCAGCCCCACCCGTACCCGCGGCGGCGTTCTGGCCGGCGTTGACCGCATTTCCACCGGCGTTTGCACCGGCGTTTGTAGCGTTCCCACCGTTGCCCGTACCGGCAGCACCGCCGGTACCGGTCCCGGTAGCGCCCGCACCTCCGTTACCACCATTTGCCGCTGCAGCAACCGGCACGTTGATGGAAGCAGACACAGGGGTGGTGCTGCTACTGCCACCCGAACCGGTCCCACCGCCGCCGTTGGCAGTGCTATTGCCGCCGTTGGCGTTCCCGGAATTGGACGTCGCGTTGCCAGCATTGCCGGCATTGCCTGCGCCACCGTTGCTATTACCACCGGCGGCGTTCCCGGTATTACCGCCTGTAGCACCGCCGCCGGCCCCGCCGTTGCCGGAATTTGTGCTGGCGGTGGAGTTGCCCGAGTTCGAAGAAGAGCCACCACTGCTAGATCCGCCACTGGCAGTACCATTATTGCTGCTGTTGGCGTTGCCGCTGTCGCCGCCATTGGCGGTGCCACCGTTGCCACCCGTGGCGTTACCGCTGTTGGCCGGGCCACTGGTGCCGTTACCACCAGACCCCGTATTCACGCTGACTGCAGCCGTGACGGTCAAGCCGCCGTCGGCACTACCAGTGTTACCACCCGTGCCTGTACCACCGGCGCCGCCCGAAGCCGCTCCGGTGGTGGCGCCACCACCTGCACCACCCGCACCCGTCGCGACCGTACCGCTCTGACCACCATTGACCAAACCACTCGCGCCACCCGTGGCATTACCGGTATTACCGCCCGCGCCGCTCGTGCTCGCCCCACCGGTGCCCGTGCCGTTACCACCAACGGCTGAGAGGGTGCTTGCGCTCGTACCGTTGACGCTCCCACCATTGGCATTGCCGCCGTTGGAATTACCACCCGAACCGCCGGTGGTCGCCCCCGTCCCGCCGCCAGTCCCCTGACCAAACGTGCCGGTCTGAGTGTTGGTGGCCGATCCGCCGACGCCACCCGCCCCGCCGGCTCCACCCGTACCGCTCGCTCCGCCCGCCCCACCGGCACCACCTGCTCCGCCGGTTGCCGTCGCCCGCCGCACCCGTGGCGTTGCCGCCCTGGGAGTTGGCAGCGCCCGTGTTACCGATGGTGCTCGCAGCCGCGGCGCCACCTGCGCCGCCCGTCTGGTTGGTTCCGATAGGCGCCGCGGTGCTCGCGGCCGCCGCGACTGTGATGGCACCGCTCGTGCCGCTCACCGTCCTGTTGGACGAGTTGCTGATGTTCGGACTGCAACCCCCCGCTGCGTCCACTATTGGCGGGGTCGCGACGCCCGCGACCCACAGCGCAATGGTGAACAGTGCCATCCATCTTTTCATTCGCATCGTCCTTTATGGTTTGGTCGGTTAGGGGTTAGGCTGTGTCGACACGCTCACGCTTGAACCGCTTGGGGCAGTCGGTGAGCCCGGACGCCGATCCACAATCCCACTCGCGTGGCTTCACCCAGGGGGCGAACGCCCGCGCACGGCACGCGGATCGACCGCCGCGGCCGGCGCTACGCAACGAATCCAGGTAGATCCCGTCTTCGTCATAGGAAAGTGGATCGTAAAGGCAAAGGTTGCCTTCAGTCGCCACGCAACGGCGCAGCTTGAGCAAAGCTTGGGCCAGTGACGAAACTTCTTTCTTCTTGCCAGCTTCCGTGGCGTCGCGGAACCGCGAGAAAACGAACTGTAAGGTTTTCCGAAGAGGAATGGCTCCAGGGATCACCTATCATAGAAATATGACACGACGCGAAGGATGCCACGCCCTGAGGCAGCGATCCTCGTCCTTTGATCCTATTGACTTGCGAACAGTGTGCTAATTCTGCGCTCTTTCTAACTGCGTGCTCACGCCGACAGCAGGGGAAAATCTTTTCTCTTGCCGCGGCTGTGGAGCTGGCGAGCCGCTCACCTGGACGAGTGAGGGCAGCGTGCGGAGCCCCCCAGCCCCCGCGAGGCCGGGGAGCGCGGTGATTGTTGACCACGGCCCGGGGCCTGTGGCCTACTGGTGCGGCCGCGCACGCCCGCCGGAATGTCATGGGATGGGCGCTAAGCGACGCGGATACGCGAAGACCCATGCCGAACGCTCAAGTGAAGTCGAAAGAGAAGCGACCAAGGCTCCGCCGGCGTACGAAGCGCAAGCTGACTTGGGGAGCGGCCATCGGGGCCGGAATCGTCTTTTTTCTGGCCTTTTACCTCTGGGCCAGCAACCGACCGGGCCAGTTCGTGAAGAGCCTGGGAAATGAACACCTGCAGACGGAAGACCAAAAGCACGTGCCGTACAACTCCGTGCCGCCGACCTCGGGTCCGCACCTGCCCGTCATCGCGCGATGGGGGGTGCACCCCGAGCCCATTTCCAACGAGCTGCAGGTGCACAACCTGGAGGAAGGGGGCGTGCTGGTTCAGTACAACTGCCCCCAGGGCTGCCCGGATTTGCTTTCGAAGCTACGGGCTATCGTCCTGCGCTACGACACGCAGGTCATTCTGGCTCCCTACCCGGGTATGGACAGCAAGATCGCCCTCACGGCCTGGTCCCGCATCGACAAGTTCGACGAGTTCGACGAGAAGCGCATCGTGCGGTTCATCCAGGCATACCGCGGGATCGACCACCACCCCCGCGGAGGAATTCTCTAGAAAAAGAGGCCGCTCAAAAGAGCCCGATGAACCGCGGGACCTTTTGAGCGGCCTTGAAGCCGACTCGGCCTCGTCTGTGTCGTCCTGCTATTGCTGCTGATCGAGGATCGCCCTGATGGCCCGCATCACCGGATTGTCGTCGGCCGGAGCCGGGGCCGCCGTGGTGGTCGTGGGAAGCCCAAGGTACTTCTTCACGCAGCTGTACTGCTCCCAACCCTTGAGCTGATAGTTCAGGTCGACCTGCTTCCACTTCGGATGGCCGTTCTGCACGAGCCAGTCCATCCGTCGCGCCATGATCTGGGCAAACCGGCCCACGGCGTCGCAATCCCTGAACCGATAGTCGAACGAGATGAGCACGGCCTTGGCGGCGACGGTCGTGACCTTCGCGGGCTGCCACGGATACGTGTTGGGCGGAATCTCCGCCACCGGATAGAGCTCGAGGATGCTCTTGCTGGTAATGGGAACGAGCGCGAGCTGGTCGGCCTCCGTCACGCCTTCCTTGAACAGCTTGACGGGATAGCCGGCCACGTAGAACATCGCGTCGATGCGTCCGGCCTTGAGCTCGGCCAGCGCCTCGTCGGTGTCGATGGGGAGCATGGCGCTGGGCTTCACATCGGAGAGCTGCAAGAGCACGCGAGCGGTGAGGAAGGTGCCGCTGCCGTCGCGGCCGACGGCCACACGCTTGCCGTTGAGATCCTCGAAATCCGCGAGCCCGCGCCGGCCGAGCACGTGGATCTCCTCGTTGTAGAGCGGGAAGACCATCCGTGTCTTCTTGGCGATCTTGATCAGGTTCTGATCCGTCTGCAGCCGGGAGATGAAGGCCAGCACGTCGGACTGCACGATGCCGAGCTGGATGCCCGGCCGCTGGTACACGGCGAAGACGTTCTCGATGGAGCCCTTCGAGTTGTACACGTTCAGCGTGACCTCGGACAGCCTCATGAGCTTCTGGAGGTCGAGCCCGAACTGGTAGTAGGTGCCTTTCTCGCCTCCGGTAATGATCCCCATCTTGTTGTCGACCTTCGGGTCGGCAGCAAGGCCGATGCCCGTCCACCCGAGCAACAGCAACAGCGTCAGCGAATACCAACTCATCCTCTTCACGGCGCTTCCTCCTCTCGAGGCCGGAGGCCTCGTATAGACCATTGTCGAAAGGGTCGGGATCATGACATAAGCACCATCGGGTGTCAATTTGAGCCAGAGGCGTCGTCCCCGATCGCCGCCATCAACCAATCCAGATATGAGGAGCGCCGCCGGACTTGACAGCCCCGCGCCGGCAAGGTATCAGGGGCCCATGGCGCTCCCTGTCGGCCTGCCCGCGCTTCCTCGGTTCTAGCCGCTGACCCGGCTCTGGCACTCGCAGATCCGCCGTTTCGCGGCAAGCGGCGTCGTCAACACCCTCACCGACTACGTGGTGTTCATGTCGCTGACCAGGATCTTCTCGGTTCCCCTCGGACGGGTGTGGATGGCCAAGCTCATCTCCGGCGGCGTAGCCATGGCCGTCAGCTTTCTCCTCAATCGGGGCTGGGTGTTCGCCGCCCGTCCTGCCCGTCGTTCCGGCCAGATCGCCCGGTTTCTCATCACGACCATCTCCGCCTCCTGGGGTGTCCAGCTCGCGCTCACCCAGTTCTTCTCGAGCGTCTGGCCCGTTCCCGGGCTACTGGGCTACGCATTGCTGTCCCGTCTTGGCGTGGCGGCAATCGCCCCGGGCATTCTCACGGAAGCCGCCGCCATCAAGACGGTGGCGTTCGGTCTCGCCACGTCCGCGAGCATGGCGTGGAATTTCGTCTTGTACCGAACCTGGGTGTTTCGGTCGGCACGGCCTTGACCCCTCCGACACCGGGTGTTAGCCTCCGGGCGCTCTCCCCGCCGCTGGTCTCTGGTGGCCGCATGAACCGTCGTGTTCCCGATTGAGGAGGAGATCCTGATGGATGTGTCCATGATCCCGGTTCTGTCGCTGCGGCTCGAGAAGCTCGAGCGGAGCAATCGCCGGCTCAAGCTATCGGGACTGGTCGTCTTGTTCGGGCTGCTTGCCTTCGGCGTGATGGGCCAGGCGAGGCCGCCGCTTCAGATTGTCGAGGCGCAAGAGTTCGTCGTGAAGGACGCCGGCGGAGTGGTTCGCGCCCGGCTCGGGGCCTCGCCCTCCGCGGTGAGCCTCAGCCTCTCTCACGAAGGTGGACGGGCGAGTCTCGCCGTCTCGGGCGGGCGAGGCCAGGGCGCCCACCTTGCCGTCACCGACGCGGCCGGCAAGATCAAGGGCCTCCTTCTCCTCAATCCGGAAACCGTCGGACTCTACCTGTCTCCCGTCGACGCCACCGGTCCACCCAAATCCCCTCGCGTGGTCTTCGAGGTGCTGAGTCAGGGTACCGGGGGATTCGCCTTCTTTGACAAGAACGGTGTGGCGCGTGCCTTGGTCGGAGCGGTCTCCGACGACGGTGCCTCGTTCGTGTCCGTCCATGATGGCTCTGGCAAGCAAGTCTGGAAGGCGCCCTGAGCCGTCACCGGGCCCCTGCAAGATTGCGGACCGGTCCAAATTGTCAGGGGCGCCTGTCGAACTCTTTTACGACCTCGGCTCTGGACTCCAGGTGACCCTTCGTAACCTGTCGTTCTTACTGCCATCGAGAATCTGGCCTCACCCTTGCTCTAACGTGCCGCGATTTGGCCCTGTCCGTATCAAATGTAAAGACCTGGGTCACCACGTCAAGGAGGCGGCACAGCGATGAGAACCGGAAGGGGCGGGCTGATTGGCGTGCTGGCGCTGGCGCTCCTCTTGCTCTTTGCGCCGGCTGCCCATGCGCTGATCTTGTCCTATTCCACCCCGGCGGGGGCCACGGACAAAGACGGTGATCCGGTTTCGGCGAGGGCTGACGTGTCGACCACGGGCGGCGTGCTCACGATCACGCTGACGAATCTGCAGAACAACCCGAAGGCTGAGGGCCAACTCCTGAGCGATTTCGGATTCACGCTTGCGAGTAACACAACCGGGTTGCCCTTCCTGGTCAACGGATCGATCACGGGGAGTCAGGGGATCGAGCGCACGATAGCCGCCGACAAGACCTTCAACCTTCCAGGCGCCCCCGTCGCGGCCCTCTGGAATCTCGAGAACAACGTGAGCGGCGGCTACAGGCTCTGCGATCTCTGTGCTGGCGGCGATGCACCCGCCCACACCATCATCGGCGGGCCGGATCCGGGCGACGCCTTCCACTACACGGCCGCAAACTCTTCGATTGCCGGTAATGGTCCGCACAATCCGTTCCTGTTCGGTCCGACGACATTCACGATCACCATTGCGGGCCTCTCGTCGGATATCTACGTCGACTCCGCGTTCTTCTCCTTCGGGACGGTAGAAGGTGACAACATCACAGCCCAGTGCATTCTGAGCTGCCTCCCCAACCTGCATCGGACACCCGAGCCCTCGAGCCTTCTTCTCTTGGGGGCGGGACTGGTAGGGCTGGCCGGGCTCGGCTGGAGGGCGCGACGGCCCACGAAGTAGGGCCCAAGCCTCGACAATCACTGGGGCGGCCAACTGGTCGCCCCGTTTTTTTTACGATAGGATCTTCGGCAGGGAGGACGATCTCATGAAGATCACCCGACGAGGGTTGCTGAAAGGTGCGGCGGCCGTCAGCGTTGCCAGCTCGCTGCCCCACGCGATGCCGGGCTCGGCCCAGGCGCAGACCACGCAGAAGAGGGAGCTGGTGGTCGCCCAGGGCGGAGACATCTCGAAGTTCGATCCGCACTTCAGCACGTCCTCGAACGACATCCGCTGGAGCTTCAACATCTTCGACAACCTCACCGCGCGGCACGCCGACGGCATGCTCTATCCCGGCCTCGCCGCGGAGGTGAAGCTCCAGGCGCCGACCACGTGGACGTTCAAGCTGCGCCAAGGGGTGAAGTTCCACAACGGCGACCCGTTCACCGCGGCCGATGCGAAGTTCAGCCTCGAGCGGACCTACGATCCGAACGCCAAGACCATGGTCGCGACCGTCTTCACGACCATCGACCGCATCGAGGCCCCTGATCCGTTCACCCTCGTCATCCACACCAAGAAGCCGGATCCGCTCTTGGCCGCCCGTCTCGCCTTCTACGGTGGCCAGATCGTGCCCAAGAAATATCTCGAGTCGGTCGGCAATGACGGCTTCAATGCCAAGCCCGTGGGGACCGGGCCCATTCGCTTCGTCTCCTGGGTCAAGGACGACAAGCTCACCGTCGACGCCAATCCCGACTACTGGGGCGGCAAGCCCGACTTCGACAGGATGATTGTCCGCTCCATCCCCGAGACGGCGCCGCGCATCGCCGCCCTCCTGAAGGGTGAGACCGACATGATCACGCAGCTGCCCCCCGACCAGGCCGGGCGGGTGACTGCCAATGCCCCCACCAAGGTGGCCGGCGCCCTCTATGCCGGGCTCTACGTCCTGTGCGTCAACAGCAAGCGCCCGCCGCTCGACAATCCGCTCGTGAAGCAGGCGCTCTCCCTGGCCATCGACCGCGAGCTGATCGTCAAGGAGCTCTGGAAGGGACGCGGGGTGGTTCCCAGCGGGCCCATCGCCAAGGGCGACAATCACTTCGACGCGAGACTGCCCGCCCTCGCCTACAACCCTGCCGAAGCCAAAGAGCGGCTGAAGAGAGCCGGGTACAAGGGCGAAGAGGTCTTCATCGAGACGACCGTCGCCTATGTCGCGCAGGACAAGCCCATGGCCGAGGCGATCGCGGCCATGTGGAAGGATGTGGGCGTCAATGCCAAGATCGAAGTGATCGAGTTCTCCGTACGGGCCCAGAAGAATCGCGAGAAGAGCTTCAAGGGGGTGTTCTGGTCCGACCCGACCTCCACCCTCGGCGACCCGGACGGCATGATGTGGCGCCTCCTCGGTCCGGGCGGCCCGCAAGACTACTGGCGCGATGCCAAGTTCGACGAGCTCGGCAATGCCGCCCGCTTCTCCGTGGACGAGAAGTTCCGCGGCGACGCGTACAGTCAGATGACCCGCATCTTCCTCGAGAACTTCCCCTGGCTCCCCGTCATCCAGCCCTACGAAGACTATGGGCTCCAGAAGTACATCGAGTGGACGCCGAACCCGAACCAGCAGTTCGAGATCCGGCGCTTCAATTTCAAGTTCCGACGGGCGTAGCAGGCCGTGCAGGCGCGGATCCGCGGCCGGGCCCAGGCGGCTCGCCAGCTACGCAAGAACGGCAGCGAGCCCGTGCAGCCGTTGACCCCTACGAAGCGGAGCGCGGCCGCGGGCGAGTCGCGGGCGCCGGCGCCAGGGGCCCCGTGGGAGCGCGTGGCGTCCGCCCTGGTCTACGCGGCCCTCCTGATCTATGCCGCGTTCCCGTATTCGGACTACGACTGGGGCTGGCACTACCGCTACGGCGAGTACTTCTTCACCCACGGTCGAGTCCTTCGCCACGACATCTACTCGTGGACGATGCCGGGATACGAGTGGGTGAATCACTCCTGGCTGTTCGATCCGCTTCTCTACGTGCTGTATACGCGATTCTCATTCATCGGCTTGTCGATTGCGGGTGCCCTCGCCACCGTGCTGACCTTCTACCTCTGCATCCGGCGGGCCCACCTTGCGTACTGGCAAGCGGCCGTCGTGGCCGTGTTCTACGGGGCGTTGACCAAAGACATCATCATGCAGGGGCTCCGGACGCAGGTCGTCGGACTCCTCGCTCTCGCCCTGCTCGGCGATCTCCTGGCCCGGCAGAGAACAGGGAAGAACTGGCCGCATTGGGTCCTCCCCGGCCTCTTCTGTATCTGGGCGAACTTCCACGGCTCCTTTCTGTTGGGCCTCGTCGTCTTCGGCGTGTACGTGGCGTGGGATCTCGTGTATGCCCAGGCGCGAGGAGCTGTGCTTCCGCGCCGCTGGTTCATGTTCGCGGGCTCGTTCGTTGCCTCCATCGCGGCGACCCTCGTCAATCCGTTCACGTATGGCGTGTACGTGGAAGCACGGAGGCATTTCGGAAACCCGCACCTCACCTATGTCATCGAGTGGATGCCGCCGAATTTTTCCGAGCTCATCGGCATGCTGTTCCTGGCCTATACCCTGGTCGTGGCCTACGGGTTCTTTTCCCGGAGATCGCTCTCGGACATCCCCGCCCTCCTCATTGCCGTGGGGACGTTCTCCATGGCGGTGAGCTCCCGGCGGCATGTGGCCGTGTTCGTCGTCCTCACCTTTCCGATCTTCGCCTCCGTCATCAAAGACCTCCGCTTCCGGGTGGCGGGGATGCTCCGCACGAGCGCGGTCTTCGCGGTGGTGATCGCGCTATTCGGCTTCACGGTATGGGAGCGCCGGGGCGACTACTACAATCTCCTGCACAGCTCGATGCAGACCTACTGCTGGTACGGCCCGCAATGCTCCGAAGGCCTGACCGAATTCCTCCTCCAGCACCCGCCCGTCGGCCGAGGGTTCACCTTCTACGATTGGGGCGGATACCTGATCGGCCGAGGGGTACCGGCGAAGCTGTACATCGACGGACGGATGCACCTGTGGGAGCGAAGCGACTACCAGCCGATGGCGGACTACCGGGCCATGTACGTCATGAACGACATGGACGCCTTCCGGCGCCACCAGTTCGACTGGATCCTCGTGCCGAGAAACTCGGACTTTGTCAAGAATCTGGTGGCGGATGTGTCCCCCTCCAGCGGAGTGAGGGAATCGGATCTGTGGATCGTCGCTTACCAGGACGACAAGGTCTTCTACGCGGTACGCAAGAAGACGAATTAAGCTGCGTAAATTGCTGTCGATTTCTCTTACAGATCGACTTATCCAGCCCGCTAACTAGCTGAAGATAGTAGCTGCCCCATCAAGGCTACATTCTTGCAGCTTTTCCATTGGCTTGAAGATTTCGCACTCGTATGGACGCGAAAGGAACAGCATTCCTATGACTCGGCTCAAGTTTGCAGGAGCATGGGCTCTTGCATTGATCCAGATTCCCAACCAGCCACCGGTCGGCTTCATCTACGAGCAAGGGCCGATCGGGACCGGTCATCCCATAGACAAGGGCGTCACCTTCCCGTTCACGTCCAGCGAGCTGACCCTCTTCCTGGGATACGTTACGGGCTTCGACAAGGGAAACGTCGTGGATCAGTACGGGGACAACGGCCTCGACACCCTCGCCGGTGTCCCCGCTATTGTGGCGAACCAGGCAGTCATCGACGGCGTGGTGCCCCCGCCTCCGGTTCCCGAGCCGGCCAGCCTCGTGCTCCTCGGCGTTGGTCTGGCGGGGCTGCGGCCTGGAAGCGCGGACGCCGACGGGGCCGGCGCGAGGGCTAGGGTGTAGCGGCTCCGAACTGGACTCGTGGTGAGCTCTTCCGCAGGCGCCTGGGCTTCTCCCAGGCGCTCGGGGCGTCTTCCGGGGAGACAGGAATGGTGATTGCGTGCACGCGACGATCGACGATGATTCGCGCCGGTTTCGATCGGTAGTCTCAGGGAATGAGAGCCGGCCCGTGGCCAGACGTCACGCTGTCAGCGGAGGATACCCCTCCTCCATCCACGATACGAGGGACCAGGTCATGACGGCTCCCGATCCAGAGCTCAAGCACGGGCTTTTGCCTGGCGAAGTCCTCGACGAGGAGACGTTCCGGCGACTGCTGTCACTCGAGGCGAATCGCGCGACCCGCTACCGGGACTTCTTCGTGCTCTGTCTCGTCCAGCCCGATCACCTGGGCCCGAAAGATCCCGCGGCCGAGGTGCTGGGCAAGCGGGTGGCGAGCAAGATCGTCGAGTTCGTGCGCTCATCCGATGTGGTGGGACGGCTCGGTGACAGCATAGGGGTCCTGTTGTTGCAGACGGCAAGCGGCAACGCCCTCAAGGTCACTGAACGACTCCGTAGCGAGATCGGCAACGTTCGCTTCCCAGGGGACGCGGCCGGGGCCGCTCGGAAGATCACCCTGAGCGTGGGTGAAGTTTCGTTTCCGGGCGACGGCCACAGCGAGGTCTCGCTGTTGTCCCGGGCCCGCGCCCGACTGCAAGAGGCCGTGCGCTCTGGAGGCAATCGGGTCGTGCAGTCCGACCACAGCTAGGGAATCCCTCGCCGGCACGACAATCGTCGGCTCTCGATCGACGTTTTTGCGTCCTCGATCGTTGCCCGCAAATCGACAACTCTTTGATTTTCTGGATCATTCCATGATGGCTCGGCTCTTGCTGTTCCATCTGGCAGGATGACCAGGGAACTGCGGTGCGAGGACATCTTCACAGGCTGCGCCCACGTCGAGCATGGGTCCGATATCCGAAGTCTCTTCGCCCAGTTCATGGCCCACGTTCGGGAGAATCACGGGGTGACGAACCCCACGCCAGAGCTGCGCATCCAGGTGATGACCGCGGTGCGCGAGGTACACGCGCACGCCGAGTGAGCCCGCCACGCTCACCAATTGACATACGAGGAACCCCCGCCTAGCATCGGACCACTTCGCCGATCTCGAGCGTCACGAGCACACCCGAGCCGACAGGGCCGAGGGGAACCGTCTGAACATCGAGCTGTCATCGCTGCTCATCATCGCGGTGATCGCGGTGGCAGCGCCCCTCATCTCGGAGCTCCCCGTCGGCCTTCGCCTTCCCATCGTCGTCGTGGAAATCCTCCTGGGGATTCTCGTGGGGCCACACGGCCTGGGGATAGCGAGCAGCACAGGGGTCCTCGGTTTCCTCGGACTTCTCGGCCTGACCTTTCTCTTCTTCCTCGCCGGATTCGAGATCGACTTCGACGAGATCAGAGGCCGGCCCATGGCCTTGGCGGCGGGGGGCTGGTTGATCTCGCTCGGCCTCGCCGCGTGCATCGTCTGGGCTTTCTGGCAGATCGGGTTCGTGAGGGCGCCGGTCCTCACTGGCCTCTGATTCACGACCACGGCCATGGGAACCCTCCTGCCCACCCTCCGCGACTCCGGCGAGCTGCGGAACCGATTCGGCAGCTTCATCCTTGCGCGCCCCGTCACGCATCCTGATGTCCAGATGAGCAGGGGGCGGCCTTCGATGAGTCTGGGGATGGCCGGGCTCGGGCTCGCCACGATGGTCCACTTCAGGTCATGCTCCGGCACATAGACGCGGGCGTCCTCGCCGTCGCCTACGAAGACATCGGCCCGACGAGCGGCCCGCCCGTCGTGCTCCTTCACGGCTTCCCCTACGACATTCATGCGTACGGCGAGGTGGCGCCGCTCCTTGCCTCCGAAGGTTGTCGGGTCATCACGCCGTATCTGCGCGGGTATGGCCCTACGCGATTTCTCTCCGCGGACACGCCGCGCTCCGGCCAGCAGGCGGTGCTCGGGCACGATCTCCTGTCACTCATGGACGCGCTCCACGTCCCGAGCGCGGTGCTCGCCGGTTACGATTGGGGCGGGCGCGCGGCGTGCGTGGTGGCCGCCTTGTGGCCCCATCGCGCGCGGGGGCTGGTGTCCGGGTGCGGCTACAACATTCAGCACATCGCCGGCTCGTCGAAACCGCAATCCCCCGAGCACGAGCATCGCCTGTGGTACCAGTACTACTTCCATGGGGAGCGAGGCCGGGCCGGGCTCGCGGAGAATCGCTATGAATTCGGCAAGCTTCTCTGGCGACTCTGGTCTCCGCACTGGAAGTTCGACCCCGCGACCTACGACCGGACCGCGCGCTCCTTCGACAATCCGGATTTCGTGGAGGTGGTGATTCAGTCCTACCGGCATCGCTTCGGGCTTGCTCCGGGTGATCCCGCGGTCGAGGACACCGAGCACCGGTTGAGCGCTCAACCCCGCATCGCCGTCCCGACCATCGTATTGCACGGCGAGGGCGATGGAGTCACGCCGCTGGCCGCCTCAGAGTCGCACCGGCGATTCTTCACCGGCGCGTATGAGCGGCGGCTCATCCCCGTGGTCGGCCACAACCTGCCCCAGGAAGCGCCGCGGGAATTCGCCGAGGCGATCCTGACCCTCGCGCACGGGTCCTCCCGAATCAATACGACGCCGCCCTGAGCGCGGGCCGTCCCACGCTACGGCCAGCCCCTCGAACTGGCCGCGGAGCAACCTCTGCCTCGGCACTCAGGATTACAGACTCCGGCGCCCGCCTTGGCGCAGGGAAGCAGGATCACGCCCTGCTCCAGATGGACCATCTCTCGCCGGAGAATCCGGGGCTCGTCCATGGGTTTCCCAAGCCATGACGGAAGCGAGGTGATGAAGCAGATGATGACCGATCGATACGGACAATCCGAAGAGGTCGCGCGCAGCCGCTATGGCTTCATGAGCCGCGAGGTCCCGGTGATGGATCGGAGCGCACTGATCTTCGGCAGACAGACGCTGGTCGGGTGGAGGTCCGCTCCGGTCACAGTCCCGCCTCGCGACAGAGCTCTCCGAGCACCTTGTCCGAGTCGAAGGAGCCCACGGCCACCTCGCGGGCGGCCCGGCAGTGGAGGGCGTAGTCGCGGTTGATCTCCGCGAGGGCCGCCGCCGCCTCCTCGGGCGTGTGGAAGGCGAAGAGCCCGCGGCCCGTAGGAACGTACGTGCTGAACCCGGTTTCCTGCGTCACCACCGGTTTACCCGCGGCGAGATAGCACACGCTGCGGTCGCTGAACCACCCGCAGCGTGTGCGGGCAACCAGGTCCTTCGCCACCGTGAACTCCCCCCGGGAGGCGTAGATGTGTCGGCGATAGGTGTCCATGTCACGCGATTTCTCGTAGGCATCCGCCAGGTGCCAGCCCCGCGCCAGGAGCAACGCCCGCGTCCGCCCGTCGACGGTCTCGAGCGCCAGCTCGAGCGGCTGCGCGGTCAGTCGCGGCAGGTCGAGGACGCGCAGGAAGTTGACGTGCTTGGACCAGTAGTAGGTCTGTCCCTCGAATCGGACATCCTTGTCCACGTTCTCCCAGGTGCCGACGGTGGAGAACCGGTCGGCCGCGGGATCGAAGTCCGGCTTCCACAAATCGAGCACGACCGGGGGCCGGGTCGGCCGCCAGTCGAATTTCTGAAGCGGGATGGGGCAGTCCGGCTGGCCTAGGTTCTCGCCGTACGTGAAATGATGCGTGTGGGCGGTCAGAAGCTCCAGGGTTTGCTCGTGGTTCTCCACGACGCGAATCTGCTCGAAGACGGGATCGGTCTGTACGTAGATGCGGATCGGACAGGCCATGTGCTCCTCACGCAGGCGCGTGGAGCCGCACACATTGACGAGGGCATCGGCTTCGCGATAGAGCCGGTCGAGTCGCCCACGCTCGAGCCCGTAGCACTGGTCGTGGACCAGGTCCTTGTACGCCCATCGGTCGCCGAGCCCGAACCGCTCCATGGTCCGCCGAAGGAATTCGACGCCATAGGCACAGTCTCCGACCAGACTGCTCACCCTCGGGTCATAGGGAGTCGCGGCGGAATCCTCCACGTAGTAGACGTCGTGGCCGAGGCGGGCGAGCCCGATCACGTAGTGGACGGCCTGCCAGCCGATGCCGCCCAGCGGGTACTGGCCCGCCAGATGAAGGACGAGGATCCGCTTAGGGCGCGGCAAGGGGGTCGTCCTCCTCCCGAAAGCCGGCCTGTAACCGGTAGAGCGATGCGAAGGCGCCGCGGGCTTCCATGAGGGCGTCGAAGTTCCCCTGCTCGACGACGCGGCCGTCGCGCAGCACGACGATCAGGTCCGCCTTCCGGACGGTGGCCAGCCGGTGGGCGATGATGAACGTGGTGCGCCCCGCCGTCAGGCGCTCGAGTCCCTGCATGATGAGCGCCTCCGTCTCGGAGTCCAGCGCGGACGTCGGCTCGTCGAGGATGAGGATGGGTGAATCCCTCAGGATGGCTCGGGCGATGGTGAGGCGCTGCTTTTCCCCCTCCGACATGGTGACGCCCTGTTCCCCGACCACGGTGTCATAGCCGTTCGGGAGCTGCGCGATCATATCGTCGAGGCCAGCGAGACGGGCGGCAGTCACGATCTCGTCGTGACCCGCGTCCGACCGGCCGAAGGCGATGTTGTCGCGCAGGGTCGCACTGAACACCAGCGGCGGCTGAAGCACCATGGCGATCTGCCGCCGGAGTGAGCTGAGCCGATACTCTCGAGCGTCGACGCCGTCCACGAGCACGCGGCCCGCCCACGGATCATAGAAGCGTGGGAGGAGGCTCAAGAGCGTGGATTTGCCGGCGCCCGTCGGGCCGACGATGGCCACCTTCTGGCCCGGGCGCGCGCGGAGGGACACGCCGCTCAGCACGGGGTGGCCCGACACATAGCCGAAGCAGACGTCTTCCCAGGACACCTCGCCCCGCGTGCTCTTCGCCGGGATCTCTCGGTGGTTGTCCTTGACGTCCCGCTCCACGTCCAGCACGTCGAACACGCGCTGCACGGCGGCCCGGGATCCCTGGGCGAGCCCGTAGGTCTGGAACATGCTGTTG
>WNGB01016517.1_pt1 | contig 16948 bp, 20 predicted proteins | sample 5400681 | NCBI WGS metagenome assembly WNGB01 (sample SAMN13153367, study PRJNA577476) | soil metagenome | isolation source: 115 cm soil or saprolite under grassland replicate 2 | place: USA:California | collected 2016-06-15 | reverse complement strand
GTACGGCCCCGCTGCGGCAACTCAGGGGAGGCATCCGCGGCCTTGCACGTCTTTATCAGCCATCCAGCGTTACTGCACGACCTACGCGCCTTTCTCGAGCGCGCGGAATGCGCGGTTGGGCGCTGCCACGCTCACGACCTTGAAGTTCAACTGCCGCGCGCTTATTCAGAGGCGCAAGCTTGCGGAGAGCTCGACATCTTTCTCGCGACTTGGCAGGTGAACAACCCAGGTGTTGAGACGTACCGGGTCGATCACGACCGCGTCGATTAGCTCGGGCGGCCGGGCCGGTAGTGGACTCTGGCCGTTGCCCGGCCATTGCCACGGATGCCCGAGCCCGCTCTGCAAGACGGAGATGACTGCGGCTTGGCGATGCGGAATCCGTTGGTCACCATCTCGCCCCGTAGCCCACGCTCCATCCAAATCTCGTTCCGGGAAGCAAGTCGCTTTGCCTCGCGCCGCCGGCTGAGGTCGTGCGCCGCAAGTTCGATCTCCTTGTGCCGCCATTCGTAGCTAAGCACGTTGAGACAGCCTCTTCGGCTCGCGTTATGGAACGGAGACGTCGGTGATGTCCCCACACGCCACGTATACGTCCGACTCGGCGGCGGACTTGTGGACATTGATCGCATAACCGGGGCTGTCCGTCCTGAGAAGGTCCTCGAGCGAAAGCGCAACATTCTCGCGTAGACGCCCCGCCCACGACGTCATTCAAAGGAGCTGCAACATCGCCGACGTCGGGGCAGGTGCCTTCGTGGATGTGAGCGGGTTGAGGCGCGTCGCCTCTTTGGGAGAGCTCAATGGCCACGTCGAAAGTGCCGTCAGCGTTCGGTGTCAGCGTCGCGGTCCCGGACTGGCCGGACTCATTCTCCTCGGCAAGGTCCACGGTGATGGTTTTGGGTGCTTCTTGGACAGCAGTTTCGGCGGCACTCGACACCGCCCCTGCGGCATTCGACACCGCCTCTCCAGCGTTGTCACCGTCGCCGCCACAACCAAGGGGCGCGACAAGGGCAAGTACAAGCCAACCAAGAAGGAAGACGATGGGGCGGATCATCCTGCAACCTCCTCAGCCGGGGGTTCGTCGCCGGCCTTCCGACCAGGCGCGCTCCGCAGCGTCTTCTCGAGATCAAAATTGTCATCCGGATCAGAAGCGTGCGGATCGACCGCCTGGGCTTGGCGCCCAGTCCTCTCGGCGGTGGTTCGTTGCTCACGAGCCCGTTGGGACTCGGTCTCTGCAATCTCTTCGAGCTCCTCGGCGCGCGCCTGACGAGACTCCGCTTCACGTCTTAATCGTTCGGCCTCGGCGCGTTCGGCCGTAACGCGCCCCGCCGCTCGTTGCGCGCTTTCTTCGGACTGCTGTGCGCCCGCGAGTGCTCGCCCGGTCAGAAGTCGGCGAAACCATGGTGCTGAGATCTTCGAACCTCGCGATAGTCGCGGGTCGATCGACCCGACGCCGCCACGGTCGTGCTCACCGCCGAACGGGCGCCACGCCTACGCTGAGCCGGAGCCGGGATCGATTTCCTCTGTGTCTAGCTCGTCGACCTGAAGCTGACTGTCGTGGCAGTCGTCGACGGCAAACGCGTTGCTTCCCCCCACGCAAACGGCGATTCGAACGAGCGAGCGCGCAACTCGCAGACGCATACGCCCGGTCGTCGCGAGCACGGCGCTCCGCGCGGTCGTCCGGCCGCTGTCGAGCGCTTGAAGTGTCGCGCGGCTCGCACGGATCGCCTTCCCCGCAAAGGTTCGCGCGAGATTCCGGGCTCCGTCGACCGCAAACGCCTTCGCGACCGGCTCCACCCTCTTGAAAGACAAAGCAAGCGTTTGCATGCGAGCCGGATGCAGCGTGAATTGTGCGCTGTGAGGACGTATGCGCGGAGGGGCCGCATTCACGTGCTCAGTTGCACCGGGATTCGCACCGTCGACAAGTTCCCACCATGGAACCGTGTCATCGATCCAGGCCGGACGCCTGTCCGCCCGCAGCGGCCCAACTTTGTCCTCCGACCCGTCGTGGACGTGTTCGTCGGAGATAACGAGCAACGACGCGTCGGGCCATACGGTATCGACGGCCGAAAAGTGAACGGTTCGCGCGCGAAGGCCCCTAAGTCGTAGGAATGTGCCTTCCATATGCGTCTCGACACGCTTCACCCGACCGAGGCGACGGCCGTCGGCCCGCATCACGGAGAAGCCCTGACAGCGCATGAGCCAGTACTCCCGCACGGCGCTACCGCGGCCAAAACCGAGATGTGTATCGATTTCGAGCCTTGAAGTCGCCACGGACGTGGCTTCGGGGTCGAAGCGCGCGTTCCTGCGACCTTGCGAGGGCCCGGGATCTACACCGCAGGCGGACGCAGCAACAACGGCGAGCGCGGCGCCGCCCACGCATGTTTGGGCTTGTCCGTGACGGTCACGCGCTTGGAGACGAGGAGGGTCAGCGCGGCCCTACGCGCCACGAACCCAGGAGGACGAAATGGCAAGCAGCGACGATTCTGGGTACGGCGCAGAGGACGGTGAGGCGAGCCGTGGGACTTTTCACTATTCACTTTGAGCTCGGCGACAAGACGCTCGACACGCTGCGGCATCTTGCGAACGAGACGGTCATTCGCTTCGAGCTCGAGTCAGGTCGACGACGGCATGAACGAAATCCTCGATGGCGACCGCTTTCGGATCGTCAATGCGGATGTCGTATTTCGGTATGAGATCGACGGCGATCACCGGCCCAAGAACGACCATCCGGCCCACGTCTTTACCGTCGGCGACCGGCGCAAAGCGGCCGCGGCTACAAATGAGATCCGGCGCGAGAAGCGCTACATCGTCGAGCGGCTCCGCCTGAACCGGGAGCTCGAGCAGATGTTCGCGAGGGACGCGGCTCGCCGACAGCGCAAGGCAGCGAAGCAGCGGCGCCGGCGCGAGGAGCAGAAGGCAAAGCTCGGCGCGATGGCATGCACGCCGACACGGCCTTCAGAGCCCGACGACCTGGTCGACACCCCGGCTCGGCACCAGGCGCATGCTTCGAGGAAGCGTGACCGCAAACGCGCGAACCTCGCCGATCGTCACCACGGCTCGTCAGCGATCAGCATAGGAGCTTGGAGCGGATGCGCGCGAGATAGCGGCACCCAATCTTCACTAGCGCCACTGTCTGCGTGCGCGCAGGGGCCCCGGCGACACGGCAGAATCCCACCGGCTGGCGACATTCGCGACTGGGAGGGTCTCGATGATGATCACAGAGCGCTCTAAGCGCGTGATTCCCTTTCGTCCGCACGACGCGAAGCGGGTCGGCGAGGGCTGCTTCTACCTCGACCTGATCGTCTGGTTAAACGGTGACCGGATCGAGCTCGGAGATGGGGTCGGCTTCAACTACGGCTGTTATGTGAACGGCTACGGCGGGCTCCGGATCGGCGACCAGACGATCGTCGGCCCCTACACAATGGTTCATACAGCCAATCACGAGATCGCCCAGAATCGGCCCATCGTCGACCAGGCCTGGACCGAGCGGCCCGTCGAAATCGGCGCTGACTGCTGGATCGGGATGGGCGTCTGCATTCTCCCGGGCTCGCGTCTCGGGGACGGCTGCGTGGTTGGCGCGGGGAGCGTCGTCGCTGGCGAGCTCGAACCCAACTGCATCGCGGTCGGTAACCCTGCGCGAGCGATTAGGAGCCGCTGATGCGCATTCTCTTCCTGCAGCAGCAGCCTTGCGTGCGGGCACTCAAGTACGCGGTCGCGCTGCGTTCCGCCTTCCCCCAGATCCGGCTCGGCTTCGCCTATCAGGGTAAGAGGCTAAGCGAGTGGTACGGCTCGGGGGACGAGCTCTTTGAGCGCTGGTGGAACCTTGGTTCGGAGCCGATCAAGGGCTTGCGGGCCGCCGGCGAGGCGTTTCGCCCCGACCTCATCCACAGCCACAACCTGCCGGATTCCCTGACCGCGCTCGCGCTCGAGCTCTTCGCCGGCCGCGTCCCGGTCGTCCACGACATCCATGACCTTCAGAGCCTCAGGCGGACGCCCTATGAGCACGGCTTTCCGGAGCCGCGCGAGCCGCTGGCGCTCGAACAACTCGCGATCGAGCAGTGCTCTGCGCTGGTGGCAGTTTCCCCGGAACTCTTAGAGGAGATCCGCACCCGCTACCGCGTGACCGCGCCGACGCTCGCGTTCGCCAACTACGCGCTGGGGCGCGACCTGCCTTCAACATTACCGTCGGCCGCTCGCCGGAACGGCCATCCCCCGCGCCTCGTCTACCAGGGCACCCTTTCGACGAACGGCGGCCACTATGACCTGGAGGCGATTTTCCGGGCGCTCGTCGGAGAAGGGCTCTCGCTCGACGTCTATCCATCGCGCAGCGTGCCCGCGTATGCCGAGCTGGCGGCTGGGCTGCCCGGTTTGCGTATGCACGCCACGCTTCCGCCGCCGCAGCTATTCGCCGCGCTGCCGGAGTACGACTTCGGCTGGGCCGGCTTTAACTCCGCCCTGAACGGAGCGCACCTCAACACCTGCCTGCCGAACAAGGTCTACGATTACTTGGGCTGCGGCCTGCCCGTACTGACGCTGGGGCACCGGGCTCTCTCGCAATTAGTTGGCGAGAATGGCCTCGGCCTGAGCCTCGCGACGTTCGAGGACCTCGTCGGGCAGCTTTCAGCGGTGGACATGGTCGAGCTTCGCCGCCGCGTCGCAGCCATGCGCCTTGAGCTCACGGTAGAGGCAAACATCCACCGCCTTGCCGAGCTGTATGAGGCCGTGGCCGGCTAGGGGCTCTGGCCGTTGCCCGGCCATTGCCACGAATGCCCGAGCCCGCTCTGCAAGACGGAGATGACTGCGGCTCGGTGATGGGGAATCCGCGGGTCATGGCCTCGCCCCGTAGCCGCGCTCGACCCAGTCGAGGGCCTTCGCCTGCTCGCGCCGGCGTCGCTGCTTCTCGGCGCGGCGCTGTCGACGTGCCTCGGCCTTGGCGAACATCTGCTCCATCTCCCGGTTGAGGCGCAGCTGCTCGAAGAGGCGCGCTTCTCGCGCCGGATCTCGTTCGTGACCGCGGCCGCTTTGCGGCGATCCTCAAGCGTGAAGACGTGGGCCGGATGGCCGTTCTTCAGCAGATGCATTGTGTTGGAAGGTGGTCAGTGACGCTCTGGCGACGCTCTAGAGCTTGACAGCGCCGGAAACAGAGCGTGTGTAGCTCGGTCGAGCCCAGAGACGCGGGAGCCGCTCGGGAGGCCGATCGCGAGCAGCGAGGAACCTCATCAAGAGAGAGAATCGGTCGATGGGCCGGCACCTGGATGCCGGCCCCAACAGCCACTTGTCAGGCTGTGAGAAGTCGGTCAAAGAAAGACCGATAGCGCTGAAGGGCGATGCGAAGGTCTTCAGTCGAGACCTCGTCGCCCCGGTCCCATTGGCCTTCCAGACCCCGGCGCTCCTGGGAGAAGGAGTCAGCGAGCTTCTGCATAAGCTCGGCGACAAGGCTGTCTGCTTCCTCCACCGCACGACGAGGCTCATCAACGAAGCTGCCTTGGATTTGCGTCCACCTGCGACGGACGTCGCTCGTCGTGTCCTCACCGAGCAGCGGGCTGCGCTCCTCGTCCTCGGTGTCGTCGTCGTGTTCTTCAGCATCCGCGGCCCGCGCCCGTTCATCGTGCTGGTCGAGCTGCTCGCTCCTCTCTTCGTTTGGCTGTTCCCTCTCGTCATCGAGACGCGGCTCATCCGCTTGCGACTGGCTCTCGCCTTGCGACGCGATGTCTGTCGTGCTCATGCGCTCTTCGCCCTCCATCACTGCACCTCCTCGTGCGCTCGTTCGCCACTCTCGACGAGTTCGTCGAAGAGCGATCTGTAATGAACCATCGCCTGACGCAGCTCTTCAGTGCTCGCGTCGCCGGCGTCGTAGGCGAGAAACGTTGTATGCGCCTTGCGGTAGTTCTCTACGACCGTGGGATGGTCCACCGAGATGAGATCCGCGCGGCCGTCGAAGTCGTCCATCGGGTATCCGCGGTCGGACATCACCTGTTGGACCAAGCGGTCCGCGTCTCGGGTGGCCCCGACCGGATCGTCAACGAATCGCACCTGGACACCCTCCCATTCATGGGTGTACCACTCGGACGCCTCGGGAGAGAGGTCACGTATTTCCAACTCCTCGCGCCGCTTGCGCCGGTCCTCGAGTTCCGCCTCGGCCTCTTTGCGCGTCGGCGCGCTTGCCATCGCACGCTCATATTCAGGGCCGAAAGTGTCCCGAAGTCGTCTACGTCGCGCCTGTCGCCAGACAAGCACAGCGATCACGACGATCGCGACAATGACGGCTGCAATGATGATCCAAACCCAAGCGTCCATCTTCTTGCCTCCTAGAGCAGGATGACTACGAGTGCGCTTGCCGCCCTGGCCGCGCATCACGGCTTCAGCGTGACCCCCACCCCTCCACATATCCCAAATTGACAGTCGCTTGCTTCCCTCTACCGAGACTCGCAAACTTTTAGGCACCACCCCGGTGCATAGTCGGGCCGCGCCGAGTAACTCCCGACCTCCTAGACGCCAAGCACCTGACACCCGACCTAGGTGTCCGCCGGGCAGCGGCCGAGGCAATCATGCGCCAGCTTCCCGTAGTTCAGGTCGAGGGACTGCGGAAGGTGTACATCCGCCCGGTGACGTTCGCCAACTGCTCGAGGAGCGAACGTTTACGAAGAATCACGTGGCGGCATGAAATGGCGGGGCCGGGAGGTATGCCGAGGGCTGGGCGACCTCGGCAACCCAACTGCGGCAATGAGCCGGCCCGGCCCCAGCGATCCAGTCTGGACCACGCGGTCCCGGTTCATCGTCGGCGACTTTGCGGCCGCAAGAAAACGAGACAGGCCGCGTCTCTCTCAGTGGGGGCCGGAAGGGCTCGCCGGGCGACCAGGGGGTCACCGGCGGAGCCTTCACCCCGGGACAGAGTTCTTCCGGCCCCTTCCATCTTCCTCCGCGAGGTGGGTCGACATCAACCCGGCCGGTTTGCGCCGGTCCGGTTCGGCCAACGCTCACCCCGCAAGCTGCTCGCGGCCGTCGTTGCCGACGGCATCGAGATGGACGCTCGGCGGTGATCGAAAGTGCCTGCATATCGTTACAAACGATCGACGGGCTCCAGCACTCCTCGAGTTGCCCTCTCGGTTGCCACCCGGCCCCCTCCGTCGCCAGCCCTGGAAACAGAAAACCCCCGTTTGCGGGGGCTTTCCGAGTGGGCCCGCCAGGATTCGAACCTGGGTCCCACGGATTATGAGTCCGCTGCTCTGACCGCTGAGCTACGGGCCCGGCCAGCGGCAGAGTAGCGCGACATCACAGAAGAGGTCAAGGAGTGCGTCGCCGAGAGCGGCGTGAGCGACGGCATCGCGTGCGTGTACTCCCCGCACACCACCTGCATGGTGCGCGTGAACGAGTTCGAGACCGGCTTCCTCGAGGACTTCGTCCGCCTGCTCCGCCGCCTCGTGCCGAGCCAGAAGTACTACGCCCACGACGACTGGGAGCGGCGCACCGAGAACGTCTGCCCCGAAGACATGGACGCCGGGAACGGACATTCCCACTGCATGGCCATGCTCATGGGACCTGCCGGCGAGTCCATTCCCGTTCGCGACGGCGAGCTCTGCCTCGGCACCTGGCAGCGCGTCCTTTTCATCGAGCTCGACCGCTCGCGGGACCGCCGCTGGCTCGTCCAGGTCGTCGGGGACTGACTGACTCCTTAAAGAGAAACGGGGCCGCCGCAGCCCCGTCTCGGTAAAACCTGACCGGGGTGCCCCCGCCGCATCGGGGCCCGACCCGGTTTTGTTCGTCGTGCCCCGCACTCTGCCGGTTCGGAGGGCGGCCGTCCCCCCTCTGGAAGAGTTGACCGCCTCCCCCTTTCGGGGTTGACTGCGCCGCTTCACCGGCGTCAGCGCGTCAGCTGCACGAGCTCCTCGCGATTCTGGGCGAGGAGCTTGGTCGCGCGGGCGCGCGCGAGATTGAACGAGCGCCAGTCGGCACGACGATCGCTCCGTTCCAGAAGCTCGAAAGCGAGCGACTTCTGTAGATCCGCTCGTAGGGTCGGCAGCCGGTCGAGCAGCACCGGGACCGCGTCGTCGCTCAGGTCGCCGAGATAGGCCACGTCCACCCGGGGACGGTCGAGGTTCGTCCGCGCGATGAGCGCGTCCGGATTCACGACGTTGAGAATCGCTGTGGCCGCGAATCCGGCGACGACGGCCCCGACGGCGAAGAGGCCCCGGCGCCCGCGGAGCACGGTGGCCGAAAACCAGACGAACACGACACCGAGCCAGAGGATCACTCCCACGACATAGAGGCGGAGCTCCGTCAGCCCGTATGCCTGCTCGTAAAGATGCATGCGCTGGAGTGCGGACGCCATCACCACGAAGACAAGCGCGACCAATCCACCCGAAAGGACGCGCACTATCGCGGCTCCGCGCACTGCGTCCCGGCGCAAGAGCGCGTCCGCCGCCAGGAGCACGACGAGGACCAGCACCGACGCTGCGAAGAGCTCGAAGAATCCGTGCCGCGCGTATTCGGCATACGTGAGGTGGGCGCGCGCCTCGACAAGGCCTTGGCCTCCAAAGAGGTAGCGGAACTGCACGAGAACGAATCCCAGGAAGAGCACGTTGAGGGCTCCGAGCGCGATCGCCACCTCCGTCGTCGCGAGGGAGACCGGAATTCGCTTCGCGGCGACGGCGTCGGGGGAGACCAGCCGCTGCTCCTCGCGCGCCGCAAGGAGGTCGCGAAGAAGCCCGGCGGAAAGCCACGCGACGCCGACGACGACGAGAAGGTGGCCGATTGGATGCGTCAAGGGCGGAAGCGCCTCGGCGACGAGGCTCCGGAAGACAGCATCCGCTGCGATGAAAAGTCCACCGAAGAGAGCGACGAGCGGAAGGCCGAGCGCGGCTCCGCGCGCAACCGTGCTCATGCGCTCCGAACGGACAGAGCGGCGGACATCCTCCCATTCGATGTCCTTGTGCAACAGGTGAACGGCTCCAGCCGCGGCGGCACAGCCTGCGGCGACCGCTCCGCCCGCGTAATCGCTGACCGCAGCCCGGTGCGCACGCGGCTCCGTACGCCTCAGCGCTCCGAGCGTCACGGCACCGCCAAGCGCCAGCAGGTTCACAGCCGTCAGGAGCCGTGAGTCGTGCCAGAGGAAACCGGCAGAGAACACGATCAGAGGCGCGACCATCCAGCGGCGCCCCTGGTGAAGCGGCACGCGGCCGAGGCGAAGGAGGAACGCAAGCCCGGCGGCAAACGCAAGCGTCCATAGGAGGACATTCAGGCCGAGAGGGCGATCCCGAAAGAGCAGATCGGCCCAGATTCCGAGGGCCGCTCCCACTCCGGCGACGCCGACGGCAAGCCGTGTCCCGCGGCTCATCAGCGAAAAATGCTACCCACAGCCTGATCGGCTCGCCAAATCGAGAGAGAAGTGGAACGAAGCAGGCGCGAAACGTAGAAGGGGCGCCCAACCCTGTTGCTGCTAGTGTGAATTTCGCCTTGCCCCAACCCTCGGCAGGCAATTTTTCCGGCTCCGACACTCGGTCGGCGTACCGCGTTGACACCTCATCATCGACGCGGAAACGCGAGCCCCAGGAGGAACACATGCCCGAACCCACGTACCCCACCACGGCAGAGCAGGTCGATCGCTGCAACGAGACTGGCCGTACGCCGGTCGTCTTCGTGCACGGACTCTGGCTGCTGCCAAGCAGCTGGGACCGCTGGGCCGCGGTCTTCGAGGAGGCCGGCTACACGGCGTTGACGCCGGGATGGCCGGATGATCCCGAGACCGTCGAGGAGGCCAAGGCCAACCCGGAGGTCTTCGCGAACAAAACTATCGGGCAGGTGGCCGACCATTTCGCCGAGATCATTGGGGAGCTGAAGAACAAGCCGGCCGTGATCGGGCACTCCTTCGGGGGCCTGCTCACGCAGATGCTCGCCGGCCGCGGGCTCTCGGCCGCCTCGGTGGCGGTCGACCCCGCGCCCTTCCGGGGTGTGCTGCCGCTGCCCATCTCTGCGCTGAAGGCGGCATCGCCCGTCCTCGGCAACCCGACCAATCGCCACCGCGCTGTCCCGCTCACGTACGACCAGTTCCGCTACGCCTTCGCGAACGCCGTCAGCGAGGACGAGGCCAAGGAGCTGTATGAGACCTACGCCGTGCCGACGCCGGGTGCGCCGCTCTTCCAGGCGGCGACCGCCAACCTCAACCCGTGGACCGAGGCGAAGGTGGACACGAAGAACCCCGACCGCGGACCCCTGCTGATCATCTCCGGCGAGAAGGACCACACGGTCCCACCGGCGATCGCCAACGCCTCCTACAAGAAGCAAGAGCGCAACGAGGGCGTGACCGAGATCGTCGAGATCCCCAATCGCGGGCACGCGCTCACGATCGACAGCGGCTGGCGCGAGGTCGCCGATACGGCCCTCGCGTTCGTGCAGCGCTTCGCCAACGCTCATGAACCTCAGCCGGCGGGGCGCGCATTGGCGGCAACTCGATAAGGGTTGCCAATTCGTTACGAACGCGCGCCTGCCGAGTTACGCGCCCCCGTAAGAGTCCAGCGCATGACCAAGGCGCTCGTGTCTGTTCTCGCGTTCGCATCCATGCTCGCGGGTTGCAGCAGCGGAGCCCAGGAAGCGGGTCCGGTTCCGACCGTGCCTACCTCGACTGGTCAGACGACTGCTCCGACCGAACCCACACCGAGTACCTCGACAAATGCATCCACGCCGATCGCGCTTTGTGCGGACAAGACGGCAGCGGTCAAGGTGGATTCCGAGCAGGGCGCCGCGGGGACGATCCGCACGGTGTGGCGGGTTAGGAACACCGCTCAGCACCCCTGCCGCTCGTTCGGGTATCCCGGCATGGACTTCCATAGCTCGAGCGGCTGGCTGGGTGTCCAGGTTCGCCGCGGCGGCTTTCCCGATATCGATCAGCCGCCTGTACGAGTCGTCGTTGACCCAGGCCACTCGCTGTACTTCGTGAGCTACTGGAACGACGTGACGACGAACGCAGAACCGTGCACTGAGTTCGACCGCGTCAAGGTGACGCAGCCGGACAACTTCGCCCCGGTGAAGCTGGCCTCGTCCGGGTGCTTGAACCCGCAGTCAGTGGACGTGGGACCGGTAACCGGCAGCCCGCCCTCGTAGCACGTAGCCGCGCTCAAGCGGTAACGCCGCGGCGCGTCTCCCTTGCGGACGAAGCGTCCAAGACGGACCGACCTACATGCGACTCCACATCAGCGGGTCGCACCCTTGGCTGGCTCCTCTGCGGCTTTCGTCGAGGACGTTGAATGGTTCAAATGAGCAGGCAGTCTTGCGTGATCGCCGCGCCCATCACTTCCTTCTCTACGGAAAAAGCGAGCGAGACCCCAAACAGCAAGGGCACCGAGACCGGCAACCAAAGTAACGGTCACGATCAAGTTCGCGTACGGCACCTCCAGGAGCTTCAGGCCGCTCAAGCAAAGAGCTCCCGCCAGGGCGAAACGCAGCGTTCGCTCCGGCACCCCGACGCTCACCTGACTTCCGATCAGGACCCCCGGAATGGAACCAAGTAGGAGCCAGGCGATTGCTCGGAGCTCAACGTTGCCGGCGATGAGGTGGCCGAAGCCGGCGACCCACAAGAGAGCTGCCGCGTGGAAGATGTCGGTCCCCACGATCGAGCGTGCGGCCAAAGGGAACGCGATGAGCATCGCCAGGGCAAAGAGCGTCCCGCTGCCGACCGAAGTAAGCCCGACGACGAATCCGCCGACCGAGCCGATCGCGATGGCAACAATGCGGTCACGCCCGCTCGGTCGCCCCATCTCAACGACGGAGCCCGTCCGGTGTGTAAACGCCTTTGCAAGGAAGGCCAGCCCGCCGACGATCAGCGTGTAGCCCAGCACCTTCCCTTGCACGGAGTCGACACCATCGCCGTACCTTCGCGTGAGGAAAGTCGTCGTCCAGACGCCAACGAGCGACATAGGCGCGCTCCCGAGGAGCATCCAGCAGCCCAGGCGCGCCCTCACCGTTCCCAAACGACGGTGGCGCACAGCGCCGAACGACTTGAAGACGGCACCGTGCAAGATGTCCGTCCCGACCGCAACCGCCGGGTTGAAGTTGAAGAGGAAAATCAGGATCGGAGTCATCAGCGACCCGCCCCCCATTCCCGTCATTCCGACGAGTACGCCGATCAGAAGGCCCGCGATGGCAAGGCGCGGATCATTCACGTGCGTCTCTCCCAAGACCCCTCGACATCAGTAGGATCGTAGGGGCCAGCCTCGAGAGCTAGTAGACGACGAGAACGTCGCAGGACGCGCCTCGGAGAACGTTCTGAGCGACGCTTCCCTCGACCAGGCGCTCGAAGAACCCCTTCTTGCGAGTGCCTACCACCAAAAGATCGACCTGTCGTTCCTTGGCGAGGCGGAGGATGGCTTCGGCCGGCGGGCCGACCGAGGAGACAAGCTCGCCGGAAAGTCCCCGCCGCTTCAGGTAGCTGCCAGCCTCGTCGAGCCGCTGTCTGGCCTCTCTGTCCGCCTCTTTGACCTCCGAGCGCTCTACGGGTGCCACGACGTTCGTGACGATCAGCGTGGCCTTCGTCTCTTCAGCAAGGTCAGCGGCGCGCGCCAGAGTTCCGCTCTCGGGATCGTCGTAGGCGACGAGAATTTTCTTGTATACGGGCACGGCCTCGCCGAAGCCTAGCGCTGTGGTTCTCACCCCGATCCGCCGGGTGAGGACTGCGACCACACCGCCTGCTCCCACGGACTCGTTTCGATAAGAAAGGCCCTTTTGCGGGCCCTTCCTAGACTCCCCGGGTTGGACTCGAACCAACAACCCTCCGGTTAACAGACGACGTTGCCAGACCATGCAACGTATTCTTGCGCCCTGACAAGCCTGTTCCGTCGCGGTGAGATCAGCTGAGATCAGGTCAGGCAGGCAAAAGTTCAGCCAAAACTGACTTCCTACTGGCGCTTGGCGTACGCCGGTGAGGGACCGAAGTCCACCGCCACGCACGGCTCGTCGCCGATGACCCAGGCGTCATGTCCCGGCTCGATGCGAGCAACGTCCCCTGGTCCGACCTCTATCTCTGTTCCGTCATCCATCGCAACGCCCATGCGACCCGAGAGAGCGTAGAGAAAGTGCGGAGACTGGCAGCTATCTGTCCCTGCGATGGGCTTCACATGTTCAGACCATCGCCACCCCGGCTCGAACGTCCCTCGGAGGACCGTGCCGCCACCGATATTGATGACCTCCGCCTGCCCCTTGTCCGCGAACGGCCGGATCTCGTCCGGGGAATCCAAACTCTTCACTTCGATCGTGGCCACCTCACCACTCCTTTCTGGCGTTGGTTTCCGCCAGTATCGGCTTGCGTTGACGTCGACTTCTTACCACTGACGACGATATACCTGAGGGGACCGCCCTCAATAGCTAAAAACAGTGGCCGGCTCGTCGCCGATCCACTCCCAGAGGGGGGTGGCGCCCCCCAGCTTGGCGTTTGGGACGAGCTGAGAGTCGTCAAGCTTTCGAGCGCTAAAACAGATCGGGCAGACCAGCAGCTCGCCCCCGCGGTCCTCGTACTGCTGCACCAGCCGCGGGACTGGCGGACACCCGTCGCAGGCAACGGCGTCGCCGTAGCCGGGTAGGGCAAGTCGTACTGCCTCCTTGGTCAAGAACATCGTCACCGTCTTTCCTTGCTCTACCGCCGCTCCGCCGACAAGGAAAGCCACGGTGACGCGTTCGGCGTCTTCCAGCCCAGTGGCCAGGTTGATCACGACCTTGCCTGCCATCTCTACCTTCCTTTCTTGAACGCCTTCACAGTGCTGCCACGTGCTCCGTACTTCTCAGCCTTCCGGCGCGTGTCCTCGAAGGCTGAGTTGGCGTAGGTCTCCACAAGATCGCCTGTCTCGATTCGTTCAAAGCCGTGTCGCTCGAGAAGGCGTCCGTACTCTGCTTCCAGCAGAGCGCCGGCAATTCAGCCGGTCCAGAGATCGATCTTCCGTCGCCCCTCTTCTGACACGGGGTTCTGGATCGTCACATCAGCAATCTGGATGCGACCCCCAGGGCGTAGAACGCGATGGATCTCGGAGAAGACCGCATCCTTGTCGGGAGCCAGGTCGATGACCCCGTTCGAGATGACGACGTCGAAACTCTCGTCCTCGAACGGCAGGCTTTCCGCCTCTCCCTCGATGAAGGCCACGTTCGTTGCCCCAATCTCGGCTGCGGCAGCTCGCGCCTTCCGAAGCATCTCCGGCGTCATGTCCAGTCCCGTCACGCTCCCGTCGGCGCCCACCATCTGCGCGGCCACAAGGGAGTCGGTCCCTGCGCCCGAGCCGACGTCGAGGACAGCCTCGCCGCGCTGGAGTGTCCCGAGCGCGAAGGGATTCGCTACCCCGGCAAACGACTCGGCCGCCGCCTCGGGTAGGCGGTCGACGAGTTCGGGCGGGTAGCCAAGATCAAGGACCCAGGCGCGCCCGGTCGGAAAGATGAAATCCTCCTCCGGCTCCTCGGAAACGCGCGCGTAGGTCTTCTTGATCTCGCACCTCAGAACCTCGACGTCGATCTCTACCTCGACAGCCATCGTGCCTCCTTTTCGCGTTGAGACGGTGCGGGTCGACCCATGCCGGGTAGCTGGCTTTCATCCGTGTCCTCTTCGCGCATGTCGAGCACGGGAAGCCCCGCGGCCTTCCAACCGGCAAAGCCCCCAACGATGTCCGTCGACGTCCGGCAGCCGAGATCGCGCAGCGTGGCCGCAGCGAAGCTCGAGGAGAAGCCGTGCGCGCAGAAGACGATCACCCTCTGTTCGAGACGGACATGGGGGTTGGAATAACCCGAGTCTGGATCGACGCGCCACTCGAGTACGGAGCGCGGGATGTGAATCGAGCCGGGGACGATCCCATCGCGCTGCCGCTCGTCGGTGGAGCGAAGATCGACGAGCACAGCACCCTCCCGCGCCGCCTCGAAGGCATCTGTCGGTTCGAGGCGGGGGGCGATACGGCGCTGTGCCTCGGCGAGCAGCTCCGCCGCTGTTCGGCGTAGCGGCGCCGGGCGAGAACCCCAACGGGTCGTTGCCACCCAGATGCCGCTCCCCGCGGTGAGCGCCGAGACAACTGCGATTGCCACTCCGGCCCCGAAGGCGTCGGCGACAAGGCCCGCCAGGAGCGCCCCGACAACGAAGCCGAAGTCTCGCCAGAAGCGATAGACGCCGACAATCTGTGCCCGGTCGACGGGCTGTGCAACATCGGAGACGGCCGCAATCAAGGTTGGGTAGACGAGGGCCGTGCCGATGCCGAGCAGGACCGCCGCTCCGAGCGCAGTCACGAATTCCCCGCCGCCGGCAGCGAGCAGGGCGAGCGCGCCGGCCTGGACAAGCATCCCGGCGACGATGAGCGGCTTGCGACCTGTGTGGTCGGAGAGAGCGCCAGTGGCCAGTTGGCCCATGCCCCAGACGGCAGGGTAAACGGCGGCGACGATCCCTACTTCGGTGACGCTGGCGCCATTCGCTGCCAAGTAGAGGGGGGCCAGTCCCCACGCCAGCGCATCGTTGAGGTTGTTGACGAGGCCCGCCTGTGAGCAGGCACGTAGGACGCGATCTCTCACGGTTCCCCGGACGAACGCGGAGCGCAGGCTGCTCGCGACTGCGGCTCCCCGCAGGCGCTGCTCCTCGTCTACATGGGCGCCTGTATCGCGAATGAAGAGAAGCGAAACGAGCATCCCCAGTCCGGCGATGAGCGCCGCGCCTATCCAAATGAGCGTTCGGGGCGCGAAGGTCGCAGCGAGCGCGCCGGTGGCGAAGGCGGTCGCGGCGACGCCCAGGTAGCCCGCCGACTCGTTTAGCCCGAGCGCGAGACCACGCCGCCTAGGACCGACGAGGTCGATCTTCATCACGACCGTCATCGACCAGGCCAGTCCTTGGTTCAGGCCGAGGAGGGCGTTGGCGGCGACGATCACCCACCAACTCGGCGCGAGGGCGATCAACACGGGAACCGGCAACGCAAAGAGCCAGCCGAGGATGAGCAGACGCTTTCTCCCAACCCGTTCCGCGAGACCACCTGCGGCCAGGTTCGCGAGCGCCTTGGCAATGCCGAAGGCGACGACGAAGGAGAGGATGGCGCTCTTCGAGGACAGGCCGAAGTCGTCTTTTCCGATCAGCGGAAGGACGCTTCGCTCGAGGCCGACCATCGCCCCGACGAAGGCGTTCAGGGCAACAAGAAGCGCGAACTGACCGGCGTTCGCCCGAAGCCCGAGGCGAACCGCCGCTGCCGTCATGCCTGGGTCGGCGAGAGCCCGAGTCTGTTGGCTTCCACGATGGCCCTCTGGTCGGCGGGAGGCGGCGGTATGTCGACCAGAAGAGCACGCGCGAAGGCGTCCTCATCTCCTTGAGCAAGCGCCTGGTTATGGCTTCGCTCGAAGCCAATGGACGAGAACGGATTTGCCGAGAGCGCCCGTCCACAGACGGACCCACCGAAATGGCTCGGGTAGACGAGGATGTGGTCCGGTAGCTCGAGCAGGCGTGCGAGCGAGCGGAAAAGTTCCCGGGCGCGTTGTTCGGGGTCCCCACCCGCGTGCAGGTCAGGTCGACCGACATCGCCGACGAGGAGCGAGTCGCCGGTGAAGACGAGCCAGGGCTCCTCTGTTCCCCGTCGCCGGTCGGCCACGAGGTAGGAATGGTGGGCCGGGGCGTGCCCCGGCGTGGCGAGGGCGCGCACGATGGTGTTTCCAAGCTCGACGACGTCGCCGTCACCGAGGGCGATATGGGGAAACTCGACCCCCGCCTCCGTTGGAAGGTATGCCGTCGCTCCCGAGGCCTCGACCAGCGCAGGAAGTCCCGAGACGTGGTCGGCTTGAACGTGCGTCTCGAAGACGGCCGCGATCGGGGCACCCGCACGCTCGGCCGCCTCGAGGTAGTGCTCGAGGAGCTCAACGTGTGGATCGACGACAGCAAGCTGCGAGCGAGAAAGACAGCCAAACAGGTAGCTCGCGCAGGCCGTCTCCTCGTACAGGAACGGGCGCAGAATCATTGCCTCGC
>WNGB01006638.1_pt1 | contig 16953 bp, 18 predicted proteins | sample 5400681 | NCBI WGS metagenome assembly WNGB01 (sample SAMN13153367, study PRJNA577476) | soil metagenome | isolation source: 115 cm soil or saprolite under grassland replicate 2 | place: USA:California | collected 2016-06-15 | reverse complement strand
CCTCAAGGAGAACCGGAACATCGAGGTGGTACTGGTCCTGCCCCATCCGGACGTCCCGCTCAGGCTTGCGGCACCGGACGTGTCGGCTCCAGGGGCTCCCCAGGGACGCGTCCGAGATAGACAGTGCCCGGGGCCGGGCGCCTACAGAATCCACACGGGTTGATATGGGCTTTGAGTTGCTGGTTCGCATGCCTTGGACCAAATCAGGTCGATAACCTAGTGGCCCTGACTGACGCCCTGTGGTTCAGGTCAACGAGAGGCCCCTGGGGTCTTGGCCATGGTCGGTGCTTTCCGGGAAGCAGTTTGACCTGCAGGGAGCGCATCCAGGCATCTAGGGACCGCCTCCAACTCCACCTCCCGCCCGATCACTTCCTGAACCACAACGGAGCCTCCAAGGGAATCTGGTCTTTCGACAGATTGTCCACGGCGTGTCCGTTGTTGAGGTCTTCTGAAGCGGTCCCGAATCTTTCTGGCTCTGGATGCTCGGTTCTGGGCACTCGCCAGTGGCCTGCTCGACTGGGAGTTGGCATACCTCGGGCCGATCGTCCCAGCACGACCCGAAATGGAGCGTCTGGCGGACGCCATCGACAGAGGGGACGGCTCACAGGAGCTGCCTCAGGAGGTCGAGTCCAATGTTCCCCCCGCTGATGACGCACACGACCGTGGACCCCGCCTTTGGGGCCACCTTGCCCGCCAGCAAGGCGGCCAGGCCGGCGCCGCCGGAAGGCTCCGTGACGAGCTTGGTCCGCTGGATCAGCATGCGAAGCGCGTCGAGGATCTCTGCGTCCGTCACCCTCACCATCTCGTCCACGAAGCGCCGGGCGTGCCGGAAGGTGTGCTCGCCGACGAATGGAGGGGCGAGACCATCGGCGATCGTTTCGACCTTGTCCAGATGCACCGGCGCTCCCCGCTCCAGGCTTCGACTCATCGCGTCTGCTCCCGCAGGCTCGACCCCCACCACGCGGGCGGATGGGTGCTGGAGCTTCACCGCCGCCGCGATGCCGGAGATGAGGCCACCCCCTCCGACCGGAACCGCGACGAGGTCGACGGTCGGGACCTGCTGGAGAATCTCGAGCCCTACCGTCCCCTGGCCGGCCATGATGGCCAGGTCGTCGAAGGGGTGGACCAGCGTGAGGTTCCGCTCTCGCTGCAGGGCCAGGCAGGCGTCGAAGAGGCTCCCCTCGGTCTGGACGACCTCGCCGCCGTAGCGTCTGGTCGCCTCGACCTTGGATGGCATGGCAGTCAGAGGCATGACGATTGTGGCCTTGGCCCCCACGGCGGCGGCGCCGTAGGCGAGAGCAGCGGCGTGGTTCCCGGCCGACAGGGACACCAGCCCGCGCGACAGGTCAGTCGGGTGCATCGACAGGAGCTTGTTGAACACCCCACGGGGCTTGAACGAGCCGGTCTTCTGGAAGAGCTCCACCTTGAGATGCAGGTGCACGCCCAGCTCATCGCCGACGGTGGTGGAAGACATCGTCGGCGTGACGTGGACCCGGCCCTCGATCCGGGCCCGGGCGCGCTCGATGTCTTCGAGTTCGAGCAACGCACCAGCGCCCCTACCGGCCTCTTCTCCGAGCCCTTCCATGACATCCCCTCAGGGAAGCGTGCCGGTCAGGATGGCCGCCAACTTGGCCGGATCGATGTTGCCGCCGGACACCACCGCGACAACTCGCCCCGTTCCGGCCAGCCCGGCCGCGGCCGCGGCAACCAACGCGGCCCCCGCCCCTTCCGCCACCACCTGGTTCCGCTCGACCAGCACCCGCACGGCCCTGGCGCTGTCCGCCACCGATACGGTGAGCGAACCATCGAGGATCCGGCTGACCAGGGGCCACATGGCCTCGAATACGGCCTTGGCCCCGATCCCGTCCGAAGCTCGGGGTGTACTCCACGCTCGTGGGCCCGCCGGCCGCGAGCGAAGCGGCGAGGGGTGCGGCCGTCTCGGCCTCGGCGGCGAACACCTTCGCTTCCGGCCGGAGGGGCTTGACCGCCGCGGCGATACCGGTGGAAAGCCCACCCCCACCGTAGGGCACGACCACGGCGTCCGCGTCCGGCAGATCCTCCAGGATCTCCAGCCCGATGGTGCCGTTGCCGGCCATCACCGCCTGGTCGGCGAACGGATGGACGAACAGCCGGCCGGGGAAGGCCGGGTGGGAATGGTCCGCCATCACTGCCACCACTCATCGAAAGGAACCTTGAGGTAATCGGCCCCCAATCGGGTGATGGCGGACAGCTTCGCCTCCGGCGCGGTCTCAGGCACCACGGCCGTGCAGGCGATGCCAAGCCGTCGCGCATGCCAGGCCAACCCCTGGGCCATGTTCCCAGCGCTCGCCGTGTAGACGCCCCGGGCCAGTCGGGCGGGGTCGACCTGGGCCACGGCGTTGCCGGCGCCCCGGATCTTGAAGGCGCCGATCGGTTGAGGTTCTCGAGCTTGAGGTAGACCTCGGCGGGGGCCTCGTCGACGTTCGGGCGGACCAGCGGGGTGCGGAGGGCCCACTGGGAAACTCGATGGGCGGCCGCGCGGATCTCCTCCAACGACGGCAGACGGTGGGTGGTCGAGGTGTCGATCTCCATGACGGCCCCTCTCGCTCGACGCGGCCCTGCTTCGGTCTTGACGGCCCGTTGGCAGACGCATCGTACGGCGGCGAGGTCCTCGACTCCACGCCGACGCCTGGGAATACCGTGAGTCTCAGCGCGCCCCAATGCGGGTTCCTGCCCGAGGTGGAACACGCACAGATTCCCCAGGCGCAGATGCGGTGGTTCAAGTCGAGGTGGCGTCCGAAGCCAGACTTCATCCAAGGCTAGCTGGAGCCGACCCTGTGGCCTGGGAAGCCATAGAGCGCGAACTGCTGAAGACAGTGTCGCCCGAAGTGTCGAGCGGCGCATCCTGTTTGGTACGGACGACCCGAGATGCATGAGCTCTAAGAAGCCCGACCACGCCCAGGAAGCAGCTCCGTCTCAGGCTCACCAGGGGGGTATGGGCGGAGGAAGTACTCCCTCCCCATCATCTCCGTGAGTAGGGAGAGCGGAAACATGTCGGTCCGGATGGGGAACTGGGTGCGATGGGCGGCCACGGCCGCGATCTTTCGCTCCACATACTGCGAGACGTCGATCACGGTCGTGGTTTCACTCCCCGCATCTCCCTGTATCGCATCGCCAGGCCAGATCTCCCGGCCAGGGAATGACGTCCCCCGGGAGGCGAACGCAGTGCGCTCGTGGGGCGAGAGAACGAGACATGTGACGCTGTCGGCGGCTATGACGTGAGCGGTTCGGGCAGCTCGATGGACGATCCCAAGCTCCCCGAAGAACTCCCCGGGGCCCATCCTCTTGGCGGGGCGCATGGTGCCGTCGGGCTCCTCCTTGGTCACCTCCACTTCGCCCGAGAGGATGAGGTACAGGCTCTTGGCGGGCTCGCCCTGCTCCAGGATGTAGATGCCCGGTGGGAACCACTCGATCTCGATGGTGTCAGAGACATAGCGAAGCGTGGTCGACTCCTGGGCGAAGAGCGAGAGGGCATGCACGAAGTCGCCGCTCCCCTTGAAAACGGTGTTGGCCTCCACCAGCCACTTGGCTAAGAGATCCAGGAGTAGCAGGCGACTGCGGGGGAAATGGCTGTGAAACAGGCGTGAGGGAGCGGGCCCATGGAGGCCTTCGGCGGGACTGTCAACGAGCGCCCGCCTGAAGGCTTCAGTTGTTGCGTCGCTGATGGCGATGTGATCCGGGTGCCCGTAGGCGCCCTCTGGGCCAAACGTGATGACAACGTCCGGCCGGAAGTCGCGTGTGATGCGAAGGACATGCTCGGAAAGCACCACGCGGTCGATCTCGGCTAGTTGGCCGTCCGTGTAGTCAAGGCACAGGGCGTTCTGAACGCCCAGGATCGAACAGGCCTGTTGAAGCTCCCGCTCTCGGACCTGGCCCAAGGTGCGCCGGGTGGCGGCACCAGCGTCGCGTATTTGTCCACCTTGCCCACGGGTCGCAGATACGACCATCGCTTCCCATCCATGTGACACACACTTGGCCAACGTCCCCCCCACGCAGAAGACCTCGTCGTCCGGGTGGGCGAAGACACCGAGTAGCCGCGGCTGATCCATCCGTCACCTCCGCCGATTCTCATGCTTGGCGACAGTCCTGCTAGAGCCACGTCTGGCCGTCGGATGGATATGACAAGGAGCTCGTCCTCCGGCTTCCCCGATTCGAGATAGTACGCAAAAGCGAAGCGACGCTGCAGGGTACGGCGCCGGAATAGCCTGACTGCCCCAGGTGGGCGCCTCGGAGGAAGAGAGTCGGTGCCGGGGGGCGAACCGAACGAGAGTGCAGACATCCGATAAGCGCATTTGTCCAGGTAAACGCCACCTACTCGGTCGCCGGATGAGATCGGGCTCGGGGCCCACTCGTACGGGACCCTTCCCCAGTAGCCGATCCTCAGCGCTCGACTTGGTAATCAGTTCGATTCCCGGCTGCGGAGGCGGACCGACAGGCGTACGAACCCAGGCAGGCCTGGGACGCGAACATGGGTGGAGTCCCCGTTATTTGGACAAAGTGGTCTGGACAGTCCAGCTCACGCCCTAGGAGAAGATGAGACCCGACTCCTGCCGCATCGGTCTCCCCGATTTCTCTCCCTCCCCAATGCCTCCCCGATCTCTCTCCCAGCCCCGGCGGGAGTTGAAGTGTGGACAGCCGCCTATGTTCCTCACTAAACGAAGATGAACATAGGCAAGGGCCCGCCTGAAATCAGCCCTCTAGGGCCTCGTCGCACGCCTCGTGAGAGCCTTCATGCAGGTGAGCAATAGTCTTGAAGATCACTCCGGGAGGAACGCCAGGAAACGCCGCGTCGATAAAAGCCTTCAGCTCCGGCATTCCCCCAGGAATCTCATCGCTCGACCCAGGAGGAGATATGCCCGACGCTTCGAACCCCATACAGCTCGCTTGACCGCCGCGAGTATCCGCGATCGCGGCACTGGTCGGAGCCGCAATGGTAAGCCCTCCCACAGCTAGCAAGACCACGATCACCCTTCTCATCCCCTACCTCCGCGAGGAAAAGTCCTTCCTTAACTCGCCAAGCTTGCTCTGTCACTTGTATCCAAGCAATACGCCAAATTGCGTAACGAGCAGACCACCCTCACCGAGGGATCAGTCATACCCCGTTCGAGGGAGAGGTAATAGTCGTAAGACAAGCATGCGGGAGCCCGGTTGTCCGGACGCTCCCCGATGACCTATGGTACGGCACCCATCCGAGACAGGAGGTGAGATCATGCTCGACCGATTCCGCGTCTACGCGGTTCTTCCGGCATCTGATCTGCAGCGAGCCAAGGCCTGGTGGCAAGCGAAAATCGGGATGTCCCCGACGAACGAGGATCCGGGAGGATTGTGGTACGCGTGCGCCGACGGCACGTGGGTGGTCCTCACCCCGAGCGGTTACGCGGGGACGGCCCAGAACACGGCCGTCAGCTTCTCCGTCACCGGCATCGAGGATCTGATGGAGGAGCTCAGGAGGCGCGGGGTGGCCTTCGAGGAGTATGACCTGCCGAACTTCAAGACGGAGAACGGTCTGTTCGAGGCCGGCGGCTACAAGGCGGCCTGGTTCAAGGACAGCGAGGGCAACATCGTTGAGATCGCACAAGTGCCGTCCTGACCCTGTCCACTCAGCCATTCGGACCGGCGCAAGCTGACGCCGGAGCACTGGTCTCGAGGGAGCAGAAATCGTCAGAGGCGCCCCGTCGGTGGGACGCCTCTGGCTACGAGCTGGCGCTGCACTCAGCTCTGCATGCGGTAGCAGTTGAGGACGTTCCCTTCGCTGTCCTTGAACCAGAACCCGCGGTAGGGACCCATCTCGGCCACGCCACGCTCGTCGGTCTTCGCGTAGGGCAGGTCGAAGTGCTCGAACTCGATGCCCTTGCCGATCAGGTCGTCGGCGACCTTGTCCAGATCGTCCACCTCGAACCCCATGGCCGTGGCCTGGTTCGTTCCGGCGAACTGGCTCGGGTAAACGCCGAACCTGGTCCCTCCCGCCGTGCTGTACTCCAGACCGCCCTCGTTCTCCACGGACGGGGTCAGTCCGAGCTTCTCCTGATACCAGCGCTTGGCGCGCTCGATGTCCGACGCCGGAAGCATGGCGACGGACGGGAACCCCTCGAACACTCCCTACCACCTCCTCCTACAGCCAATGGCCCGGGTCATCCCGGGCGATACCAGAATGCAATGTCTGAGCGGTCCCCGGATCATTACATGATTGATGAGACCGTGCTTCAGGTATCTGAGGCCCAAAGCTCCGATCACCGCGGTGGATATTGGGCAGAATTGGGGTGATTCCTCTCCTCCACTTCTGCCGTGTGCTCAGGAGGGGCGGTCTCCTCACACTCACGATCTAGCGGACCGGCGAGCCTCCCACGCATCGAGCCGGTGCATCCCGAAGATGCACCACATCGGGGCGGCCCCCTTCGGTTCGGGGACGCCGCGGAGTCGCCGGATGAGCTCGCCGATGGCACCGAACTCGCAGCCGGGGGTGCCGAGGGCGAGGGAGACCAGTCCCCCGACGGCGGTGAGGATCAGGAACCCCAGCGCGAAGCCGTACAGAAGCCAGGTGAGCGGCGCGGCCCACAGCTCGCCCTCGACCCCGATTGCGGTGGCGCCCGCCGCGATCAACACCACGGCGAACGCGATAACGGCCCGGATTCCCCAGCGGCGACCGAATCCGCTGGTCGCGGTCTGGTAGAGCCCGTAATAGATCCCTGCGCCGATGACGAACCACGGCGCACCCCCGGGCCCGCCCTCGGAGAACCCGCTGATACCGTCGTATGCGATGAGGCCGGCGGAGAACGCCATCACGGCCGTCAGGAGCAATCGGCAGGCGCCGCCCGCCGGTCCTATCCTCCGCCGAGGGGTCGTGACCCGAACGTTGTGCGCGTCCATGTGAACCCCCTCCGTCAGGTGGTTTGCCCCTCCAACACCCCCGCATGCTGTGCGACCGGCTCGTCTCCGATCGGCGAGGTCGCTTCATCGCTATCAAGAACCATCAGAAGGACGAAACTCAATACTCGGGAAGCCGCCACCCTCAGAGTAGAGGATAACCGACATCTAATAACCGTGTGCAACTATCACGAGGACCGTGTGTATGCTGAGGGTGAATCCTTCCGGCTCGGATGGCTGGCCGGAGTCGCGGTCTTCCGAATCGTCGGCCACGGCTGACATTCTCCCTGCCCGACCGTCGCGGATCCACAGGACGGTCAGACACTGCCGCGCTTGCGAACCTCGCTGCGCAGAGGGGGGCGCTTGCGGTTTGCTTGCGCTTGCGCTTCGCTTGCGCTACACTCTCTTGACATGGACTTGCTGCTGACAGGCGGAGCAGAGGTGGCCGCCAAAGAGCTTGACCGACTCGTACGCGCCCTGGTCGAGGAACTCGAGCGATCGGTTCCATCTGCGCTTCGGGGCGAGGAAGGGGCAACGAGAGTCTACGTTCGCGCTTGGAGGGGTCTCTCTCGACACTACCTACAGCTGGCCCACGACGTACTGCCAGGCGCCGTCCTTGAGACCGAAAAGGGGGACACGCTGATCGTCGACATCAAACGATCAGTGTCTCCGATCGCGACCACTCTGCTCGACTACCTGGCAGTTGAGGCTCCCTTCTCGCCCTGGGTCACCCACTTCGGAGCCGGTCGCGGAGTGGCCGTATTTCTGTTGTCCGAGGTCCGCCAGGCCATTCCCGGACTCGATCCGATACCGCTGCCTAAAGGGGCGTCTGGACTTGCGCACTGGGACGTGAATGAAGGCGACTTCGCAAGATTCGCGCGGCTCGTCTGGCAAGAGCTTCAGGGAGAAGAGTCGCTCCTTACGCACATCGCCCGAGTGTTCCAGTTGACGGTCACAGATCTAGCGAATCTCTTCGGCGTCAGTCGCCAAGCTGTGTCCCAGTGGCTCGAGGAAGACATTCCGTCATCGCGTCAACCGAAGGCGCTCACAGTTGCGCACATCGCCGACCTCCTGGAACGAAACCTCTCGTCGAGCCGCATCCCTGCAATCGCTCGAAGTCCAGCCCCTGCCTATGGCGGGGGGTCGATGGTCGACATGATCGCCGCCGATCGCCACGAGGAACTCCTCGATATCGTGCGCGAGTCGTTCGACTGGGCGGTTACTGGGTGAGATTCCGCCACCTGGAACAACACGGGCGCCACTTCCGAGTCGCCGACCCTGCGTGGAGACGACCACTTGAGGGTCATCATTCACAGCGACATGGGGGGCGCTGGAACGAGGAGGGATCCTTTCCGGTCGTCTACCTCTTCACAGCCGTCGACGTTGCGCGATCGTTTGTGCTGTACAAGCACCGCGACCTTCCCTACTCGGTTCTGGACATGGTGCCTGACCGTCAGCCTGTTCTCGTCGGCACGGACGTACCCGATGGCCGCCACGTCGACATCGTTTCCGACCGCGGGTGCGTTGCCGCGGGGCTTCCCGCCTCGTACCCCAGGGAGGCGGACAGCATGGACATCCCGTGGGCGCGATGCCAGCCGATCGGACAGGCCGCTTGGGACCAGGGGGAGCCAGGGATGGCATGCAGGAGCGCCACGGCGCGAGTTGGCGACATCGGGCACGAACTCGCCTGGTTTGAGCGTGATCAGAGGCTTCGGTCAGCCGGTCGTCAACGCTTCGATGAGTGGGTCGCCTGAGCTTAGCCGCCACGGCATCCTTGCTCAGAGAGCTGCTACCGCCTTGGAATGGGATGGCGGACTACGCCGTGGAGAACCCTGTGATCTCGCCCTCCCAGTAGACGAAGGGGCCTTCCGGAAGCTCCCACTGGACCCTTCCGTAGCGAGGGATCCGCACACCGCCCTCGATCAGGGCGTAGTCCCTGAACTCGCCCCGCCACGGCGTCGGGATGCTTCCCTTGCCGACCTGACGCGGCCGGTCGGCCATGGAGCACGAGACGATGTCACCCTCGTCGTCGAACCCGAAGGTCAGCTCCGTCGGCCTCGGTCCCACCGAGGTGGCTACCCGGACCGACCGCTCGCCAGCTTCCCGCCACTCGAGATCCTCGTTGCCGACGATGCTGTAGGGCGTCCACGGCAGCTCCGCAACGTAGCGCGACAGCTCGCCCACCTCGACGTCGTCCCCGCGGGTCCGCATGAACCGGACGAGCCCCCAGACCCGACCGTCCATCCGGCCCCCCGTCTGATCGTACGCGTCCACGATCGACAGCCACACGGCCTTCCCCGCGATCGGGAACTTCGCCCGCCAGGAGAACGACACTCGCCGTACGCTGTACTCGGCCAGGGCGGTGAACCGCACCGGCCTGGAGCCCGGGGCCCTCCACATGCGGCCACGCTGGGAGATGCGCGTCACCGTGGGGAGCGGACCTTCTGGCACGTTGCCATCGACGAACCTCCAGACGATCGCCGGCAAGCGGTCCTGCCTCTCTGCAGACTTTGCCTCGGTCACGACATCCATCTTCCACTACGTTCGCACCCGTTTGTACCCCTCCTGTGGCACGTACGTGGCACGCCGCGAGCAGAGGCACGGCGTCCGCGCCGATCAATGCGTGGGAGGGATATTGCGGTTCATGCGGAACAGGTTCTCTGGGTCGTATTCCGCCTTGACCCGGCGGAGGCGCTCGTAGTTCCCCCCGTAGGCATCGGCAGTACGAGTTCCGTCATCCTCGGCCAGCTGGAAGTTGACGTAATTTCCTCCGGTCGAGAAGGGTCGAATCGTCTCCCACGCGTCACGCACCCACTTCACATGCGCGTCGGCAGGGGTGCCCGGCGGCCACGTCCCCGCAAACCCACTGACGTACTGGGCGTCGCGGTTGCCCACTGCTCCGTCGTTGTCCGCCCGTTCGTTCAGTGCGCCGCCGAGGTGGAAGATGACCGACTGGGACAGCGGCGAGGTCACCCTTAGGGCCCCGTCACCGAAGGTATCCAGGAATTCGCGTGACAGACCAGGCAGGAACTCGGTCTTCCAATACCGGTGCAGCGCCTTGGGCTCCATGGCGTCGAGCATCGACTGCTGAGCCGCATATGGCCTCTCGGTGATCACGTCCACGATCGGATCCCCGAGGGCACGAACCGCGGCGAGGTCGGCCTCAGCGTTCCCGCCGCTGTGGCACACCTGCATGCCGGCGATGGGCTTGCCGTGCCACTGTTGGGGAACGAACGGGGCAGGCGGTGCCAGCCGGACGATGACGGCAGCGGTGAGTTCGCGTGGCGCCGATTCGGTGAGATCGCGGTAGGCCTCCAGCACATCGCCGGCCCGATCGGCGCTCCAGGCGATCAGCCCGCCGGTGACGGTCGGGCCGATCTCATGCAGGCGGAACGTGAACCGGGTGACGACCCCGAAGTTGCCGCCACCGCCTCTGATCGCCCAGAACAGGTCCTCGTTGTCCGCCCGGCTGGCCGTGCAGATCTCTCCGTCTGCGGTGACGATTTCGACCTCCTCCAGGTTGTCGACCGCCCAGCCGAACCGGCGAGTCAGGTAGCCAAATCCGCCGCCGAGCGTCAGACCGGCGACGCCCGTCTCGGACACGAAGCCGAGCACCGTCGCCAGCCCGTGCTTCTGCGTGGCTTGGTCGACGTGCTTGAGCAGGCACCCCGGCCCAACGTGCGCAAGCCTGGCATCGGGGTCAACCGCGACGTCGCGCATGCGGGACATGTCCAGCACCAGTCCGTCCCTGGCGATCGAGGTTCCGGCGATGTTGTGGCCTCCGCCCTTGACGCTGAGCAGCAGCTGATGTTCTCGGGCGAAACCGACGGCCTCAGCGACGTCGAGGGCCGAAACCGGCTGGACGACGAGCGCCGGGAGCCTGGCCACCATGCCGTTCCACACGAGCACCGAGTCGTCCCATCCCTCGTCCCCCGCTCTCAGAACCGGACCTGTGACCCGCGAGTGCAAATCCTCGAGCCGCTCAGACGCGAGGCTGACCCGTCCTCCCTCGAGTGCGACGATATCGATGGCCCCCGTGGACATGACCGGTGCTCCTTGTTCGCCTCTCGTCCCCCACTTTCGACTCATTCCCGGGTATACTCCAAACGAGAGCAAACCTATACTTGCTTTTGGAGTATGTCAAGAGCCAGAAACGAGCCTCGGCAGGGTCTGACGACGACCTCGTACGCCGTCCTGGCCCAGCTCGCCCTGAGGCCGTGGTCCACCTACGAACTGGCCAGGCAGCGGATCCGGTACTTCCGGTACGTGTGGCCGCGGGCTGAGAGCGCGATCTACCGCGAGGTGAAGCGGCTCGCCGCGATGGGGCTTGTCATGGCGACGCGCGAGTACGTGGGGAAGCGCCCGCGCACCATCTACTCGATCACCGAAGCAGGCCGGCGGGTCCTACGCGCGTGGCTCGCCACACCCGTATCCCCGTTCGCGATGGACTTCGAGGCGATGATCCGGCTGTTCATCGCGCCGCTGGGAACGAAGGAGCAGATCATTGCGTCACTGGAGCAGGTGCGCACCGACGCGAGGGAGATGCTGCGCTTCGGCGGCTCAGTGAAGCAGGAGTTCCTGGACGGCCGGGCGGCGCTGCAGGATCAGGTCTACATCCGCGCGCTGGCCGTCGACTTCTTCGTGAGTCTCCTCAATACGGTCGATAGCTGGGCCGAGCGGACGCTCGCTGAGATCGCGGGGTGGGAGGACCTCTTTCCGGACGGCAAGAACGAACGAGGACTCGAGATCATGGCTCAGGTGCCGGCCCCAACTCCACGAGAGCACACGGACCGAACGCCAGTACCGCCTCGCACACAGCGGCGACGACGGTCGTCCGGATCAAAGAGCGGGCGAATCACGTCTCCCTAGCTCGTCATATCGCCGACCCTCGCGACCCGTAGCAGCCGGAGGACCAGAAGGCTCGCGCACGCGAACCACACGGCAACCGTCGCCCGCTGTAGGAGGCCTGCCCAGTCGTGGAGAGGCGCGTCATCCGGCACTGCGAGAGAACCGGTGGCCAGGAACAGGACGGCGACCGCGATGCCACTGCCCAGCGAGTAGGAGGCGAGACTCCGCCACGATGGGTCCCGGGCCATCCGCCGAGAGAGACAGTCAACCCAAGTCCAGCGGGCAGGAAGGCCGTGTAGGCGCCCACGGTGAGAGCCGCTCTATGACATTCCGGCCCACAGTGAGGGATTCGAGGCCCAGGGCCCCGCCGAAGAAGCGCCGATCTGCCCTCGGTCCGCTCTGGGTCGCGATCTGCGCTCACCAGTGATAGGCGCCCTAGGGCCGGAACCGATGGAAGCGTGGGAACACCCACCGGAACACGTTGAGCCCCGGCCTTTTGCACCAGCAGTCCGGCTCGCAAGCGCACTCGTACACTCCGGCGCGCTCAAGCCCGAGCGCCACAAGGCCGGCCATGACGTAGCCGAAGGCAATCACCTTGAGGGCTCTCTTCATGGGTGCCCTTCCCCCTGGACGATCGCCGCTCGGATGGCCAAGTAAGACATTACCGCGCAGAAGGATCTTCCATGATTCGGCGGGCCTTCCCAGGTGGTCAATCGGCGAACCGGCGAACCGGCCCCATCCAGAAAGCGATTACGAACTGCGGTCATCGGTCTACCCCCCGCGCTGTGTGGTCCTCTTCATCTCGCGAGCAGCAAGGTCGACGTGCTCGTTGCAGATACATATCCCTGGGCCGCGGACCATCTGCGCGACCTCGGCTCGGGTCTTCCTTCAGAATGAGCAGCGGCTGCCGCGCTCGAACGGATGTCGGAAGCCACGCCGATGGACTTGCACACCAATAGCCTAGCCCGACCGTCCCTCCTCGGTTGCTGGCGCCCGCGATCCCGAATCCGGTACTTCGGTGCCGGAAGTGGCTCGATTGGATGAACTCCGCCCCTTTGGGGCGCGAGGAGCCCTTGAGCGGCTAGCCACCAGGGCGTTTGCAGGGTCAAATGGCATGAGCTCGTGATTCTCGTGTGGCACGCCTGTGGCACGCGGCAGAGCGAGCCGGGCTATCTGGACGCCGAATAGGCCCATTGACCAGCGGTTTTCTGGTGGGCGCTGGTGGTTTCGAACCACCGTCCTCCGCCTTGTAAGGGCGAAGCGAAGGTCTGGTCAGCGGCGTGAGCAGTTCGAATTGAGTGCTGCTGATTTCCCTGGAGCTCCTTTGAGTGCCTCCGAGTCGTTATGCAAGTGTTATGCGTGAAGGCCTCCCTCCAGTTGGCCGTGCCCCCCGGAGGGAGAAAACGGGAATGGGCGAGGGACCGGAGAGAAGAGGAGAGCTCTTCGAAGGACCGGGCGATGTCGGTGGCCTCGTCCCTAGGCTTGCGGAGGCATGAGCGCGGCGCAGGGAAGACCCGCGCGGCCGTTACACGGTGATGACAACCTTGCCTCGCCCGTGCCCTGTCCCGAGCTCGCGGATCGCGTCGGGCACGTCGCTCAGCGGATACCTCGCACCGATCACGGGCGTCACCTTACCGGCCTCGATCAGGCCCTTGAGCACGAGAAGATCGCCCGCCTTGGGTCGACCGAGGAAGTTCGTCATCTTCTGCCCAACGAACGGCGACATCGCCTTCGCCCGCATCACGCGACCCATCCCGAGCCACCGTCCGCCCCCTTCGCCGCCGGCGAGCACGAGTGTCCCCTTCGGCGTGAGGGCTCGTCGGAGGTATGACGCCTCCCGGTTGCCTGCCGTATCGAAGATGACGTCGTAGCGACGCGTTCCGGCGATGTCCTCGCGGGTGTAATCGACGACGTCGTCCGCGCCGATCGAGCGAACGAGATCAACCTTCGACGTGCTGCATACCCCCGTGACATGGGCGCCGAATGCCTTCGCGATCTGCACGGCGAAGGACCCCACGCCACCGGCCGCGCCGATGACCAACACGCGCTGCCCCGTACCGACCTTCCCGACGTCGCGGATCCCTTGCAACGCCGTGCAGCCAGTGGTGGGCACCGTCGCCGCCTCCTCGAAGCCGAGGTTCGTCGGCTTGGCCGCGAGGCGGTCCGCCCGCGCGGTCGCGAACTCGGCGAACGCTCCGTTGCCCACGCCGAACACCTCGTCACCCACGCGGAACTCCGTGACGCCGTCGCCGAGCGCCTCGACCGTCCCCGCGACGTCCTGGCCCCGGACGCGCTGCTTGGGCGCGCGCAGCCCGGACATCAAGCGGATCGCGTAGGGCGTGCCGGTCATGATGTGCCAGTCGCCGATGAAAGCGCTCGCCGCGCCGACCCGGAGGAGGACCTCGCCCCTGCCTGCGATCGGCGTCTCGACGTCCTCGAACCTCAGGACGTCAGCCGAGCCGTACCGATCCTGCACGATCGCTTTCATGCCATCCCCCTCCCTGGACGCACCACGGCTCGGTGGCGGTCTGCCCCGCCAGCGAGTGTAGTCCACGGGGACTGGCAGCACCCATCCCGGACGCTCGGACGACATGGCTCGTGATTCTGGTGTGGCACGTTTGTGGCACGAACGGGGCGGAAGGGTCGTCGCCATGGCCAGTTGTTCTGACCCGGGGTTCCCCAGTGGGCGCTGGTGGTTTCGAACCACCGACCTCCGCCTTGTAAGGGCGAAGCGAAAGCGCTGGTCAGCCCCCTAAGCAGGTCTTATCAAGTGCCGTTGAGTTTGGTTGAGTGCCTTGGAGTGCCCTCGAGTTGTTATGCATGTGTTATGTGAAGGGGTCAGGCAAGAGCACGCTCGTGTGAGCTAGCGTCCGGGAATGTCCCCTGAACTCGCATCGGCGCATCGGAGGAGTCGGAGTGCCCTCCTCGTACTATGAGGAAGTGAAGCGCCCGATGAGCTCGGCGTCCGCGCCGCTTGACGCCGCCATCGTCGCCCGCGTCCGCACCAGCTTCGCTCGCCAGGGCGCGATGGCGACTTTCGGCGCCGAGCTCGCCGACGTCGCCACCGGTCGCGTCGCCATCGCGCTGCCGATCGAGCCGCGCCTGTCCCAGCAGGACGGCTTCCTCCACGCGGGGGTCGTGGTCGCCGCCCTCGACAGCGCCTGCGGCTACGCGGCGCTGACCCTGATGCTGGACGAAGCGGAGGTTCTGACCGTCGAGCTCAAGGTCAACCTACTGGCACCGGCTAGTGGCGAGAGCCTCGTCGCCGAGGGCGAGGTCGTCCGCGCCGGTCGCACGCTGACCGTCTGCCGCGGCGACGCGTACGCCGAGCAGGGGGCCGAGCGCATGCACGTGGCGACGATGCTGGCGACGATGGTGCGTCGGCGCGCTGGGTGACCTCGCGGCTACGCGCCCCCGGCACAGCGCGAGGATCGGGCAGACCCTCGGCTGAGCAAGTGTTGCGGAATATCCCCTGAGTCGGAGGGTAGCCTCTTGCCATGACCGAGGTTCCACGCACCCCAGCCGCGTTCGTCGACTGGTTTGTCGCTAGGCATCCGGCGCTCGGGCCGATTCTCGAAGAGCACCTGAGCGATAAGGGCGGCGAACTCCTCCCGCACCTGCTCTTTGGTGAGGTGACCCGGTACGCTGCTGATCTCCCTCGCCGCGCCGAAGAGGAGCCCGAGGCCGACGAGGAGCTCCGGTGGCTCCTCGCAGATCTCGACGCGGCGATAATGCCCAACGGGGGCGACGACCCAGTCGACAACCTGATCTGGGTGTCCTTCGTCGAGAACGCGCAGGGTGTGACTGCTGACCCCGAAGAGGCCTTACGCGAGCGGTTGCGTTCGTTTCCGAACCTCGCCCGGGCTCTTAGCCACTACGAGTAAGCCGATCGTCGCGTGGGCGAGTGTTCGCGGATGTCCCTTGGACGGGCTGGCATCACCTCATGCGTTCCTCCAAGATGCTTGCCGAGCTGTGAAAGAGGAGGCCGATTTGGCGATCACCAACTCCAGCCTCGAAGAGGTGAGGATCGGTGTGCGGCTCAAGATATCCGCACTCTGGATCGCGATGCTGTTCTTGTACGCGTACGGGGACATCTTCGGGTTCTTCCGACGCGGGGTCATCGAGGACGTGATCGCGGGCGAGATCTCGGGGATCGAGATAACCCAGACCTTCCTGTTCGCGGTCTCGGTCTACATCGCGATCGCGAGCGCGATGGAATTCCTGACTCTCGTCCTCAGGCCGAGGCTCAACCGGTGGGTCAACATCGTTTTGCCGATTCTGTACATCGTCTCTATCGCGGTCTCGGCCATCGGCGAAGATTGGGCGTACTACTACTTCCTGAGCATCGCGGAGAGCTCTCTCCTACTGCTGATCATCTGGTACGCGTGGACGTGGCCCAAGCAGGTAACGAACCAAGCCTGACCTCGGTCGAGTCGTCCCGCAGCATTGAGTGAGGGCACGTCGCGGTGGGCCCGCGTGCGGGAATGTCGCTTGAGCTACTCCACCAGGAGACAACCACCCGCTATGGCCGCGGCGCGCCGCCCGGCTGATCTCCGCCGCAGCGCGCGAGCTGGGCATCTCCGCCGACCCATCGTCCGGACCGTCCAGGTCAGCATCGACGCGCTTGTCATTCCTGAGGTGCTCCCGTTCTGGCGCGCCTGCTCGGTTACGATTATTGGGCCGACAGCCCCGAGGAGGACCTGATCGACCCACTCGGCCGCGGGGCTCCGTTCTGGTTCCAGCAGATGGACGCACCGCGTCCCCAGCGCAACCGGATCCACATCGACGTCTGGGTGCCGCCCGACTAGGCCGAGGCGCGCGTCGCTGCGGCGGTCGCCGCCGGCGGCCACCTGGTCAGCGACGAGCACGCCCCCGAGTGGTGGACCCTGGCCGACGCCTAGGGCAATGAGGTCGACGTGGCCACGACGAGGGGCCGCGACTAGAGCGGGACAGCCGACGAGCGGACGGCGAGCCGACTACGCCGCCGGCATCGGCGAGGCCAGCTGGAAGTAGTTCCCGTCGGGATCCTCGAACGTCGCGATCCACATCTGCGGAGCGTCAGTGCCCCCTGGCTGGTACGGCTCCTGTTGAACGGCGGCACCCAGGCCCTTGATCCGGTCGAACTCGCCCTTCACGTCCGGCGTCTCGAAGTTCAGGATGATCCGTCCGGGCATCTCGTTCCGCCCCTTGACCTCCGAGTGC
>WNGB01030262.1_pt1 | contig 16955 bp, 9 predicted proteins | sample 5400681 | NCBI WGS metagenome assembly WNGB01 (sample SAMN13153367, study PRJNA577476) | soil metagenome | isolation source: 115 cm soil or saprolite under grassland replicate 2 | place: USA:California | collected 2016-06-15 | reverse complement strand
CTACCTGAAGCCCCGGCCCGTCCCCTTCCCGGAGATCCCCTGGATGGGGATCCACCCCGACCTGACCGCCCTCGCCGTCCAGCTCGCGATCGTTCTCGTGATCGCGGCCGCCGGTCTCGCCACCTTCATGCGGCGGCCCCAGACCGAGGGCCGGATCGCCTCCTGAGCGCACCTCCGACCCTCGTCCTCCTCGGCAAGCCCGACTGCGGGCTCTGCCGGGAGATGCGCGCGGTCCTCGAGCGGGTCCTGCCCGAGTTCGGCGCGCGCCTCGAGGAGAAGGACGTGCGCGAGGATCCCCGGTTGGAGGCCCGCTACGTGCTCGAGATCCCGGTGCTCCTGCTGGGCGGGCAGGAGATCGTGCGCCATCGCGTCACGGAAGGGGATCTGCGCCGGCTCCTGCGCGACGCGGGCCTCTAGCTCCCCGAGGCCCGTGGTTCAAGCCTCGAAGACCCAGCGGCCCCCGGTCATGGTCCGCTCGATCGGGATGCCGATGAGCGACGAGGCGGCCTCCCGAAGGGGATCGCGGCCCAGCACCGTGAGGTCGGCCAGCTTGCCGGCTTCGATCGAGCCCTTGAGCCGCTCCTCGAAGGAGGCGTGGGCACCGTTGATCGTGCCCACGCGCAACGCCTCCTCGACGGTGATCTTCTGCCGCGGGCCCCAGACGTTGCCTCGGGAATCGGTGCGGGTGACCTCGGACTGGAGCGCCATCATGGGCTCGAAGGGGCCGGGCGGGTAGTCCGAAGCCTGGGTGGCCCGGATGCCGGCGTCGAGGAAGCTGCGCAGCGCGAACATCCGGTCCAGGCGCTCCGCCCCGTACTCCTTCATCTTCTCGCCGTGCCAGTACACGTAGGTCGAGAACGGCGTGGGAACGGCGCCCAGGGCCTTGATCCGCTCCACGAGGCCGTCGGTGATCATCGTGCAGTGCTCGAGGCGGAAGCGCGGGTCGCGCCGCGGACGCTCCCGCTGCAGCCGCTCGTAGACGCGGAGCACGACGTCGATCGCCTCGTCGCCGTTGGCGTGGACCCCGAGCTGCCAGTCGGCCTCGTGGGCCTTCTTGAGGGTCTCGTAGAGCACGGGCTCCGGGGTGACCAGGATGCCGCGGTCGTCGGGACGGCCCACGTAGGGCTGGGCCAGGCGGGCCGTGCGCTCGGAGATCGAGCCGTCGCAGACCATCTTCACCGCTCCCACCCGCACCCACTCGTCGCCGAAGCCGGTGCGCACCCCCGCCTCCAGCATGGAGGCGAGGTGCGGCGCGCGGATGTGGCAATACACGCGCACCGGGAGCTGGCCGGCCTCGCGCGCGTCCTGATAGGCCTGCAGATCCTCGGGCGAGCCCCCGGCGTCGGTGACCGAGGTCAGCCCGGTTCGCGCCATCATCGCCCCGATGAGCTTCACCCCCTCGCGCCGCTCGTCGCGGCTGAGGGCGTTCGGGATCGCCTTCTCGAAGGCGGCGGTCGCGGTCTCGGCCGCCCGGCCGGTGAGCCGGCCCGTCGCGGGATCGCGGTAGAAGCGACCGCCCTCGGGATCGGGCGTCCGCTCGGTGACCCCGGCCTTCTGGAGGGCCAGGGAGTTCACGTAGACCGTGTGGCCGCCGCGATGGCCGACGAGCACGGGATGGGCGGTCGACACGGCATCGAGGTCCTCGCGGGTGAGGAACCGTCCTTCCGCGGTCTTGGTGTCGTCGTACTTGAAGCCCAGGACCCAGTCCCCGGGCGGCGTCCGGGCCGCCCTCGATCGGAGCGCCTCCTGGATCCTGGCGATGGAGTCGAGCGCGCAATCGATCTGCTTCAGATGCAGGTAGCCCGCGGCCGCGGGGTGCGTGTGCGCGTCGATGAAGCCCGGCACGACCGTCCTGCCGCCGAGGTCGACCCTCGCCGCGCGTGCCGTGGCGAGATTGAGGACGTCGGCGTCGCGGCCGACGGCCAGGAACCGCCCGCCGGAGATCGCGACCGCCTGCGCGCGGGGTTGGGCCGGGTCCATGGTCAGGACGTTGGCGTTGTGCAGGACCAGCTCCGCCTCGGTGCGCACGGTGGGCAGGAGGGCGAAGGTTCCCAGGGACGAGAGGAACTCACGCCGGCGCGGGGAATGCATGGCGACAACCTCCAACTGAACTAGGGCGCCTGGCCGGCCTCCCGGAGCCGCGCGGCCCAGGGCGTCTTCCCGAACTCCTTCAGCAGCCGCTCGCGGTGGGCCAGGGCGCCCGCCTTGTCCCCCGCCGCCTCCCGGGCCGCGGCGGCCGAGAAGAGCGCCTGGGGGACGTGGGGTTCGTTCGGGGGGCCTTGCAGCACCTCTTCGAACGCCTGGGCGGCTTCCAGGGGTTGCCCCGCCCGCAGGAGGCTCTCGCCGCGCAGGCACAGGAGCTCGAGGCGGAGCGGCGACTGCGGTCCCGCGAACACCGCGTGGCGCGCGTACTCCGCCGCGTCCGCGAAGCGCTCATCCGCATAGGCCAGGGAAGCCTTCTCGTACAGGTGGTCCAGCTCCTGGTCGTGAGCCTTCACGGTCGCGTCGGGCCGCAGGCGCATCAGGACGAGAGCGAGCAGCAGCAGGCCCGGGACGAGGCCGCCCCAGCGGCGGCCTGCCCGGGCCTCCTCGCTCGGCATGGCAACTACGACCGGCGCCGCGGGTGACCGAGCGGCGCGCCGCTCCCTGCGGACCGCCAGCCCGATGGCCACGAGAGCGCCCGCGCTCAGGAGCAGCCCCAGCCCGTCGGAGACCGCCCGCCCCGCGTAGACGAGCCGCACCGTCTCCTGCCGCGGGACCACCATCATGAGGGCGGGCGAGATCAGGTAGGGTCCGTCTGCTCCTTCCGCGCGCCAGCGCGGATGGTACGAGACCTTCACCAGCAGGGGATGACCAGGGCGGTTGGTGGTGATCGTGATCCGCTCGTCCTCGACGGCCGCGCTCACCCGCACCCCGCCGGGCAGCGGCACCTCGGGGGGCGGCAGGTACGGGTCGCGCTCGGCGAGGGTGAACCGCGGGTCGTCGGTGAAAACGAGGTGGGCCGGGCTCGCCGGCTTCCGCGAGAACCAGCGGTAGGCCTTGTCGCGCCAGCCGTTCCAAGACGACCGGACCGGTGTGAAGGCGAGGGGCTCGACGTAGCCCGGCCCGGGATCGATCAGGTGGAAGACCGAGTAGGGCGGGATGTCGGCGGTCCGGCGCATGTCGGGGCGGGCGTCCAGGGTGTCCTTCAGGACGTCGCTCACGGCCACGACGTCGCCCACGTTGAAGAGCCTCAGCCGTGGGATCGCGTGAACGGGATCGAAGCGCGAGTAGCTGCGGCTGCGGAACGGATTCGGCGAGCTGGCGAACAGCTCCGAGGCCAGGTAGTAGACCGGGTGGGTCTGAAGGCTCGCCTGGTTGTAGACGCCCTCGAGGGTGGAGCGGCCGCTGAAGTAGGGGATCGTCTCGTACATGCGGATCGAGCCGGCCCGCTCGTGGATCACGTTGTACTCCACCGCCACCCGTGGCGAGGCCACCGTCCCCCGGACGGTGTCCGCCAGCTCGCGGAAAGCCGGCCACAGCTCCTTCGACTCGAGGCCGGTGTAGTTCCAGTCGATCCAGAAGCGCAGGACGCGCGAGTTCCGGTCTCCGTGAACGATCGCGAGGAGCACCAGGCCCAGGGCGGCGAGGTCCGCGGTAGCCAGGTGCCGCAACCCGAGGCCGAGGGCCGCCCCTCCGGTGAGGCAGAGGGCGAGCTGCGCGAACGGGACGAAGCGCACGTCGATCACGCCGAGGGCGGGGCCGGCGGCGGCGAGGGCGGCGCCCACCAGGGCGGCGTGGGCCAGGAAGAGCAGGCGGTGGTCGGGGCCGCCCGCCAGGAAGAGCAGGCGGTGGTCGGGGCCGCCCGTCCACCGGGCGAAGACCAGGGTGGCCAGGATGCCGAGGCCCGCCGCCACGAAAAGCGGCGACAGCAGGTTCGGGAGCAGTCCCTGCGTGGTCACGGTGATCCACGGGTCGTCGTAGGGCGTCGTCCAGCGCCAGTCCGCGAGCAGCGGCGCGAGGGTGACACCCGCCAGGGCGAACGCGAACGCTCCCACCGTGGCCAGCCAGCGGAGCGTCCGCCACGGCTTGCGCGCGAAGTAGAGGAAGTAGGCGGCGGAGAGCCCGGCCCAGAGCACCGCGTAGCCGTGGGCGAGGGCGGTCACCGCGAGAAGCGCGGCCGGAGCCCAGGGAGGACGGCCGGCGGCGTAGGTGCGGTACGCGAGGCCGAGGAACAGCACCGCCAGGCCGATCCCGTAGGTGTAGGAGAACTCGCCGGTGAGGGTGCTCGCGATGGTTCCGCCCCAGATCGGGTTCTCCTCCAGGAAGAGGAAGACCAGGGACGCGGCCGCGCCCAGGAGGGGGGCCGGGAACCGAAAGCGCATGAGCCGGAACGACGCGTACGTGAAGAGTGGCAGCAGGAAGACGCCGAGGACCGTGCCCAGCTTGAAGGCCACCGGCAGCCCGGTGGCGGGGGCCAGCGCCGACATGATCAGGAACGGCAGCGGGAAGTAGTAGAGGAGCAGCGGGTGGCCCAGGTAGGCCCCCGGATACCACCCGTGGAGTCGAAATGCGGGCAGCAAGTTCTCATGGAACCAGGCCGCGGTCGGGTAGTGACACGGCGTGTCGCCGCCGGCCGCGATCGTGGGCAGGAACAGGAGCGACGGCCTCAGGTAATCGAGGAGGACGAGGACCATGGCCAGCAAGCCCAGGGTGTCCGCGAGCGTCTCTCGCCACTTCCGCCGCTCCATGAGGCGAGAGAGTCTAACCGAAACCTTTACGGGAGGCGGGATGTCGGCTACGATGGCTCCTGCGTCCGCCAGAAAGGCGGGGAAATGAAACGGCCAGCGCGCATCCTGATCGTGGACGACGATCCCGTCATCGGCCAGATGCTGTCGCGGTCGCTGTCCCGCCACGGCTACGAGGTGGAGACGTTCGAGTCGGCCGAGGACGCCCTCGCCAAGGCCGAGGACGCCAGCTTCGACGCCGCCCTGATCGACCTCGTGATGCCGGGCCGCGGGGGAGCGGAGCTGGCCGAGACCCTGCGCCGGATCCTCCCTGGCCTGCCCATCGCCATCCTCACCGGCTACACGCACTCCCCGCTCATCCCGAAGCCCGAGAAGTCCGGGATGGCCGTCTTCACCAAGCCGGTCATCATGCAGGAGCTCGTGGAGTTCCTGCACACCGAGGTGAAGTAGAAAGCTTGCGAAGCAGGCGTCCCCGCCGCTTCGCGAAGTCCGTCGCCAAACGCTGGCCGCGGGGATCGTCGGAGACGGCGTCCTCGAGCCAGCGGAGCGCGCGGTCCACCACCTCCAGGGCGGCCCCCGGCTCGCGGCGGCGGTGCTCGTGGTGCACGGCCAGCTCGCGCAGGGCCAGGAGCTCCCCCGACTCCGCCGCCTCCTCCCAGAGCGCGGCCGCGATGGCGGGCTCGCCGGCACGGCGGGCTCGCGCGGCCAGACGCATGAGGGCGGCTCCGCGCAGCGGCCCCGGGTCGAGAGCGAGGGCGCGCCGGTACTCGGCGTCGGACCGCTCGTAGAGCCGGGCCCGCTCGAGGACGCGGGCCAGGCTGTAGACGTCCCGTGGATCCTCGGCCCGGCCCTCCTCCACCCACTGACAGGCCAGCACGGCCAGGGCGGCCAGCGACACGATGTCCTGGCGGTTGTGCTCGAAGACCCGGGCCAGGGCCCGCGCGTCCCGCCGCCGCACGTAGTCGAAGTAGATCTGCGGAATCTGCTCGCCGGGGACGTCGCCCACCCGGAGGAGGCCGAGCAGCTCCGCCTCGAGCGCCTGCAGGCGGCACGATTCGAGACGCGCCCTCCACAGGCGCCGCGCCGGGTGCAGCAGGTCGAAGTGCAGGACCTCGCCCAGGGGGAAGCGCACCCGGTTCAATCGGTAGCGCGCGTCGAGGAGGGGCACGTCGAACATCTTGCCGTTGAAGGTCACGAGCTGGCGGAAGCGGCCGAGGTCCTCGGCCAGGGCGTGGAGGAGCGCGGGCTCCTCGTGGTAGTCGCGCATGAAGTACTGGCGGACCCGGAAGCGATCGCCCTCCACGAAGCCCACCCCGACGAGGAAGGCCGCGGTCCCCGCCCCTCCCGCGAGGCCCGTGGTCTCGGTGTCGAGGAAGACGGCCTGGGACAGGTCGAAGCGCGCGAGGGAGGGCTCGGCGGTCAGTATCCCCACGGTGCTCGGGTCGAGGGTGCGGAAGCGGCTGAGCGGCACGTCGCCGTGGCGCACCTCGAGGTGCACGTCGGTCTCGGTGAGGAAGAACTCGCCCCGCTCGTTCTCGATCCGCATTCCCTGGACGAGCTCCTCGAGGGCCAGCGCGGCGGGTGCTATCCGCCGCTCCCGGCGGGTCGCCACCTCGACCAGCCTCTCCAGGCGCGCCTTGAGGGAGGGCTCGGCCGAGGGCTGGCCGAGGATCGAGCTCTCGAGCTGGTCGAGGCTCCAGGTGTCGCGGCCTTGAGCGGCCAGGGCTGAAAGCCCGAGCTCGGCGGGAGGCGGCGCGGGCTCGGTTTCCGCCGGGCGCCGCAGCCGCTGCAGCCGGTCGTGGAGGGAGCCCGTGGACACCCTAGAGTTCCAGCTCCTGGCCGTCACGGGCCACTGCGAACCCCTTCACCCCGAGCGCCCGCACCGCCGCCTCGTCTCCCAGCAGGCGGTTCGTGTGGTTCAGATGGATGAAGAGCACGTGGGCCCCACTGCGCCCAAGGGGTCCGGGGGCCCGGCGCGGGGGCGGCCCGAGCCGGGCCACTGTCTCGCCGACCAGCGGATGCGGGATCTCGGCCCGAGACCGACCGGGAAGCTCGGCCGGATCCTCGAACGTGCCGTCGAGGAGCGCCCAGTCCACCCCGGCCACTTCCTGGGGCAGCCCCCGGTCCCAGCGCTCCCACGTGTCGATGTCGGGGATGTACAGCAGCGAACGCGACGGGCCTTGGACGCGGAAGCCCACGGTATCGCTGAGCTCGTCCCGGTGGGGGACCAGGAGGGGCGTCACCCGCAGTCGCTCGGTCAGCGCGATCTCGCGGCCGGGCTCCATCTCTTTGAGGGCGATGTTGCCGAGGGTCACGAGCTGGCTCCAGGGCCCGTTCTCGCGGAGGAAGCGCGCCATGCGCGGCGTGGCCCACACGGGGACGCCGGAAGCGCCCAGGGCCTCGCGGCCCAGGTACATGAGGCCCGTGTAGTGGCCGATGTGGGCGTGAGTGAGCAGGATGCCGTCCACGACCGGGCGCGACGCCGGGCGACCCGAGTCGAGCGACGCGACTTGCGAAGGCAGGTCGGGAGTGGCGTCGATGAGGAACCGGCGGTCCGCGTCCACGAGCCCCAGGCTGGCCACCCTCTCGCGCCGTGACGGGTCGCGCCGCGCGGCCTCGCAACGCTCCTGCCGACAGCCGATGTGAGGTACTCCCCCGTCCTGGGCGATGCCGAGCACCACCGCCCGCACGCGAACGGCGGGGGCGGCTCCGTAACCGCACAGGACGCAGAGAGCGCAGAGAACCGTCTCCCTCATCGGTGCGGCCCGAGGACCGCCTCCAGGATGGCGCTCGCCACCTCCTTGCCCCGGCTGCCCACCTCTCCCGCCGGGCCGACGCACGATGGGCAACCGTCGCGGCATCGGCAGGCCCGGATGAGGGTCCGGCTCTCGGCGAGCAGCCGGTCGTGAAGGCGGTAGAGCGGCTCGGACAACCCGATCCCGCCCGGGTAGTTGTCGTAGAGGAAGATGTTGGGTTCTTCACGGGGCGCCGGAGTGAATCCGACGCCCCTCTCGTGCTGGGGGGACCCAGCGGTCCCCCCAGACCCCCCAGCGGGCGTCGGAGGAGGCCAGAGGCGCTGCCGCCCGCGCGAGACGTGAGCCTCACCCTGCCCGTTGTCGCCGAGCGCGATCCCGAGATCGTGGCGGTCGCACATCAGGAAGAGGGCGGCCATCTGGCCGAGGGTGTAGGAGAGCGCCACCACCCCGTCCCGTTGCTCCTCCTGGGTGAAGGGCAGGGCGGCCATGACCTCCCGGGAAACCGTGAGCCAGTAGGACGTCGTGTGCATCTCGTTCTCGGGCATCTGCAGGTCGCCCGCGCCCACGTTCTCGTTGGTGTAGAACTTGATCTTCTTGAAGCCCACCACCTGCGAGGTCACGTGCACCTCGCCGTGGTTGCGGCGGGCGCTCCCCCGCGCTTCCTCGGCGAAGCGGTCCAGGATCCGCACCTTGGTGCAGGTGATGGCGTCGGTGTAGTAGTCCACCTCCGCCTCGCGCACGTGGACGCGGCGCTCCTTGTGGTCGTACTTCTCCACGAAGTAGGTCTTGCCCTCCAGGATGTAGATGGCCTTCTCGTGGACCATGGAGGGGGCGCTGTCGTAGTCCACCTCGGCGATGATGCGGGGCTCCCGCGTGGTGTCCTGCACCACGAAGTTGTCGGAGGAGACGCTGCGCAGGCTGATGGCGTCGGCCGGGTAGCTCTCGCTCGTCCAGTGCCAGCGGTCCCCGGCGCGGTGCAGCAGGCGCTCCTCCTCCAGGAACCTCAGGATCTCGGGAAGGTTCTCCCGGCCGAAGCGCTCCTCGGCGGTGAAGGGCAGCTCGAAGGCCGCGCACTTCACGTGGTTGACCAGGATCTGCAGGTTGTCGGGGTTGATGCGGCCCTGCTCCACCGGCGCGTCGAAGAAGTAGTCGGGGTTCTTGGCGATGAACTGGTTGAGAGGGGTGGAGTTCGCCACCAGGACCGCCACCGACGTGCCGTGGCGCCGGCCCGCCCTCCCCGCCTGCTGCCAGGCCGAGGCCACCGACCCCGGATAGCCGAGGAGCACCGCCACGTCGAGGCTTCCGATGTCGATCCCCAGCTCGAGGGCGTTGGTCGAGACCACGCCCAGGACGGAGCCCGCGCGAAGTCCCCGCTCGATGTCCCGCCGCTTGTTCGGCAGGTAGCCCCCGCGATAGCCGCGGACCACCCCTTCGGAGCCCGGCCGGGTCTCCAGGGCCTCCTTGAGGTAGGTGACGAGCACCTCGGTGGCGAGCCGCGAGGGGGCGAAGACGATCGTCTGCAGGCCCCGGCCCAGGAACGACAGGGCCACGTCGCGGGCGGAGCCGAGGGCGGACTTGCGGATGCCGAGCTGGCGGTTCACCACCGGCGGGTTGTAGATCGCGAAGTACCTCTCGCCCCGGGGAGCCCCGCTCCGGTCGACCAGCGTCATCTCCCGCTCGGTGAGCGCCTCGGCCAGCTCCCTCGGGTTGCCGATGGTGGCCGACGAGCAGAGGAACTGCGGGTCGGAGCCGTAGAAGCGGCAGAGCCGGCCGAGCCGCCGCAAGACGTTGGCCAGATGCGAGCCGTAGACGCCCCGGTAGCTGTGCAGCTCGTCCACCACCACGTAGCGCAGGTTCTCGAAGAGCTTCCCCCACTTCGTGTGGTGGGGCAGGATCCCCTTGTGGAGCATGTCCGGGTTCGTGACCACGACGTGGGCGCGCGCCCGGATGGCCTTGCGGGCATCCTGGGGAGTGTCGCCGTCGTAGGTGAAGGTGCCGATGTCGGCCCCCAGCGCCTGGATCATCGCGTAGAGCTCGGCGAGCTGGTCCTGGGAGAGGGCCTTCGTCGGGAAGAGGTACAGGGCCCGCGCGTCGGGGTCTTTCAGGATGCAGTCGAGGACGGGCAGGTTGTAGCAGAGCGTCTTGCCGGAGGCGGTGGGGGTGACGACCACCGTGTGGCGGCCGGCCTGGACCGCCTCGTAGGCCTCGCGCTGGTGCGCGTAGAGGCCCTCGTAGCCGCGCGCCTCCAGCACCTGGCGGAGCTTCGGGTGCAGGTCCGGGGGGAAGTCCGCGAGCCGGGCGGGCTGGGCCGGGAAGTGGCGCAGCGCGGTCAGCACCGGCTCGGCCCCCAGCGTCTTCTGGATCTCGAGGCCCTTCAGGACCGAGAGGAGGGCCCCCTCGGTGTCTTCCCGGCGCAGGACGAGTTGCTGGCCCACCACGTCTCCCGTTCCGCCCCCCGCCTCGGGGCCTGGATGCTCCGGAACGCATCATGCGGGAAGGGACGGCCAAGGGAGGTCCTAATTGAATGGTTGAAGACGTTCAGCGCGTCCATCCGGAGGATGATCCGGCGCCTGGGCGTGATCTACGACGAGCAGGGCCAGCGCGGTCGAACTTCAACGACGCGCTCGACGCAGCGGGCGGGGACCGCGTGACCTCCCTTCCTCACCTCCGAGTCATTCCTCCAATTTCTTGACTAGTACCTGTTCAATTTCTTGGATCTGTCGAATCGCAGTCGGATCGGCGGGGAAGGAAGTCTCTCCTATCCGCTGACAACGAACAACTTACGCTGCGAAGGCGGAACAGTTGCCGGTGGCACAATGCATGCCAATCGCAGTCATCACGACACGCTCGCCCCTTGGACGGGTGGACTCTTCCGGAAAATCCAGTCCGTGTAGGACGCTAACTGTGCACACAGGAGGAACGATGCGATTGCGATCGGTTCCGCAGATCGTGGCCTTGGCGATGCTTGCCGCCCTTCTGCTCCCGGACTCGGCCGCTGCCCAGCTGACGCGCGGCGGCATTTCCGGGATAGTCCGTGACCAGCAGGGCGCGGTCGTGCCCGGCGCGACCGTGACCGTCAAGAACCTTGCCACCGGGGCCCTGCGCTCCGCGGTCACCGACGTCAACGGCCTCTACCGAGTGCCGGCGCTCGAGCCTGGGGTCTATGTGGTTCGGACCGAGCTGGCGGGCTTCTCGACCGTCGAGAACCCCGAAATCCGCGTCCAGGCCACCCAGGAAGTCACGCTGCCCGTCACCCTCGCCGTCAAGGGCGTCGGCGAAGCGGTCACCGTCACCGCGAAAGCGGAGGCGATCGAGCTGAACAAGACGAACGCCACGGTGGCGATGACCCGGACGGCCAGGCAGGTGACGGAGCTTCCCCTCGGGGGGGCGGCGCGGAACATCAACAACCTGATCCTCCAGTCGCCGAACGTCTCGTCGAGCACCGGACAGGGGACCTACTCGGTGAACGGCCAGCGCTCCCGCAACAACAACTTCATGATCGACGGCTCGGACAACAACGACATCTCGGTGACCATCGCGACCTCGCAGATCGTGCCGGAGGCGGTGGCCGAGTTCCAGGTCCTCACCAACCCGTTCAACGTCGAGTTCGGGCGCAACAGCGGGGCGCAGGTCAACGTGATCACCAAGTCCGGGAGCAACTCCTTCCACGGGGAAGGCTGGGAGTACTACCAGGACAACAAGCGGTGGGCCTCCCTGACCAACATCCAGAAGGACTCCGGCCTCAAGGAGTCCCCGCAGTTCAAGCGCCACCAGTTCGGGGTCGACATCGGGGGACCGATCATCAAGGACAAGACCTTCTTCTTCCTGCTCTACCAGCGCGAGCTGCAGCGGCCCGAGGAGAGACCGGGGCCGAACACCATCCGCATCCCCACCGCGGAGGGCTTCGCGGCCCTGCAGAACGTCCCCCTGCGGGCCGGCCAGCCGGCCGGGAGCCGTCAAGCCGTCCTGCAGCGGCTCCAGTTCCTGCAGCCGTACTACAACACGGGCCTGGTGTTCCGGAACCCCACCAACGTCCTCGTGAACGGCGTCAACATCGCGACCGGCCAGGTCAACATCCCGATCGTCGACCCCAGCACCTACAACACGTTCCTGGCCCGCGTCGACCATCGGCTGACCGACAACGACAACCTTACGCTGCGGTACTCGTACAACGGGCGCGTGGACGACAACGCCATCAGCAACCTGCAGTTCGGGTCGCAGTTCGCCGGCTTCCAGGACCTGAAGGACACGAACGTCGCCCTGAGCGAGATGCACACCTTTTCCCCGACCGTGCTCAACGAGTTCCGCTTCTCGCTGGTCAAGCGCGACCTCGCCTTCCCCGAGAACGATCCGGACAGCCCGACCGCGGCCATCAGCGGCCTGTTCACCGTCGGAGGGTTGAGCAACTTCCCCCAGGGCCGCGTGTCGAACGCCTATCAGTTCTCGGACACCCTCACCTGGATCAAGGGCCGCCACTCGCTCAAGGTCGGCGCGGACGTCCGCTACAACAAGCTCGATAACCAGGCGGCCTTCAACTCGAAGGGTTCCTTCGGCTTCAACAGCCTGCAGGACTTCATGAACAACAACGCGAACGGGACGAACAACCAGGCGCTGCAGGTGGCGAGCTTCCTGGCCACGCAGTGGCAGACCTTCTTCTTCGTCCAGGACGACTTCCGGGTCTCCCAGGACCTGACCCTGAACCTGGGCCTCCGCTACGAGCTGTCCACCAGCCCCCTGGGCTTCTTCGGGGCCACGGATCCGCAGAGCCTGGCTGCGATGGTGCCGGGGCCCGTGAAGAAGGACACCGACAACTGGGCGCCCCGGGTAGGGTTCGCCTGGAGCCCGAGAGGCTCCGGCCTGCTGGGCGAAGGCAAGACCGTCTTCCGGGGCGGGTTCGGGATCGGCTACGACGTCCTGTTCTACAACCTCCTGACCGTGAACGCGTCGAACTTCCCGCGCGTGGTCACCCTGAACCCGTCGCCCGTCCTGGACGTGTACCCCAACAAGATCCAGGGCAGCGCCACCGCGGTGTTCAACCCCCTGGCGGCCTGGACGAACTCGGCCCCCGACACCCAGAACCCCTCCTCGCGCTATTGGAGCCTGTCGATCCAGCGCGAGCTGTCGGATTTCGTGGTGGAAGTCGGCTATGTGGGCGCCCGCAGCTATCACGGCATCAATCAGGTCGACCTGAACCCCGCCCGCGTGGTGACGCCGGAGCAGGCCGCCCTGGTGGCGTCGACGAAGAACGCGGGAGCGATCCCGGGCATCCAGGCGCGGGTACGTCTCGATCAACAAGCGCCTGTCCCATGGCCTGCAGTTCAACGCGAACTACACCTACAGCAAGAACACCAGCAACAACGACGCCTCCCTGGGTGAGGGCGGCACGGACGGCTCGTCCCAGCGCCCGCAGGACTACTTCGCCTACGCCGCGGAATGGAGCCGTGGTGTGTTCGACCGCCCGCACCGCTTCTCGGTGAACTACACCTACGAGATCCCCGGCCCCAAGAGCGGCGTCCTGAAGTACGTCCTGGGCGGCTGGCAGGTCTCGGGTGTCACCCAGTACCAGTCGGGCCGTCCGTTCACTATCTTCACCGGAGTCGACTCCAACGGGGACGGCAACACCGGCTCCGATCGTCCCAACATCAACCCCAGCGGTACCTTCACCTGGGACAAGGACCACAAGCACTTCACCAACAGCGGCTACTACACGGTGCCCCTCGGTAACAACAACCTGCCCCTGGCGAACAGCCTGGGCAACGGCAACGCCCCGCGGAACAGCGAGCGGACGGCCGGCTACTGGAACACCGACCTGTCCGTGCTCAAGCGATTCGGCACCGGCCGGACCCAGGTGCACATCCGGGCCGACCTCTTCAATGCGTTCAACCAGGACAACTACAGCGGCGTTCCCGGGTCCACCACCAACCTGGGCAACACCATGACGAACCCCAGCTTCGGCCAGAACACGAACAATTGGGGCCAGCGGACCGCTACCGTCAGCGCGAAGGTGGTCTTCTGATTCGCTGACGAGCGAGACTCAGCGTCGTCGGTCGTAACCGAAAGGGCGCTCCCCCGGGAGCGCCCTCTCCGTTTGCTGCCCGCGAGCCGGATCGAGCTACCGCGTCTCGATCCCCGGGGCGATCTCGACCCGCAGCTTCTGCTCGTGCTTCGTGACGCCGTACTTCAGGGTGACCGTGTACTCCCCGGGGGGAACGAACCGCGGGGCCGCGCTGCGATATTCCGACAGCAGGTCCTTCGTGGGCTTCAGGTCCCACGAAACGCGGCCGATGCCGGGGATGCCAGGGGCGGTCAGGTTGGCGACCGTGCCGCCGGCCGCGTTCGCGATCGTGATCTTGACCGGCTCGCCGACCGGCTCCTTCAGGTAGAAGCTCAGGAGGGCGCCCGGCGGCGGGTTCTCACCGCGGAACGTCCCCTGTCCGCTCCAGTCGCCCCAACCGGGCAGGAGGTTCGTCCCCAGGGCCGGCCGCGGCGGGAAGAGGTGTGCCTCCTTGGCCAGGACCTCGGCGCTCAGCTCCTGGAGGGCCCGCACGTCGTCGAGCACGTAGAGGCTCCGCCCGTGGGTGGCGACCACGAGGTCGAGGTCGCGCGGGTGCACGAGGATGTCGTCGACGGCCACCGTGGGCAGGCCGCCGAGCTTCAGCCAGCGCCCGCCGCGGTCGAAGCTCACGAACAGCCCGAACTCCGTCCCCGCGTAGAGCAGGCTCGGGTTCTTCGGGTCCTCCCGCACGAGCTTCACGGGGCCGTCGGCCGGAAGGTCCCCCGCGAGGCTCTGCCAGGTGCGGCCGCCGTCGGCGGTGCGCCACGCGAGGGGCGCGAAGCCTCCGGTGCGGTGGGCATCCACCGTCAGGTAGGCAACCTTCGCGTCGTGGGAGCTGGCCTCGACGCGGCTCAGCCACTGGCCCTTCGCGGGCGGGGGCAGCGAGGCGGTGAGGTCGTTCCAGCTTCCCCCGTCGTCCTCGGTGATCCAGAGCTTGCCGTCGTCGGTGCCCGCCCAGAGCATCCCCGCCTTCACGGGCGACTCGGCCAGGGTGTAGACGACACCGTAGTTCTCGGCCCCGCTGCCCACCGAGGTGAGCTTGGCGTGCTCCTGGGCCGAGAGGTCGGGGCTGATCGCCTTCCACTCCTCGCCCCGGGCCGCGAGCTTGAAGACCCGGTTCCCCGCCAGGTAGAGCGCGCCCTTCTCGTGCCGGCTCCCCATGAGGGGCGCGTTCCAGTGGAAGCGGAAGGCCGGCTGGCCCTCGGCGGGGGCCGGCCGCAGTGGCCGCAGCTCGCCGTTCGCGAGGTTGAAACGGTGGAGGCTCCCCTGCTGCGATTCCGTGTAGACCACGTTCGGGTCGTCGGGGTCGAACACGCAGTAGAAGCCGTCGCCCCCGCCCACGTTGATCCAGTCCGAGTTGAGGATCCCTTCCTTGCTGCGGGTCTCCTTGGGCCCGACCCAGTTCAGGTTGTCCTGCAGGCCGCCGCAGATCCGGTAGGGCGCGCCGAGGTCCACGTTGATCCGGTAGAACTCTCCCGCCGCGAAGCGGTTCAGGAACTCCACGGTCTTGCCCCGGTTGTAGGTCTGGTACGCCCCCCCGTCGGTGCCCACCACGATCCGCCGCGGGTCGCGGGGGTCGATGGCCATGGCGTGCCAGTCGGGGTGGATCTTCGCGAACAGGTCCTCGCGGAAGGTCCGCCCGCCGTCCTCCGAGACGTGGGCCGAGAAGCCCAGCACGTAGACGCGGCCTGAGTCCCCCGGGTCGATGCGGATCTGGCTGAAGTAGAACGGGCGCGGGTCGAGCGGCGAGAGGCGCGCCCAGGTGTCGCCGCCGTCGTCGGAGCGGAACACGCCCCCGCGCTTGCTCTCGACCTCCCGGAAGTCGGTGGTCCCGCCCTCGTCGCTCTGGACGATGGCCACCACGGTCTTCGGGTCCTTCCGATAGACGTCGAGGCCGATCCGCCCGGTCATCCCGGGCAGCCCGCCCGCGAGCTTCTTCCAGGTGGTCCCGCCATCCGTGCTCTTGTAGATCCCGCCCAGGTCCTTGCCCTCCGTCGCCGCCCTCCCCGCGACGAACGACCAGGGCGTGCGTTGGCGCGCATAGAGGGCCGCGTAGAGCGCGTTCGGGTCCGAGGGGTCGAGCGCCACGTCGCCGCACCCGACTCGGCCGTCGTAGGGCGCAGGAGCCGTGAGCACGGCCTTCCAGGTGGCGCCGCCGTCGGTCGTCTTGTAGAGGCCCCGCTCCCCGCCCGGCTGCCAAAGGTCGCCCATCGCCGCTACCCAGGCCGTGTTCGCGTCGGTCGGATGGACGACGACGCGGGCGATGGTCCGGCTCTTCTCGAGCCCCGCGTGCTTCCAGGTGGCGCCGCCGTCGGTGGAGCGGTAGACCCCGTTGCCCCAGCTCGAGCTGTTCCGGTCGTTGGCCTCCCCCGTCCCCACCCAGACCACCTTCGGGTCGGCGGGTGACACCGCCACCGCCCCGACGGCGGCCACCGCCTCCTTGGTGAAGACCGCGTCGAAGGTGACGCCGTTGTCGGCGGTCTTCATGATCCCGCCCGTGCCGAGAGCCACGTAGAACGTGAACGGGTCCTTCGGGTCGAGCGCAATATCGGACACGCGCCCGCCCATGATTGCGGGGCCGATGCTGCGGGCCTTGAGACCGCGCAGGAAGGAGGCTTCCACGCGAGGACCCGCCGGTGCTGCCTTCGCGGCGGGCGCCTCCCGGGCCCGGCCGGGGGCGGGCTGGGCGAGGGCGGACCCGGGCCCGGCCACACCAGGCCCGACGAGGATCAAGATCAGCGGAAGGATCTGGGCGCGCATGACCGCCGACTCTAACACGGGCCCTGCCGCTATACTTGGTCTTTTGGAAACGGATGGCGGACTCATGCGGGAAGCCGATCCACGGGGGGCGGAGGGACCAACGATGGCGATGCAGGATCACATCCGGGAGGTGCTGGCGGGGATCGGCGAGGACCCCGACCGGGAGGGCCTCCTGAAGACGCCGGAACGCGTGGAAAAGGCCCTCAAGTTCCTGACCCGGGGCTACACCCAGGACCCGAAGTCGCTCCTGAACGACGCGCTCTTCACGGTCAGCTACGACGAGATGGTCATCATCAAGGACATCGACGTCTTCTCGCTCTGCGAGCACCACCTGCTGCCGTTCTACGGCAAGGCCCACGTGGCCTACCTGCCCAACGGCAAGGTGGTCGGCCTCTCCAAGATTCCGCGGCTCGTGGACATGTTCGCCCGGCGCCTGCAGGTACAGGAGCGGCTGACGGTGCAGATCGCGGAGGCCATCCAGGAGCACGTCCAACCTCGCGGGGTGGGGGTCATCATCGAGGCCATGCACTTCTGCATGATGATGCGCGGGGTCGAGAAGCAGAACTCGGTGGCGGTCACCTCCTGCATGCTCGGGGTCTTCCGCGACCAGCTCATGACCCGGGAGGAGTTCCTGTCCCTGGCTCGGGGAGGTCCGGC
>WNGB01009432.1_pt1 | contig 16955 bp, 15 predicted proteins | sample 5400681 | NCBI WGS metagenome assembly WNGB01 (sample SAMN13153367, study PRJNA577476) | soil metagenome | isolation source: 115 cm soil or saprolite under grassland replicate 2 | place: USA:California | collected 2016-06-15 | reverse complement strand
AGCGCGGCGACCTCGGCCGGAGTGAGCAGCGCCTCCGGTGCCGGCGCGGCCTGCATGGTACGGCTGGCGGACATGCTTGCCACCTCGCTTGGAACTCTCTCCGTCGAGACCGGATTCTCGCGGAGATCCTGAATATCCTAGAGGCGTCGAATGGGACAGACCATAGCAACTTAGGGCTATTTTCCGTCCTGCCTACTAGGACTATCGGCATGTGACCGCCAGGTCTTTAGCAAATAGGACGACCGGATCAATTGCTCGACTCACGACCACGCAGTGCGGACCAGCGCTCGGTCAGCGCACCATAGTGGCTGCTCGAACGCTCGAGATCGCCCTCTTCAAGGGCTTCGAGCGCCTCCCAGACCTCGGCGGCCGAGTGGTCCTCTTCGAGCTCGTGATACGGAATGACCCTCGTTAGGCCTCCGTAGTCGAGCTGAACCAAGCTGTCGGAGTCGAACCCGTACAGCCAGTCGCGCAGCTCCTCGACCGCGGCGACCACCTCGCCGTCCTCCATGACCTCCTGCAACACCCGCAGCGCGCGGGAGATGCGCGCCTGCGCCTTGACCATCACCGTCTGGTAGGCGAGCCGGGACGGCCGCTCGCCCTCCGGCCGCCCGAGCCGGCGCTCCGCCCCCTCGAACAGCGCGAACCAGGGCAGCGGTACGTGCCAGACCGCCAGCCGGATGTGGCTGCGGCTCGCCGGCTGCTCGCGTTGCAGCCGCTCCAGCGTGCTGGCCGCCCGAGCCACCTCGCCGGAGGAGACGAAGGCGTCGGCCAGCTCCATCGGCAGGGACCCGTGGAACGCCACCAGCGACTGCAGCGTGCGCAACTCGGTGCGGAGCGGGCAGACGTACACCGTCTGGCCGACCCGCTTCACCAGGGCGTGCTCGCGCTCCGACCGGACCGGCAGCCCGAGCGCCCGTGCCAGGGCACGCTCCTCCTCCCGGCCCACCAGCAGGCCGGGTGGCAGTGCTTCCCCGGACTCGACGTAGGCCGCCCACTGCGCCCGCTCGCTCGGCGGGAAGGCCGCGAGCGCCTGGTAGACACGCAGGTATGCGGCCGGAGCGTGTCCCTTCATGACGCTGAGAAGTATAGGTAGAACGGGAGGTCAAGCACGCCATCCTCTTGGAAAGGGCCTGTGATACGTTGGGGCTAGCCCACCGGTGGGCGATCCCCGCCGGGACTTCTCGCTCCGGCGGCGATCCCGCTGGTGCGGCACTTCGAGGAGGTCCATCCAGTGGGAGCTTTCGAGCTCATGGATGGCGAGTTCGAGCAGGTCGTCTACAACCACGACCCGGCCTCCGGCCTCAAGGCCATCATCGCCATTCACTCCACCGCGCTCGGCCCCGCCCTCGGCGGCACGCGCTTCTACCCGTACGGGTCGGAGGAGGAGGCGCTCCAGGACGTGCTGCGCCTGGCCAGGGGCATGAGCTACAAGGCGGCCGCGGCCGGCCTGGACCTCGGTGGCGGCAAGTCGGTGATCATCGGCGACCCCAAGCGGATCAAGTCGGAGGCCCTGCTGCGCGCGCACGGCCGTTTCGTCGAGAGCCTCGGCGGCCGCTACATCACCGCCGAGGACGTCGGCACCTACACCGGCGACATGGACGTGGTCGCCCGCGAGACCAGCTTCGTCACCGGCCTGTCGGAGGCGCACGGCGGCGCGGGCGACCCCTCGATCATGACGGCGTTCGGCGTGTTCACCGGCATGCAGGCGGTCGCCGAGGAGCTGTGGAAGAACCACGACCTCGAGGGCCGCCACGTGGTCGTGCAGGGCGTCGGCAAGGTCGGCCACGAGCTCTGCCGCCTGCTGTCGGGGGCCGGCGTGCGCCTGACCGTGGCCGACGTGGACGTCGACCACGTCGCCAGCGCGGTCAAGGAGTTCTCCGCCGAGACGGTGGAGCCGGACAAGGTCCACGCGACCGCGTGCGACATCTTCGCCCCCTGCGCGCTCGGCGCGGTCGTCAACGACGACACCCTGCCGGAGCTGAAGTGCGCCGCGATCGCCGGCTCGGCCAACAACGTGCTCGCCCGCGCCGAGCACGGCTACGCCCTGCGGCAGGTTGGCGTCCTCTACGCGCCGGACTACGTGATCAACTCCGGCGGCCTCATCAACGTGGCCGACGAGCTGCGCGGCTACTCGCACGAGCGCGCCAGGGCCAGGGTCGAGGGGATCTACGGGGCGCTGCGCTCGATCTTCCACCGGGCCGCCGAGGAGGGCATCCCCACCAGCGAGGCCGCCGACCGCGTGGCCGAGGACCGCATGCGCGAGGTCTCGCGCCTGCGCCTGCTCCGCGTGCACCCCGGCCTGGCCGGGGAACGCTGACCGTCGGCGCTCAGGCGCCGGACGCCTCGGCGGCCTGGCGGCGGAGCTGCACCAGCACCACCGGGTCGAGCTTGCCCGGGACCAGGCGCTCCTCGAAGTTCTCGGTGCCCGCCCACCGCCCCAGCGCCTCGGCCAGCTTGGCGCCCCCGGCGGTGGCGTAGCCGAGCCGTTCGAGGCTCGCCGCCACCTGCGCGGCCAGCGCCCCCTCGAGCGGCAGCAGGCTGGCCGGGTCGGGCGTGCCGAAGTAGAGATCGTGCAGGTCGAGCAGGCGGACCAGCTCGGTGACGGGCGCGCGGTGGTCGTCGACGCGCAGGTCGATGGCGCTGTCGAGCACGCCCCCGTAGGAGGCGCCCGCACGCCAGACGCGCAGCGCGGCGCCCTGCCGTCCGCGGCGGTCGCCGCCGGCCTGGTCGCCGGCCGCCAGGGCGGCGACCAGCCGCCTGGGGAACACCTCGTCGTCGCCGCCGTGCCAGGCCTCGACCATGGCGGCGACCACCTCCGGGCCGGTCAGGATGTTGCCCTGGGCGGCGTAGCCGTCCCCTGCCTCGCCGCCGGCCCAGTCCAGGCAGGAGGCGCCCGTCCAGGTCGCCCCCCTGCCGGCCGCGTCGACCACGCCGAGCTGGCGGTGCTCGTGCTCGTCGTCGGCCTCGGTCAGGATGGACACCACCTGGTCGGCCACGAAGCCCTCGGCCAGCAGGCCGAGGCCGTCGGGCCCGTAGGAGAGGTTGGCCATCGCCTGGGTCGCGACCGCTCCGGCGCCGGCCCGCCCCCACGGCACCATCGCGCCGACCGCCAGGAACTTCGAGGCGACCGCGATCCCCCACGACGCCGACTCCGGGTCGAACCCCACGATCGAGAAGGTCATCGCGCACCTCCAGCCCGCGAGCTCCCGGGTCCCCGTCCCTCCGCAACTGGAAGTAGCAGTCTAGATCGAGATCCCCGGCCGCGATGTCACGCTTAGATTGATCAGCGCCCTTCTGATGCCACCTCGCCCATCACCCAGGCGACGATGCCGCGGGCGGCGAGGAAGGCGGCCGCGCCCGGTGCCTGCTCCGGTGGCAGCACGGCGACCATGCCGACGCCGAGGTTGGTGGCCCGGGCCATCTCCTCGTCGGCGACGCGGCCGAGCTCCTGCACCACCCGGAAGACCGGCGGCGGCTCCCACGAGGCCCAGTCGACGCGGGCGACCAGCCCGTCCGGGAGGCTGCGGGGCAGGTTGCCCGGCAGGCCGCCGCCGGTGACGTGGCAGAGGGCGTGGACCTCGACGCCCTCGGCCAGCAGGTCGAGCAGGTCGGGGGCGTAGATGCGGGTCGGCTCCAGCAGCGCCTCGCCCACCGGGCCGCCGAGCGCCGGCAGCTCCCGCTCGTAGCCCACGCCGGCGGCGGCGAGCACCCGGCGGACCAGCGAGAAGCCGTTGGCGTGCAGCCCGGTCGACGCCAGGCCCAGCAGCGCGTCGCCGGGCTGGACCAGCGCCGGGCCCAGCAGCCGCTCCCGCTCGGCCACGCCGACGGCGAAGCCGGCCAGGTCGTAGGCGTCCGGCGGCATGGCGTCCGGGTGCTCGGCCGTCTCGCCGCCGAGCAGGGCGCAGCGCGCCCGGCGGCAACCCTCGGCGACCCCGGCCACCACCGCCGCCACCCGCTCGGGGCGCAGGCGCCCCACCGCCAGGTAGTCGAGCAGGAACAGCGGCTCGGCGCCGACCACCACCAGGTCGTCCACCACCATGGCGACCAGGTCGAGCCCGATCGTGTCGTGCCGGTCGACGGCCTGCGCGACCAGCACCTTGGTCCCGACCCCGTCGGCCGAGCCGACCAGCACCGGCTCGCGCCAGCGCCCCGGCTCGAACGACCACAGCCCGGCGAAGCCTCCCAGCCCGCCGAGCACCCTCGGCCCGTGGGTGGCCTCGACCGCCGCCCGCATCATCGCGACCGCCCGTTCCCCCGCCGCGACGTCGACGCCGGCCGCGGCGTAGGTCAGCCCGGCCGGCTCGCCGGCCTCACCCTCGCGGCGCACCGCGACTCACGGCCGCTCCGATCCGTTCCCCGTCGCCGGGCTCGCCGTTGCGCTGCTCCAGGACCAGCTTGCCGAGCGGGCGGGACTCCAGCGGGATGGGGTAGTCGCCGGTGAAGCAGGCGCTGCAGAGCCCCTTGCCGCCGGCGGCCTCGATCAGCGCCTCCAGCGACAGGTAGGCGAGCGAGTCGGCGCCGATGTGGGCGCCGATCGCGTCGACGGTCAGGCCGCTGGCGACCAGCTCGCCGCGGGTCGGCATGTCGATGCCGTAGAAGCAGGGCCAGCGCACCGGCGGGGAGGTGATGCGGACGTGCACCTCGCGGGCGCCCGCCTCCCGCAGCATGCCGACGATCGCCCTGGTGGTGTTGCCGCGCACGATCGAGTCGTCGATCACCACCAGGCGCCTGCCCGCGATCGCCTCGCGCAGCGGGTTCAGCTTCACCCGGATGCCGAGCTGGCGGATCGTCTGGCTGGGCTGGATGAAGGTCCGCCCGACGTAGCGGTTCTTCATCAGGCCCTCGCCGAACGGGATGCCGCTGGCCTCGGCGTAGCCGCCGGCCGCGCTGGTGGCGGTGTCGGGCACGGGGATCACCAGGTCGGCGTCGGCCGGCGCCTCCCGCGCGAGCGCCGCGCCGAGGGCGCGCCGCGCCAGGTGGACGTTGCGGCCGGCCAGCACGGAGTCGGCCCGGGCCAGGTAGACGTACTCGAACAGGCAGGACGCCGGCGTCGCCGGCGCCAGGCGCCGCGCGCGCAGGCCGCGCTCGTCGACGGCGACCAGCTCGCCCGGCTCGACCTCGCGCACGAAGGAGGCGCCGACGATGTCGAGCGCCGCCGTCTCCGAGGCGATCACCCAGCCACCCGGCAGCCGGCCGATGCACAGCGGCCGGACGCCGTGGGGGTCGCGCGCCCCGTAGACGGTGTGCTCGTCCATCACCAGCAGCGAGTACGCCCCCTGGAGGCGCGGCAGCGTGCGCGCGATCGCCTCTTCGAGCGGCAGGTCGGCCTCGGCGGCCAGCAGCTCCGCGACCACGTCGCTGTCGGTGGTGGCCGAGCCGTGGCGCTCCAGGCCGCCGGCCAGCTCGGCCGTGTTGATCAGGTTGCCGTTGTGTGCCAGCGCGATGCCGCCCCCGGCCGCGTTGGTCTTGAAGGTCGGCTGGGCGTTCTCCCAGCGGGAGCCGCCGGTGGTCGAGTAGCGGGTGTGGCCGATGGCCAGGTGGCCCTGGAGGGTGGCCAGGGTGCGCTCGTTGAAGACCCGGCTGACCAGGCCCATGTCCTTGTAGACGAGCATGGTACGGCCGTCGGCGACGGCCATCCCGGCCGACTCCTGCCCACGGTGCTGGAGCGCGTACAACCCGTAGAAGACGAGGTTGGCCACCTGTTCGCCAGGGGCCCAGACCCCGAAGACCCCGCACGCCTCTCGTGGATGGTCGGCGTCGAGCATGATCCTCCCGAGGACCGGTTGCCTTGGGGGAAGCGACCCGATGGTACACCGCGCTTGCGACGCTGGCTGTCGGGTAAGGTGAGCGACCGTGGAGCCGATCGCCGTGGCCGCCGCGCCGCAGGTCCAGAAGACGCTCGACCGGCTGCGGGCCGGCGGGCACTTGCGTGCGCCCGTCAGGCTGGTCGGGCTCGACGACGACGGGCGCGCCGACCCGGAGCGGGCCGCCGGGGTGCGGGTGCTGTGGCGCCGTGGCGTCAACCCCGACGACTGGTTCGCCAACGCCTTCGCCACCCTGCCCGAGCTGACCTGGATCCACTCCGACATGGTGGGCGCGGACCGGCTCCCGCTCGACGAGCTGGCCGCCCGCGGCGTCGTGGTCAGCAACGGCGGCGACAACTTCGCCCGGCCGATGGCCGAGTGGGTGATGCTCTCGGTGCTCGCGGCGGCCAAGCGCTTCCCCGACTTCGTGCGGCGCTCGGACGTGGGGCGCTGGGACCCGAGCCCCTACCTCCTCGACGAGCTCGAGGGGGCGGTGCTGCTGCTGCTCGGCTTCGGCGAGGTCGGCAGGCTGGTCGCCGAGATGGCCCGGCCGTTCGGCATGGACGTGCGGGCCGTGGCCCGCTCCCCCAGGGACGGCCTGCCGGCCGGCGTGACCCGGCTGGTGACCGGGCGGGCCTGGCGGGACGAGCTGCCAGAGGCCGACTACGTGCTCCTCGCCATGCCGCTCACGCCGGCGACCACGGGCATGCTGGACGCCGCCGCCTTGGCCACCATGAAGCCGACGGCATGGCTGGTCAACGTCGCCCGAGGCGCCCTGGTCGACGAGGAGGCCCTGGTCGCCGCGCTGGACGCCGGCCGCCTCGGCGGCGCCGTGCTCGACGCGTTCACCACCGAGCCGCTGCCCAGCGGGCACCCCCTCTGGGGCCGCGACAACGTCGTGGTGGTCCCCCACCACACCTGGTCGTCCCCCCGCTCCGCGGAACGCGCGTCGCACCTGTTCGCCACCGAGCTCGACCGCTTCGCCGCCGGCCGGCCGCCCCTCCACCCGATCGACCTCGGCGCGGGGTACTAGGAGGGCAGGGCGGTCAGCCGCGCGCTGCTCGGCTGCCAGCGCGGCGGACCGGGGCGAACAGGCGCGCGAGGGGGCCGGACTCCTCGTCGTCGTCCGGGTCGGTGACCGTGTCGGTGAGCACCTGGCCGAGCTCGTAGGGGTCGGGCAGCTCGGTCGCGAACGGGTGCGCCCAGCGGGCCGCGTTGCCGAGCAGCGTCCTGGACGGGGGCGCCAGCACGGAGCCGTCCAGGCCACGCCAGCGCACCAGCGGACCGGGGTGGGCGGTGCCGTCGTCGCCGTCCGCCAGGACGCCGCCGGGGCGGCCCGACGGCGCGGTGAAGAAGAGCCAGCGGCCGGTGCCGGTGCGTGCCACCGGGCCGAGGCCGCTGGAGCGGCGGGCGAGGACGCGGAAGGCGCGTCGGCCGGTGTCGGGGTCGGTGTCGATCACGTCGCAGACGACGCCGGTGAGCAGCCCGACGTTGGCGTCCGGGGTGTCATCCCACCAGAGCCGGATGCGGTCGGGGTCGGTGGTGGCGGCCGCGAGGCCCTCGGGCGGCTGTGGGTGGGCGCACGGCTGCAGGCACTGGGGCCGGTCGCAGGAGCAGACCATGCTGGCGACCCAGCCGGACCCGTCCACCCTCGGGTGGTGGAACGGACAGACCGGGATGCCGCATCCGGCCAGGGCCAGGGCGGCCTGGAGCGGGCTGAAGGCCGCGCCTTGCCGGGCCATGACCACCTCCTCGCGTGTTGCAGGTGGCATGAAACCGCAAGATCACGGTAATCGGGTCGAATCGAGACCCAATTGCGACCCTGGTCTCAGGTAAGCAGCCGCTGTGCTACGCCAGCGCCAGGGTCACCGGGCCGCCAGATCCACCACCGGTCACCACTCGAGGACGTGGTCGACGAGACCGAGACTGTCACGCCAGCCGCGTAGCATCCGTTACCGGGAGTCCGCGCCCGCGTGCATCCCCACCATCACTTGTTCGCTCGGTGGCTCGTCCATCGCCTCGCTCGCCTCCTCCCCGAGGGGATCCTCGTGGCGCCGCCCCATGGCGTCGGTCTCCAGCAACCACATGAGGCCGAATACGATCACCCCGAGCAGGAGCGCGGCGAGCGCGTATCCCTGGGCGACGCGGAACCTGTCCGGTACGAGCAGGATGACGAGTTCGTAGGCGAGCCACACCAGGGCGCCGGTTATGACCAGCCGCTGCCAGCGGCCCAGGTGGAAGAAGCCCGGCTCGGGCCGGACGCGGTGCGCGACGGCGGCGTAGAGGAGCACCGTCAGGGTATAGGTGATGGCCGGCATCAGGGTCCCGGCGGTGAACAAGTCGACCAGGGCGCCGGTGTTGCTGCGGACGGCGATCAGGGGGAGTGCGGGCGCCACCGCCGCGAGCACAGTTGCCCAGGTCGGCCCGCCGGTGGCCCTGGGCACCCGTGACAGGAGCTGGTGGCCGGGTAGGCGCCGGTCACGAGCCATCGCCCACACCAGCCGGGTGTTGGTGGCCATGGTGATCAACCCGCAGCAGAACATCGAGACGCAGATAAAGAACAGGAAGATCTTCTCGATGCCCTGTCCGAGGACGTCCTCGAGGATGAACGCGATCGGCGCCGGGTCCGCCGTCGTGGCGGCCACGTCCCCGGTGGCCACGGCCAGCGCGATGAGGAAGATCATGCCGAGGACGCCGGCCGCCAACAGCGCCCGGATCATCGCCTTAGGCACCACCCGGCGCGGCTCCTGGGTTTCCTCGGCGAAGTTGGCGGCCTGCTCGAAGCCGAGCAGGGTGAAGGAGCCGAGCACCGTGGCCAGCATGACCGGGCCGAGCCAGGAGAACCAGCCCGCCTCCGGCAGCGTTCCGGTGGACCAGAGGTTCCCCCAGTTGCCCTGGCCGGCCAGCAGCGCCGCCGAGAACAGCACGATCGACAGCTCGATCATGCCGACCACCTCGAAGACCACCGCCACGTTGTTGAGCCGCGTGGTGATGAAGGTCGACCCGATGATGAGGGCCGCCTGGATGGCGAGGAGGGCGAAGGTCTGCACCGCGGCTCCCAGCGGCGTGTACGTGATGCCGAGCATCGGCTGGAAGGCGAGCTGCACGAAGGCGTAGTTGACCGCCACGGTCAGGATGACCAGGGTCATGAACGACAGCCAGCCGAGCCACCAGCCCACCGTCGGGTTGGCCAGACGCGAGCCCCACTGGTAGGAAACGCCCGCCAGGGGGAACTTGGCGGCCAGGGCAGCGCAGACCAGGCACACCAAGGTCTGGCCGGCAAGGGCGATCGGCCAGACCCAGATGCCCCGGGGACCGGCGACGCTGAGCAGGAACCCGAAGCTCACGAAAAGCGCCATGGTGATCGAGATGAACGAGAACGCGATCCCGAAGGACTCGAAGGGCTTCAGCGTCCGCAGGAACTGCTGGCGGTAGCCGAACCGCCTGAGGAGCTGGTCATCGGGGTCGGTGGGGGGCGAAACGGTCCTCATGGCGCCCTCCTGGGAGCAATGCCCGGGATTGGGAGGAAGTGCCGCGACCAGACACCGGCCTGGTGAGGGGTCGCCAAGACGGAGCCTGCCAACGCGGCGTTCTACCATCACCAACAGATCTCGACAAATGCGGCTCGCCCGAGAAGGTCGGCTTGCCCGCTTGCTCCGGCAATCCCGAAGGGCTGGACATGCACCCTTACTGTGCGACCGTGTCGTCCTGGTCGGCTCGACCGCGGCCCACAGCGGTTCGGGCGGCGCGGGGATGCCGCTGCGGGCCAACCCCTGACCGCCCCTCCTTGACAGGGGAAGCACACTACGCGGTAATGGCCGCCACACCATCACTAACAGGACAAAGACGCGACGGATGGGCTCCGTTCTCCGTTCTGAGGGACACCATGGCGGCGCTGATTGAGGGCCGAGCGGCCCTGATCGTGATCGACATGCAGCAAGGCGGGTACCAGCCGTTCGAGCAGGCGGGGATTCCGTTCATGCCGGGCTTCGCAGAGCAGGTGGAGCGGGTCGTCCGAGTCGTTGACGCCTGCCGGGCGGCTGGCGTGCCGGTCGTCTTCTCCCAGGAGGTCCACCGTCGAGACCTCGTGGACTTCGGCCGGGAGTTGGACGGCGACGAGAGCATCCACTGTCTCGAGGGCGACCCCGGCACCGAGCTCGTCGAGGAGCTCCGCCCTCGCGAGGGCGACTACCTCATTGCCAAACGGCGCTACTCGTGCTTCTTCGGCACCGAGTTCGAGATCCTGCTGCGGGGCCTCAACGTGCATACCCTGCTGCTGGTCGGCGGATTGACCGACGTCTGCGTGCACTACACCTTCGCTGACGCTCACCAGTGGAACTACCACGTCAGGGTGCTCGAAGACTGTGTCCTTGGCTCGACCGTCGAGCGCCACAACGCCTCCCTTTCCGCCATGGAGTACCTGCAGCGCGGAGCCCGCCGGACCAGCGAGGAAGTGCTGGCCGCACTGGGCAGCCTGGCGCATCCGGCTGTAGATCACGCCACGTGAGGAGCTGGCGAAGGGTCGGGGCGAGGGCCGCCCGTCGACTGCGGGCCGAGCGCACCACGACCGCGGTCCTGTCGCTTCGTGACCTGGCGGTCTCGTTTCCGGGTGGCGTGCAGGCGCTGCGGGGTGTGTCCCTCGAGGTTGCCCCGGGCGAGATCGTCGCGCTGGTGGGCGAGTCCGGAGCGGGGAAGACCGTGCTCGGTCTGGCCGCGCTCGGGCTGCTACCGCCATCGGCCCAGCTGAACGGTCACGTCTTCCTGGGTGACACCGACATGGCGACGGCGCCGGACGAGCAGCGCCGCCTCGCCCGCAAGCGGCTCGCGGGCGCGGTGTTCCAAGACCCTATGACGTCACTGAATCCGACGATGACGGTCGGCCGGCAAGTCGCGGAGGCGACGGGCTCGATGGCCACGGCGATCGAAGCGCTCGAGCGCGCCCGCGTGCCCGAGGCCCATCGGCGTGCCCGCCAGTACCCGCACGAGCTATCCGGCGGCTTACGCCAGCGGGCGATGATCGCCATGGCCGTGGCCGGAACCCCGGCGTTGATCGTCGCCGACGAGCCGACCACAGCCCTGGACGTCACCGTCCAGGCCGAGATCCTGCGGCTGCTGTCTGACCTGCGGGACGAGACCGGCTCCTCGATGCTGTTCGTCACCCACGACTTCGCGGTCGCCGCCAGCCTCGCTGATCGAGTGGTGGTCCTCTACGGCGGCCGGCTGGCCGAGGCGGGACCGACGACAGAGCTTCTGCAGCATCCGGACCACCCCTACACCGCCGGGCTGTTGGCCACGCGTCTGTCGCCGGACTCCCCCCGGGGCCGGCCGCTCCCGTCCCTTCCTGGCGAGCCGCCAGACGCACGCGCCCACGTCGATGCCTGTCCGTTCGCACCCCGGTGCCCACTGGTGACTCCGGCCTGTGAAGAGCGGTTGCCCCAGGTGACGGCGGCGCCCAGCCACGCCGGGCTGGTTGCCTGCTTGCGGGCCGGCGAGCCGCAACCGTCGCTCCTCCAGGTGCACGACCGCTTCCCCGATCGGGCGGCGGCGGGCGGCCGACCGCCGGCGCTGCGGCTCAACGGGTTGACGAAGGCGTTCGGTTCCCGCCGGTTCCGGCACGTGGCGGTCAATGGCCTGACGCTTGAGGTGCCGGCTGGTGGCGCGGTGGCGCTGGTTGGGGAAAGCGGCTGCGGCAAGACCACCACGCTTCGCATGGCCGCCGGCCTCGAGCGGCCCGACAGCGGAACCGTCAAGGTCGGCGAGGGTGGGCGTCCCCAGCTCGTCTTCCAGGACGCCGGCGCCTCGCTGACGCCCTGGCTCAGCGTGGGCGAGCTCCTGGAGGAGCGACTTCGGTCCGAAGGCTTCACCGCTCCCGAGCGTGCCCGACGCGCTCGGGACGTCCTTGCCCTCGTGGGCCTGCCCGTCTCGGTGCTCGGCCTGCGGGCCCGCCAGCTCTCGGGAGGGCAACGGCAGCGGGTCGCGATCGCCCGGGCCATCGCGGTGCCGCCGGCGCTGCTCGCCTGCGACGAGCCGATCTCGGCCCTGGATGTCTCTCTGGCGGCGGTGGTGCTCAACCTGCTCTGCCGGCTGCGGGCCGAACTCGGCATGGCGCTCCTGTTCGTGACCCACGACCTGGCGGTTGCCCGTTTCGTGGGAGACCACGTCGCCGTCATGCAGGCCGGCCACATCGTCGAGGAAGGTCCGCCCGAAACGGTGCTCGAGCGTCCCCAGCACCCCCAGACCAAGGCCCTGGTGGCGGCCATCCCCCGTCTGAGGAGCGCGTGATGGCTGTCCCAGGGCCCGTCCTGTCCCCGCTCGAGCTCACACGTCGTCGCCGGGCGTGGGCCGGGTGGGTGCGCCTGGGGCGGCTGGAGCGGGGCGGGCTCGCCGTGCTGGCCCTGACGACGGCCATCGCGGTGTTGGCGCCGCTGCTCGCCCCCTACTCTCCCACCACGGCCGTGCACCCCGAGTCGTTCGCCCCGCCGGGAGCCCATGGCCTTCTTGGCTCCGACGAGCTGTCCCGTGACCTGTTGTCGCGGGTGCTCTACGGCGTCCGGGCCTCGTGGCTGTCGGCCCTTGTCGTGATCGCGAGCGGAGTGCTCATCGGCGGGCTCATCGGAACCGTTGCCGGCGTCGCCGGGGGGTGGATCGACACCGTCCTCATGCGGTTCACCGACCTGTTTCTCGCGCTGCCGGCGGCGGTGCTGGTCATCGCGGTCATCGCCGCCCTTGGGCCCAGCCTGCCCCATACCCTGGTGGCGGTCGGCACCGTCTGGTGGCCCTGGTATGCGCGGATTGTCCGCGCCGAGGTCCGCGCCCAAGCGGTGCGCCCGCACGTCGACGCCGCCCGGCTGGCCGGCGTGGGCCGGGCGCGCCTGGCAGTACGTCATATGCTGCCGGGAGCGTTTCCGGCGGTGCTGGTCACCGCCAGCCTCGACGTCGGGAGCCTGGTCTTGATCCTGGCCGGGCTGTCGTTCATCGGGCTTGGCTCGCCGCCGCCGGCGCCCGAGCTTGGCGCGATGGCTGCCCGCGGCATGCCGTACCTGCTCGGACACCCCTGGATCCCGCTGGCCCCGGCCATCGCGGTGTTCCTGCTCGCCTTCGCCGCCAACCTGGCCGGCGACGGCCTGCGCGATCTCCTCGAAGACACCTGAAGGAGGAGCTGTGTCACGTCGCTTGCTGCTACCGGTGACCTTGCTTGCCGTCGCCGCCCTGCTGGGCTCGGCCTGCACGTCGCGCTCGGAGACTCCGCAAAAGGGCTCGGGTGGGACCTTGCGGCTCGCCTATCTGGCCGACATGGCGCAGGCCGACCCGGATGTCTTCTATGACATCGAGGGCAACACCGTGATCCTGTCGGCGTACGAAGGCCTGCTGAAGTACAAGCCGGACTCGACCGAGGTCATCCCGTCCTTGGCGCAGTCGTGGGAGGTGAGCCCGGATCGGCTGACCTACACCTTCCACCTTCGGACCGGCGTGAAATTCCACGACGGCACGCCGTTGGACGCCCAGGCGGTGAAGACGTCGTTCCAGCGACGGCTCGACGTGGGTGCCGCTCCCTCCTACATGCTCCAGCCGGTCGCGTCGATGCAAACCCCCGACGCGACCACCTTCGTCCTGCGCCTCAAGCACCCCGTGGCGCCATTCCTGCACTACATGGCCTCCAGTTGGGGCCCGAAGATCATCAGCCCCAAGGCCCTTGCCGACCATGCCGGCAAGGACCACGCCGAGCACGCCGACGGAACCGGACCATTTCAGCTGAGCGCGTTTCAGCGCGGCCAGCGCTACGAGCTGACCCGGTTCGACGGCTACTGGGGACCCAAGGCCCACGTCGACAAGGTCGAGATCCGCATCATTCCCGACATCGGAACCCAGCGCCTGCAGCTGCAGTCGGGTGACCTGGATGCGATTCTCCACTCGTTCCCGGTGGCGGAGCTGGCGTCGGTCAGAAGCAACCCCAACCTGCAGGTGCAGGACTTCTCCTCGTTCCTCAACGCCATCATCTACCTCAACACCAACAAGAAACCGCTGTCTGATCCGGCGCTGCGCAAGGCGCTGGCCGGCGCGATCGACCGTGACTCGCTGGTGAAGGAGGTCTACGGTCCCTATGCCAAGCCGTCGACGTCGACCTACCCGTCCGGGCTGCTCGACCCCGCCCTCGCGCCGGTCGCCTACCCGCCCTCGGAAACCAGGCCCGCCGCCGGCACCGGGAAGCTCACCTTCGCCTTCACCGCTGACGACTCGGGCGTCCACCGTCGCCTGGCCGAGCTGGTGCAGCAGCGCCTCAACGCCGCCGGCTGGTCGGTCACCATCAAAGAGGTGCAGCTGCCGCAGGTCTTCGAGTACGTGAACGATCTGCAGGCGGCCCCGGACATGGTGATGCAGACCAACACCCCGGACGGGGCCCACCCCGACATGTGGGCGCGGATCGAGTGGTACTCAAAGGGCGGCCTGAACTATCTCGGCTACCACAGCCCACAGGCCGACCGGCTGCTCGACAAGGCCTTGGAGACCACCGACACGACCGTGTCCGACCGTCTGTATGGTGAGGCGGGCAAGATCGTCGGGCGCTGGACCTGGCGGCCCTGCAAAAGGGATAGGCGGTCATGGCGCGGTTCGCCCTGACCAGACTGGCCTCGCTGGTCGGCATCCTCCTGGTCCTCTCGGTCGTGGTGTTCCTCCTCGAGGCCGTGGTGCCCGCCGACCCGGTGCGGGCCATGGTCGGGGCCTCGGCCACGCCCCAGATCGTCCAGGCCAAACGCCACGAGCTCGGACTGGACCGGCCGTTGCCGGCCCAGTACGCCCGGTTCCTCAGCCGGGCAGTGCGGGGCGACCTGTCGACGTCGCTGTACACCCTGTGGGTGCCAGAAATGCGGTCGTAGGCGCTGAGCTGCAAATTCGTCAGGGAGGTCACCTGGCCACGATGATCAGCGGATGACCCTTCGACTGCTGTATCTGCTGTTCTGCCAGGTGCTGCGGTGGCTTGCGCTGCTGGCACGGAGCTCGGCCGCCAAGGACGCCGAACTGCTGATGCTCCGCCACGAGGTCGCGGTGCTGCGACGTCAAGTGACCCGGCCGCGGGTGGACTGGGCCGACCGGGCCGTGCTGGCCGGACTGGCGCGGCTGCTGCCCCGCCCTAGGTGGCTGGTGTTTTTCGCGAGCGTGCGTAGTCGCTGGTGAGTCCGGTTTCGGGGAGAATCACATTGATGTGATTCTTGGTCCGGGAGTGGCGGATGACAGCCGGTGTGACCCCCAAGCAAGCCGACCTGTGGCGTGGCACGGCAGCGCTGTGCGAGGGCCGCGTCGGGGACCAGTCGATCTGGGCGGTGCTGTACCACCAGGGTGACCGGCTGTTTGGCGATGAGCTGTTCGCGGACCTGTTCGCCGAGGTCGGCCGGCGCAGCGTGCCACCACGGATCGTGGCCACGGTGATGGTGCTGCAACGGTTGCAGGGGCTGTCGGACCGCGAGGCGGTCGAGGCGTTCAGCTTCGACGCCCGCTGGAAGTACGCCTGCGGTGGGCTGGCCTTTGACTACCCCAGCTTCAGCCATACCGTGCTGGTGGACATGCGGGCGCGGCTGGCCGCCTCGGCCCGACCCGAGCGGATCTTTGCGGTCACCGTGGCTGCGGCCAGGCAGGCTGGGTTGGTCGGGGTGCGGCGGGTGCTGGACTCCACCCCGCTGTATGACGCGGTCGCCACCATGGACACCGTCACGCTGTTGGGCGCGGCGATCCGGGGGCTGCTGAAGGTGGCTGAGGGGCGGCTGGCGGCCGAGCTGGGGGCGGTGCTTGGCAGCGCCGACGAGTACGCCAGCCTGGCCAAGCCGCAGATCGACTGGGATGACCAGGCGGCCAGGGCGGCGCTGGTAGATGCGCGCGCCCGGGATGGGCATGCGGTGCTGGGGGTCCTGCAGGGCCGCCTGCTGCCGGCGGCGGTGGCCCAGGCCGCCCGGCTGCTGGCCGTGGTGGTGGGCCAAGACCTGGAGCAGGCAGGCGACGGCGGCTTCCGGGTCGCGCGCAAGGTCGCCGCCGACCGGGTGATCTCCACCGTCGACCCTGATGCCCGCCATGGCCACAAGAGCAGCGCCCGCGGCTTTGATGGCTACAAGGGGCACGCCTCGATCGACCCCGACAGCGAGCTGGTCACCGCGACCACCGCCACCGCAGGCAACGTCGGCGACGCGGCCGCGGCGCCGCAGCTGCTGGCCGAGCTGATCGACCAGGTCGACGGCGATCGGCCGACACCCACGACCGCGTCGGAGGCCGGTGGTGGCCGGACAGCGCCCACACCTAGCGTCTATGGCGACAGTGCCTATGGCACCGGGCCACTGCTGGCCAGCCTGGCGGCCGGCGGCATCGACCCACGGGTCAAGGTCCAAGCCCCGGTCGCACCCAGAGGGCACTTCACCAAGGACCAGTTCCGCATCGACCTTGGCGCCGGCACCGTGACCTGCCCCGCACAGCGCACTGCCCCGATCGTCTACAACCCCGACCCGGGCCACCGCCACCACGGCCAGGCCAGCTTCGGCCCGGCCTGCACCAGCTGCCCGCTTCGCGGCCAATGCACCAGCGCGGCGGCTGGCCGCACCGTCACCATCACCGCCTACGAGGCCGAGTTGGCCGCCGCCCGTGCCCGCCAGGCCGACCCCGACCGGGCCGCCGACTACCGCGCGACCCGGCCCAAGGTCGAGCGCAAGCTGGCCCACCTGGTCCGCCGTCGCCACGGCGGTCGCCGCGTGCGGGTCCGCGGCCTGGCCAAGGTCGCCGCCGACTTCAGCCTGCTGGCCGCCGCGGTCAACCTGGCCCGGCTGGGCGTGCTCGGCCTGCGCTGGACCCCAGCAGATGGCTGGGCAGCCGCATGACCCGACCGGCGTGCCCACCCGGCGACCGTGGCGCTCGTCTACCAGCGCCACCTGTGCCATTCTGAGGTTCCCCCGCTTTCCCGGAGGCTTTCGAACCTGGTCCACTTGGGCCAAGGAGGGAGCCTTCGATGGCAGCACCGCGCAAGTACCCGCTCGAGCTGAAGGAGCGGGCGCTGCGGCTGTGGCGCTCGACGACCCCGCGCCGGCCGATCGCCCACGTCGCCCGCGAGCTGGGCCTCAACCCCGAGACGCTGCGGACCTGGATCCGCCAGGACGAGGCCGACCACGGCGA
>WNGB01011227.1_pt1 | contig 16958 bp, 24 predicted proteins | sample 5400681 | NCBI WGS metagenome assembly WNGB01 (sample SAMN13153367, study PRJNA577476) | soil metagenome | isolation source: 115 cm soil or saprolite under grassland replicate 2 | place: USA:California | collected 2016-06-15 | reverse complement strand
TCCGGTGGACTTCTCGATCGCGACCACGGAGGGCTCGTTGAGCACGATGCCCTCGCCCTTCACGTAGATCAGCGTGTTGGCTGTGCCCAGATCCACGGCGATCTCATTCGCCGGACTCCAAGCACCGAGCGTCCATTTCGGCCAGCGTAGGGGCACGAGGTCGTCGAGTGAAAGTCGTTAGGGGGGCGCGTGCGAGCGCATCAAGCTAATGAAAAGCGTAACTTCAAGCAAGGCTGATGCTTGACGCCCCTGATGGCGGCGGCTAGCGTTCGCCCATGCGACCCGCGCCGGCCCTCCCCGAGATTGCCGTAGTGGATCTCCAGGTGTGCGACCGCTGCGGTCTGTGCCTGCCGCTCTGCCCGCCGGAAGCGATTCACCTCGAGCTCACTGACCTGGTCGTCGATCAGGCCACGTGCACCGGCTGCCGCAAATGCATCGCCCCCTGCCCCGTCGGCGCGCTCACGATGGTTCCCGCGTGATGCACGACACCGATGTACTGGTCATTGGTGCGGGCCCGGCGGGCGCGGTGGCGGCGCTGGAGGCGAAGCGCGCCGCGCCCGAGCTCGGCGTCGTGTTGCTCGAGCGCGACGCCCGAGTGGGCACGCCGGTCCGTTGCGCCGAAGGCGTCGGGGACGCAGGAGTGCGCGAGTTCGCCGATCCCGACGGCGCTCCCTGGGTGGCTCGCAAGATTACGCGCGTAGTGTTCGTCGCGCCCGACGACACCGAGGTGCAGGTCGCCGAGCGCGACGTCGGTTGGATCCTCGATCGCACGCGGTTCGACGCCTTTCTCGCCGAGCGCGCTGTGGCGTTGGGGGCCGAGCTCCTCGTGAGCACCGAGGCGGCCGGCATGACGTGCGAGCGGGACGGCCGCTGGCGGGTCCGGCTGCGCGGCGCCGGGGGTGACGCGACTTGCCGGGCGCGCGTCGTGATCGGGACAGACGGCGTCGAGGCGATGGTCGGCCGCTGGGCGGGTCTTGAGACTCGGGTCCCCGCCCGTGACATGGAGTCGTGCGCACAGTACGTCGTCGAAGGGATCGACTTCGATCCCGACGCCATCTATCTGCAGTTCGGCGCCGGCATCGCGCCGGGCGGGTACGCCTGGGTCTTCCCCAAGTGCCCGGGCGTGGCGAACGTCGGCCTCGGGCTCGTCGCCTTGAAGGCCGACGCGCGCAACGCCCGAGAATACCTCGACGCTTGGATCGCCCGGCGTTATCCTCGGGGCGCCAAGACCGCCTGCACGGTGGGCGGCGTCATCGTCCATACGACCATCCGGCAGACCTACACCGATGGCGTGTTGGTGGCGGGCGACGCGGCTCACATGATCAATCCGCTCTCCGGGGGCGGCATCGTGAACGCCATGAAGGCCGGGCGCCTCGCCGGTCGCGTCGCGACGGCGGCGATCCGGGCCGGGGATACGAGTGCGAGCCGGCTCTCGGCGTATCACGCCGGGTGGATGGAGCTGCTCGGGGACGATCACCTCAAGTACTATCGGCTCAAACGGGCGCTCGAGGACCTGGATGACCAGTTTTTCAACTCTCTCGCGCGCACCGCGAACGCGATCCCGCCGGAAAAGCGGACGCTGGGTCGGATCTTTGCCCACGCGCTCGTCCGGCACCCGCAGCTGATTCCGGTGGCGGCGAGATTTTTCATCTGAAGTGTGAGGTAGGAATGCGGATTGCGGATTGCGGATTGCGGATTGGCGGGTCCTGCGTCGAGGGGCCTGCACAGTCCAATCCGCAATCGCAAATCCGCAATCCGCAATGGTGGGGGGGGAGATGCTCGGCATAGATCTGCGGGGGAAGCGCGCCTTGGTTGCAGGCGTCGCCGATGATGGGGGGTATGGCTTCGCCATCGCCAAGGCGCTGGCCGAGGCGGGCGCGACGGTGTGCGTCGGTACCTGGCCCCCGGCCCTGAACATCTTCCTGAACCTGCTCGAGCGCGGCAAAATCGACGAATCGCGCCGCATGCCGGACGGCTCCTTGCTCCGGTTCGAGAAGATCTATCCCCTCGACGCCGCGTTCGACACGCTGGCGGAGGCCCCCGAAGAGATCCGCGGCAACAAGCGTTACAAGGATGTGGGCGATTTCTCGGTCGCCGGGCTCGCTCAGCGCCTGGTGCAGGATTTCGGCGACCGGCCCCTCGACATCGTCGTCCACTCGCTCGCCAACGGTCCCGAAGTCAAAAAGGCCCTGCTCGACACGAGCCGGGCGGGCTACCTCGCCGCGGTGAGCGTGAGCGCATATTCCCTCGTGTCGCTCGTCGCCCGCCTCGGACCGCTCACGCGCTCCGGTGGCTCGTTCCTGTCGCTGACGTATATGGCGAGCGAGCGCGTGGTGCCGGGCTACGGGGGCGGCATGTCCTCCGCGAAGGCGGCGCTCGAGAGCGACACGCGCACGCTGGCCTTCGAGGCCGGCCGCAAATACGGGCTGCGGGTGAACACGATCTCCGCGGGGCCGCTTGCGTCACGCGCTGCGAGCGCCATCGGGAAGATCGAGCGGATGGTCGAGTACTACGCCGCCAATGCGCCGCTCACCGAGCCCCTCACCGCCCGGGAAGTCGGCACGACCGCCGCGTTCCTCGCGAGCCCCCTGGGCAGCGGGATCACCGGCGCGACGATCTACGTGGACAAGGGATACCACGCCATGGGGGCCGCGGTGGCGACGGGAAATCTGCTATAGAGGGAGCAGGGAGCGGGGAGCAGGGAGCAGCTTCCCCATAAAGCTCGTCCCCACCGCACACCGGTTGGCGACGTGAGCGACGAGTCGGCCCAGCGTGCCGAGTGCGCCTCGCCGTAGGCCCAGCGGCACCGTCCCCGTGTCCCACACGTAGACCGGTAGGCGCGTCAAGGCAAACGGTGAACCGTTGCCGCGCACACCCCCAAACCCCAGCTCGTATCCGGCGGCGCACGCCAGCCGTTCGATCCGCTCGTTTCGGGCACCGAACGGATAGGCGACGGCCCGGGCGGCCTGGGGTCCCAGGCGGTGTCGCAGCATTTCGCGAGACCGCTCGAGCTCGGCGGCCGCCTCGCCGTCGGACAGCCACGTGAGCCGCTGGTGCGACGCGGTGTGGGACGCGAAGTCGAAGCCCCGCTCCTGCCAGCGCCCGATGGTGTCCCAATCGAGATGCGCGAGCCGGTGCCACGTGTAGCGCACGTCCCAGGTGTTCAGTCGCCCCACGTAGTCCGTGATGAGGAACGTCGTGGCCGTGAACCCCGCATCGGCGAGTAAGGGATAAACGTGCTCGGCGAGGGAGGCGTAGCCGTCATCGAACGTCAAGCCAAATGCGGAATCCGGAGTGCGGAATGCGGAATGGCCGGGCCGGAGCTGCTCGGCGAACTGATCTAACGTGAGGGTCTTCCAACCTGCCCGTGCCAGCGTCGTCATCTGGCGCGCGAACACCGACTTGGCGACCCGCGTGACTCCGAGTTCCACGGGCCCGCCGATGCGATGATAGCACAACACCGGAGGCAGGAGCGCGGACCGACCCCACAACACCGGAGGCAGGAGCGCGGACCGACCCTGGTCCCTCAATTCCGCAAGCCGCATTCCGCACTCCGCATTGCTTCAGGCTCCCGTCCCCGGCCAGTGACCGCTCGCCAACGCGGACCCTGCGTCCGCCCAACGCGCGCTCGGCTCCGTGGCGCGACAGCGGCGCCCCAGTTCGGCGAGCCAAGCCGGCACCGAGCGGACTTCTTCGAGCGGCTCCGGGTTGCCGGCGGGCGGCCGTCCGGTGAGCATCTCGTGCACGAGCACGCCGACGGCGAACATGTCGTCCCGCGGGTGCGGCGTGGCTTGGCCGGCGCGCCGCTCGGGAGCCAGGTAGTCGGCCGCGCACAGCGTCGCCGTGGCCGCCCCGCCGCCGTCGCCCGACAGGGCCTGCGCCAACGCACCCAGAATCCCCGAGTCGGCGACAAGCGTCTGTCCGTCGGCAAGCAGCACGTTTTCGGGCTTCAAATCGCCGTGCGCGATGCCCTCGGCGTGGGCGTGAGCCAGCGCCGCGAGCACATCCCGCAGAACCTCCACGGCACGTCGCAGCGGCAGCTCGCCGTGGCGGGCCAACCAGGCCCGCAGCGTCGTGCCCTCGACGAACGTCCTGGTGTGGTAGACGAGCGATCCCGCCCGGCCCGCGCCGCGGGGGGCCACGAGGCTCGGATGCCGGAGCCGATCCCCGAGCCGCCGGAGCTCCTGCTCGAATCGGGTGGAGTCGACGGCGAGGGACAGCGGGCCGGGCAGCACCTTCACGAGAAGGCCGCTGCCGGCAGACCGTTCCAGCGCCACGAACATGCGGCAATTGCCCACGGGTCGCACCTCGCGCTCCACCCGGTACGCGGGCTCGAGCGCGTGCCCCAATGCCGCGCGGAGATCAGCCATGAAGGTGCGAATATGGTGGCGGGCTGCCGTCGCCCGCAACCGTCACAGCGCCGGGACGAAATCCTCTTCGATTTCGAACCGCACCGTGATCTGGCGCAGGCGCCGATGCACCGGCATGACCATGCGCAGCTGCGGATTGAAGTAGTCCTTGAGCATCGGGGGCCGGACGTGCTTCAGGTAGAGGTCGGGATCGCGCCGGACGGTGGAGGACGCCACCACGTCCAGCTCATCGCGCGAAGCGACATGCTTCGCCGGAAGGGAGGGACAGGCGCGTGTGCCGTGCCGCACGCGGCGGCGGACCAGTGCGGCGGAGACTCGAGCTCGCCAGCGCGTGACTGCGCACCCCCGATCCGCCCGCACCACTTCGTCGTTCATCGGTTCACCGTCGCTTAGTGCCTACATATGCCGAATCCGGCGCCAGCCCGTCAAGCAACTCACGCTTGATTTGTGATCGCGGTCACCGGCCTGCGGTCCACGTTGGCTGCCGATACCGTGACTCGTCCCTCAATCGCGTGCTCTTTATTGGGGCGTGTGCGGAACACCCAGGCACACGTCCGATCCTCTTGGACCCGTCATCAGGAGAGTGGATGGTAAGCGGTTCCGCGGCCCTCACCGCCTCGACGCCCGTATTGTCCGATGCCGTCCTCGTGGAGCGGATCGCGGCGCTGGGCGACCGTGCGGCACTGGTGGAGCTGGATGCGCGGTACGGCATGACGTTGTACGCGATCGCCTATACCTTGCTGTTGAATCCAGATGCGGCGGATGTCACGGTCGCTACCACGCTGCGTGAAGCGTGGCGGCGCGCCGCGTCGTTCAACGCACGGGAACAAACTGTGGGACGGTGGCTGGCCGAGCTGGCCCGCAAGGCCGCAAACGATCTGTTACGACGTGCTGTGATGTCCCCAGGCGGGGTTCCCACGCGGCACACCAGCGTAGCGTCCCCCCCTGTGCCCATTCGCGAGCGGCACGCCCATCCTGCACCCGCGTCGCTGCGCCTGGCCTGGGTCGCCGCGGCGCTCGTGCTACCCCTGATCCTTCTCACCTAAGGTCTCCGCGACTCAGTCGCTCCCGATCCACACGTAGTCGCGCCCGTCCCACACGACCCAGCTGCTGGGCGCTCCGGGCTGGCTGATGTACAGGAGGTCGCGGCCGACGCGGGCATGCCCGCGCCCGCTGCCCGCCGATATCCTTGATCTGGACAGCGACGTCGAGCAGGCCGTCGCCATCGAAGTCCCCGAATTCATAGATCGTGTTCAGCTGGGAGGAGAGCGTGAAGCGCTGCCCCAGACCTATCGTGCCGCCCGGTCGATGGTGCATAATAGGCCGATGCTCACGCGTGCGATGACGGGTCACCTCACTTGACATGGGAGACGCCGTGAAAGAGAACAACTGGTCGCGCCGGGAATTTCTCGGCATGAGCGCGGCGGCCGCCGGTGCATCGTTCGCGGCGAAAGGGATGGTGCCGATGCCGCACGGTCTGACGCCCGCCCCGGGGGCCGTTGCCGCCAGTGACCGGGTCCGCTTCGGCATGGTCGGCGTCGGCATGCAAGGGTCCGGGCTCTTGTCCGAATCCATCAGGCTGCCGGGCATCGAATGTGCCGCCGCCTGCGACCTGTACGACGGCCGACACACGTTGGCCCGGGAGATCGTGCGAGCGGATCTGCCCGTCACACGCCGCTATCAGGCGCTGCTGGACGACAAGACCATCGACTGCATCGTGGCAGCCGTTCCCGATCACTGGCACAAGCAGGTGGTCGTGGACGCGGTGAGCGCGGGCAAGGACATCTACTGCGAGAAGCCGATGTCGCACAGCCCGGCCGATGGCGTGGCCATGGTCGACGCGGCGAAGCGGACCGGACGCATTGTGCAGATTGGCTCCCAGCGCGTCAGCTCCCAGATCTGCGCCAAGGCCCGCGAGCTGATTGCGCAGGGCATGCTGGGCGACCTGATGCTCGTCGAAGGATGGCTGGGACGAAACGACCCCACCGGCGCGTGGCAGTATCCGCCGCCGCCGGACCTGTCACCGCGGAATCTGGACTGGGATACCTGGCAGGGCACGGTCCCCAAGCGAGCGTTCGATCCCAACATCTTCGCGCGCTGGCGCTGCTGGAAGGAATACGGCACCGGGGTCGCCGGCGACCTGCTGGTCCACCTCATCAGCGGCATGATGTTCATGTTGGGGATCAATGAGCCGCCCAAGCAGGCGTCGGCGGTTGGTGGCATCCGGCGCTGGAAGGACGGTCGCAACATGCCCGACGTTCACGCCGTCGTCTATTACTTTGGCGAGCTGCCCGTGTACATGCGGCTGAATCTCGGGACGGAGATGCCGGAGGTCTATCGCATCCAGGGGTCGAAGGGTGTGCTGGAGGTGACGGGATCCAGCTTGAGCCTGGCGCCGCAGACCGGCAAGGATGCGTACCCCAGCTACTACACCGGCAGCTACCCCCGTGCGATGCGGGATGCGTATCTCGAGAAATGGCATCAGGAGAACGACCCGAAGCTAGGCCAGGCGGCGATGCCCGAGACGATCTCGTTCAGCGGGCCTGACTTCGACGACGTCAGGCCACATCTGTGGACGTTCTTTGAGGCCGTGCGCACCCGGAAGCCGGTGGTCGAGGATGCGGTGTTCGGTCACCACGCGGCCCTGGCCTGCCACATGGCGAATGAGTCGTACTTCCGAAAGAGCACCGTGTCTTGGGACGAGGTGTCGAAGACTATTAAGAGCTGATCCCTCGCGCCGAGAGCCTGAGGAGTCGCCAGGCCCAAAGGCTGAGAGCCGCTGCGACAAGGGTGATGAGAACGTACCAGGGGTCGGTCGCGAGGTGCCGCCCTTCCTCGACGATACGCCAGAGATGCGCCAAGGTGAGTAGGCCAAAGAGCGCGCCGGTGGTCATGACATAGGCTTTCATGGCATCGCCTCAATCGTGGTGGGGAGTTCCGTTGACGTGCTCACGCAACAAATCCGCTCCAAAGTCGCCATGGAAATCACGCGGCGACCGTCAAGCCTGACGGGAACGCCGTAAGGAGCGCGGCAGCCATCCATCGCCTCGTCATCAGCTGCTTCATGACGACCTCCCTTTGATGACGAGGCGCCGTGTCGTCATCCTTACGAGGCGGCGTCCGCGCGCGCGTACAGATCCGCCGACCATTTCAGTGTTTCACGACGCTCGAGCCGCACGAAGCCGCGTTGCTCCAGCAAGGCCTCAATGCCCCGCGCCGAGTGCACGAAGCCCCGGAACGGATTCCGCAGCAGGGCGCGTCGTCTCATCGGGCCCTCGCCTCCGGTAGCGCGTGAGATCGCGCCGGGCGACGGCGTCGCTGAAGTGACGTTGGTTAGCGGCGAAGAATGCAGAGCAGCAGGAGCTCATCTCTGCTCGCGCTGCCGCGTGTCAGGAGGTGGGAGCATCCTACGCTAGGACCTTGTAGAAGGTCTCCAGCTCCGGCCGCCAGCCCTGTCGCATATACAGCTCCTTGGCCCGGTGATTGTCGGTAAACACCGCGAGCGTCAAGCGTCGAAAGCCGTGCTCACGGTCCCAATCCTCCGCCGCCCCAACCCTTGCCCTTCCGCCTCCCGCGCGACGGCAAGAATCGCGCTTGATCGGCCTCACCTGCGGGACGAATCGAGAGGGTGGCCGCGGCGCTATCACCCTTTGACGTAGGAGACCTTCATGGCGTCGACGTCATGGCACTTAAAGGCGTCGTTGAAACGCTGCACGACGTCGAGGGTGCCGGTGGTCTGGAAATTCACCGCGTTGAAGCTGCAGACGAACTGCTGGTTGGCGCAAGGCGTTCTGGTTATGCTCCGGGCGTCCCGAACGCGGAGCCTTCCGATGGACGAGACCTTCGCTGCTGGTGTCGTGCTGGTGCGTGGGAGCGCAGCTGGGTTTGCCCAGGAGATCCGAGCCGGTCGCCATCGCCTCATGGCGGACGAGCCGGTGGCCGACGGCGGCACCGATACCGGCCCCGGTCCATACGACCTCCTCCTCGGCGCCCTGGGGGCCTGAACGTCGATGACCATCGCGCTGTACGCGCGACGGAAGCGGTGGCCCCTCGACGACGTCGCGGTGCGCCTGCGGCATGCTCGCGTGCACGCTGAGGATTGTGCGGATTGTGAGACGAAAGAAGGAATGCTCGCGATCATCGAGTGCGAGATCGCACTGCGCGGTGAGCTTTCGCAAGAGCAACGGGACAAGTTACGGGACATTGCGGAGCGGTGTCCCGTCCACCGTACGCTGACCTCGGAGATCAAGATCCGGACGCGACTGATCTGATCCCCGTCACGTCGCCGCCCTCCGTGCTTCGAACGGCCAGGTCCGCCTGTTCCACGACCAGGCTCCGAAACACAGGGCCCCCAGCAACAGTGCGCCCAGTCCGAACGCGACTACCGTGGGCGGCGTCGTGGCAAAGATGAAGATCCATCCCAGCAGAGCGACGAGGCTCGGCGCCGGATAGAGCCACATCCGATACGGCCTCGGCATGTCCGGCGCTCGCCGCCGCAGCAGCGTCACCGCCCCGATCTGCCCGATGAACTGTACGAGAATCCGGGTGGTGATCAACGCATCGATCACCATGCCCAGCGATACAAAGCCGGCGAGGATCGAGAGGACGCCCAGCACGACGAGCGAGACGTATGGGAATCCCTGCGAAGGATGGAGGCGGGCGAACACCTTGAAGAAGTAGCCGCCCTTCGCCGCCGCATACGGCACGCGCGAGTACCCCAGCAACAGGGCGAAGACCGAGCCGAACGCGGTCCACAGGATCATCGCCGTAAACAGCGTCGCGACGCGTGGACCGTACGTCCGTTCCATGAAGATCGAGACGACGAAGTTGGACTGCGGGTGTGACGCAGCCGGGACGAAGTCCCGCCACGGGACGACGCCGATGATCGAGAGATTGATCGCGAGGTAGATCAGCGCGACCGCCACGGTGCTGATGAGAATCGACCGAGGGATCACCCGGCCGGGATTCTCGACTTCGTCGCCGATATAGCAGACATCGTAGTACCCGAGGTAGTCGTAGACGCCGATCCGCGACGCAGCGCCAAGGCCCAGAAGAAAACCGAGAGAGAGATTGAAGGCACCAGGCGGAAAGTCGAAGGCGACCCTGGGGTCGAAGTGCAGTGCACCGGTCACGATGACCACGATCACGGTGACGATCGTGCCAATCCAGAGCGCGAGGGTGATAGCGGCGATCGACGTGATCCGTCGGTAGAGAAGCGCCAAGTTCGCGAGGCCGACGATCGTCACGACGAGGATCGTCTGGCGCGCCGTGATGCCCTTCCATAGGTAGCCAAGGTACTGCGAGAAGCCGATGTACCCGGACGCGATCTCGAGCGGGCCACTGAGCACAAATTGCCAGACGAAGAGGAACCCCATCAGCCGGCCGACCGTCTCCGCGCCATAGCCTTGGCGCAGATACCCGAACGAGCCGCCCGATCCCGGCAGCGCCGCCCCCAGCTCGCTCCAGACCATGCCGTCGCACATGACGATCACCAGCGCGACGAGCCAGCCGAGCATCGCTTGCGGGCCGCCGAGCGCGGACATGAGGAGCGGGATCGTGATGAACGGTCCGATGCCGATCATGTTCGTCATGTTGAGCGCCGTGGCGTGAAACAGGCCGAAGCGGCGGACCATCGGGGGGGGCGCCGCCGATATCATCCGACGAGCTCGAGCAGATCCCGAACGACCAAGTTGGGTTGAGGATCACGAGCCTGCCGACCGTGGCCGGTGCGGTCGATCCAGACCGTCGCTAACCCGGCGGCGGCTGCGCCCCCGATGTCGCAGCGGAGGCTGTCACCCACGAACACGACCTCGGACCTGGGCGCGGCGAGGGCGGTGACGGCTTGGTCAAACAGCTTGCGCGAGGGCTTGATGCTCGAGCCGTCCGAGGAAAAGACGGTGGTCGCAAAGAGATGGAGCACACCAGCCCGCACGAATTCCTCGAGCCAGATTCCCTTGCGCGACAGAATGTTCGCGACCAGACCGAGCCGGTGCGTGGCGGCCAGATGCTTTATGGCCAGTGCGTACGCGTCGGGGATGTGCCCGAGCTCGTGCTTCGCGATGACGCGCTCAAGCAGTTCCAGCTCCCCTTCCGGTAGATTTCGCGCGGTCGGTACCTCGCGGAGCGTTTCCAATACCGCTGGAAAGGAGTCGCAGCGCGCGGGATCCTCGTAGATCGCTCCCAACGTCCCATAGCATGCCGCGATGGTTCCCTGCACCACCTCCCCGGCGAGCCGGCGACCGCCCAGCGCGCGATACGTGGACGCGTAGTCTTGCTCGGGGCCGAAGCGGTCGCCGCCGAACATGAGCGTGCCGTTCATGTCGAGCAGCACGACGGCGAAGCGCGACAAGAGAGGGGTTGGAGCCACACTCAGAGCGCGAGCTTGGCGCGTTCCGGCATCTTCCAGAGGTCGATCGGCTTTGCGATGCCTTTCGGGCGGAAGGGCAGCAGGACTTTTCGGCCCAACCCGGCCGATGCGTACGCTGCATAGAGGACCTCTTGCACCACGCGTCCGGTCTCGCCGTCGGAGATCGGCGTCTCCTTGCCGCGTACACACCGAGCGAAGTGCCGCATCTCCTGGGGGAACCCGTAGTTCCAATGCTCCTCGAACACGGGATACGTCCAGCCTCTGGTCGTCGCCGCCTTTTCGACGGCGTAGCCGAACCCCACCTCCGAGTATGTCGGGAGGGCGTTGCCCATGAGCAAGTCGGCGTAGGTCTGCCCCTTGTCGCCGAACACCTCGATGCAGTCGTCCATCCCGCCGGGGCGGTTCCAGCTGCTCTCGACCATCCCGATGGCGCCGTTCTCGAATTCGATGATCGTGACCGCTTCGTCCTCACCCTGCGTGCGCGCGTGGTGCACCTGCGTCGCCATCTGCGAGTAGACGCTCGCGATCTTCGGTTTGCCGAGGAACCACCAGCAGAAAGCGATCCCGTGGCACCCCAGGTCCATGAGCGCTCCGCCGCCCGACTGCTCCACGTCCCAGAACCAGTCCGAGTGCGGACCCGAGTGCTTCTCGCCCTGCTTCACCAGGTGCACGCGGCCGAATGCACCCTCGTCCGCCAGTTGCTTCGCCTTCACGTATTTCGGCGCGAAAAACAGCTCCTCGGCGTAGAGCAGCAGCACGCCCGCTTTGCGGCACGCGTCGATCATCGCGTCGGCTTCCTCGATCGTCAGGCACAACGGTTTCTCGCACACCACGTGCTTGCCGGCCTTGGCGGCGTCGATCGTGACCTGCGCGTGGAGCCGATTGGGCGCCGTGATCGAAATCATCTCGACTTCAGGATCGCGCAGCAGATCGTGATAGTCGGAATACGCGCGCGGGATGCCGTGCCGCTTCGCGAAGCCTGCCGCGTGCGCTTCGGTCGGCGAAGCGACGGCGACCACCTCGCCTTCCTCGGGCATCATTTTCACGGCCCCCGCGATGCAATCCGCTTGAAAGCCTGAGCCGAGGATGCCGATTCTCACCTTCGACATGATGCGATTGGCACGATTAGGGCGACGACGTCACGACCTACGAGTGCAAGACGCTGCGCAACTGGGACAAGAACCCATCAGGATCCGTCGGACTGAGGAGGAGACTGTAGCCTGCAGTCGTGGGAATGTAGACCGCCCGCGTGCGGTCGGTCAGGTACAGCAACGCCTTCTCCCCGTTGCGCAGGCGGAACCAGCCGGCCTGATAGCCAGGGAGTGCGGTTCCGATACGGCGCCATTTCGGCCGCAGGGGCTCCTCCCGCCCCAGATCGACCCGCCTGGCCAGGTCCACACGGAGCTGCGACTTGGGTACGAGACGCCCGTAGAGATCGCCCTCGAGACGGAGGCCGTCGGTCCGGATTTCGAAGCGGGACGCGTGGGCACCCCGTAACGACGTCGCGAGGAGCGCCATCGCACCGAGGAGAATGGCGATGACAGGAATCAGAAACCATAAATAGCGGCTCTCGGCGGGTGCGATCGGGAACACGTTCATGACGCCCTCCAGAAGCGCTGGGGAGTGCCGCCTGACGGACCGCGCTTAAGCTGCGGGCCTAATGACGGTCGGCGCAAGGACCGACAGCATCCCCCTCGTTGCCACTGCGCTCCTCGCGACGACTTCATTGAGCGCAGGGATGACTGGATCCGAGGCGACGTGGCTCCGAGCGGCGTCGATGGGAAAGTCGTGGACGATATCGGGCAACGATTGCTCTCCTCTTCACGCGCTTGTCAGGCCACAGCGAGTTAAGGTGAGCCCCGGTAGGGTCCACCTGGCACACCCCAGCCCCACTGCGGCATTGGTGCTTTGGGATCGACGCTGGCACCCGGCTGCGAATTGATCACTGCCAGGCGCGATCCCCATTCGAGATAGGCAACCAGCGCAGAGCGGAACTCAGGGTCGTCTGGCAACCCAACTTCGTCAGCGGCCTCGAGCAAGAGTCGCACCCACTGGTCGCGCTGCGGCTGAGTGAGACGGCGGCTCAGATGACGGGAAATCATGTGCGGATGTCCGCCGCGCTCCTTGCTGTAGAGCGCCGGCCCACCGAGGACCTCGGCAACGAAGTGAGCAACGTGCCGGGGGTGTTCCCCACTCATCTGGGCGAAGACGGGTGCGAGGAGGGCGTCTTGCCGAACTCTCCTGTAGAACGACTCCATCAGGTGTTCGATCGCAGACATTCCGCCTGCCCATTCATAGAGACTGGGCGGGGGCTCGAGTGGCATCGTGGTCGCTCCGATGTTGTTGAACGATAGTTCAGGTTCAAGCGCGCCGGCGTGGCCGCGGGACGAGCTCCCCGCCGCAATTGGGGCAGATGTGAGCCATGCTGACGGCGCACGCCGGGCAGAACGTGCACTCATAGGCACAAATGTAAGCGTCGCCTGCAGGCTGAAGCGCTGCCTGGCACCGCTCGCAGCGCGTGCGCATTTCAAGGGCCATAAGCGCGTGTTAGACGGCGCGCCGCCGGCGCTCGAGTGCGGCGGCGATCGCGTAGATGAACCCAGTGTTCAAAGCGACTCCACCGAGCACGATCGCGGCCAGTAGAACCCGGCTAGTGTGCACTAAGTCAAGTTCTCTTGCACGAAACGTGGACTCAGATGTACATCAAGTTGGACGAGGGGTGCGTCGCTAATGCAGCGAAAGCTATGGATCTCCCCGGCCTTGATGACAAGAATGTCACCCGCGCCCGCTTCGAATTCCTCTCCGTTGACGGTCCAGTGACCGCGACCTTCCCTCACGAACTGGACTTCATCGTACGGATGCCGATGGGGCCCGGGGCCACGCCCAGGGAGGGCGCTGAGGAGGAACACGGAGACATTCACGTCGCCGTTATCGGCCCCAACGAAGTGGTGAGAGCTGCCCTGAAACGGCAGGTCCTGCTGACGGACACGGTACATCGCGGTCCCCCGAGAAAGCCGGCTATCGGTTTGTGGCCGGGACAAGGTAATCGTGCGCCGCAACGATCTGCCAACGCCCGTCTCGACTGACCCACGTATCCGTAAACCGGTAGCGACGATCGAACGAGCCACTCGGCCCACGACCGCCCACCGCCAACCACCCGGTCACGACTGCCGTCGCACCGAAGCGGTGGACTTGCATCGCCTCGTTATGCGCCGTCGTCACGGTATCCGCTCCTGCGGCCACGTCGTGCAGGACGTCGTCCCGACTCACAGTGCGGTCGTCCTCAGTGTAGATGAACCCATCCGCAAGGAGCCGCCGGAAGACCGCGGCATCACGGTGGATCAACGCCACAGCCCAGTCATCCTCCAACCGTAAGAGGACGCGCGACTGGGGGTCCTGCACGCCGACGTCCTGCGATACTGGAAAGCGCTCGACCCCCAGCGTGGCGAGGAGTGCGGCGGCCAGAAGGCGCTTCATCGGTGGACTCCTTCACTTGTCGCCCTCGTACTTGAAGGAAACCTTGACCTTGGCGCGATAGCTCTCGACCTTGCCGTCGTTCAGCTGGATGTCGAGTTGCGAGATCTCGGCCACGCGCAGGTCGCGGAGCGTCTTCCCCGCGAGCTTCACCGCCGCCGCAGCCGCCTTCTCCCAGGACTCTGGGCTGGTCCCGACCAACTCGATGATCTTGTAGACGCTCTCTGCCATGTGACGCTCCTTGTCATCTAGGTTGGTCGTTGCCTACCGGACCGCGCTTAAGCTGCGGCGCAGAGCGTCGGTCGTCCAGAGCGAAACAGCAAGGTGTGAATTGTCTTCATCAGTGTCTCACTGCACACCGAGCGGTGCCGGCAAGAAGTCCGCAAGGGACGCTCCTTCGTGTGGAGGCAACTCTCGGAACGCCCGCACGAACTGGTCGGTCCGGGTCGAGCCGAAACGGCGCGCGCCGGCCTTGAGATGCTCCAACACGATGATCTTGCCCTTCTTATTCTGTCTCTTAGACTACGGACCCGAGAGGCCGACGGGGACTCCTCCCGGTGCGCGTACGATTGCGATGGTCACGCCGGGCATCACTTGCGTAGGCGGCAGCATCTCCGCGGCTCCTGCGCGCAGGGCCTTTTCGAAGGCGGCGCGCGCGTCCCCAACGTGGACCGAGAAGCTGCTGCCCGGCGGCTCGGACGGATTTGTCTTGCGAATCCCACCGCCGCCCTGCTCGGAGTAGGCGAACAGGTGGTACTCGCCGCCGTCGGGCATGGGGAAGCTCGGCTTGAATGTCCAGCCCAGAACCTTGGCGCACCAAGCCTTGGTCGCCGCCGGGTCGGCGCTGGCGAGCTCGGTGTGCGTGATCCACCCGTAGAGGCCCCGCGTCGGCACGTGACTCGGCGGAGACGACCGCGAGGATTCCCGGGCGGCCCGGCTCTTCGGTGATCGTTTCGGCGGTCGTCGTGTCTTCTTCGTCATCGCTGCTCGGGTTTCGCGGTCATCGGCAAAGTGGTCGCATTCTGGCGCCCTCGCCAGTGGCGCGCTTGTTAGACATCACCGGGGAGCGAGCCAAACACGCCGTCATGGATGATGCCAATTGTGGCCATCGGCGCAACGATGAGCAAGACGTTACGGATGCGAAGGCGTTTCCCCTTTGTCTACCAGGGCGAGCCAGGCGTGCGCGGCCGTGTCGGCGGCCCGGAGGTCACGGCGGTATCGACGGGGGTTTGACCGGCGAGGTGCCGATGAGAGTAGCGTCGCTAGAAACGAGGCCACGAACGGGATGCGGAGCGACAGGACGGTCATGGGGATCCTCGGGCAGGGGCAGCGGGACCGGGTGGTCGAATCTAGCTCTAATCCGGGGCTCGCCGTGCGGATCGGTGTGCTCTTTCGGCTCTCCCGTCCAGCCGTTGATACCATGTCGCGGCAACCACCAGATGTGGATGACCAAGGCTGGGAGAGCCAGCACTCCCAGAAACAGGAAGGCCCACCGACGGCCCACGACTGCTGAAATTCCCATCGTGAGCCCGAGGATGAGGACAAATTTCAGCAATCGACGCCACTTGGGCGTCTTCTCCTCCCAGTGACCGAAGAGGATGTTGCCGACCGCGAAGATCGTTGCAACCACTGCGACTTCCACCACATCGCCGTTGACCCAGACTCTGATCGAGCGGCCGCCAGCCTCGATTACCATGGTGTTCCGCGACGCTTTGTGCCGCGTCCACTGCAAGGAGGGGTTAGGCGGCACAGTAGTGCGCCATGGCCAGAGCCGCCGGCGCTAGCGCTTGCCAACGGCGAGCCAAGGCATGCCGCGGTAGGAATCCGCCACCACCCAAGCGCCGGCTGTCAACGTCCAAGAGCTGATGAACTCGGTCCATTGTGAGGCGTTGGCGCCTGCCACGATGACCGGTACCCACACCAGCAGCGTGAACAGGCCCAGCTGCAACGCCGAGAGCATGGCTGCCAGCGGTGCATACACGCCGATGAGCACAGCCACGCCCGCCACGATGAAGGCACAGCCGGTGAAGATCGCCCACGTCAAGTGCCATGGCAGCCAGCCCGGCACCATCGAGACGGTTCTTTCGAGATACGTGAAATGGGCAACGCCGAAGGGGATCAAACCCAGGCCGTAAAGCACCCTCGCGATGCGCAGACCCTTGTCGCCAGTGGCGAAACTGAGGTGCTGACGGTCCCAGTCACCGGCGAACCACGTGTAGAGAACCCAAGCGGCCGCCGCCATCACCGCGGTGTCACCGCTGGCCCACCAAGCAACCGTGGCAGTAGGAGCGCGGAAGATGTGAGACACCCTAAACAGCAGCAGCCAAACCAAGAGATAGGTGAGCAGCACGCGGGAAGCGATGACGGCTGCGCGCCGCCAGAGTAGGCCTATGCCAGATACCAAAGAGATGAAGGCGCACAGATAGGCTAGTACCTCGCGCGCGGGAACACCCTTGGGCACCCCTGTCCATGTCGGGGTGAAATCGCCTTGGATCAGGCCCAGGATTCCGAGGCCGACCATGGTCGCAGCAAAGACCGCATGGCCCAAGCTTGCGATGCCCGTCGCCCGTGCTCCGGTGCTATTCCAGTTCATTCGATCCGCTTGCTGCATGCTCAGACTCCGGCCTAACGGTTTCTGAGTCTCAGCGGCGTGGCCGCCTGGCTGGTGTTCTCATCATCGAGATGATGACGCTTTGCTTGAGGCGTGAGTATGGCTCTTCGAGGGCTGATGGAGGCTCAATCGCGGT